>Ga0302325_10032697_pt1 | contig 10676 bp, 13 predicted proteins | sample Palsa_T0_2_FD_201948 | JGI IMG/M metagenome (GOLD analysis project Ga0302325, IMG submission 201948) | Peat permafrost microbial communities from Stordalen Mire near Abisko, Sweden - Palsa_T0_2 | ecosystem: Environmental > Terrestrial > Soil > Palsa > Peat permafrost | place: Sweden: Abisko...
GTCCGCAAACTGGACCAGAAACGAGCGCAAAGTCCGCTGGCTCTTCGTCGCCTTCCGGATTGCCACGATGCTTCTGGTCGGCGAGATCATCTTCTGGGTCCTTGCGCTTGCAACGCTGTCCTAGACTATGAGGAGCATGCGCGACAAGCCAACATCATCACCGCCACGACCGGCGCCGCCTCAGCCGATCCGCCCGGACCCGATGCAGGGCGAGACCCGGGGCTAGCTGACGCGGCCGAGTCGGTAGCGCCCCGCGGTTGTCTCGCGGGTCTTCGCCAAGATCGCTGACTGCTGTGGGGGGCGGGGTCGCCCCGATCCCGTTGCAGGTTCTCATCCGACCTCGCCGGGCCTCGTGGGAGTACGGGACCTCGACATCGAAGCTGAACGTCTCGATGCCGGTGAAGCCGGCCGTAGCCACGTCCAGTGTCCAGTCCGCGTGGATTCCGGTGCCGCCCGCCATCGTCCAAGCCGGATTGTGCTCGAGGATCAACTCCTCCGTCGCGGCGCAAACGTTGTCAGCGAGCGGTAGGTAGTCCATGTGGCAGATAACAAGCGCTCCTCCGGCCACGAGCAGCCGGCGGGCTTCGGCACCAGCTCGCGGGCGGCCGAACCAATGCCAGCACTGCCCCGCGGACACGACATCCCATCGAGCACCGTCGAGCCCGATGGACGACTACTGCGACCGGGGACTACTTGACCGGTATTTCGTGCCCTTCGGTGTCGTTGTGCGTGGCCGTCGATTTCTACGGGAATATCGACGTCTCGACCGATCCGACTGGGGGCGCCGGCGCGTGGAGGAAGTCGCCGGTATTCCCTTCGACAGGGAATACGTTCGGCGCGCCGTCCCAGGGGACGGCCATTTCCTGTGTCGGGGGGTCGTTTTGCGTCGCGGTGGCGCACGGGGATACGTGTGTCACGGGATGCCAAGCCGGACCCGGATACGTCAAGACCACGACCGATCCCACCGGCGGACCATCCGCATGGTCGGTGACCTCCCCCGCTTCAATGTCGCAGCCGGATGGTGTGTCGTGCCCGTCCACGACTCTGTGCCTCGAGGCCGACTTTTACGGCGTGAATGTCTCGACCGACCCGAACGGCAACGGCGCCAAGTGGACGGCAACGGGAGTCGGTGTCACCGGCAGCGCCGTGTCGTGCGCTTCCACGCGCCTGTGCGTCACGGTCACTGGCGATGGGCAGGCCCTCGCTACGAGCGATCCGACGGGCGGTGCAGCCAGGTGGAATCTCGCGCAGTTGACCCCGAGCGTCAACGACTTCGCGCTGACCGGCGTCTCGTGCGTGACGGGATCGCTGTGCGTCGCGGTTGACGATTCCGGGGAGGCGTTCGTGTCCACCGACCCGACGCTTGGCAAGGCCAGCTGGAGCGGCACCAAGGTAGACGACACCTTGACCGCCGAGCTGGACGGCGTGTCGTGCCCCTCGGTGACGTTGTGCGTCGCGGTCGACCAGCTCGGAAACGTGATCGTCGGCACGCCATCCCCGCCGCCACCGCCGGCGCAAATCAGGAAGCTCCTGTCACACGACCTCATTCCCCGCCGCGGCCGCGTGACGATCAAGAACCTGCTGAGAAACCACGCGTACGAGTTACCGTTCAGCGCGCCGAGCGCAGGGCGCCTCCAGGTCGACTGGTACCTCACGCCCCCTCGAACACCCGCCGCCAAACGCGCACCAAAGCCAGTCCTGATCGCTGCCGCCCACCTCGCGTTCGCCACCGCCTCAGACGCCAAGATCAGGCTAGCCCTGACCCGCGAAGGGGCAACGCTGCTCCGGGCCGCCAAACGCGTCACGGTCACGGCAAAGGCGCATTCACACCGACCGGCCAGAGATCGGTGACCGCGAGTACCCACTTTGCCATAGGCGCCTAAGCAAATCGCGCAGCGGACACCTCCACCGCCGTGTGCCGATAGCTTCACGGAATCTCTCCACCTTTGAGGCCTGTAGGAGCAATCACGTCCAGCACGTCGATCGCACCCTCCGGCGCTCGCCAGCCGATCGCGAGCGGCGAGATATCCGTGACAACACTCGTGACAACATCCAACCCTTCCAGTGGGTCCAATCCGTGCAGAGAACCCCCCGATTTGCGGGCTGCGGACGCCAGAAAACGCATCTACGTGGCGCGATTCGGGTTGAGGGCCTTGTGGACTAATTGGTCCGTGGAGGTTCGAGTCCTCTCGGGCGCATTGGGAAAAAGCCCCGCTCTATCGGCGGGGCTTTTTGTTGTCTCAACAGCTGCTCGCCGTTCCGCCGATGGGAGGCGCCCCGCGCCGCGCGGCATGGCCGACTGGCGCTGGTTTCCTACCGTCGACCCTACCGTGACCCCCAGGGCGCTTCGTGGATCGCAACCTCACGCCGGCCACGACTCCGCGTTACGTGGTCACCTTCGTCGACCCTGAGCTCGTGCCGTGGTAGGCGGCATCGCCGCCGTAGGCGGCGGTGATCTTCTGCGAGCCGGTGACCGCCGGCGTGAAGCTCACCGAGCAGGTCGACACGTCGGCCCCGAGCCCGGTGTCAGGCGAGAGCGTGCACGACGGGGGCGTGAAGCTACCGGCCTTCGACGAGCTGAAGCTCACCGTTCCCGTCGGCGCCCCGGCATGGGGCTGCGTGGTGAGCGTGGCCGTGCATGTCGTCGCCTGGTTGACCGCGACCGAATCTGGATCGCAGACGACCGCTGTCCCGGTCGGGTAGACGACCGTGTACGTCGTCGTCGCCGCCCCGGTCTGCAGATCCTGACTCGTCGCGTTCACCGAGAACGAGTATTGACCCACCGTGTTGGTGTCGATCTGCGCGCCGTCGGCGACCGGGCCGGCACAGCCGCTCGAAGTCGAGAGTCCGGGACCGAATTTCCCCTCGGCACACTTGTAGCTCGCGTCGAGAACCTGCGTCGCGTTGTAGACGCCGCCGGCGGCCGGGACCTTGATCGTCGCGGTCGGCGGTGCCGCGACCGCGTAGGTGAAGCTGGCGGTGGCCGTGGCGCCGGTCTTACCCGGCTCGCTGCTGGCATCCGTTGCCGTGACCGTGTACTTGTACCGGCCGAGCACTGAGGTGTCGAGCTGTCCATACCCGACCATCGAGCTCGGCGATCCGGTGCCCGCCGCCCCGTTGGAGTCGATGCACGAAAGCAGCTGCGAGTTGCCGTCATCGCACGCGAAGATCGTCTGCTCCACCTCGCCGAGGCTGAAGGTGCCCCCGTCGGTATAGAGCGTCACCGTCGGTGGGACCGCCCGTTTAGCGAGCGCGGCCGGCGCGTACACGACCGACGCGCACCCGACACTCGTGACAGCCGCGGCCACCGCCAACCACGAACCGCGCCGTCTGGCCATACGTGTGAATGGACCGAACATCCCGCCCCCTTGGGTCGACAACTCGCTTGAATGCGCAGCGGCGACCGCGCAGGAGACGAAGGCTCCCGGACGACACGGTGGTCGGCTAGGGACCTAGGTCGCGTCTGTGATCCCGGCCGCTAATTCCAGGCCCCCCGGACGCCTCGCTCCGCCTCTGACGATCCGCCATGATGGGTCGAAATGAATCGCATGCCGCCGGGGCGGCCGCTCGACCTTGCGCTGCTCGAACTGCTGCTCACCGGTCTCGTGCTGGCCGGGGTGGAGATCGGGCTGCTGATCGACGGGCCCCTGCGCCCGATCGGGCTGCTGCTGCTCTTCCCGCTCGTCGGGACGATCTACCTGGCCACCGGGCTGCTCGCCTGGCGGCGGCGCCCGGCCAACCGGGTCGGCGCGCTGCTCGTCTTCGGCGCGCTCACCTACTTCGGCGCTGGGCTCGCTAACACGGGCTCGAGCGCCCTGATCGCCGCCGGCCAGATCGTCGCCAGTCTGCCGATCGTGATCGTTCTGCACCTGCTTCTGGCCTTCCCGTCAGGACGCCTGCGCACCACCCTCGGTCGCGGCCTGGCCGGAGTCGGCTACGCGATTGCGCTCCTGCTCCAGGCTCCCCAGTACCTGTTCATCGAGTCACCGCCGCCATACGCTCCGCTGGCGGTGCGCTCCGATCCTCACGTCGCGCACCTCGCGTACCTGGCCCAGACCTGGTCCGGCGCGGCCCTCGTGCTGACGATCGTGACCGTCCTCGGCCGGCGGCTGCGGGCGGCCCCGGCACGGAGCCGACGCCTGCTCGGGCCGCTCTACGCCTACGGGATCGTGGCGATCGTGTTCCTGCCGGTCAGCGCCCATCTCTTCCCCTCGCCTGGCACGGACACGACGCTCGTGACCGTCCAACTGGCGGCGCTCGCGGGAGTGCCGCTCGTCTTCGTGCCGAGCATCCTGCTCGGCGAGTTTGCCCGGACGGCCGAGATCGAGCAGCTCGGCCGCTGGCTCAGCGCTGAGCGCCCCGGAGCGGGCGGACTGAACGCCGCGCTCGCCGAGGCGCTCGGCGACAGCTCCGTCCAACTGGGACTCTGGTCTCCTGGGCACAGCGGCTACGTCGATGGCGCCGGCCGCCGGATCGAGCTTCCGGACCTCGGTGCCCGCCGCGCCGCGGTCGAGATCGAGAGCGGCGGCCTGCGGCTCGCGGCGATCGTCTACGACGCGACCCTGATCGCCGAGCCCGAGCTGGTCCGGGCCGCCGGCCAGGTCGTCGCGATCGCACTCGAGCGGGAGCTCCTGAGCACCGAGCTCACGCGCAGCGAGGCGGCGCTCGACCTCGCCCGGGCCCAGGTCGCCGAAGCGGTCGACCGGACGCGACGCCGGATCGGCCAGGATCTCCATGACGGCCTCCAGTCGCGGCTGGTGCTGCTCGCGCTCCAGGCCGGACTGCTCGGCCACGATGACCTTCGCCGCGGCCTCGACACGGCGATCGACGAGCTCCGGGCGCTGGCCGAGGGGTCGATGCCGTCGCTCCTGGCCGAGCGCGGTCTGTGCACCGCGGTAGCCGACCTCGTCCAGCGGCTGCCCCTCCCGGTGAGGCTCGAGATCGACGACGAGCTCCCATCCCTGACGCCCGCAGTCGAGAGCACCGCCTACTTCGTGATCTCCGAGGCGGTGACCAACGCGATCAAGCACGCCGGCGCGCGGGAGCTGTGGCTGCGGATCAGCTCGCTCGGCGGGTCGCTGCGCGTCGAGGTCGGCGACGATGGCATCGGCGGGAGTGCTCCGCCGGCCGGTGCCGGAATCCGCGGCATGACCGAACGGGTCGAGCTGATCGGCGGGCAAGTGCGGATCGACAGTACGGCCGGGACGGGCACCCGGTTCGTCGCCGAGCTCCCGTGCGCGTAATTCTCGCCGAGGACGAGGCGCTGCTGCGTCAGGGGCTCGAGCTGTTGCTCGAACGCGCGGGCTTCACGGTCGCGGCGACAGCCGCCGACGGCGCGGATCTCGTGCGCAAGGCCCGGGCCCACCGTCCAGATCTCGTCATCACCGACATCCGGATGCCCCCCGGGCACACCGACGAGGGGCTTCGCGCCGCCCAGGCGATACGCGCCGAACATCCCGAGGGCATGGCCGTGCTCCTGTTGTCTCATCACGTCCAGATCACCTACGCGCTCGAACTCCTCGAGCCGGGCCACGGCGGGTTCGGCTACCTGCTCAAGCAGCGTGTAGCCGACGTCGAGCGGTTCACGCGGGACCTCAAGCGCGTCTGTGCGGGCGGGATCGTGCTCGATCGCACCGTGGCTGAGGCCCTCGCCACGGCGAGCGACCGGAGCGACGATCCTCTCCACCGGTTGACCGTTCGGCAACTTGACGTGCTCACGCTCTTGGCGGAGGGCCGCAGCAACGCGGCGATCGCCCAGCGGCTGTCGATCACCGAGAAGTCAGTCGTGGCGCACGTCTCCCGGATCTACGACGAGCTCGGCCTACCCGCGCACGCCGACGATCACCGGCGGGTGCTCGCAGTGATCCGATACCTGAGCGCCCGCCCCTAGCGGCTCGTCCATGGGCGGCGGCGCCCCAAGGATCAGCTCAGCGACTTCGAGGCAGCGAGGTTCACGCGCGCGATCGGAACAAGCTGCGCGAACACCTCGTTCTCCTCGCGCAACTGCTCGATCGTCTTCTCGCCAGACTCGAGCGCCCGCCGATCCTCATCACGCGAACGCTGCTTCTCCGCCCACAACTCAGCGGGGTCAAACCCATCCTGAAGATCGAACGACATGCCCACATCGTATCGGCACCGACCCCCGAATCCGTGACAACACCCCTGACAACATCCACCCCGTCCAGCCCGTCCAACCCGTGCGGAAAACCCGCCGATTTGCGGCCCTCGGACCCCAGAAAACCCATCTACACGGGTCGATTCGGGTTGAGGGCCTTGTGGACTAATTGGTCCGTGGAGGTTCGAGTCCTCTCGGGCGCACTGGAAAAGCCCCGCATTGCGGGGCTTTTTTTGTAGCCTGGACGGTTTCGCCGAGGGGTTGGGTCATTCCCGCTTGTAGCGGGCCGCGGTGTACTCCTCGACCCGGACGCGTGAGCTGCGCCACGTGCCGTCAGCTGCCTTGGCCGCCTTGAGGCGTCCGCGGATCGCGGCCACGCGGAGAGCGTTGGCGGAGATTTCAGGAGTCGCCAGCGCGGGGAGCGGAACGAGCCGGGCGGGACCGGCGACCGCGGGGACGATGAACTTGTAGAGGTCGCCGAGGATCGCTCGCGCGACGAGCTCGCCGAGTGGTCCGGGGTCGCCCTGATCGGCGCGCCGGAGGGCCGCGAGGTACCTGGACCGGTCGCCCTTGTAGATGATCGCCGACGGGTATCCGAGTCTGACGAGCAGGAGCTTGCGCTGAGACTCCACGTACGTCTCGGCGCGCCGGTGCTCGGTTCAACGGCTGAGTCGTCCGGTCCCGCGGTCACCATATCTCTGTGCAAGGTGAAGCTGGCCAAGATCAGCTGTCGATGCCGTTGCCGGAGCATGAGGATCAGGCGCTGAAGGTACCCGAGCGGCAGCTGCTGGACTCGATCGCCTCGGGCGCGCTCGATCACCACCTGGTCGCGATCGCTGATGCCGTTTCCGCGCGCCGCGAGCTGCTGCACACCGTTCATTCCGCGAGCGCACTTGCTGAGCTGTGCGTCGGCGACACGGTCGTCTTCAACCGGCATGTCCGCCCTCGGTACCTCGAGTATGAGATTGGCACGATCAGCGAACTCGACGACCGTTGGGTCAGCGTTCAGCTGTGGCGGTCGGTCGGCCGGTTTCGCACCGGTGAGCTGCGCTGCCCGCCACTCGCGCTGCAGAAAGTCGACCGGGCTTCAAGCCGGCCGGCGGCCTGATCACGCGCCGTCAGCGACGCCGTCGCGGCTCGCCCGCTGCCCACGCTCAATTATCAGGCGTAAGCGGTGGCTGAGGACCCGCAGGCCTATCGCCAGACGCCTCGGTAACTGGTAATGAGACGCCCCCGGCGCCGAGTTGCGGATTCGGAGGTCGGGGCTCGCGGACTCCCGTTCCACCGGCCTCATCCCCACCCTCGTGCCACTTGTGCCGCCGGTAGACGAGTTCGGCGCGTGCAACGTCGATCTCCCCGTGCAGGACGCGGCGCCTGTACGAGATGTCCATCTCATGCTTCGCGAGCTCCTCGACGAGCTCCGCGAGCTCCTGGTCGTTCAGAGAGTCGAAGTCCGGCGACGAGCCCATGCCCTAGATCTTCTCGCACACAGGTCGTGGCGGCAAGAGGCGGCAAGTGACCGCAACGACACGAGCACGAGTACCACGAGATCCCCAATGACAGGAGCCACGCAGGCAGCTCGACCCACCGGCGATCGAAGGGGCAGCGTGACTACCTAAGGAACCGGTGCGTTGAACGGGTCGCCGAAGCCAGCCAATCGGATCGTGAACTTCTGCCTTGGATGAGGTGGGTTGGCACGGGAATACACAATGCTGCGGACGTGGCCATCCGCGCCAACCTGGACGACTACCTTGGTCTCCTCAGCGTGCGGCTTGGCGTCGGTCATGCTCGATTCCGCCGGGCGTAACTTCACCTGCCAACTGTGCGTCTCAACGTCGTCGATCTCGTCAACACCTACGTACTGGGCACCCGAGGCCGACCGAAGCGCGACCAGCGGCCAAAGCACATCAAGCCCGGGACGCTCGTGCCAGCGGCCGTGAGATCGGCGCACATGTTCTATCCCGTCCGCGTAGTAGATCTCGCGGCCGCGGACTATCAACATCAGCAGCGGCCAAATCAGAGGGAGAAGCAACCGATCACCGACGTCGGAATGGCGCCGAACATCCGACAGGGCGGCCCAGGTAAGGCGCGCCCATTTGATGTAAGTCACGTGTCAAGCAAGGTCCACTTGACCGTCGGCCACTACACGCGATCCGAACACGATCGACAGACGCGCAGTCCCTTCGGCCTCGGTTCTCGCGGCAGCCGTCGCTAGGTCTGGCTTCTCGTCCGGCATCGCCGACGGACGATATCGTCGGAACGCTGAGCGCGATCCGGGGCTGCCGCCGTCGAATTGCTCCCTCGCGATCAAGGGGCACGCTCCGCTTCGAGCTCAACCGGCTCGGCCGCGCGACCTGGAGCCACGGGATCGAGCGGGGGTGATGCGCGTTGACCACCGTATAGGTAGTCAACGCGCATCACGTCTCTCTTTGCCCCTCCGCGATGTGGCCAGGCGGTCTACGATCCTGACTACGGGGCATACCGGCTGAGAGGATCGAAATGGGATTCGGCGACAAGTTCAAGGATCTTGCCAAGCAGGCCCAGGAGGCGGTCGCAGAGCACAAGGAGCAGATCGCGGAGGCGGTCGAACGCGCGAGTGTCGTTGCCGATCAGCGCACCGGCGGCAAGTACACGGACAAGATCACCAGAGCCGGGCAGACGGCGGATCGCGTCGTCGATAAGTTGAGCACCAGCGACCAGGAGGCCGGCGGTAAGTCACCGACCTCCGGCCAGGAGGGCGCTGGCGGCGAGCCGCCCGGGGCCGGCGCATCCGCCCCCGAACCGCCCGGGTTCGGCGAATCCGCCCCGGCGCCGCGCGTGGCCGGCGAATCCGCCCCGGAGCCGTCCGGCGCCGAGCCGGCCCCGCCCGCCTTCGACGAGTAGCACCCGCCGAACGCGAGCAGAGATTCCGAAGAACGCGAGCAGAGGTTCCGCCGAACGCGAGCAGAGATTCCGCCGAACGCGCGGCCTCAGCCGCCGGCCTTCAGCTGGTCATCGGCTGATCTCGACCGGTGCGGACTCGAGCGCGGCCTCGATCGCCGCGATCAGGTTCCGCGCTGAGGCTGCGGTGAGCTCGACTGCAACGCGTGCCGACGGTCCCCTAGCGGGGTCGGCGAAGTCGATGTTGAGCGTGTGCTCCGTCATCGCGTGAACCGGGTGGTCGAAGTAGATCGTGCCGTCGGTGACGTGAAACCACCTGCTGTCCGGTCCCTTCGCGCTGCCCTCGAGCGTTGTCCTCACGGTCGCGTACGTGCACATACTCAGCCTCCGAGGTGCGTGTTGAAGAATGCCTCGATCCGTTCCCAGCCGTCGTTGGCGGCGGCGACCCGGTAGGACGGCCGCTCGACTGCGAAGAATGCGTGGCCGGCGTCGTCATAGCTGTGGAACTCGTGCGGCTTGTCGTTGGCGGTCAGGATCTCGTCCAGTTCGGCGACCTGTTCTGGGCTGGGATAGGAGTCCTCCTTGCCGAACAACCCCAGCAACGGCGCCCGCAGGTTGGGCAGCTGATCGACGAGATTGGTGACCCGAAGTGGGAATCCCTCCGGCGGAGTGCCCACGACGAACGCGCCGTAGCAATCAACCGCGGCATCGAGGTCGACGTTGCACGCCGCGAGCACCGACTGGCGCCCGCCCGAGCAGTAGCCGATCACCCCGACCTTCCCGTTCGAGGTCGGCAGCGATCGAAGGTTCGCCGCGGCCCCGGCGACGTCGCCGATCAACCGCTCATCGGGCACCCCACCCTGCGCTCGGACCGTCGCCGCCGCGTCATCCGGTGCCGCGCCCGGAGCCTCGCGCCAGTACAGGTTCGGCATGAGCGCGTCGTAGCCGAGCTCCGCGAACCGGCGCACGATCTCCTTCGTCCCCCGGTCATAGCCGGGCAGATGATGGATCACCACCACTCCACCCCGTGGCCCGTCGCCTACCGGGCGGGCGAGATACGCCTCGATCTCGTCGCCGTCGTGGCCTTCGATCATCACCGTTTCTGCGTGCAAGTCACTCATGCTTCTCCGCTCCTTTCTTCGAACACCAGCCAATAATGGTCCAACTGGCGCCGCCCAGAGCACAACCTCTCGCTACTCAAGGGGAGGCTCTACTGGCGGCGCGAAGCTCCAGCGCCGGGGGTCCGCTTGACAAGTGACCAAATGGTCACCTATTATCCCCGGCATGGACGACGTGTTCCGAGCCCTGGCCGATCCGACCCGCCGAAGTCTGCTCGACGAGCTGTTCGAGCGTGATGGGCAGACGCTGACCGCGCTCGAGGAGCGCCTCCCGATGACTCGTTTCGGTGTGATGAAGCACCTGCGCGTACTCGAGGAGGCCGGTCTCGTGGTGACCAAGCGGCGCGGGCGGGAGAAGCTGCACTTCCTGAACCCCGTCCCGATCCGGCTCGTCCACGACCGCTGGGTGAGCAAGTACGCCGCTCCCTGGGCAGCGACCCTGAGCGACCTCAAGCACAAACTGGAGGACAAGACAATGGAGAAGGTATTCGAGATCTACATCAAGACGACCCCCGAGCGCTTGTGGGAGGCGATCACCGACGACGAGCTGAGGAGCAGGTACA
>Ga0302325_10032700_pt1 | contig 10676 bp, 7 predicted proteins | sample Palsa_T0_2_FD_201948 | JGI IMG/M metagenome (GOLD analysis project Ga0302325, IMG submission 201948) | Peat permafrost microbial communities from Stordalen Mire near Abisko, Sweden - Palsa_T0_2 | ecosystem: Environmental > Terrestrial > Soil > Palsa > Peat permafrost | place: Sweden: Abisko...
GGCGTAGCGTTCGTTATCCGGCCGGTGACACCAGCATGCGCGGCCGACGAGGTTTCCCCGACCACACCGTCGAAGTTCGTACTTATGCCGTGGATTGCGGCGGCAGTGTTAGAGTTGCTCTGTCCGAGAACGCCCACGCCGGATGCGCTGACGCCCTGAACACCGGTGCCGCCGGCTCCAAAAACACCCACGTTGGTCGTTAGGAACGGGAAGCCGGCGTTCAGCGACCCCCATGACGTACCCGATACGCCGGCTACGGTAGAGGTTGTCGAATTGGCGCTAACAGGATTGTTCGCCGCCGGCGGAATAGGTGGGACGATAGGGCCAGGAATAGGGGGCATTGGGAGTGAATCCTTTCATCTAAAGAGTTTTGTGCAGCTGACTGTCGTCGATTGATCATCCAATCGGGGGTCCGGCGAGTGAGCCTCCAGAGGAGTTCTTCGGGCTACCCTGACGAAAGAATAGATAACTTCAAGCCACCTGTCACCGCATAAGTGTGTGGGCTTTTGCTCGTATCCTCGCGAATTCTTTCAGGTGCTACACGTTCACCGCACAAGCCGCTCTCTCAAAGCCTTTGCCACCGCCTCCGATTTCGAGTGCACGTGAAGCTTCTCGTAGATGCTACGGATGTGAAAGCGAATCGTATTTACGCTCACTTTCAATTCAGTAGCCGCAGTCCGGTAATTGTGGCCTTCTACCAACAGCTTCAACAAGCGAATCTCGTGCGGGGTCAACTTGTAGTCAGCGCTCTCAGGAGGACGCACCTCGCGAAAGAGAGCTATCACTTTGCGTGCTATCTCGGGCGACATCGGCGCGCCGCCGTTCACTACCTCTCTGAGGCTTTCCATGAGACGGCCCGGCGCTGTGTTTTTTAACAAGTATCCGCAAGCGCCGGCGCAAATCGCATCGAAGATGCGTTGATCATCCGAATAAATGGTCAGCACGAGCGCGGGCAGGTTTGGATATTTTTGCCGCAGGACGCGGATGCCCTCAATGCCGGACATTCGAGGCAACCCTATATCCACTAAGACGACATCTGGTATGGCGTTGCCAATTAGATCCAGTGCATCCTCCATGGACCCGAAGCTGCCGGAACAGTAGTAGCCTTCCGTGCCATCAATTAGAGTTCGAAGGCCTTCCCGAATCCGGGGCTGATCCTCAACGATCGCGACTTTAAGCACGGGCGCAGACGACATATAGCCGCTTCAAATCAATAAGCTTTTACAGAATACATTGAACCGCTTCGCCGGATCCTATCCGTTTGTGTAGGTTTCTTAGACAAATTGCCGGGCATGGAGTCTGCGCGGCGATGCACATACCCGCACACTGATGCGGTGACGCTGAATTCGAGAGCAGCTACAAGAGATATTGAGGACAAGAACGAAATGCTCACGGAATACTCCTTACGGATTCGGACCCGCGTAATGATTGCCGTCGCGTTGGTTCTGCTTTCATCGTTCACGGTGCACGGCCAACCCGTTGTCGTCCGTCCCGGAGGGCCTGGCAATATTGTCAGCAACGTACCGCCGGTCGAGGATAGCGAGAACAGCACACCGGCGCAATGGTGGATGATAACCGGACAAACCTTGAACGACGCAGGCGCATTGGCAACGCAATATAACGCCCGCTTGGTGGATGTGAAGTACGACGCCTTTTCTCCTTATCCACTCACTGCCACCATGGTCCAGAACACCGGTTCTTACGCGCGCCAGTGGTGGTGGTACGCCGCAATCGACGGAACCACTTTGGGCAATAACATAAAGGCCAACAACGCACGGCTCGTGTCGTTCAAGGCAAACGACTTCGGTAATGGGCAGATCCGATATACAGTGGCGATGGTTTCGAATACCGGCCCGGCCGCTAAAGCCTGGTGGTACTACACCGGCCTTGCCGCGAACGACATCAACCCCCTCCTCACTACGAACACCGCCCGTCTCACGGCGCTGCAATCGTACGTATCGAAAGGACAGACTTACTACACAGTCATCATGATCGCGAATAAAGGGAACGATCAAAAAGACTGGTGGTGGTACGTCAATCAAAGCCCGTCGTCTGTCGCCAATCTGCTGGCCACAAACAAGGCGCGGGCAGTTGACCTCACGTATGCCGGCAATGGGAACTTTAACGTCGTGATGGAATCCTGCGCAAATGGTTGTCCTGCCTGGTGGTGGTATTGGGGAAAAACGGCTCAACAGGTGACGGATCAGGCGCAGCAGAACAACGCGCGGGTTCTCACGGCCGATAGTTATCCCGGTTGCGGCTACGACTATTGTTTCGCTGTGACCATGATTGGGGGCTCTCAGGGAACAATCCACGCGTCTTGGCCGGATAGAGTACGCGGTTTTGTGGATCTACATACACACCCGGTCTCCCACTTGGGGTTCGGCGGCAAGTTATTATACGGCGGCATCGACGTCGGATCTGAGTTGCCCGCCGACCCGGACTGCAACCACAACGTCGCGGCGGCAAGCGTACAGCAGGCTCTAGGGCACGATAACTCCACTCACGGCGGCGTAAATATTCTTAACAACCAATGCGGTGACTACATTCGAGCGCAAGTAATTCACGTTTTACAGAAGGGCATAAACGGAGCGGCCGATGAGCCGGACGATTCCAGCGGCTATCCCGATTTCCCCAATTGGCCGGTATGGAACGACGTTACGCATCAGAAGATGTGGGTCGATTGGATCAAGCGTGACTATGACAATGGCATGCGGGTCATGGTAGCGCTCGCGGTCAACAACAAGACTCTTGGAGATCTGGTTGCTGGCCCCGGCGACTATGCAACCGATGATCTCTCCGCAACGGATAAACAGATCGGTGAATTGAAAAGCTTCATACTGCGGCATTCCGACTTCATGGGACTGGCCCAATCCTCCACCGACGTTTTCAATCTGATCAAGGCAAACAAAATGGCAATAGTGATCGGGGTGGAGGTCGACATCATTGGGAACCTGAACTCCCTCGGAAGGCCGGTACAGCCCGCCGATGTTACCGCCGCAATTCAGCACCTCTACGGGGAAAGTGTGCGTTACATTTTCCCAGTTCACTTGCTGGATAATGCGTTTGGCGGAACGGCTGTCTATGACGATCAATTTAACTGGTCCAACCGCAGGGAGGCCGGCCACTGGTGGAATCTGGCCTGTGCGACTGATCCAAGCATTCAACACCGTTTCGATCCAACTGCGTTCAGCAACTTTGAGGCACAAGCCGGCATTTTCGCCAAGCTCGGCGCCAGCGCCGCATCTGAGTTGGCGTCTCCGCCCAGCTATCCCCAGTGCAACCAAGTGAATGCCCAGAGCCTAACCGACCTTGGCGCAACAGCTCTTCAAGAGATGATGAAGCTCGGAATGATGATCGACATCGATCACATGTCCGACAAGACTGCGACTGCGGCGATTCAAGTGGCACAGTCCGTTCCTTCGGGCGGATACCCGCTTTCGAGCGGTCATAATACCCCGCGCGGAGGTGCAGGCAGCACAGAGCGGAACTTAAGCCCGGCGCAGTACCGGTCCATCGGCAGTATGCATGGAATGGCCGGGGTCGGGAGCGGAAATACGGATGCGTATGGGTGGATCAACGCTTACATGAGTGTCATCCAAGCCATGGGAGGGCCTGCCGGCGGTCCTATAGCCGACATAGCCGCGGCTGGGTTCGGCACGGATACCGACGGGTTAGCGTTAGGAATGCCGCCCCGGCAGGGATCGTCAGTCCAGTACACCAACTCCTTTCCCGCAAGCAACCTCGGCACTAAGACATGGAATTACAATACCGACGGCGTCGCTCACTACGGAATGCTTCCTGACTTCCTACTAGATGCCCGCACCGCGCCTAATGGGGCCGATCTGATCGACAACAATCTGATGTGGGGTGCGCAATACTTCGTTGATGCGTGGCACAAGGCCGAACTCCAGGCTTCGCAAATGAAATAACCGATCGCGTTTGAATGGGAGAACAACCCGATTCGCCCCAAATGGGGTGTGCGCTCATGATGAACCGTTCCTATCATGTGTGTAGGAATTCTTGGGGGAGCGCCGGAACGGAATCTGGAGACGAACGGTAGTGCCGCGATTACATGCGGAATCCACCGCCAGGTGCCCTCGCAGTTCTTTCGCCCTCCGCTCCATGCTTCGCAGTCCGAGCCCGCTGCCGGCATTCGCCGCGTCGAAGCCGTTGCCGTCATCTCTTACTGTAAGTTCCAGCCAACCGCTCTTGACTGTGAAGTCAATTTCAACGTTGTGGCAACAAGAATGACGCGCAATGTTGTGCAGGCACTCTTTGTAGATCAGGAAGATCTGCCGCCGGATTTCCGCTCCCAATTCAACATCCTGCACTTGGTCCGGTGCACGAAACGCCAGAACGATCGGAGCGCTGGAAAAGAGGTCATTTGCGAACCATCGCATTCGATGCGATAAATCGCCCAGACGGTCACGCCCCGGATCGATCGCCCACACAATGTCGCTCATCGCATCTACCGACTCCCGGGATAAGTTGGCGATTTCGGCCAGAGGTGCGGATTGCCCATGTTCCGGTGTTCGATGAGCGGCTACCTCGCTCAAAATTGCGATTTGTGAAAGAGTGCTGCCTATATCGTCGTGAAGGTCGGTTGTAATTCGCGTTCGCAGGCGCTCTATCGCGAGTAGTTGGCCAACCCGAAATCGGTAGAAAGAGTATGCGATCCCAGCGACGCCGGCTGCATAGATCAGTTCCATCCACCAGCGCTGCCACATTGGGGCGAAGATCCGAAAAGCAACAATTGCGGGTTTCGCACTCATCAATCCATCGCTGCTGATCGCGCGTACCTGGAAGCGATAACTTCCAGCCGGAAGGCTTGCATAGTCGACGCGCCGCTGATCTGTAGGGTTGCTCCAATCAGCATCCGCGCCTCCGAGACGATATTGATAACGAAGGGTCTCGCCCGTTGCGAGACCGAGTCCCACAAAATCAATCTCAATCTGGTTCTGACTAGGGCCGAGGGTAAGGCCGGTCAGCTCCGTTTCGCCAAGCGCAGAAATCGGTTGCCGCACACCGCGAACTTGTACAGAGCTGATGAAAATCGGCGGTGACGCGCGCGGGCGTTCCGCTTCCGGCTCCATCCGCGCAAGGCCGGATTCCGTGCAGAACCATAGCGCACCTCGACGATCGCGGTAGACAACCATGTCGTGGGCAAGTGACAATCCATCGGCCTGCTTATAGTGCTTGATCCGAAGCGGTCGGCGCGGGTAAAAGCAATCCACTCCATGTCCTGTGCCTGCGCAAATTCTCCCCCAGTTGTCTTCTGTAACGCACAGTACGTCGTTACTCGCGAGCCCATCGGCCGTTGTGTAGACCGCGAACTGCGGAATTTCCCCCTGAGGCGAATCAATTCGCACCAATCCGTTCCGGCTGGCTGCCCATAAGCGGCCTTCGCGATCTACATGGAGCGCCCTGAGATGGGAAATGTCGCCAAATGACTTGGGTGGTTCAAAGAGTTGGAAACTACCCTGGCGAAACCGAGCAAGCGATCGAGCCAGCCCAATCCAAACATTTCCAGAGTGATCTTCGGCGAACGCGTACGCCCCGCCACCCAGTAAGCCCTCTGGAGATGAGTAATTATGTATTGCTCCAGTTTTGCGTTCCCATCTCATCAACCTGTTCCCGATAGGATTAACCCAAGTGGAAATCCAAACGTCGCCACGCGAGTCTTCAAACAGGGTAAGCACACTTCCTGGGACCCCATTTTTTGAGTTATAAACGGCATCGGGATATATGTGACGGAGTTGCGGCCACGTTGAAATTGGAAATCGGAACACGCCATCGCCCGTCGGCACCCACCATTCTCCGGTATGGTCCTGAAAAGTAAGTTGGTTTTCACCCCACCCCCAGTTACCGGCCAAGGCCGGAACATTAGGGCGGACGGCGTGGAAGCGCTGACCGTCAAAGCGATTAATCTGCATTTCGCCGTCAATCGTAATCACGCAAAGCTCGCCGGCCCGGTCTTCGAAGATCGAGAAGATTCTTCGGGAAGCTAGTCCATCGCGCTCGTCGAAGGTGACAAACCCTCCCCGGCTGACCTTCTGGGCGCCCATAGAACCCACCCAGACATTTCCGTCACGATCTTCAGCGAGCGAATGTATATCGCTGGCACTTAAGCCGTTCGCAGAGCTAAAGTTTTCGAACTCTTCGCGCGCACCGGAGATGTACTGGCTGATCCCGCGGCTGGTGCCGATCCACACGTGTCCATCGGAGGTTTCTAGTAACGAGCTAACGATATCCGACGGAAGACCGTCTTTCGTGGTGTAGACCCGCTCGACTTGTCGCTCGGACGTTTCCGACGCCACTGACATTCGAACAAGGCCTTCCCATGTTCCAATCCAGAGTTGGCCCGCATGATCTTCAAGAAAACTAAGAATGTGATTTCGGGACGGTCCATATCCTCCGGCCAGCGCGTAGCGCGTGCATGCGCCGCCTTTCGAACAACGATAAAGCGCATTGTGGCCTCCAACCCACAAAGTTCCCTGGCGGTCTTGAAAAAGCGCTTCTATAATGCGATCCCCGAAATAACCTCGCGGCATTCCGATCTCAACCGGCTGAAGGCTCCATCGGTCAGCCTTTTTCTGTAAGTGATAAAGCCCACTTCGAGTTCCGCACCAGATCCCGCCCGCTCCGTCTTCGGCCAGAGAATCGACTCCAGGTTCTTCCGCATCGTCCGGCCGGTAGACTACAAATTCAGGCCGTGAGCCGGCTTTATTGAAATGGACGACGCCCTCTCTTGTTGCCAACCAATATTCGCCGTCACGGGTCTCGAGCAAATCCTGAACTAGTTCAGGCAATCCCTGTTCGCGTCCGAAACTCGTGAACTGATAACCATCGAAGCGCGCGATTCCCTCGCGGGTACAGAACCAGAGAAAACCGCGCGAATCCCGTACGATGCGGTAGACTGCGTTGCTGGGAAGGCCGTCATCTGTTGTATATGAGCGGATTGGGAGGCGGGCGCCGGCCAGTAAAGTGCCGGTGCCCAACAGCAGGACAAGGATCGCGAACGATCGCCAGTTTGCATTGATGCTTCGCACGGGCACCCTAAATCTTCCAGTGACGATACCACAACAAATCGTTAGACCGAATGGGTGACATCCGGAAACTACTTTCCGGATTTGAAGCAATCCACAGCCGTAATTGGTTCAGGTCTGGGATTCTGAAGTCGAGATCTCGTATGAGTTCGATCAGGTGTTGCCGCCCGCCCGCCGGGAAGTTTCCCCCAGGCTGACGAGCGCGTTAACCCAACCGCTCGTTCTTGATCCGGCTGAAGAGAATCCGCGCCCGCCTGGGCTTCTTCGGGGTTTTCGTTTCCCGCTTGGTGGCGATGGCGAGCAGGTCTTTGCGGCGGCTCCAGATAGCCCGGCACGACAAAATGTTAAATAAAACTGAAGTAACCACTTGACTATTTAGGAGTCTCGGACAATACTGAAGTGTTCGCTTCACTAATAAACTACAAAGGAAAAAACATGCCAGACCCAGCCGTCATCCACAACACATTTGTTATCGAACGCTCCTATCCACAGGCCCTCGAAATCGTCTTCAACGCCTTCTCCGATCCATCGAAGAAGCGTCGCTGGTACGCCGGCGACAACCGCACCGCTGAAGAGTTTGAGTCGGACTTCCGGCCTCAAGGTGTCGAAAGGTTCAGCTACCGCATGGGGCAGGACACTCCATTCCCCGGTGTCCTTATCACCAATGAAGGAGTCCACTGTGACATCATCCCCAACGAGCGTATCGTCATCGCTTCTACGATGACCCTGGGCGGCCGGCGCATCTCGGCCTCGCTCTTCACCATGGAATTCGTTCCGGCAGAGCAGGGAACTAACCTGATCTTCACTCACCAGGGAGCTTTCTTTGAAGGTTCCGGCGGTCCGGAAATGCGCGAAGGCGGCTGGCGTTATCTACTGGAACAATTAGCAAAGAGCCTTGCGCCCTAACCGGCCCCACAATGCGCCGCAAAATCGACATCGGCCAACTGTTTCACGCGCTCGGCGACCCAACTCGACGGGCCATCCTGGACAAGCTCAGCGAGCGCCCCCATTCCGTCTCTTCGCTTGCCGAGCCTCTCGGCATCACGCTGACGGCAGTTGCGCAACACTTGCAGTTGCTCGAAGAATGCGGACTTGTGCAAACGGAGAAGGTAGGACGCGTCCGCACCTGCCGCATCGAAAGTGCCGGATTTTCAGCTCTGGAGAAATGGATCCGCGATCACCGCACCACCTGGGAACGAAAGCTCGACCGGCTGGGGGATTTCCTGGTAAAGTCCTGACGCAACGAGACACGGCAGGTGCTTCGCTTTTGCCATGGGAGGAGATGAAAATGGGGGAGCGCGGCTGCCGCCGCGCTATGAGACAGACTAAAGTCTGCCCCACCTCTCAAATAGGTAAGTCTCAATGATTGAGTGGGATAGCTGCCAAGATTTTCTAAGGTTATCAGCTGAGATTTTTGTAGGAACTACTGCTGCCCGTTGCCGTGGACCTTCGTATTGGGCGTCCAGTTACCGGGCAGCACGCCATTCGGATTCGCATTTGGGTTGTTGGTCTGGAACCACTGATTTTGCCCGTTCGACCAAGTCTGTGAATACGCGCTCGATACCTTCACTGTGCCGCCCGATCCCGTAACTGTCTGCTGATCGAGCGCATAATCGACCCAGTCCGACGCCGCCGTCGTTCGCGCGTTCATCGCATTGTTGGCGTTATTCATCGCGCTCCGGAATTGCGATTCCTGCTGCGCCATGAACGCCTCATGGTTGCGTTGCATCGTCGCTTGAATCTGTTCGAATTGAGCCCGCAGCATCCTGTTCTGACGCGCCTCGATTTCACCCAGCGCCCGCAATCGCTCGGCGCCCTCTCTGCTGTCTTTGCATGTAGACCGCAAGCCACTGCGGATCGTTCACGGGCTTCGTCAGGTCATGACTGTCCACCAGCGCAACCAGCGCGTCGAGACGGCCTTTGGGCGCGCGCACCACATCGACGTGTGCCGAGCATCCACCGCCGCTGAATTTACCGATGTTCCCCGTCGTACGGCATTCCACCCACACGCGCACCCGCTGCTCGATGACGAACGATCCGTTCACCGTTTCCACCCGGTCTGCCGCTGTGTCGACCGTCGTTTTCAACGAGGGCATACTGGAATTCGCATTGGCGCCAAACTTTTCGATCCGCGCCCGGTAGAGTGGCGCAATCGCCATCGGGCCCACCACATGCACTCCGCCTGGAATCAACTCGACAAAGTGGTCGAGAAACTGCGCTGCCGTCAAAGTCCCCTGAATCGGCAGGCATCCGGCGACGGTCTTCATGTTGATGGCAGGATGAAAGCTCCAGTCGAAGGCCGGTAACAGCCGCATCTCGGAAAGCCCATCGGACGAATACGCGCGGAAAACAGGAAACGAAATCGGATGACACTCCGGACCGCGCACCACCGTCCCCTGGAATTTCCATCCTGCTGGAATTGTGACGGTGAAGGCCTTGATGTCGTTCAGGGTCGGATCCGCAATAGTCGCGGTTGTGAGCGCTTGCGCGAATGCACAACCTGTCATGAGAAGCGGCAACGCCATCCGCAGAGTTCGTTGAGTATTCATAGGACCGTCAACCTTCACTACATTACAGCGTAAGTACTCGTTTGTAGTCAGTACAACAACCGAACCGAACGTCAATCGCATACCAACCGGCACTGTTGCTCGCCGGCCATCGAACTGTATCGTTAGAGACAGTTCATGACCTCGAAAGCCGCCGTCATCTTGTTGTTGTTCGCCGTTACCGCGAAAGCGGATCTGATCACCAACGGCAGTTTCTCATCGACTACGAACGGCGCCGGCCAGTTGGGCTACAACACCAACGCCACGGGTTGGACCACCACCGGTTACAACTTCCTCTTCACCACCGCAAGCAACGCTACCAGCGGAACCGTTACAGGTGTTGATGGCGCGCTGGCGCTCTACGGTCCTGGCAATGGGTACGCCAACGGCCTCGTCAACAGTCCTGACGGGGGGAATTTTATCGGCGCGGACGGCGCTTACGAAGTGGGAGCGATCACGCAGACAATCAGCGGCCTTACCGCACTCAGCAATTACACAGTGGGTTTCTATTGGGCCGCTGCGCAACAGAGCAACTTTGGATGCGTATCCCCGGCAAACCCCGGAGGCTGCACTACCGACCAGTGGCAGGTCAGCCTGGGAAGCCAGACACAATCGACACCCGTTGCCTCAACCGGCGTCGGCCAAGGCGGCTTCAGCGGCTGGATGTACCAGACCTTCACCGCCACCAGTTCCAGCGAATTGCTTTCGTTCCTCGCGGTCGGAACCCCTAGCGGCGAACCGCCCTTTGCCCTGCTGGACGGCGTCTCGCTGAACGTAGCCACTCCGGAACCCGGAAGCTTGATGCTGTTTGCGGGCGCGGCTCTCATCGGCTTCGGCGAACTCACCCGCAGGAAACGGCTTACCAAAAGGCGGGGCTAATTGGCGTCCGTCGCGATCGACATTCTGCGTTTGAGCATTTGGCTGCTGCTCCTGATGTTGATCTTCGTCCCGCTGGAGCGTCTCTTCGCAGTCACACCCCAGAACATCTTCCGCAAAGGGTTTCTCGCCGATCTCGGCCTCTACTTCCTCACCAGCCTCCTTCCGAAAGCCATACTGGCGCTGCCTATGGCCGGGATCGCTT
>Ga0302325_10032701_pt1 | contig 10675 bp, 10 predicted proteins | sample Palsa_T0_2_FD_201948 | JGI IMG/M metagenome (GOLD analysis project Ga0302325, IMG submission 201948) | Peat permafrost microbial communities from Stordalen Mire near Abisko, Sweden - Palsa_T0_2 | ecosystem: Environmental > Terrestrial > Soil > Palsa > Peat permafrost | place: Sweden: Abisko...
ATACTCGGCTGCCCGTTAAGTGTGAAATTTGGCGGAAAGCACTTCATGCGACCAGATTTACGTCGTAATTCAATGGAGTCTGTCTAGGCTATTACCCGACGAGCAAGCTGAGCGCTCCACCGCGCAGCACGGCTACACGCGACTTGCCACTGCCGTGCGATGGATAAAGGCGCGCAATCCGCGTTCGTGTAATTTCAATTGAGATTATCGGCTCGCCTGACTTTCTGCTCAGCGAGCAGACAATCACGGGAATTTGCACTTTTCGTCAGCGCTCATGCGCTTGCAGAAGGACGTGAATCGAAAGCTCACGACCGTGCCACAGGTTCCACCTTGGGACGCGCGCGCCTGCCTCGTGACCAGGAGTGCCACGGCGGCAGAATGCTGTTTATGACGAGACTCTTTTCGGTTCGTCAGAAAGATTGAACCAGCTCTACTGCCCGCGCGGCCATTGATGTTTCGTTCCTGTTGACAACCTCCTAGCGTCCGGTCTAAATGGACATTCCGAGGTCGTGCTGCCGTGGCGACAAGAATGTCACCCATCCCGGGGCCCTCGGGTAAGTACTGGTGCCCCTGCGGGAAAGCGCGGACTTTTGCCTTTACCGCGGCCGAAAGCACGAGGACCCCTCGCCAGTCCTGGCGATTGGCAAAGACGCTTTGATGTACAAATCCCAAACGACTCAAAAGGAGAACACCATGACGCAAGGCAGTGCTACACAGCGAAGCAACGCGCAGGCAATCCGTCCGTTTCCTGTCGCCAGTGTTCCGGAAGCAGAGCTTACAGATCTACGCAAGCGCATTAACGCGACCAAGTGGCCTGAGCGGGAAACAGTGACCGATGCAACCCAAGGAGTACAGCTGGCGACGATTCAGGCGCTGGCGCGTTATTGGGCGTCCGATTACGACTGGCGCAAGTGCGAGGCAAATCTGCAGTCCCTGCCGAACTTCCTCACCGAGATCGATGGACTTGACATTCATTTCATCCACGTCCGCTCCAAACACGAAAATGCGTTGCCGCTCATCGTCACGCACGGCTGGCCCGGCTCGGTCGTCGAACAGATGAAGATCATCGACCCACTCACCAATCCCACCGCCCATGGCGGAAGCGCAGCGGACGCATTCGACGTGGTAATTCCGTCGATGCCCGGCTACGGTTTCTCCGGCAAACCGGCCACGACCGGGTGGGACCCCGCCCATATTGCACGTGCCTGGGTCACGCTGATGAAGCGCCTCGGCTATAACAAGTTCGTGGCGCAAGGGGGCGACTGGGGCGCGATTATCGTCGACCTAATGGGTGTGCAGGCGGCTCCGGAGTTACTCGGCATTCACACCAACATGCCGGGCATTTTTCCAGCCAACATTGACCAGGCTGCTCTTTCCGGAGCGCCGGCGCCATCGGGTCTCTCCGCCGATGAGAAGCTCGCTTACGAGCGTTTGCAGTTCGTATATCAAAAAGGAATCGCCTATGGGTACCAGATGGGGCTGCGCGCTCAGACGCTTTATGGAATCGCGGATTCACCTGTCGGCCTTGCGGCCTATTTCCTTGATCACGACGCGCGCAGCTACGCGCTGATCTCGCGCGCCTTTGCGGGAGAATCCGAAGGCCTCACCCGCGACGACATTCTCGACAACATCACCATCACATGGTTGACGAACACGGCGCTTTCTGGCGCCCGTCTCTACTGGGAGTATTGGGGCAAAGGAGGGTACTTCAATGTGAAGGGCGTCTCCATCCCAGTGGCCGTGAGCGTCTTCCCGGACGAACTCTATCCTGCCCCGCGCAGCTGGGCGGAGAAGGCATATCCCAAGCTGATCCATTACAACAAGCTCGACAAAGGCGGCCACTTTGCGGCCTGGGAGCAGCCGAAGCTCTTTACCGAAGAGCTTCGCGCGGGCTTCCGATCGCTACGGTAGGTCGTTCACCCGAGAGCGGAAGATGATGAACCCATTCGGCGCCACGACTGATCCGGGAGGAAGCCATGGACAAGACTGATCGCGGCTTTGATGCCGCAAAGTTCGCACAACATTTCAACCAATTCAGTCCCGAGTATGGATGTCACTTCAGAGATATCTACAAGCACATGCGCGCCCATTGCCCCGTTGCGCACACAGATGAGGTTGGCGGGTTCTGGGTTTTGACTCGATAGGCTGACATCGAGCGCGTTGCCCGCGATGACGAATCCTTCTCCTCGCTCTACGATGTCTTGCCGAGTGTCGATCCGACCCCTCCCCTGGGCGGGTTCGGTCCGCACCATGAGAAGCGCGCTGGCCCGCTCGCCGCCTACCCGCCCGGCCCGAATGGCGAGGCTCCGCGCCTCAGCTTCTTCCCCCTTGAACTCGATCCTCCGCTTCACGACCTGTATCGCAAAGCCATAGAGCCCTTGTTCACGTCCCACGCGGTCGCCGAACTGGCGCCGTCGGTGTTGGCGATAACCGACCAGCTGATCGACGCCATCATCGAGAAGGGCGAGGGCGATTTCTGCCGTGATCTGAGCGCGCCGCTGGCAGGCATGTACACGATGAGGTTTGTGGGCCTCCCGGTGGAGGACTGGCCGGACTACGCCTGGTTCATCCAGTCGTCGCGCGGCGGGTCGAGCAGCGTCCAACCCAGAACGAAGAACTTATCAGAACGCGAGTTGCGTGAACGAGTCGCGGCTGAGGTGCTTCGGCAGCGCACTCAGCCGGTCGAGGGCGGGGCGATCGCCTATCTGCTCGACGCCAGGGTCGATGGGCGCAAACTCGAAACATGGGAAATCGAAGCCTACCTCTGGCTGATCATCGGCAACGTAAACGGCACACAGGCCTGCATGGCGTCCAGCTTCGTCTGGCTCTCGCGGAACCCCGAGCAACGCCGTCGGCTTGCCGAAACTCCGCAATTGATTTCGCAGGCGATCGAGGAGTTCCTCCGCGTCTTCTCGCCCCGCCAGGCGTTCAGCCACACCGTGACGCACGGCGTCGAGTTGGCCGGACAGTCGTTGAAGCGCGGCGACCGCGTGCTTTTGTGCTGGGTGTCGGGGAATCTGGACGAGACCGAGTTCCTTGACCCGGAAAAAGTCGATTTCGACCGCGCCAACAAGAGCCATATGGCCTTCGGCCTTGGCGCCCACACCTGCATGGCCACCCATAATGTTCGCCTCGAATTCCGGATCATCTTTGAGCAGATCCTGAGTCGTATACGCGACTTCCGCGTCGAGGAAGCCGGGCTGCGACCCGCGCCGGTCCCAGCCATCGCGGCCGGCTACGAGCATGTGCCTTTTGTTTTCACCGCTGGAAAAAAGGTAGGCGGTCCCCGCTTCGCTGACGATCCCCAACAGCCCGCTGGGCGGCTGACACCACAAACGAAAGGAGCAACACCATGACTCCCGACCGCATCCGCCAGATTTTCCAGGCTCTCGAAACTGGTGATGGCGCCGCCTTTTTCGCCCACATCGCCGAAGACGTCGACTGGATAGTGATGGGCACGCACCCGCTCGCCGGCCACTACCACAGCAGGGCCGCCTACGTAGGCACGTTCGTCAAGCTGGGCAAGGTCTTGCCGCAGGGCGCCCAGCTACACGTCGAGCATGTCGTAGTGAAGGACGACAAAGCCGTCGTCGAGCTTCGGTCTCTGGCGACGGCGAGAAACGGGCTGCGGTTCGATAACCGCTACTGCATGGTGCTCACATTCGAGGGCGAGACCATTGTTCGCGCTCGCACTTACCTTGACTCGGCGCTGGTGGCGCGTCTGTTCGAGGAAAACCCAATCGCGGAATCCGCCTGAGCTGAAGCATCGCAGGAGAACCCTCATGACCGGCACTACTTCGGGGCGGCCAGACGCCAGATCCCGGCGTCGTTTCCTCAAGACAACTTAGATGTTGGGCGTGGCAGTCGCGCTCGGACCAGCAACAATCGGCGAGGCATTTGCGGATTCCAGAATTGCTGAAAAGGAGGACACCATGACCCAAACGAGTGCCACACAGGCAGCCGATAAGACGGCTATTCGTCCGTTTCGGGTGAATGTTCCAGAATCGGAACTTACTGAATTGCGCAGGCGCATCAACTCGACAAGGTGGCCTGATCGGGAAACGGTCAAGGATGAATCGCAAGGCCTGCCGCTCGCGACAATTCAGGAACTTGCTCGCTATTGGGCGACAAACTACGACTGGCGCAAGTGCGAGGCGAAACTGAACGCCCTGCCGCAGTTCATAACCGAGATCGATGGTCTCGATATTCATTTCATTCACGTTCGTTCGAGACATGAAAATGCGTTGCCGCTGATCGTCACGCATGGGTGGCCCGGCTCGATCATCGAGCAGACGAAGATCATCGATCAGCTGACCGATCCCACTGCACATGGCGGGACCGCATCAGACGCTTTCCATCTGGTGATTCCGTCGCTACCGGGTTTCGGGTTTTCAGCAAGGCCCACCACTTCCGGCTGGGGTCCGGAGCGCACTGCAAATGCCTGGGTCATATTAATGAAGCGCCTTGGGTATACAAAATTTGTGGCGCAAGGAGGCGATTTGGGCGCGGGCGTCTGCACTGAGATGGCCAAACACGCACCTCCGGAATTGTTGGGAATTCACACCAACTTCCCCGGGACTATTCCATCCGACATTGCAAGGGCGCTCCAGTGCGGCGATCCCGCGCCATCCGGTCTCTCAGCCGACGAAGGACGCGCATACGAGGAACTCACAGTTTTATTCGCAAAGCGACGTGCCTACGCACAAATGATGGCGACTCGGCCGCAAACGCTGTACGGATTGGCGGATTCGCCCGTCTGCCTGGCAGCTTGGCTCTTTGACCACGGTGATGGTTATGGTCAGCCAGCCGCGCCGATCACTTCGGCGGTACTCGGACGCCCGATCAATGGACACTCCTCAGGTGACATTACACGAGACGATGTGCTCGATGACTTCACACTCTACTGGTTGACGAACACGGCGATTTCTGCGGCGCGTTTCTATTGGGAACTTCACCTCAACCTTTATAACGCGGCCGATGTCTCCATTCCGGCTGCCGTAAGCGTCTTTCCCGGCGAGAACTATCAAGCCCCGCGAAGTTGGACGGAGCGGGCGTATCACAAACTCATCTACTACAACCAGGTGGATAGAGGCGGGTACTATGCAGCCTGGGAACAGCCGAAGCTTTTTTCAGAAGAGGTTCGCGCGGGCTTCAGATCGCTACGGTAAGGTTCTTCACAAGAGAGGAGAAGATGATGACCCAATCCAGCGCAACACAGCGAGGCAGCGAGCAGCCAGATGCACAGTTCAACATCGACCGCACACATCCGGGCCGGTGGACAATCACCTTCAGTAACCCCCCGATTAACATGTTTCTTCCGTCAACGATTGTCGAATTGCGAGCGCTAATGACCGGCATCGAGGCAGACCCGTCCGTGAAGGTCGTCGTCTTCCAGTCGGCGAATCCCGATTTTTTCATCGCCCATCTCGATGTGGCCAAGGCAGCAGCACAGCCAGAGGCGCTCGACCTTTGGCGCGACTTTGTGCTGCGCCTCTCGTCCGCACCGGTGGTGAGCATCGCCAAGATTCGCGGCCGCACGCGCGGCGTCGGTAATGAGTTCGTGCTCGCCTGCGACATGCGCTTCGCCAGCCGGCACAGCGCCGTATTCGGCAACCCCGAGGTTGGCGTCGGACTGATCCCGGGCGGCGGAGCGCTGGAATGGCTCCCGCGCCTGATCGGTCGTTCGCGGGCGCTTGAGTTCGTGCTCAGCGCGGACGATTTCGATGCGGATATCGCCGAGCGCTATGGCTGGGTAAACCGCACGCTGGATGATGGCGACCTCGACTCGTTTGTCGATACGCTCGCCCGGCGTCTGGCTTCGTTCGACCGTAAAACGATGGCCGCAGCAAAGGCCCAGATCAATCGATTCGGGATTCCGACAGCCGCCGAGCTTCAGTCGAGCAACGATATGATCTTCCCAATGCTGGCCCTGCCCGATGCTCAGGCGCGCCGTGCCAGGCTCCATGGTATCGGTTACGGTGTTCGGAGCGACTTCGAATTGAACTTCGGCAAGTACCTGGCTTCGTTTGGGCGAGCGGACGACGATAGCACGGATACGCAGCGCGACTGATCGTCGCCCTGGATTTCTGAACTCGGTACCGACGTTCGACGTCCGCCAGCGCACCATTAGTAAATGCGCTCCCCAAATGGGGGCATACGCAAATCGGAGGTCCATCATGAAGCGCACGTATTTTCCAGGTATCACTGACATCGTCGTCACGGATCCGGCAGAGATCCGGACAATTTCAAACGATTCAAGGTTCGACCGGGACTTCATAGAACATGGTCCTGTTCGCAACGTGCAGCTTCTCCAGAAAATGCTGCGCATTTTCTCGCTCAACGGCAGATTATTCCCACCTATACTACCGCGCACCAATCCCAGCCGAGCCGCCGCGCAAGACAAACTGTGGTCGAGACTAAACGTCAAGGCCGACGAGGTGAAACACGGACCCGCTCAATTGGAACCCCTGGCCGAATGGGTCAGAGGGATCCGAACTGCGGAGAAGTTCGATCTGCTCTAAAAAATCAGCGTCTCGGGTCGGGCGATACCGCTGCGTCGTCCAGAGTTCGAAGAGCAGAGCGACCTTCCGGATGAACAGTTCCCGATACTTGGACTTGCTGAGCCGGAAGAGAATTCGCTCCAGGCCATACTTCGTGAGTATGAGTCCGAAGTCGTCATTCCGCTCTCGCGCAAGGTTGAGCAGCTTCTGTCGAATCGAGGCGGGGATGTTCTTGAGCTTTAGATCCCGCAATCAGAGTTACTCCAGATAGGGCCGCATGATCTTTGCAACTCGGCAAGCTTTGGCAGCAGCCCAGAGCTCGCGTCCATCGAAGCTTGTTCGAGACGCCGACACTCCCTTAGTGCCTCTATGGCGACATCCGTGGATCTTGTTACGGAACTTGAAGCAGTCTGCCCACAGTCTTTGCTGGCGTGTAGACCCTGAGCGTTCCGCCACGGACCGACGTAGACGGTCCGACGGATCGCGTTCGCCGTTCAACCACTCGTATGGAATGCGGTTCACGCTCCTACTTCGCTTCGGATCGCCTGCGTCGAAAGGCGAACCAAATCATGCCCATTGCAAGGTAAGCGAGATAGACGAACGGCAACTTTCCGTAGGGACCTGCAGGCAGCGAGTAGAGAGTGCCGAGGAAGGTCAGAACCATGGCCACGACGGCGGCAATTGGAATGATACGCGCCTCCAGTCCGGGGACACTACGGTCACGAAGGGCAATAAAAACCGCGAGCGAAACCAACCCGTAAGCCGCGATGAAGCCATACGTGCCGAGTGAACCTAGCCAGCCGTATACGTCCAGTCCGCTGTCACCGCGAGCTGCGAGTATCGCTGCAGGAAGCAAAGATGCCGCTCCTGAGATTGCGATGGCGCGGTGAGGTGTCCGGTGATGGCGATGTGTCTTGCGCAACTGACCGGGAAGGAGTCCGTCGTGCGCCATTTGAAGGAGGACACGCGACCCAGCCGTGATGCAGGCAAGCGCACCGGAGAAAAGGCTCACCACCAAGCAAATATCGATGAGTGCGCCAAAGAAAGGCACTCCCCCAACCACAGAGAGTACGTGGAACGGAGACTGGCTACTTCCCAAGTCAGCGCCGGCCGTGCGAAGGCCTAACGTTTCGGCATAAGAACATAGAGTGAAGAACGCTCCTGCAAGGATTGCGCTTTGCAAGACCGCTCTCGGAATGGTGTGGAACGGATTTTGTGCCTCCACTCCCATCGCCGTCGAGCTTTCAAATCCGGCGAAGCTATAGAGTGCCAGCACCAGGCCGAACCTGAACCCGCTTGGCGTCACACCTCGAAGCCGGAGTTGGTCGGTATCAACGCGGAAACCATGGCGCACCAGAACGAGCATGACGACGATAAAAATCATAAATACAGAAATAGCTTCGATCCAAAACATCAGGCGCGCTGAGAGCTTTACATCGCGCCACGAGATCCACATCGACACCCAGGTCATGAACGCAGCGATCAAAACCGCAAACACTGGTTCGCCGCCACGCCGTAAGAAGATCCCACAATAATGATAAAAACCGCCAATGGAACTCGAAGCAGTTGCAATATACGCAAGGAAAAGACTCCACGCGACGACGGCCGCCAGCCATGGCGGCAGTGTACCCGCAGCGTAGCTATAAAGGGATCCGGGGGCGGCGGAATGTCTGGCGAACTGCCCGATGCACCAGGCGACCAACAGTATCCCGAATGTTGCGAGCACATACGCCAGCCACGTTCCATTGCCGGAGAGCTGAAAGACGAGCGGGATGGTGATCGCAGGGGTTAGTGTCGGAGCGATGCCTGAAACAGATTGCCCTAGGACCTCCAGCGGGGAGAGAACCTTGCTCCGTAGGCCGTAATCTCCGGGTGGGGCGTGCGGCGGCGGGACGTCGGGGCGACTCTCGCGAGGGCTAGCCAAGTTCGTGCCCCTGAAGCGCCCGGATCACATTCACGCCGATGCAGCAGCCGAAAGTAGGCGGTTGATTTCGGCGCTCCATTCCGCGATGTGGGATCGCTTGCTCGATTCATCAAGCCACGAGGCGCGAAGGCCGTTGAGCGAGAGATCGCCCAACTGGCGTTGGGCGCAGCCCATATGGAGGGCGAACAGCGAATACTCATTGACGAGATCGGTATGAAAGAGCGTTGGGTCATCGGAATTGATCACCAGATTAAGACCGGCGTCGACCATCCTGCGTATCGCGTGGCCGGGTGCAGAAAGATCGCGGAACGCGGTGGTGTGGGTTGTGGTAGTGGGGCAAACCGTGAAGAAAACGCCGCGCTCGCGGCATGCAGCCACCAGCGTAGGATCATCTACGACGTGATACCCGTGATCGATGCGTTCGCAGCCCAATTGATCGAGCGACGCCTCAACATTCTCTGACGGACCATTCTCCGCTGCGTGCGCGGTGACGTGCAATCCGCCATTCCTGGCACGCTGGAAAATCCGAGCATAAGGTCCCGGCGGATGGCCGACTTCGTTAAAATCGAGACCGATTCCAATCACCTCCGGCCTTCGGTCTGACAGAACGAGATCGAGGAATTGGCCGCAAATTTCCGGGCCCAGTTCGCGGTTCAGGGCCGGAACTACCCTTGACTCAACGCGATGATCGCGCTCGGCATCGCGGATCGCGGCAACGATGCCGTCGAGCATCGTGGCGTATGCGACGCCGTTCGGCAGATGCTGCTGCGGGCTGAAGAAGAATTCCACATAGCGCGCGCCATTTGCGGCGCAGCGCGTGAGCATTTCGTAAGTCACGCGATGAAAATCATCCGCGTCAACAATCGAGCTGCAAATAATATCGTAAGCCCTCAGAAATTCTCCCAAATCGGCAAACTCAAAGATTTTGGATGCGTCCGCAAAGTCTCCTGTATTCAGGCCATGCTTTTTCGCCAATTCGATTGCGGTTGTCGCGGACACTGCCCCTTCGAGATGCAGATGCAGTTCAGCTTTGGGTAGTGCCTTAATGAAATCAATGATCTCCATGAATCCTCCCGGCCCTTTCTCACGGCCTCCTGTCTCCGGGGCTTGTCTCTAATGGTCCGGGCACAGGCCGCAATTCTATATCAGCCGGTTCGAATTACGTCATAACTGCACTTGCCGCGGCCCATTCGACCGATCTCATCCCCCTGACTCTCTTATATCTCCTCATGAACATTCCCATATACACGCGTAATCGGGAATTGTGGCAACATCAGTCGGGGAGGATATTCGATGGATTCGGCTAAGCGCCGCAAGAAGGGCATACCCCGGCGAATCGCTCCTCAGTCGCAAAAAAGCGAATCATACTTGATCGAATCGCAAAGATTGAGCCGTGTGGGCAGTTGGGTCTGCTCCACGGATTTGGAAACCACTTACCTCTCTCCGGAAATGTTCCGAATCCTGGGATTTTCGATAGGAGACCCGTTGCCTTCCAGACAGGAAATCGGCAAGCGTTTCGATCCTGAGGACTGGGAACGTATCATGGGATTGTTCGAGACTGTGCGCCGGGAAAAGATAGCGATCAGTGAATTCCCCGCGCTCCGGCCGGACGGATCGAACCGAGTGATTCGCATGGTGGTGCATCCTGTGGTTGATTCAGCGGGCGATATCGCCGAATTCTTGGTCGCTTGCATCGACGTCTCGGAACAGCCGCAGGCCACAACCGCATTGCAGGAGGCATTCGACGAAACGAAGAAATCGGAAGAACAACTTCGAGCGATCATCAACACGATTCCCTCTCAGCTCTGGTGCGGCCTGCCTGACGGTGCAAACGAATTCTCGAACAAGACCTGGGAAGACTTTACCGGCATGTCTTCTGAAGAAGGGGAAGGATGGGGATGGACCGCTGCGATGCATCCGGATGAGATGACCAGGGGATTGTTGGATTACTGGCAATCCGTGATCGCGACCGGCAAGACGTATGACAGAGAAGCGCGCATACGCCGTTTCGACGGGGTCTATAGGTGGTTCCTATGCCGTGCCGCTCCCTTGCGCAATCAATCGGGCAAGGTCGTCAAGTGGTGCGGAACGAATCTGGAAATTCATGACCGAAAGTTGGCCGACGAGGAGCTCAAGCGTAGCGAAGAACGGTATCGCGTGATCGTCGAAGCGGCCAGCGATGCTGTGATCAGCATGGACGAAGACGGCGCGATCCTGTTTGCGAATCGGGCCACGACCGGAATTTTTGGTT
>Ga0302325_10032702_pt1 | contig 10675 bp, 13 predicted proteins | sample Palsa_T0_2_FD_201948 | JGI IMG/M metagenome (GOLD analysis project Ga0302325, IMG submission 201948) | Peat permafrost microbial communities from Stordalen Mire near Abisko, Sweden - Palsa_T0_2 | ecosystem: Environmental > Terrestrial > Soil > Palsa > Peat permafrost | place: Sweden: Abisko...
ACTCAATGGCTACAAAGATAAACCTTACCGCATTGATCAATTTTCGAACAAAATCTGGTGGGGTGTAATGGATATCTACAACGCCAAGAGTGTTTTGAGCGGTAAGAGCTGTCGTAGCAGTCATAGCATAGCATCCATGAGTCCCTATCACTTTTTGATCTGCTTCGAGACCCCTAAAGTCCAAGTGTCAGCTGTCGTTGATTGGAAAATCGAATGGGAAATGGTTCAGACAAAACTCACGCCCCTCCAGAGCTATCTGAGCCAGCTATGACAAGCACACGCCCTTTTCCCATTTTGAAGGCTGAGAACAAGGTAGAGTCAATCCAATAGGACGTGAGAAGGTCTAACGTCGTGGCACTCTGTTAGTAAGCGGGAAAAGTTGTGGAGCGTCGCTATAGAAGTTTTCTTCTCGGCTGGTGTCGGAACATCACAAGGGCCGGTGGTTAAGGAGATTCAGGACTGAAGAGCGCAGCTACTTCGGGTCTCACGCATGATATTCTGAAATATTTGTGTATCTGAACGGATTTATCTCAATCACGATACTGGTATTTTTGCGACTGTGGACAATAGAGTTCTAACGCCTAAGGCTTGGCTGATCCCCCACAAGGCCAGCCCGAAGCCTGGCTCTAAAGATCACTCCTTTCAGGTTGGGATTTGGCTTTATTTGCCTCTGTCCAGCTTCCCTACAGTTCATCTGCTGCATTATTGCCCATTTCATCGCATATACGATACCAGGACAGCCTTAGCCTCTGGCGAGAGTCGCTCACTAACATATCTACCGACTGCTCCACCCTGCCTTGCATCTGCAGCCTTGAGATATGATCCCACCCATGATTTCACATCAGTAACTTCTGGCCATTCATCCCTGGGAACCTTCTTGCAGGTATTCAAGGGTGTGAAGCCAACTCCAAAGCTCAAATCATCGACGTCAACCTCCACAACAGCATCATCAGAAGTAACTGGCATTGGAGGGTTCTCCAACAGCTTCAACAACGCCTCGCAGGTCTTACCCCAGCCTTTGACGTATTTGACAGCGAAGGATTGAGAATCTGCCAAAGTCTTGGTGAGCGAAACAACAGCCAGTTTGCGCTCCAGAGGTCGCGCTAGTTGTTGTGTCGAAGGCAGGATTATTGTCAAGTATATCGGCACGTAAACACCATCCTGAACTGTATCGGAATTTTGAATGAAGAAATCAGCACCAAGACCTAGTTGATCGCGAGATGCCACAAGATGGTAGAAGTGGACGAATCTTTGCTTGAATTTATCTGGCGGATTGTTATTCAGCCGCGTGAAAATGATGGTCAATACTGTTGGGAAATATGGTTGAATGGCTGACCTGAGGATGTTTTAGCATGGTCAACTCGAAGGAATTTTCAACGAAATTACTTACACCTCACAAGATGTCACTACAGCTTCCAGAACATCAAATCCATAAAGCTCTGTCCTAGCCTTCCCCGACATAAGCTTCTGAAATATTCCTAGGATGGGTTCGACCTGGTTGTTAGCTACAATGTCTGCTGCACTTCTTGGGATGATTGACGAAAGGAGACGAGCCAGAGCAGGCACGTTGCCTCTCGACTCCCATAACGATGGCATAAGTACTGGGGCAACCAAGGCTTTGTAGAAGTCGGAGAGTGGGCCATATGGACGAGCCTCAAGAAGCGCAGCGAACAACTGGAATACGTAAGGCATGAATTCTAGCATAATGTCAGCGCCTTTTCGAAGAAATGTGCACTCTCGATTTTACCTTGAACATCATTCTGTAGTATTCCCGCGAAAGGTGGATACAGATCGTTCTCAAGCTTCTCGGGCCGCGATGGAGCTGCGTAGCGGACGAGTGCGCCCATCGCCTCGAAATGATAGTAGTAGAACCGGGGGTTGCTAGGGTTTTTCCCGATAATATCAGTGATGGCGATTAAGTGCTGAAGAACATGGTCTGTGATGGGCAGTATGCTATCTTTGACAACAATCAAAACTCGCATAACGCATCGCATCAAAAACTCATTTTCCTGTATTTTCTCTGGCGCGGGATCCTTCTCTATGAGCTGAAACAGGTGTTCAAGAAGATCCTTTGAGAATGGGGTGACTTGATCCTTCCCAAAAATGTGCTCTCCTGAATCGTTGGTGAGGAAGAGCACTCTTTCCACAGCTATCGAGGCATACGTGTAGACGACATAATTTGAAGACGCCAGGTTCTTGACCAGAGGGGGAAATGCTGAACTCCATTGATCTTTTGTCAACTGGCTTCGAAAGGTGTAGAGAAATTTGATGGCATCCACTTTCAATATTGGCTCCACCCCCGTGTCAGCAACCAGATCACTCGCAATGTTGTTCTGAAAGAATTCAACTACATTCACCAGAGAATTGATTGTCTTGACGCCGTGCGTAGTTGTGATCACTCCTTTTGCTGCGATTGCTGAGAAAAGATATACGGCAGTGTCCTTCGATTTCCACTCGCCTGATGGATCGCCGTTGAATGCTGCAAGGTAGTGCGTGATATATCGCCCAACGACATCTGTAACGAGGCGTTCAAACTTCTCTAACAATTTTCGTAGGAAGTCGGTAGCTGCTCTCCTTCGAGTGTCGGCGTCAGATCCCTCGAGGTCACGGCGGATGTACTCGATAGGCTCGTCCTCAAATTGTTCAATATCCGACTCTCGCAGGCTCACGTTTGGAAGAATAACCTTTTCCACCACCTGGCCTAAAATTTCGTTGTTGTTGAAATTTTGTGCGTGGCGATCAAGGCTTGCTACAGCCGTTAGGAAATGCAATGCCTTGCTCACAAGTATGTCGAATTTCGTTTCCGGGCCAATGGTGGTCAACAAGCTCCATGCGCTTGTGATGAAAGGTTTGCAAAGATCACCAAAGGCATCCTCGTATTTGTGCATGTATAAGGTCATAACCTCGCATATTCCAGATTTGACGAATTCCAGTGGTCCAGACTCTGAATCGTCGTCAGTTGCTAGGAGTGGATTTTCGTAGGTGAGGTATTTATGCAGTAACGTCGTTACGTCGCTTAGATTGTCTTCAAATATTGGGGGCAGATCTTGGGAAGAAAGATCGTAGAAGAGTTTGACCAACAGATTCATGACCTCAACGTGTTGTGTTAAGACCTCCTTGTTGTTCTTATTTGCCTCGATCTGGCGATCGGTGCTCTATGGAGTGAGGACTTAGTCTTTGTGTGCCAAAGGACGGGAACGAGCTTACCGCAAGTAACTGAACATAGGGCTCTCCAAACTTCGAAAGAACATGATTAATCTCCGTGTATAAGTCATCAGACGCGAAAAGAGGCCTCCACCGTTTGAAGATCGAGTGTGCCACTTCTAATACCCCAATGTTAACTTTCGCATTGTCGGGCGTCAGCCGAGACACCAAGTCCTAAACAGTCAGCCTTTCGGTGTTACAAGCATAAACATGAAAGTAAGCTCACATCAACCAACGTATCCCAGCGGGTCCAGAAGTCGGAGTCTGCGATCACGCTAATCGTTTCTCCAAGTTGTGTTTGGATACTGGGAGGTACTGCGATCATAAGGCCAATGAGCTCCTTCTTGATTGTCACGACTTCATTTTCCGGGAGTTTGTAGGTTCCTTCTTCATCCTATACAATATCTCGTCGGTATTCAGTTTGGGGAGTGTGTTGCTTAGTTACTTACTACCCAGTTGAATTTAATGAAATTCTTGAAGCACAACGCCCCAGAAAGTCGGGTATTCAGCGGCAAAGATTCCAAAGCGACAATGTTAAGCAGGAGGAGTGAGAACCCGGGCTTTTTCTCTTCAGCCTTGAGAGCGATCTCCGCTGTTCTGGTCAGAAAGAAGCTCGACAAGAACTTTGATCACGCAAGACTCACCTTGTTTATGCTGCCGATGATCTAGTGTAGCATTGAGGAGCTGCGCAACAGTCTGTAGATCTGACGCCATACCGTTGGAAATTGCTTGTGATGCGGTGTAGAAGCAACAGGAGCTGCGTGGAGTTTGAACCTCGTTCGTTTCCGTGAATGTCAACAATGTTTTCGCAGCCTTGTAGTCACGTGAATCTCACATCCTGCGCTAGTATAAACTTGGGGAAGGGGCGACTTCCCTTTTTTTTCCCTTTAGCTTGCTACATTTTCACCAACCATCACCGCTTCTCAACCATCACCGCTTCTTCCCATCATCACGAAAAGCTACTTGAGCAGGCTTTACGCATTCTCTTTCATATCGAACAATCATTCTCTCCTTTCATCGACCAGCGTTAGGCTTCAAAATGGCTGGTTACGGAAATTCCTCCTATGGTGGAGGTAGAGGCGGTTCAAATGGGTACGATTACGGTCGCGATTCTCAAAGCCGCGGCAACTACTCCAGTGGCTATTCCAACGGGTATGACAACCTAAGGCGTAGATATTGTTGTGAAGTTGGACTCAGCGTCGATCGGCGCGCGCTGACTTTTGAGCGGCGTCATCTCTTTCTCTTTTCGTATTTCTTAAGAGTGTTTGCTGATTAGTTGCAGTGGTAGTTACGGACAAGGCGGATACGGATCTGGTGGAAATGGCGGTGGAAATGTCAATGGATTCTCCGGATACTCTGGTGGAGGCGGTGGCTTCGGCGGCGGGCAGGGAGGAGATCGTATGTCTAACCTTGGGGCCGGTTTGAAGCAACAGCATTGGGGTAAGTCACCAGCAGAGGTCTTATCACATATGATAGAAACTGACAGCCATCAAGATCTCAATAACCTTCCAAAGTTTGAGAAGTCTTTCTACAAGGAAGACCCTTTAGTTTCCTCCAGATCCGAGGCCGACGTCATCAAGTTCAGAAACCAACACGGCATTTCGGTCCAAGGTCGAGACGTCCCACGACCGGTCGAAACTTTTGACGAGGCTGGCTTCCCGGCATATGTGATGAGCGAAGTCAAGGCCCAAGGCTTCCCTGCACCCACAGCAATTCAATCCCAAGGCTGGCCCATGGCTCTCTCTGGACGTGACGTTGTTGGTATCGCCGAGACTGGTTCCGGAAAGACTTTGACATACTGCCTCCCAGCTATCGTTCACATCAACGCACAGCCTCTCCTTGCACCGGGCGACGGCCCTATTGTTCTGGTCTTGGCTCCCACTCGTGAGTTGGCTGTTCAGATTCAACAAGAAATTACAAAATTCGGCAAGTCTTCACGCATCCGGAATACTTGTGTTTATGGAGGAGTTCCCAAGGGTGGACAAATTCGCGACCTCGCAAAGGGTGTTGAAGTTTGCATTGCCACCCCGGGCCGTCTCATCGATATGTTGGAGTCTGGAAAGACAAATCTCCGACGTGTTACCTACCTCGTACTTGACGAGGCTGATCGTATGTTGGACATGGGTTTTGAACCTCAAATCCGTAAGATCCTTGGTCAAATTCGCCCTGATCGACAAACATGCATGTGGTCTGCTACCTGGCCAAAGGAAGTTCGCGCTCTTGCATCCGATTACTTGAACGATTTCATTCAGGTCAACATTGGCTCCATGGAGCTCTCTGCTAACCATAGAATTACACAAGTTGTTGAAGTCGTATCTGAGTTTGAGAAGCGAGACAAGATGACCAAGCACCTCGAGAAGATTATGGAGGACAAGGACAACAAGATATTGATCTTTACTGGAACCAAACGTGTTGCTGACGATATCACACGCTTCCTCAGACAAGACGGATGGCCCGCACTTTGTAAGAGTCTTCCACCTTACTAATGTATCATTCTAACAAATGGTTTAGCGATTCATGGCGACAAGCAACAGAATGAGCGTGATTGGGTCTTGAACGAGTTCAAGACTGGAAAGAGTCCCATCATGGTTGCCACCGATGTGGCTTCCCGTGGTATTGGTATGATTGAATCCCCTTCCCCTGCACAGCAACGCCCAGTCGCCTATACAGTAGTGCTTTACTCTCGACGCCTTAAAGCGTTCCCCTGATTGCGTTAATTTGCCCGGGTCCTTTCGTATCTTTCGGTTCTCTCTCATAGGGTGTCTTGGATCTTCGGTGAAGCATACCTCTTGCTGCACTCGTAATTCCAAACTCATAAGTACTTCTCTAGGTACGAGATGTGGAATTGGCATCTCTTGACTTGTCAAGCTGTCTCCAAGACCCCCAAACCAGAGGACCTGGATGTGTGGATCACCTGCCCTGGCAATGCACCCGCAATGGACAGATCATGTCAAGCGCCGAGAGAGTATTGGATGCATTCAAATACAGCATCTTCACTAGCCGCCCTGGAACGTTGCTATACACTTTTCTTGTTCTTGCTAACCCATCAATGAAGATGTCCGCAACATTACCCACGTGCTGAACTATGATTACCCGAATAACTCGGAGGATTATATTCATCGCATTGGTCGTACTGGCCGTGCCGGTGCAAAGGGTACCGCCATTACCTTTTTCACAACTGACAGTGGGTTCTCACTTTTTCCGTCTTTCCCAGGCCCTTGCTAACGAGTTTTGCAGATCAGAAGCAGGCTCGTGATCTGGTTGCTGTTCTTACTGAGGCAAAGCAACAGATTGATCCCCGACTTGCTGAGATGACACGATACGGTGGCGGAGGTGGTGGTGGCGGCAGATACGGCGGAGGCGGTGGATATCGCGGAGGCCGTGGAGGTGGCCGTGGAGGTGGTAAGTCTCTTGCTCCCTTCTCCCCCCTGTTCCATCGCTGATGGAACTAACAAGGCCGTTGGTAAATAGGAGGTTTCACCTCTTCCAACTCTGCTCCTCTCGGAAGGGACAGACGCTGGTAGAGATCCCGTTCACTGTCGAGCATTCCGCTCGAGATCGCTCTATTGAGACACAAGATCGACCCTCGAACAATATTCGACCACCGTCATCCCTCAATGATGACGAAATGGCATTTTATACAGGTCGTTAAGGCGTTGTTGGTTTCAGAGGTTGGGAGAGAGGGTAGATTGTCCTGATTTGCTCACTCTTTCCATTTCAACCCCTCGTAATCTGTTTTCCTTATTGATCCAAAACTTGCTTGCTTTTATGGACATGGTAATAGACATTAAGGGTGGTAGTTGTTTCTCACGACAGCTTGCGTTCTGCATCATAGATTGCTCTCATTGCTGCTTTTCCTTGATCACGGCTTCTTTTCCTCCCAGGTAATTGGTCTTCACGGGCCTCTTACTCGAATGGCGGATGGATGTATTACTGCGCATTACTGCGCATTACTGCGATAGACTTGCCTTGTAGCTAGTTAGCTGGTTATGATAGATAATAAATTCGAGAAATCTCCTTATTTGTTGTTGTTACATTGGCACGAGGCTTGAGAATTCAAGAGGCACTCGAACATGCCCCCACCATTCTTTCCTACCTGGGCACTGACACGAGCCTCGAAACATAGTCCCCTAGTAATTGTATGATTATCGTCTCACGGCTCCTGTTTGAAATCACCATAAATAAAGTCATGTTTTTCAGGTGCGAGGGATTTCCAATTAACGTAGAATACATTAAGTACAGAGCGGAAAAGGATTTGGGCAACCTTCCCGGGAAGCAGGTGGACAAATGTGCACGCCCATGAGCAGGTTAGCCTATCATCCATTTGCATGAATGGTAATGTACTAGACGGAGGTTGGTTTTGTCGTACCACGAGCCAAAAACTACCTTGATAGCTTGTGATGAATTCTCGTAGTTCCCTTTAAATGAGCTCTAATTTCCCCAGAAACAACCAAACGCGTCATTTCGAGGCGCCTAAAGAAAATGCTGATCCTTTACAATGCCGCGCCAGATTCTGAAGCGTACTGTACAATAAACAGCGAGAAGGGAAACCAATCAAAGCCCCCCGAAGTCAAGTCATGTACAACGTGTCGGTGAAAAAGGTATGTGCAATGCTGGCCTTGAAAGAGGACTGCCAGCACGGTCGTCAGGATACCTACGACCATTGTGACTTCTCCTTCAAGCCACCAATGCGTTCCATATCGATTGAGTGAAATCGGACTCCCCCTTCTTTCTCATATGCAGGTAACTGCTCATCTTTCAATGGCTCTAGGCCAACGCCTGTCTCGCCAACTCGAACAACCACTACTCGGCCACTTTTCCGTCGTCCACACTCGTCCTGCTCGTCGGGAAACGTGATTCGGATCTCGGGAACGCTGTCTGGAGAGAGAGATGGAGAAGATGGGCTACTGAGGATGGAGGACTTCTCGTCATAGACGTAGATGCTCGAGCCACGTCCGTACGGGGCTGCGGTGATTGTCAGACGGCGATGCTTCGAAATGAATTTGCTATCGTTGTGGGTGGGGAGTTGTTGTCTGGAGATGGCTCTAGATCTGCGAATCTTGCGCACGGTGTAGAGAGCTCCGACCAACAGAAGTGAAACAAAGATCAGGACCATGAGGGCGATGAGCAGGTCGATCATTGTTGTTGACATCGTGGCCGATGATTCCTCGCGAGTATGGAGCAGGGCGCGACCTCTTGCCATGATGCCAGACATGGAGCTGATTCTCATTATGAAAGTGCTGTTGTCAAACAAGGGAGTCCGAAAATGCTCGCAAAAGAGTATTGTTTGGGAAGGACTGTAATATTCAGAGACAAGGGTCGAGTCTAGCCCTCATGAAATCTGTTAGCTACTGTACACATGCATCGCATTGCAGGACCCTATTTTGTGTTGAAGAATGAACTTACGCAAGGGCGACAGAAAGTGATGGGATCGGGTTGGAGTGGGTTTTTGTTCTTTAAAGAGAGGACGGGACCGGGCTTAGAAGGAGTGAAAGCCGATTCCTGGAATGAGTGTAAGGTCCCGAAGGGAGAAGGGAGGAGCGAAAGGGACTGCGCTGCCGTGAAGGTGCGAAGACGAAGACGAAGACGAAGACAGCGAGGTCGAGGTCAAGGGGTCAATAAAAGCCCCAGGCAGTCTCTGAGCAGCCGTGTACTGTAAAGTAAACGCTGGGCAGACGTTTAATTTAATTCCTGGCCAATCACTGTCGCAAGGTGGGGGCAGCCGCGCACTTTTGAGGCGCTAAGCTCCTGAGATGAGATGCGCTGATTTGATAAGTCTAGCTCCGGTCCCCTCTTCTTCCTCTACTCCTCCTCTCCTCAAATCAAAATTCCACGAGATCTTTGCGAAGTAAGGTATTCTATGGATTTCACGGCACCGGAAGATGCATAAAGAAAGAGGTGTTCGATTGATGTTTCCCTAGCTCATGCGCAGCACCGCAAAACTTCCAGCCTCGATAAAGCATCACCCCGTTCAAAATTATATTTCTCGCATATCCTGGACCGCCTCAAATGCTTCTCCACACTGGAAGTAGATAGATTGGGTTGCGGATCCGCCCCCAACGTTCGTCCGATCGAAGCCTTCCGTCGCATGAAACGAGGTGCTCATGGTGTCGCGAATCTGGGGTACTCGGAACACAACGCATTAACGTGGCACACCATCGGAGCTTGGGATCTGCTTCGGATGCTTCTTTCCAACGAAATCTCACTTGATACCATAATGCTGCCGGCTTTCGGGAGGAGACTTCACATGATCGAGACGACTTTCATCCATGCACTTCGGGGCAGTATAGAAAATTGGTGTCGAAGTCTTCATTTTCAGTCTATCAATGCCTCGTAGCAATACCAGCGATTGAGACAGCTGAAGTAGACCTCTCATGTACAGCCCGGCACTTCATCCCAGAGGTCCATATCCTTGCGTCTGTGGTTGATCTCTTGCATTGTGGGGACATGGCTTCGCCAGGATTTCAATGTTCTAGAAGGCAGCTTCTTCTGATCTTGTGTAATGTGATCTCTCCTATTCGTGTTCTCCCGTAACATTCTCTAAGCTCGTTTTGCCAATCATTTCTATTTACAAGATCCTGCAAGCCTCTTTGATACACTTTCCGAAATATGATAGATCTCGAGTTACCTGGGTGTTTAGAGCGGAACTTCTATCAAAAGAAATTCTTGATGACTACATCTCTCGCAATTATCACCAGGGCATCGAGGAAGTATATTGAGGCCGAGGGCAAGCAAGTCTGAATACGGTATCTTGGACTGAAAATTGGTTATTTCTGCCCGGCTTGCCCTTCGAGTCTCCGGGAAGCATTTAATGAGTTGGTTTTCTTTCCATCTTCGCATGGTTACCTTCCATGCATCTGCCGGAGCACCGCGCACATGTGTAACCTGATTAGGCACCATCTCATCATATGTAGATATCTCTTGCCTCGCAACAAAATCCTCAAACATTGGCACTTGTGCAAGAAAACGGGGCTGACGAAAGAAGATCCACCTGAACTGTGGTTTTCTGCTTGGCTGGACAGCATGGCTGTCACATGTCACAATTTTTTTTTGATTAAGTGCCCATGGCAGCTTCAATCACCGCGTGTTCTGCCAAGTAGAGTGTGGCCTGATCTCCGTGGCCCTGGACGCTTGTTGTTTTTCTACAAGCGAGCCGGTAACGGTTGTGCATATGATTTGAGGGCATAGATCCGATGAGATGCCGCATTGTCCAACACAACAGTGGCGATTCTTGTCTGCGGAAAAGATGCCAGGCAGAACAAGATAACGGGCGTACAAGATCCGGTCTTCCTGTGGAAGAGACATAGATGTAGGACAGAGCGTAGGGGGCAACCTCGGTGTCAATTATGCAGGAAGGCGAGGAACTGCTCGGCCATTCAATTGCTTCTCTTTCCTAAGATTGTCCCCGCAAGAGTATCGTTCATCAACCCGAATCCAAAGACAGTCAGTCTGTCAACGAGGTATCCCAAGA
>Ga0302325_10032703_pt1 | contig 10675 bp, 10 predicted proteins | sample Palsa_T0_2_FD_201948 | JGI IMG/M metagenome (GOLD analysis project Ga0302325, IMG submission 201948) | Peat permafrost microbial communities from Stordalen Mire near Abisko, Sweden - Palsa_T0_2 | ecosystem: Environmental > Terrestrial > Soil > Palsa > Peat permafrost | place: Sweden: Abisko...
CGGCTCCGGTGGTGAACATGTGGTGGGCCCACACGCCGGTGGAGAGGGCGGCGATGCCCATGGTGGCGAAGACCATGCCCTTGTAGCCGAACACCGGCTTGCGAGAGAAGACCGGGAGCACTTCGGTGACGATCCCGAAGAACGGGAGGGCGAGAATATAGACCTCCGGATGGCCGAAGAACCAGAAAAGGTTTTGCCACAACAACGGAGAACCGCAGGAGGCCGTGGCGGCACCACTGACCAGGTGACACCCTGTGGCCGTATAGATGTGGGTCCCGAAATGCCGGTCGGCGAAGAGCATGATCAGGGCGGCGGTGAGGACGGGGAAGGCGATCAGGATGAGGATCCCGGTGACCAGCATGTTCCAGGTGAATATGGGCATCCGGAACATCGTCATGCCCGGCGCGCGCAGATAGAAGATGGTGGCCACCAGATTGACACCGGTGAAGATGGCCGAGAACCCGGTCAGGGCCAACGCCATGATCCACAGGTCACCGCCGGCGCCGGGAGAGCTGGTGGCACTGGACAGCGGGGCGTAGGCGACCCAGCCGAAGCTGGCCGCTCCTCCCGCCACCAAGAACCCCATCATCATGGTGATGGAACCGGTGAGATAGAGCCAGTAGCTGAGGGCGTTGAGGCGCGGGAACGCCATGTCGGGCGCCCCAATTTGCAACGGCACGATGAAGTTGGCCAGGCCACCAAAGGCGAACGGCCCGGCGAACAGGTACAGCATCAGGCTGCCGTGCATGGTGAACAATTCGTTGTACTGCCCGAAGGTCAGGAACGACGAGTGGGGGGAGGTGAGCTGAATACGGATGAGCAGCGCCATCATGCCGGCCAGGTAGAACATGACCAACGAGGTGATCATGTAACTCATGCCGATGACCTTGTGGTCAGTGGAGGTCAGCCACTTGAGGATCCCCGTCGGTCCGTGCTCGTCATGCCCATGGCCGTGTCCCTCATCGTGACTGGGACCGTGCCCGCTCGTTTCGGGAGGGAGGTGCAGCTCTGTGTCGACGGCGCTCGGTGGCGCGATGACGTCAGTCACCGTAAAGGTCACCTCCTGAGTTCGAACTGGTTGCGTTGCTCGTATTCACGCCGCTCGGCAGCTTCGGCACCGAGGACGGGTGGGCTTTGACCTCGGCCTGCTGAACCCGCAGCCAGCGGTCGTAGCCACTGGGGGATACCGCCTTCACGTTGAAGAACATGAGGGAGTGGTAAAGCCCGCACAGCTGGGTGCACTGGCCCCGGTAGACACCTGGGTGCACCACGTTGAGATCGAATTGGGTCGTGTAGCCCGGGCTGGCGTAGCGGCTGAAGTTGAACTGGGGCACGTAGAAGCCGTGCAGAACATCGAGCGAGTTGAGCGTGATGCGGACCGACTCCCCGGCCGGGACCATCATGGTGGGCGCTTCGGTGGTCTGCCCGATCACCTTGACTCCACCGGGGTATTCGAACTCCCAGCCCCACTGGAAGGCGTGGACGGTGATCTTGACGTTGGGGTTCGGCACCACCGCGTCGACCTTGTTCTCCGCCAGCACCGTGAAGACGAACAGCACCAGGACGATGATGATCGGCACAACGGTGTAGGTGATCTCGGTGAGGGTGTGGTACTGGGTCTGGGTGGGCATTTCGTCGGACTTCCGGCGATAGCGAATGACAGCCCACAGGATCAGGCAGAGGACGAAACCACCCACCACCAGGCCGGCGATGAAGAAGCCCTGCCAGAGATGGAACTCGGTCTGGGCCTGGGTCGTCGAGCCCGGGTACTCGCCGAAGGAGGGGAGTTTGCAGCCCGTGAGCAGGAGGGCGACCCCCAACACTGCGACACCCGCCAACCGTCGATGCAATCGCCGGGAAGGTGGGAATTCAGGGGTCGAACGGGTTGTGTCGGCAGAAGGGCCGGTCAACGACGAGTCCACGGCGGTGACACTATCGAACCCGGCAGAAAAAGACGAAGTAGCAGTACAGCGGGTTGCGTAGGCACACCTCCGTGCTCAATGGGGAGAGGCTGGTCCACTCTCGGCCACCGACTCCTTGGACGCCCAGGTGAAGACCCCGCGCGCCATGGTCGAGGTGGCCCGTTCCGCCCGGGCGGCGAAGACCTGCTGCCGGGCCCGCTGCACCGCCTCATCGGTGGGATTGGCCAACCAGGCGCTCTCGGCCAGGTGACCAGCCAGGCGGAGGGCCTGATCGGCTTGCCCGGCATCGGAAGCCGCCGCCGCTTCGGCCATGAGAGCCAGGGCCCGCTCGGCCAGGACACCCGGACCACCGGCCAACTGAGCCAACTCAGAAGCCAGAGCCCGTTCGCCGGCCGGCTTGAGCGTGGCCGGATTGCCGTCCCACCAGCCGCCGTACTGGCGCCAGACGGTGTGGACGATGAACTCGGGTTCGTCATAGACGGGACGCAGATAGGGGCGCTCCTCCAGCTCAGGTGGAGCGAACACCGAGTGGATGGCGTCATTGAGCCGTCCGCCTGCGTTCATGATGGCGAGGGTCTGATCCACCAGGGAGTCCAGCAGGTCGGCCGTGTCGGTCAGCGCCTGGCGGACCCGGTCAGCGCCCATCACCGGCAACCCGTGGCCGGGCAGGAGGAACTCGGCGTCCAAGTCCAGCATGCGCCGGAGTGCCGCCGCCCATTCACGGGGGTAGCGCTGCACCTTCTGAGGGTTGCCGGCATTGGGTGACGCCCAGATGAAGAGATCTCCGCAGCAGAGCACCGACGTGTCGGCCTGCCAGGTCACCGTGTGGTCATCGGTCTCGCCCTTTTCATGCTGGAGGGTGAAGTCGACGCCCCCGACCGAGAGGTCCAGGTAGTCGTGATAGGTCCGATCGGGATAGCGGTAGGTGGTGGGCCAGTTCAGATTTTCCAGGCCGAACTGGCGCCGGTTGATGATGGTGTTGTACCCGGCCGTGAAGATGTAGCGATCGAAACGCGCCGGGAGCGCGTGGTGGGCGATCACCTCGGGGGCCTCCCACCCCTGCTCGACGGCTTCTGCTTCCCACACCGGCACCCCGAAGACATGGTCGATGTGGCCGTGCGAGTAGATGGCCGTATTGAGGCGGGAAGCGCTCCACCGCCGGATGTCGCCGTGGACCACGGACGCCAAGGGCAGGCTGCCGGTGTCCACCAGGACCAGACCGTCCCCGGTATCGAACGCGGAGACGTTTGCGAAGGAAGGGGCGAAGCCCACGCCGTCGGTAATTTCCACGAAGCCGCCGATGTGGTCCACCGGGTGCATGGTGGCGGTCGACACTTCGCCGCGCCAGAGGCGGTCAGCCAGGGTCAGGACGTCAGTCGCCACGTTCCCCCATTCGTTGTGATGCCGGGCCGGTGACCCGGTGTGGTCAGCTCCCCGAAGTGGATTCGTCAGCCACCGGCGCGGCGGCCGGCGTCGGCTCCGGTGTGGCAGCTGCGGCCGGCGTGTCCGCGGCCGGAGACATGCCGATGGCGGATGCCTTCTTGCCTTCTCCCATACCCTTTTCGAACTCATTCTTCGCCGAACCCAGGTTGCGGGCCAGCTTGGGAATGGCCGCACCACCGAAGAGGAGCACCACCACCACAATGAGGACGATTACCCCGTCGACCCCGAAAATCTCTGCCAGCATCTGTATCTCCTTACCTTCGATCCACGTGACAGCGGACCACGCGTCAGGTTAGACCCAATCGTCCGCTGCAGCGCCGCACAACGGCGCATGAGGTCTATTCGGAGTCACCCCGCCAACAAGATGCCCATGGCCAGCGCGGCCACACTGGCCAGACCGGCCACCGAGCCCCACAGGGCCTGCTGGGCCCGGGTCCCGGCCCGCGCCTGAAGCAGTACCCCCAGTCCGGAGGCGGCGACCACGATGATTTTGGCGATCAGCACCGCCTTCCACGCGCTGCTCTGTGACGCCCACTCGAAGGTGGTGATGTTCCAGAACCCCGTGACCACCACCACCGCATAGGCCGGCCAGGCCAGACGAGCGAAGGCGCGGGTGAGTACTTCGGGGGCCCCTGGGCCGAAGCTCCGTGACGGCCCGGCCATGCCCATTGTGGCGATCTGGCCGCCGACCCAGATCGAAGCTGCCAGAACATGGAGGGTGAGCCGGATGGCCTCAAGACCGGGAGCCAACATCGGCCACGACCTCTGTGCGCGCTACTTGCCCTGCCAGTGGGGGGGACGCTTCTCGGCAAAGGCCACAGGGCCTTCCATGGCGTCGGCCGATGAGAAGACGATGCCCACCGCTTCCTGATTGATGGACCACCCTTCCGACTCGGGCACCTCGGCCGCCCGCTTCATGACGCTTTTGGAGTAGCGGACAGCCAACGGTGCGTTGGCGGCGATCCGCTCGGCCAGGGCGAGCGCCTCTTCAAGCAGCGAGTCGGCGGGGACGACCTTGTTGACCAGGCCCAGTGCGTGGGCCCGTGTGGCGTCGATGGGGTCTCCGGTCATGGCCAGTTCCAGGGCCACCGCCATGGGGAGCCGCTTCGGCATGCGGATGAGTCCACCGGCGCCGGCGATCAGGCCTCTTTTGGCTTCGGGAATGCCGAACGTGGCGTGCTCGGCCGCCACGACGAGGTCGCACGACAACATGATCTCGAAGCCTCCGGCCAGCGCGGAGCCGTTGACGGCCGCGATGATCGGCTTGGGGAAGTCGCGCATGGTCAGCCCGGCGAACCCGCCCCGGGCACCGATGATGTCGCCCCCTTCACCGCTGGAAAACGCTTTGAGGTCCATGCCGGCGCTGAAGGCCTTGTCACCGCTGCCGGTGATGACCACGACCCAGCAGTCGGTGTCGTCGGCCAGCTCGTCCATTATCGACGACATGGCCGTGCTCACACCGCCGTTGATGGCATTACGCGCCTCGGGACGGTTGATGGTCAGGATCTCGACGTGACCTCGGCGTTCTCTCAGGACTTCGTCAGCCATGGTCGCTCCCTTCGTGCTGTCGTCCCTCCCGTGAGGGCAGGAGAGACCCTAACAACGACCCGATCAGGCCAGGGGCACCGAGGGGTAGGACTGGCCGTCGGCCATCAAGGCCTCACCACGGGCCCGGGCCCGGTTGGAGTAGCGGACGGTGAAGAAGAACAGGCTGCCGAGGAAGACCGCCTGGACAACCGGATTGATGGCCACGAAGACCCCGGTGCTGACGACGGCGGCCAACATCAGGCGGGTGGCCGCTTCCAGCAGGAGACCGACGCCCCAGACTGCGGTGAGGATCCGGAAGGTCTTCTGACCGGTTGGCATTTCGTGGAGCTGGTCGTAGGCGGCCATCTTCTCGGGGTCGTCCCCGGCCGAGAGCACCCGGCCGATATAGAAGATGGCCGGCCGTTTCGCCGAGATGAGTGAGACCAGGCACACCAGGCCGAAGATGGCGGTGAATACCGAGTCGCGGGCCTTGAGCACGTAGGCGTTGCCGCCGAGCAGGGTCGAGGTTCCGACGCCGATGACGAACCCGAAGAGGACGATGGCACCGATCGGGTCGACACGTCTGGTGCGGGCGAACTGAACCAAAATCCAGGCCACGGGAAACGCGCCGGCGATGATGAGCGCCTCGGCGTCGGTGTGCACGTAGTGACGGGCGACGTAATAGGCGGCGAGTGGGATGGCACCGCCGAATATCAGGCTCGGGCCGAAATTGCGGAGGGTCGGAACACCGGGCTCCCATCCGGGCGATGTGGCGGTGGGCGGCTCAGCCGCCGGCTCCGGCGTCGGCATTCCGCTCACCAATCCAATGTACCGCCTGATGGCTCAGCGGACCCGGGCGTACACTTTCGTCGTGTCCTTCCTGCTCCACAGCCTGATCGACGCGGTGATCGGAGCCGGACTGGTCGTGGCGCTTGTCGGAGTACTCGCGGTGGCGCTGCGGCGGTACGTGCGGCGGCGTTGGGACAGGCTGCGCCGTCATCCGGTGACTCGGGGAATGGTCACCTCGGCATCGTTGGCTGCAGCATGGCGTGAGCGTCGCGGCGCCACGGATGGTGGATCCGAGAGTGACTGGGGAACGTCAGTTCGGCTCCGGCGCCGTATGTGGGTGGCCGTCGAAGACGCCGAGGCGGCGGTGCGACACGCCACCGACGTCGACGCGCCGGTGGCTGAACTGCCGGCCGTATGCCGATCGCTGCGCACAGTGGCCGACGAACTGGATCACCTCTTGCGCCTGGAGCGCCGGCTGCCGCTCGGGCCCGGTCGGCCGACCTCCGTGCGTTCCCAGGTGGCCGAGCTGATGCAGGCGTCGCGTGATGTGCAGATGGCGGCCTTGCGGGCCGGCGGCGACGCCAGCGCCCCCCAGGTACACAACCTGGTGCGCGAGGCGCGCAACGAGGTGGAGATTGTGGCGGCTGCGTTGGCACGGATGCGCTCGGTCTCCTAGTTGCCGACTGCCCGAAAGCCGAAGTCCACCAAGGCGGCCAGTCTCTTTGGCGACGGGTTTCTCATTGGCGTGGCTACGGCCGGGTACCAGGTCGAGGGCGGCTACAACGGTGACGGAGAGCCGCAGAACAACTGGTTGAACTGGGAGCGCATCGGCAAGGTTGAGCGATCCGGTGTGGCCTGTGACTTCTGGCGTCACCCCGAGGAGGCGCTCGACCGGGCCGCTGCGCTGGGCGCCAATGCGTTTCGACTCTCCATCGAGTGGCCTCGAGTCGAGCCCGAACAGAACCAGTTCGACGACGCGGCCATGGCGCGGTATCTCGAGATTCTCTCCATGTGTACCGACCGTGGTCTCGAACCGGTCATCACCCTGCATCACTTCACCCACCCTTGGTGGTTGGGTGAGGAATTCTGGCTGCGGCCGGGCTCTCCCGACCGATTTGCCCGACACGTCCAGCGCATCGTCCCTCTCCTTGCTCCGCATTGCCGACGCTGGGTGACCATCAACGAACCCAACATCTTGATGCTGATGGGTTGGATCGAGGGTGCCACCCCACCGGGCCGCCGCCTGGCTTTCGCCGATGCCTACTGCGTTCTGGACAATCTGCTGGCCGCCCACGTGCTGGCCGCCGATGCCATCGCCGCCGTGCAGCCGGGGGCCGAAGTGGCGATGAACACCAGTTCGTCATCGATTTATGAGCACGACCGGCTGCTGACCGACCTGCTGTTGTTTCGCTCGGCCGGCGTGGACCCATCCGACATCGATCGCTACATTGACGAACGGCGCGCGCTGCACAATGCCGCACTCCCACCCGAGCACGCCGGCGAGTTCGGAATCCGGCAATTCTTTGCCTCCGTCAGCCCCTACGGCACGACCGCAGGCACGCCGGGAGGCAGCCTCGGTGCGTTGGCCCGTCGGGTCTTCCGACGTCCGGCGCCGAGACGCGTGCTCAACGTGGTGATGGCATCTCCGCAGCCCAGACCGCTCGGCGCCATCGGGTTCGACTATTACGACCCCATCGCCAGCCACGCCACCCGCATTCCGGGGAAGCGGCGGGCCAGTGGGAAGCGGGACTGGTCGAGTGGGACGCCCATGTGGCACGTCCCACCCAGCCCGGCCGGGCTGCGCGCCTGGTGCCGCACCGAAGCCGCCCTGCACCGGGGACTGCCTCTGTGGGTCGTGGAGAACGGTATGGCGACGCAGTTGGCCGACGGGCAGCCCGTGCCCCGAGAAGACGGCTGGGATCGCCCGCGCTACATCCGCGAGCACCTGGGTGCCGTCATCGATGCCATGGCCGACGGCGCACCGGTGACGGCGTACCTGCACTGGTCACTCATGGACAACTACGAGTGGGGATCCTATGAACCCCGACTCGGTATCTTCGGGATTGAGCGGGACCGCGATGGCTCGGTGCGTTGGCTGGACACCGATGCGGCCGGCGACGACGCCGCGGGGGCCTTTACGCGTGTCGTGCGCGGACTGCGTGCCGGAGATCGCTCGGTCCTTTCCGCCTGACTCAGGTCCCCGCGTTCTCCCCCGATGGCGCCTCCGCGCCGGCAGCGGCCATCTCTCTCTTCTCTTTGGCCCGGCGTCGCACGACCACCACCACGATGCCGACGGCGATGAGGCCGAGCAGGATGTCGGAGGCGAGCGAGGAGGCATGCTCCACCTTCTCGTAGGCGTTGCCCACAAAGTACCCGAGCAGACAGAAGGCGGTGCCCCAGACCAGGCCGCCGGCGACATTGGCCGGGAGAAAGGTCCGATACGGCATGTCGGACAGACCGGCCAGTCCGGGCACCACGGCGCGGAGAAACGCCCCGAACCTGGCCATGAACACCACGACGGCACCCCGGCGGTTTAGCTGACTTAGGGCCCGATCGATTAGCCGGTGCCGCATGCGCAACAGCTTGGTGTCGAGCAGTCGATGTCCCCAGCGTTGCCCGACCAGGTAGCCCACCGAGTCGCCGGCGATGCCGCAGAGGACGACGAGAATCACCAGGGCCACGATGTTGACGTTGCCCCGCGAGGCGATCACACCGCCCAAAATCACGGCCGTCTCACCGGGGAACACGAAGCCCAACATGACAGCGGCCTCGGCGAAGACCAAGAGGCCGACTAATCCGTAGGCCTGCCATCCGTGGAGATTGAGGATGGGATTGAGGAGGTGCAGAATCATGGTGGGAGGCGCGTGAGGGGGTCAGCCACGACGTGCCGGGTCGGGCGCTGGCTCGACCCGTCTGCTCGAGGCCCTAGTTGACGGCGCGCAACGTGTGGTCGCGGGACGTGAATTGACGCCAACGGTTCTCCATGTTGGTCATGAACTGCTTGCCCGGGGCCAGGTGGGTGAGGATGTCGGATTGCCCCTGCGGGCGGGCCAGCATCCAACTGTGGCCGCCGGGGACCCACTGCACGGGGGCCCGGGCCACACTGGCGAACTCGGTGGCCGCCGCCCCCGGGGTGATGCGGTCGAAGCAGCCCCACTCGTTGAGGATGGGCATCTGCTGGGCCACCAGCGCCCGGACCTCGGTTCGCTGGTCGACGGACATCAACAAGCTCCCGATCGGCATCGTCTGGCCGACGGTGCGGATGTTGCGCCGGACATCCGGCAGCACCGAGCGCACGGTTGAGTACATGCGGCCGATGAAGAGATCAGGGAGATCGAAGACCACGGCGGCGATCATGTCGACCATCGGCGCGATGTCTGGCGCGAAAGGCGCCAGCAGCGTCGGCAAAATGCCGTGACGGTCCTTCCAGGCCGGCGTGCTCACGCCGTCGCGATAGATCACGCCGAGCGTGCGGCGCGGGTGGTCGTGGGCGAATTGCACGGCCACAGCGCCACCCATGGAATGGCCGAGCAGGACCACCGGTCCGGCGTCGATCTGATGGACAATGGCCATCACCTGATTGGCCAGCGTCTCCATTGATACGTCGTGCCAGTCGAGAGGATCGCTGCCGCCAAATCCGGGGAGGCTGGGGTTGATGACGCGCCAGCCGAGTTGCTCGGCCAGCCGTGCGCTCTCCCTCCAGTACATGCCCCCACCCGCGAAGTACCCGTGGATATTGACGGCCCAGATGGGCGGGGTGTCCGGGCCGTCGGGCCCATGGGCACCGACGTTGTCGGAGACGGCGAAGCGCAGGCGACGACCTTCCACCATCATGGAAGAGGGGACCATGCGGATGGTGGGTGTCTTGCGAATCTTCCGGACGTACTGATCGCGGACGAGACCGAGCCCATGCGGCGCCCGGCCGGCGTCGACAAAGTCAATCGGCGAGGGTCCGTCGTTCGGCGCCATGATGGCTCCGGAGATCTGCAGGCTATCCACCGGTGGCCGCGCCGCTCTGTTTTTGAGAAAGCCGACCGCCATAGCGAACACCTCAGTCACGCGCCAGCCACGGCGCAATTAGTTGCCCCCGCCCGGAGCACTTCTCCGATTTCGCTCCCCACCGTACCTGACCAGCGCCGCTGAGCCTCAACACCACCACGTGCACGGAGGCGGTGGGGCTGCGACGATGGGGGCATGAGCGCTGACATCGTCATTCGGGGCGGAACGGTCATTGACGGATCTGGTGCCCCCGGTCAGGTAGCGGATGTGGCGGTGACCGACGGGAAGATCACCGAGATCGGTCCCGGACTCTCCGGGAGACGCGCGCTCAATGCGGCCGGGCAGGTTGTCGCACCGGGGTTCATTGACATCCACACGCACTACGACGCCCAGGTGTTCTGGGATCCCGCTCTGACACCGTCCTCTTTTCACGGTGTCACCACGGTGGTGGCCGGAAATTGCGGGTTCTCCATTGCGCCGATCCGCTCCGATGGCGTCGCACTTTTGGCGCACACGCTGCAGCATGTGGAGGACATGAGTTTCGACACGTTGGCGGCCGGCGTTCCCTGGGACGAGTTCGAGACCTTCCCGCAGTACCTGAGCGCCGTCTCGGCGCGCGGGGTGGCTCTCAACTTCGCCTGCTACGTCGGCCACACGGCGGTGCGTCTGTACGTCATGGGGGAGGAGGCCTATGAGCGGGCCGCCACCCCCGATGAGATCGCGCGCATGCAGGCGGTGGTGGCCGGAGCCATGGACGGTGGGGCGGCGGGCTTCGCATCCAGCGCGTCGCCCACCCACAACGGCGACCACGGCAGACCCGTGCCGTCTCGCGTGGGCGACTTGAACGAGTTGCGGGCACTCCTGCAACCGCTGCGGGGGCGCGACCGCGGCGTGGTGGCGTTGCTGCCGGGCGGCGTGCTCAGCCATGAAGAGGTGTTCGCCCTCCAACGTGAGATCGGGCGCCCCTTCACCTGGACGGCGCTGCTGACCGTCAA
>Ga0302325_10032705_pt1 | contig 10674 bp, 10 predicted proteins | sample Palsa_T0_2_FD_201948 | JGI IMG/M metagenome (GOLD analysis project Ga0302325, IMG submission 201948) | Peat permafrost microbial communities from Stordalen Mire near Abisko, Sweden - Palsa_T0_2 | ecosystem: Environmental > Terrestrial > Soil > Palsa > Peat permafrost | place: Sweden: Abisko...
CATCAAACCCCCGAGAACACCTCATAGTCCCGCTTGTCCTTAGCCATGCAATCTTAGTCGCGCGAGCGCTGAGACTTGGAGCACTGACGATTTTCGGGGATTTCCCGCGTAGATCGATGTCGCCCTCGTAGCGCCGAGACGCCGCTGCGACTATGTGTTTCGGTGGAAGCGGGAGATTTATTATTGGCTGCGGCAATTGGTAAGACTTGCGGCGCTTGCACGATGTGCTGCTCCGCATTGGAGATTGCCGAACTGGCGAAGCCGGCGGGGCCGAAATGCAATCATTGCGCGCAAGCCGGCTGCAGCATCTACCCCGATCGACCGCAGGTGTGCCGCGACTTCGAATGCCAGTGGCTTACCGACCGGAAGCTTCCGCCGCATTTCAGGCCCGACCGTATCGGCGTCCTCTTCATGGAGGATTACGAACTCGGCGAGTACCGCGCCGTCTGCGCGCCCTCGCGGGCAATGGCTTGGCGAGCGCCCCGGGTGTTCGCGCATCTGGTCGCCATGGCGAAATCGGGCCGCGTGGTCGTGGCTAAGGCGGGACTTCTGGCGTGGCGCGTTTATGCCTCGGGCGAATGCGGTCCCACAGTCTGACGCGGCGCCCATTAAAACGGCACATCGTTGCGTTCGGCAACGAACGCTCCGGAGACCGTGGCGCATCCCATAAACCGATGCTAAGGACCGCGATCTCGCGACAGGGCCGCGGGATGGGCAGCGCGCCGCCCTCGCCGACTTCTGAAAGGAACAACCCGCGCCATGAAGAAGATCGAGGCGATCATCAAGCCGTTCAAGCTCGATGAAGTGAAAGAGGCGCTGCAAGAGGCGGGAGTGCAGGGCATCACGGTGCTTGAGGCCAAAGGCTTCGGCCGGCAGAAGGGCCATACCGAACTCTATCGCGGCGCCGAATATGTCGTCGATTTTCTGCCGAAGGTGAAGATCGAAGTTGTCGTCGCCGACGACGCGTTGGCGCGTGCGGTCGAGGCGATCCGCAAGGCCGCGCAGACCGGCCGCATCGGCGATGGGAAAATATTTGTTTACACCATCGACGAGGCGATCCGCATTCGCACGGGCGAAACCGGAGCGGACGCCGTATAGCGCCTGAACGGAAACGCTGTTGATTTTACAGCGCCGACCGCGAAACAAGCGTCAGAAAAAACGACTAGGAGGGCAAAATGAAGACACCGCATGACGTGTTGAAGCACATCAAGGACAACGACGTAAAATACGTCGATTTGCGCTTTACTGACCCGCGCGGAAAATGGCAGCATGTCACCTTCGATCAAACATTGATCGACGAGGACGCCTTCTCCGAAGGCTTGATGTTCGACGGCTCCTCGATTGCCGGTTGGAAGGCGATCAACGAATCCGACATGACGTTGATGCCTGATCCGACGTCTGCATGCCTCGATCCATTCTTTGCCGCTTCAACGCTTGTCCTGACGTGCGACATTCTCGATCCGGCGAGCGGCCAACCCTATAATCGCGATCCTCGCAGCATAGCCAAGAAGGCCGAGGCGCATCTGAAATCCACCGGAGTCGGCGACACGGCCTTTTTCGGGCCCGAGGCCGAGTTTTTCGTGTTCGACGATGTGCGCTTCCGCTCGGACGCCTACAATACGGGTTTCCAGATCGACTCCACGGAATTGCCGGAAAATTCCGACACGCCCTACGAGGGGGGCAACCTCGGTCACCGCATTCGCACGAAGGGCGGCTATTTTCCGGTCCCGCCGCAGGACTCCGGGCAGGACATGCGCGGCGAGATGCTGAAGGCGATGGCCGACATGGGCGCGGTCGTCGAGAAACATCATCACGAAGTCGCCTCGGCGCAGCACGAACTCGGGCTGAAGTTCGGGCCGCTGGTGACGATGGCCGACCATATGCAGATTTACAAATATTGCATCCACCAGGTCGCGCAGAGTTACGGAAAAACCGCGACCTTTATGCCGAAGCCGATCTACGGCGACAACGGTTCGGGCATGCACGTCCACCAGTCGATCTGGAAGGGCGGCAAGCCCGTGATGGCCGGCAACAAATACGCGGACCTGAGCCAGGAATGCCTGTGGTACATCGGCGGCATCATCAAGCACGCCAAGGCGCTCAACGGTTTCACCAATCCCTCGACCAACAGCTACAAGCGGTTGGTGCCGGGCTTCGAGGCGCCGGTGTTGCTCGCCTATAGTGCACGCAACCGCTCGGCGTCTTGCCGCATTCCGTGGACGGCGAATCCGAAGGCCAAGCGCGTCGAGGTGCGCTTTCCCGATCCGACGGCCAATCCCTATCTCGCATTCGCGGCGATGCTGATGGCCGGTCTCGACGGCATTCACAACAAAATCGACCCCGGCCCGGCGATGGACAAGGATCTCTACGACCTGCCGCCGAAGGAGCTGAAGAAAATCCCGACGGTCTGCGGATCCTTGCGCGAGGCGCTCAGCTGTCTCGACAAGGACCGGGCCTTCCTCAAGACCGGCGACGTATTCAGCGACGATTTCATCGACAGCTACATCGATCTGAAAATGGCCGACGTACATCGCTTTGAGATGACGCCTCATCCCGTCGAGTTCGATATGTACTATTCCTACTGAGGGGAAGGCGGCTATCGCGTATAGGGGGCGGCCGCGCGGCCGCCTCTTTTTTTGCGTCGGTCGCAAAGCAAAGACCGGCGTTCGCCGCAGTCAGAAATTGCCGTCAAGGTTAGCTTTCAGGAAACTTTTCAGGCGACGCGAGACGCCACTTCAGTCGCGAACATCCGGGAAACCTCGGCGGCCGGCATGGGTTTACCAAACAACCACCCTTGTCCTTCCGCGGCGACGCCGAGCGCGCGCGCGCGTTCAAGCTGATCGGTTGTTTCCACGCCCTCAAAAGTCACGCGCATACCGAGTTGCGAACTGAGACGCGCGATATTGGCGACCAGTACGTCGGCTCTCCGGCTCTTCCCCAGTTGCTGCGTGAAGCTGCGGTCGATTTTCACCTTGTCCAACGGCAAGCTCATGAGATGGCTCAGGCTCGAATAGCCAGTCCCGAAATCGTCGAGGGCAATTCTGACGCCAAGCGCGCGCAGGGTCTCAAGCGTACCGCAGACCGTCTCTCCGGCCGCCAGCGCCGCCGTCTCCGTGATCTCGATCTCGAGGCGATCCGGCGCAAGGCCGGAGATTGCGAGCGCGCGGCGGACGCTATCGGCGACCGTGTCGAGTTGCCGGCTGGAGACGTTTACGCCGACGCGTATCGGCCTAGGCCAGCGCACAGCGTCTTCGCAAGCGCGTTGAAGCGCCCACGCGCCGAAGGCGTTCATCAGGTTGAGGTCTTCGAGCACCGGCACGAATAGCGCTGGCGAAACCGCGCCGCGTACGGGATGGCGCCAGCGAGCCAAGGCCTCGAAGCTGACCAATTCGCTCGTCTCAATATCGACGATCGGTTGATAATGGAGCTCGAAGCTTCGGGCTGCGAGCGCGGCTTGCAGGTCGAGTTCGAGCAGGCGACGCTCGCGCGCTTTCTCGCTCATCGACGGTTCGTAAAGACGGCAGGCGCCACGACTCTCTCGCTTGGCTGTGTATAGGGCCATGTCCGCCTGTTGCAGCAGCACATCCATTCCAATGGAGCCGCCCTTGCAGATCGCCGCGCCGACGCTCGCCCCGATAGCCACCTCGGCGCCCTCGATCCAGATCGGCCGGGACAGTTCGCGAATGACCTCCTCAGCGAACCGCGTCGTCGCCTCGTCGTCAGGGCCCGAACGCAGAATAACGAATTCGTCGCCGCCCCAACGGGATGCATAGGAGTCATTCGCGATCACACTGCGTAACCGCCTGGCGGATTCGACGAGAACGCGATCTCCCACCTTGTGGCCGAGCGTATCATTGACCTGTTTGAAGCCGTCCAGGTCGAGGAACAGCACTTCGGTGCGGACCTCAAGTCCCCGCGCGCCGGCCAACACTGGACCAAGGCGCTCTTCGAATGATCGACGATTGGGCAGACCGGTCATCGGGTCAAAGCGCGCGGCGATGTCCAAGGCCTCACGAGCGCGACGTTGTTCGGTGACGTCTTGAACTACTACCACCCAGCCATCCTCGTCGTGCCGCTTCAGCGTAAAATCGTACATCCTGCCATTGGCGCCCGGCGCCTCAAGCTGCACGAGATTGTCGGTAGCGCGCGTCGCCTGAAAATTCGCGAGCAACCGGTCGGCGTCGGCTCTCTTTAGCGTTCCGCGCCTCTGGGCGAGACGCACGAGCGCGCCAAATCGCGCCCCGTGCAGCAAACGGGCGGCTGGCACCCCGAAACACTCCGCCAGTTCCGCGTTAGAGACAACAATCCGCAAGCGACTGTCGATCATGCACATCCCGTGCGACATATTGTCGATCGCAAATCGGAAGCGTCTGGCTACAATGTCCGAGCGGCGGCGGTAACTCATCTCCGACAAGAGTATTCCGCGAAGACGTTCGGCGGAGTTGAATACATAATACGAGATTACGATCTGGATAAGCGCCGCAACGTAAAAGGCGCTGCCGCGCAGCATAAAGCCGACAACCACCGGCGCAACTATCGCAAATGTATGAACCCTTACGACTTTCTCGACCGCGAACGAACGCAACGCGATGCTCATTACGTTGATCATGTATACAATTGTCGTAATTGTTAGTACGAAAGGATCGCTGGAATATCTAAACGCCCAAAACGTCAGCGCGCTTATGCAAAGCAAGTAGGCTAGCGCAGCTGTCGTAAAAACCGTATCATACCAGCTGCGCCATTGCCATTGCCGTTGCCTTGCGATACCAATACGGATCACGGCAATAACAATGCTAGCTGCGGCAACGATGAGAGGTGTCGCGGCGAAGGTTGTGGACCAACAAAGGAGTGCGGCGACGACGGTAAACGCCGTCCCAGTGAACAGGGATCTTACATCCGCGTAGAGAGCGTCCTTCAGTAGCTTTTGAGCCCAGTCGGGGAACTCATTGTCTATCTCGAGATTCCTGTCTCGTCGCATGCCGCGGGTCTTTCAATCCTCTGGTCACAAGATAAGCCACAAATATTAACGCGAGGTTCGGTGGCAAAAGACCGCTGCAATGGCGTTAAAATGGTATGTGTGACGATTTAGAAAGGTATTTGCGTAAGAAAGTAACCAGTTTAAACCGGATGTCGCACTTGCTCCGCTACAGCGAGCCCAGCAATCCCGATCATCGCTCCAACCCGACAGTGCTCGGTTGGCTTGTCCGGCGTGAATTCGCGCAGGCGCGCCTTCGATCGCCTGGGTTTTCACTTTGGAGTAACCATCGCGAGTTCGCTCTGGAAAGAGAAGCGCTCTATTGGGGCTATGGCTCGGCCGGCGTGGCCGCGCGGTTTCAGCGCGTTCCCTTCGACGCCTTGGAGCGCTGGTCGCGCCTTACTGGCGCTCCCATAGACGCTGACGGACTTGACGAATTTGCCGCGCACTGGAATTGGCGCCGCACGCATCCGCGCAGGCCCATTTGCGGGCGCTTCGGCGCCATTGTCGACCGCGAACAAAACGCCGCAACGGACACAGGCGTTCAATGCGTGCGCGTATGTCGGGAAGTCTACGTGGGTTGGTGTGACGACTACGCCAAGTCGGCGCTGTTCGCGCCGCCGAGCCTAGATTCCTATGCGGCGCAGGTCGTCGAATGTTGCGTGTTGTCCGCTCGTCGCGCCCGCTGTCCCGCGGTCAGTTCGGCATAGGGGTCGTACGCGATGTTGGACCCTCGCGAAAACAATGCCCGCTGCAATGCTGGCGTCGATACCACAAAGGGATAGCGCTTGCGCGTGGCGACGCCTTTGGACTTGCACTCATAACCCATCAGCGCCTGCAGGCTGGTGAGCGGCGGATAGGGCCGCGGCGCCGCCCAATTGACGAAGCCGCACAAACGGCGAAAGGCCCCCTGATATTCGGGCCGACAAGCAGCGGTAATGTAATCGCCTTTAAAATGATCTTCGGCGATAAATACGGTGCTCATCGTAATATAGGGTAGGAATGGATATGGCCGGGTAAACTCCAGCCGGCTGGTCTGGCGCGACGCGTCGATGATGAGATCGCCAGCTGCCAACCGCGGACCGATGATGTCTGGAAAGCCCTTGGCGACGGGTAGGAAATGCTCCGGTTGCGATGAGATGTGAAGGCGGATGGAGCTCGCAAGCTCGCCATCTATGAACACGCCGATAAGCCACGCGTTACGACGCTCATCGTCCGGATCGGTGAAAAGACCTCTCGGATTCGGCTCAATATAACCGCCTCGCGTGTAAGCTTCGTAGCGCATACGGAAGATCGCTTGTTTTTCTTCCGGGCTATCGGCACGCTTATATTCAACTCGCTCAAGTAGTTTCTCGATCCGCATCGAAAACGCGGAAGTTTCTTGCCGCTGCGCCACTTTGTAAGCCCCGCGTGCCCCTGCGTCAGATAGGTCTCGAAAATAAGCACTTTCGCGAACCGAGCGCTAGAGGCATTAAGGGATAATTAATCGTACCTGCAGATTCTAGGTTAAGAGCGGCCCAGGCTTGTGATTACGCTGCGACAAGTCCCGTCATCGGCGTGACGTTTGCAGAGCCAGGAAAAACGGCATCGCCGAGCTTCGAAGTCCCGAGGCCAAGATGGTCGGCGAGAACGCCCTTCAGCACGGCGCGCAGGTCCGTAGTCGGCTTCAAATCGCGTTTTTCATAGAGATTGATGGCTTTCAGTCCAGGCCAGTCCGCTATGACGCGACCGCCAGCGACCGCGCCACCGGCAAGGAATGCGACGGAAGCCGTGCCATGATCGCAGCCGCTGTCGCCGTTTACCCGCACAGTTCGACCGAATTCGGTGATGGCGACGATCACAGTCTGCTTCCAAGCCGGCCCTAGCCCTGTCTCGAACGCTGCAATCGCCTCATCGAGACCGCCGAGCAGCTGGGCCAGCCGCCCGGTCGCGCCGCCCTCGGCCACGTGGGTGTCCCAGCCATCAAAGGCGAGCGCGGCGATGCGCGGACCGTCATCGGCGTTCATGAGCCGCGCCGCGCCTGTCGCGGCCTTCTTCATCTGATCGACAACGTCGCCGCCCGCCTTCAGCGCATTCATGCCGCCGCGATTGATCATGCGGTCGGCCTCGAAGCCGGCGCGTAAAGCCCGGGCGAGCTCCTTATCGCCATGATCATATAGCGAGGCGAGGCGACCGACAAAATCGTCCGTCGGCGGTCCCAATTCCGCCGGCGCCCAGCCGAGCACCGGGGCCTGCCCGCGCAAGACCAACGGCGGCACATAGCCAACCGCCAACGCGCCGCCCCTGGCCCGCTCGGCGACAGGCAAGGCCAGAATGGCCCGGTTGAGCCATCCGCTTTCCGTCCGACCGGGCGTGGGCATCCCGCTCTCCAGCACGTCTTGTCCGTCGAAATGCGAGCGTTCACGGTAGTTTGTCGCCGTTGCGTGGACGACGAGGGCTTGCTTATTTGCGTAGAGCTGACCGAAGGCTTTCATCGCGGGGTTGAGTCCGAAGAAGCTGTCGAGGGGCAGCGCGGAATGTGCGCCGTCGCGCTGCAGCGCGAGCTCGCGATGCAAATCTGCGTAGTCGGGGTCTCCGAGTGGGCCGACAGCAGACAGACCATCTAGCGCGCCGCGCAAAACAATTACGACCAGCCGAGGGTCCCGGGCGCCGGAGGCGCTCGCCCATCGCGGCAGGTTCGCGGCGGCGAAAACCGAGCCGCTCAGTCCGAAAAATTCGCGGCGGCTGGGATGGCGGGAGAGCATCATGCTCATCTCCTCTGGAATTCGGGCGAAAGGATCATCAGGGCGTAAGCCTGCGGACCGGATTCGGCCCGCAGGACCGCTTCGCGCGTCGATTCAGCGGCGTCGGGCAAAATCCGTTCGAGCAAATCGCGCGGCCGGGGCGCCTCCTTCGTGAGACGTCCGAGCATGTTCGCGATTTCGACTCGAGTCTTGACGCCCTCGGGAGAAAGCCAAGCGTCGGTGGCGTCGGGAAAGCCGTTGGGGCCGCCCGGCGTCCAGAGCGGCATGCCGAGCAAAGTCATGGCGTGGACGACGCGGTTCGCGTCGCTGTGGTCGAGGCCTAACGCGCGATAGGCGGCCACGAGCATCTGCCACGGATCGCGCAGCTGGGTCGGCGGGGCGCTCCACGCGTCTTTGTCGGCCACGAGAGCATGCGCCATCGCCCCGAGATCCCCGCCTGTTTTGCGAAACACCTCGGCCAGCCGGCCGACGATCGTCGGAGATGGCGAGTCAGCAACAAATGCTCGCGCGAATTTTTCCGAGATGTGCCGAGCCGTCGCGGGGGACGCGGCGAGATCGGCCAGTACGGCTTCGCCCTGGGCCCGACCGTCCTGGTCGTAGTGGCGGCCGAGCAGATCGCGCGGACCGGCTTCGTGCGCGTTGGCGTTGAAAACGAAAGCGCCCGGTTCGCCGAGGTTGCCTTCCCGTCCGACCACTGTCCAGCCCGTTAGAACCCTAGCGAATTCCGTTACGTCCGCCTGGGTGTATCCCCCGTTCACGCCGAGTGTGTGCAATTCCAGGATTTCGCGGGCGAGATTTTCGTTCAAACCCCGTTTAGCGTTCTGCCCGGCGCGCGAGTTAGGACCGACGGATTGGGCGTTGTCCAGGTAGTGCTGCATCGCCGGGTGGCGTTCTACCGCCTGCAACATGTCGACGAAGCGGCCGAGGACGAAGGGGCGAATAGCCTCGCGCTCGAACGCGCCGGCGGTGATGCGGACGTTCTGGCCCTTCGACGCGGAAACGCAGAAATGGTTTGACCAGAAAGCGACGAGTCGTTCGACGAAGCCGATTGGCGCCCCGCAAGCTGCGTCGAGACGGGCCTTGGCCTCGGCCAGATAGATGCGCACGACCGGGTTGGGCGCGGGCTTTTGAGGCCGCGCGTCCTTGGAGTCCATTATTGATTCGCTGACCGGCGGACTCAGCATTAGGGCCGCTGTCGTCGGCGTGGGCATGGCGACGCCGGCGCTGCGTAGCGCGTCGGCCCGCGCGCGCTCGTCAGCCTGGCTCGCCGAATATTCGTATAACGTCACCAACGCTTGTGGCGTGGAGGGCAGTTCGGCGTTACGAATCTGTCCGGCCGCGGGCTCAGACAGCTCCGCCTCGATAGCCTCGCGGGGATCGCCGGCGAGCGGCGCCCCAAGTCGTCGCGCGCCAAACCCAAACCTATTGTAGGCCGTCGACCAAGTCGCTTGCGGGAGAGACATCACGGGGGCCACTTCAAGTCCTGAACGATAATTCTGACGCCGAAAATCTGACTCCATGCTGAATGAAATGCGTCTGTCTGCGGGCATTTCCGGGATGTTCTCGCCGCTTTTGTCGTGAGCTGTCGTGGGTTGCTGAGCAAAACCAAGCTCCGGCGCGTGCGTTAATCGAGAATGCGATATATATGTCGTCTTCAAGCGTAGGATGAGAGGCGGAAGAAGGAGGCCCATGTCTCAAACGCGCAGAATCCTGATCGTGGATGACGACGGTGACCTCAGGATGGCGCTCAGCGAGCAATTGAGCCTTCATCCTGAATTCGTAGTCGCAGAAGCGGCCGACGTCGCAGGCGCCCGCGACCTGGTTGCGACCCAATCGCCCGATCTCGTCATCATGGACATTGGACTGCCAGACATGGACGGCCGCGAGGCTGTGCGGATGCTGCGCGCCGAAGGCTTCAGGCGCCCGATCATCATGCTTACCGGCCGCGATTCCGATGCCGATACCGTCATCGGCCTCGACGCCGGCGCGAATGATTATATCGTCAAGCCGTTCCGTTTCGCGGTGCTGCTGGCGCGGATTCGCGTGCAGATGCGGCAGCACGAAGCGAGCGCCGATGCCGAGTTCCAAATTGGCAAATACACGTTCCGGCCAGCCAATAAGCTGCTGACGGACCTCAAAGGCGGCAAGCTGAGGCTGACCGAGAAAGAGGCGGCCATTTTGAAATTCCTCCACGCCGCCGGGCGCCAGAGCGTCGCTCGGGAAATACTGCTTCGCGAAGTCTGGGGCTACAACGCCAACGTGACGACGCACACGCTGGAGACCCACATTTACCGGCTTCGCCAGAAGATCGAGGAAAATCCAGCCGAGGCGCAGCTCTTGGTGACCGACGGCGGCGGCTACAAGCTACTGCCTTGAAACAGGCGCGCGCGTTGACGCTCGACAGCGACGTTCGCAGGCTCGCGGGAACCCGGCCATTCGACGCTTTGCCGCGCGAGGCGGTGCAGTTGCTCGCCTTTTCCTGTGAGAAGCGCAGCCTTCACGCCGGAGATAAGCTGTTTTCCCGAGAGGATGTCGCAGACGGCGCCTTTTTCGTGCTCGAAGGCGAAATCGCGCTGAAGCAACCCTCGGCCGAGCGTCGCGCGGGGCCTGGCGTGCTGATCGGAGAATCGGCCTTGCTGACCGAGACGGTGCGGGCCGCGGACGCTGTCGCAGAGATCGATTCGGTGGTTTTGCGTATCCCACGCGAGACGTTCCGGCGTGTGCTGGGTGAGTTTCCGGAAAGCGCGGGGAAAGTTCGGCGGGCCGCACAAGCTCGGGCGAGGAAGCTGATTTCACGCCTCGAGGTGGTTCGGCGCCGCGGATTTTCCGCGCCCGGCGGCGCACGGTCATGAGCGATCCCGGTTCGCTCCGGGCGCCCAGTCTCGATGACCTGGATACGATCGCGCGGCGGGCCTTCGAGCAATTGCCGGAGGAGTTCCGCCGCCTTTGCGAGGG
>Ga0302325_10032706_pt1 | contig 10674 bp, 15 predicted proteins | sample Palsa_T0_2_FD_201948 | JGI IMG/M metagenome (GOLD analysis project Ga0302325, IMG submission 201948) | Peat permafrost microbial communities from Stordalen Mire near Abisko, Sweden - Palsa_T0_2 | ecosystem: Environmental > Terrestrial > Soil > Palsa > Peat permafrost | place: Sweden: Abisko...
GGATCCGCACCTTCGTCCGGGTCACGCTCCCGATGTCCCGCCAGCCGATCCTCACCGGCCTGCTGATCACCGTGCTGCCGATGCTCGGCGACTACTACACCAACCAGCTGCTGTCCGGCGCCGCCTCGACGTCGATGATCGGCAACCTGATCCAGGGCCAGCTCGGCACGCCCGGCCTGGAAGGCCAGGGCGCCGTGCTCTCGTTGCTGCTCCTGCTGGTCCTGCTCGTCCCGATGATCTACTACGTCATCGCGACCAACCGCTCCTCGCAGGTGGCGTCATGACCGCCCCCATCACGGACCAGCCGTCCGCCGCCCAGACCGTCACCGCCAAGCCGCGCCGCCGGATGTTCCGCCGCAACCCCTGGGGCCACCCGTGGTTCCTGGAGGGATTCACCTGGCTGTACCTGCTCTGGTCACTGATCCCGATCGCGATCGCGGTGCTGTTCTCGTTCAACAAGGGCAAGTCGCAGGCCACCTGGCAGGGCTTCTCCTGGCGCTGGTACTTCAAGGACCCGGTCAACTCGGTGCTGCACAACCCGGCGCTGCACGCCGCGGTCATCCAGACCGTCCGGCTGTCCGTGCTGACCACGATCATCGCCGTCCCGCTCGGGGTAGCGTTCGCGCTCGGCATCAACCGCTGGAAGGGCCCGGTCCCGGCGACGTTCAACTTCGTGATGATCCTGTCCTTCGTCATCCCCGAGCTGATCTTCGGCGTGGCCATGTTCTTCGTGTTCACCGTGCTCTTCACCAGCGTGCACCTCGGCACGCTGGCCGAGGTCCTCGGCCTGGTCACGTGGAACGTGAGCTGGCCCGCGATCATCGTCCAGGCCCGGCTGGTCACCCTCGGCCGCCAGTACGAGGAGGCCGCCGCGGACCTGGGCGCGAACCGCTTCCAGGCCATGCGCCGGGTCATCTTGCCGCTGCTCGGCCCGGCCATCTTCGCCAGCGCGGTGCTGGTCTTCTCCGGCGTGATCGACGACTTCGTCATCGTCGACCTGCTCTCCTCCAACGCCGGCAACACCCCGATGTCGGTGATCATCTACTCCACCCAGCACGGCGGCAACGGCGGCCCCGCGCTCAACGCGCTCGGCACGATCAGCCTGGTCATGTCGTTCATCATCGCGATCATCGGCTACATCGGTTACCGCTGGCTCACCCGCGGCGAGCGCGGCAGCCGTCTTGAGGCCCTCACCACCATCGCCGGCAGCGAAGCCTGACCGTCCCGCTGTCTCATTTTTATCCCGAACGGCCGTGGTGCGTGCCCCAGCATGACCCTATAAGCCGACCAAGGGAGGCGCGTGCTCGACGACCTGGAGTTCGACGACAGCGACGCGCCCGCGATCGGCCTGGTGCCGCCCGGCGTCTCCTGGGCGCAGGTGCGCGACCACATCAAGATCGCGCATCACTCGCTGCTGGTCCCGCCGCCCGCCGACGGCGGTGAGTTCGCCGGCGCCTACTGGACCGGCACCGACATGGTCGTACTCGACGACCTCGGCCCCGATCAGGACCAGGCTATCGACGACTTCCGTGCCCTCCTGCAAGACCTCGGCGAGACCTAGGCAAACGACGGGGGCCACTGCCGTCGGCCCAGGGCGGCAAGGCATTGTAGAGAGATGAGCCAAGCCCCGGCCGCTGCGCCGCGCGCCGGGTCCGCGTTGCTGTTTTCCTTGTCCATGGCGCAGTTCATGGTCGTCCTGGACGGGACAAACCCGTGTTTCAACACGCTTACCTGCGGGTGACAGTTGCCTTACCTGGTACGGTCCGGCTGGCACGGTGGCCTGGCACGATTCCGTTTATCCTGGCCGGTATGGCCGTACCGTCCTCCACCAGCTTCACCACTCCGCGCCCGGTCGCCTGGTCGCCCGAGCGGGAGCAGCGCGGCGCCAGTCCGGCCCGTGGCCCGAGGTGTCCCGTGCCGGCCTGCCCGGTCCGGTATGCCAGCGGCGAGGACCGGCCGTGTCGTGACCACAAGCGCGAGGACGCGACAGACCAGGCCGACGCGCGGGCATGGTCGCTGGCATCGGTGCGCACCGACTTCAATCACCGCTTCCCCCAGGTCGTTAGCAGCGGCCAAAGCAAGTGCAGCGCTAGGGAATAGGTAGTTAACATCAGTTAACGAGCGTGCGTTCGAGTAGCTGAACGTCACCAAATACGCAGTCAGAAACGCCATTTTTGGGTGGGTGTGCGAAAGGATCGCCGGCCCCAGAGATCTCTCTCCACTTCAGATAGCCCGAGCGGCCCTCGGCGGCGGCATCGTCGCAGGTCAGAGGCCCAATGCTGTCAGTGACGCAGTCGTCGCTCTAAATTCACCATAGCGCAGGGTGACCGCGCCTCATCGAGCGCACTAACGTGAGGCCGGAAGACTGTTCGAGGCTGCCTAATTCGAAAACCGCATTTCAGGATTCGAATACCGCGCTCACCACTCGCGCCCTACGGAAGCCGATCGTTGCGCGGGGGTTTTCCCCGGATTCCCGCGTGGCCGCGCGGACGGCGCCGGTTCAGCCAGGTTCCGCGCGGCCAGCTCCGCTATCTTCCGGCGCTTGTATTCCGTCGAGAACGGCACCGACCGGCCCTGCGCATCCCGTTCGGCGCTGTTGGACGCGGCGAGCGTGTTACAGCTCAGCCCGCAGTGCGGGCACCTGCCGTGCGTCGGGACCAAATTCTCCTCGGCCATGGCCAGCCACGGCGCCCGCTGGGTCGAGATCAGGTGCTCGATCTGGTCCGTATCGGGGCACCCGCAGTGGAAACAGGGCCGTCCCTGGCCCCGCCACCTGGCCCACAGCCGGGCGCGCAGGGCCTCCCACGCCCCGCCGTGCGGCTGGCCTGGCTTCCGGTGGCGAGGACCGGCCCCGCCTTTGAGCGCACGTCCCACCTGGCCATTATCGCCGTATCCTTGAGGTACCGGCTGCGGCCTGCTCTCCCCAGGAGCCAGCATCGACCTAGGGAGAGCAGGTCGCATTATGCCGATAGCCAACTCCGATTACGTGCCGGACCCGTTCCCCGGCGTCCCCGCAGCGGGCCAGCTATCGCCCGGTACCCAGGGGGCCAGCGGCCGGGCGCCTGATGACATGCCCGCCGGCGAGGTGACCGGCCCGGCCGGCATGTGGCAGGACCGGCCCGTCATGGACACCAGCGGCACCCTGCAGCCCGGCCAGCTCACCGAGGGCATCAGCGGTCTGGGCGCCGGCACCGGGCAGCCGTTCACGTCGAGCACGGGCGCGGGTGACGGCCGGGCCGGACACTGGCCGCGCCATAGCTGGCAGCAGCCGGACGGTGCGTCGTGAGCTTCCTGAACCGGGACGGCCCGGCTGGCACGATGGCCGCGATGCGGGCCAGCAATCCGGCGGGCCACGTGCCGGCGCCCATGACGATCGCCCACCAGGCAGCGACGACTGCGGCGGCCCTGGGGCATGTCAGCGTCCACGCTGAGGCAGGGCTGGCCGCAGACAACCTCGATGACGCGCATGTCCACCTGAAGCACGTCGCCAAGCACAACGCTGAGGCTGTCGACCACCACGGCCGGATGCTCGGCAGCCTGTCCGAGCACGACCCGGCGATTGCGGCCGAGCTGGCCAGGCTTGCCGCTGCGACGCCGGGGACCGATGAACATCAGGAGATGGTCCACCCGTGAGCGATTACCCGTCCTCCCAGGTGTTCGCGGTCGGCCTGAACGCGGCCCGTGCCGAGCACCGCAGCACCGACTACGCGGGGCGGCCCGTCGACCCGGCCGCCGAGACCGAGACGGCCAGGACCGAGCGTATCCGCGCGCTGCAGGACCGCTGGCAGGAGCGCGGCTACCCGTCCGCCGACCCGGTCAGCGTCTTGCACGAGTGGATGGCGGCCAGCCCGGCCAACCGGACCAGCGCGTTCGCCATGCGCATCGCGGAACACCCGGACCTGATGCCCGATGCCGAAGTCGAGCCGGGCCCCGGCCAGCGTCCGAAGCCGGGCGGCCTGATCGAGCGGATGGCCAGCCAGTACGCGGACCGGGCATCGCTGGCCCAGCGAATGGCTGGCCGGTAGCCCGTGGCGTCGCTCGCAAACGCACGCTGCACCTGCCCGGCAGCCTGGCGCGGCCGGGGCGAGCGCCCGCCGTGCGTGGCTCACGAGACGGCCGGCGACGGCCAGCCCGCGCCGTACCCGCCCGTGGTGCCGGGGACCAAGTTCCGCCGTATCCCGTTCCCGGTCGAGGCGCCCCCGCGCGTGCCGGCCGAACCGGGGAAGTTGACGCGCCGTGATGGCCGGCCGCCCGTCCCGCTGCACCGGACGCTACCCGGTTTGCCCGGCCCGGCGGCGCCCCGGTCCCCGGACGAGATGGTCAGCGACTGGGCACCGTGGCCGCCGTGAATGAGTGCCCGGTCTGCCACATCCCGCTAGGCCGTTACGAGTCGTGCCCTAGCCCGTCGTGCCCCTGTGTCGGCACGCGGTGCGGGTCGGCCGAGATGGAGGCAGCCGCAGCGGCCTGGCGGTCCCGGCCGAGCATCGCGGCGGCGCGTACCCTGACCGGCCAGGCTGCTCTCGAGGTTCTCGAGCGCGGCGCCTGGCTCGAGCAGGCCCGCGCCTACGGTGACGTGATCTCGATCGAGATCGAGCACCGGGCGCGACCGTGAAGCGCGGCGGCCGGGCGGCCCGGGAACGCGACATGCTGCGGGCAGCCGTGCTCACCATCGACACGCCGTGCCTGGACTGCCCCGGCGCGACGGTATCGGTCGAGTGGTCGGCCGAGCGGGACCGCTACGTGGTGGCCGTGGGCCACGCGCGGACATGCCCGGTCCGGTCGGGCACGTGGTCGGAGCGCGCGTGCAACGACCGGCTGCGCGCCCTACTGATCATGGCCGGCGTGCGGATCGCGGATTACTCCGACGACGTTACCGCGCACCGTTAGCCCCCGGCCGGGTGCCTACGAGACCCCGAACGCCCGGTCGAGCGTGTCGAGCAGGTAGCGCAACGTCATGTTCACGCTGCGGTTCAGGGCACCGTCAGGACCGGTCCAGTCGGCGGCCCAGTGACCGCCGATGCTGCTGCGGGTGTACTCGATGACCACGGCCGGGTGCGCCTTGCGGAATGCTTCAAGCCTCACCACTTGGTCGGGGGGATGGACGACGCGCAGCCGCGCCGGCCCGGTCACAGCAGCCAGCCCGACTCACGCGCCGCGACGCGCTGCCGTTCGAAGAACAGGTCTTGCCGGCGCTGGTCCCTGGTCCGGAATGCCCGCCGGGCAGCGGTCAGCAGTGCTCGCATGTTCGTGCCTCCTGTGCGCCGGGCGCGACCATGACCCGCGCCCGGCACTGCCGAGCGTACCGCAGACAAGGCAGCCAAGCTAGACAGACCTTACTAGCGGTTACCATTGGAGCCATGGCAGCCAATATGGCCAGGTGGCGCGGGGGGTCCGCCGTCCACGATGATCACGATGTGCCACGCGGACCAGAGCGGCCAAGCGAGACTGTCGCGACCAGCCTCCGGCAGCGCATCGCGGCCGGCGAATGGGCGAGCGGTGACGCGCTACCCACCGTCACCGTGCTCTCGGCGCACTATGGCGTGGCCCGCGCGACCGTCGTCCGGGCGCTGCGCATGCTGGAGGCTGACGGGCTGGTCCGGATCGTGCCGCGATGGGGGACCTTCCGGGTCTAGCCGGCGTCGCCCCGGCGCCGCTTCTCCTCCTGTTCCGCGACCAGCCCGTCAATGAATGCCTGTGTCTCGGGGGGGACGACGGGCGGGGCGGCCGGCGGCCTGGCACCGTTGGGTGAGGGGGCGGGCAGGTTCGGCGGGGGCGGGGCGAGATACGGCGCGGGGGCGGTCCGGTCGCGGATCGGTCGCGGATCGGTCGCGGATGACAAACCATCGCTGACCTGCGCGGTCGCGGCAGTCGCGGCAGTCGCGGCACCCCCCTGGACGGTGGCATAACGCGTCCAGGCATCGCGGAAGTCGGCGCGGTAATACCCCTTGCGGGGCGACGTGTCACCCGGCAGCTTGACGTCTCTCGGGCAGGCGCCGAACGGGCGCAGCATGTCGGCCATCTGCCGCGCGTTCAGCGCCCGCCCGTATGACCAGTCGGCCCACGGTGACCCTTCCAGGCCGGCCAGCTTGGCCAGGATGACCGTCCCGTGCATGGCGTGGGCATCCCCGAGCACGGTCCGCATGTCGGCCAGCAGCCGCGTGACCGCGCTGACGTCAGCATCAGCCCCGGCAGCCTCGGCCGCCATCGCGACGGCCGCGATCCGGGCCAGCTCCGGCCAGCGCCCGCCCGCCGCGTCGGCCACCGCGACCAACGGTTCCCACACGTCCTCGGCCCGGTCGGACAGGCCGGGGGGCATGGGCGGCTCAGCGGCCCCGATTGCCTCGGCCAGCGGCCCTATCCACGCGGCCAGCCGGGCGCCCAGGTCGAGCAAGGCCGGTATATCGCGCCGGACACGGAATCGCCATACCCGCGTGTCTGCCGTTTTGCGGGCCATGGGGATGATGACCGCCCGGTCCTCGATCGTGTCGGGCAGGTCCCCGATACCGGCGATGATGGCCAGGGCGAACGTCGGGAAATGCTCGACCTCGCCCGTGCTCGCGTTGTAACGGATGTACGGCGCGCCCCGGTCGAATCCGGCGTTGAGCACGCCGCGCAGCGTCTCTGCTTTCTCATCGCCCGCAGCCGTCTTGCCGAACACGGCGTCCATCTCGTCAAGCACCAGCGTTGGCGGGACCTGCCCCGCGATGCACCGCACCAGAGCGGCGGCGCTGATGTTCGCGGTCGGCAGCGGGCCACTGGTGAGGGGGGCCAGTGCTTGCAGCAGCCGCGTTTTCCCGCACCGCTTCACGGGCGACTTGACCCGCAGCCGGGGCGCCACCTGGAGGCGCCCCGCCGCGTGGGTGAGCGCCGCGTACAGCGTCGCCGCCGTGGCATGCTCGGGGCGCTGGAAACAGACGAAGCCGGTCAGTCTCGTGAACGCCTCATCGAGCAACTGAGCGCCGTCAGGCGGGGGGTCCGCGACTGCCGCGACTGCCGCGACTTCGCTGGTCAGAGCGTTTTCGTATCCGCGACCGATCCGCGACCGATCCGCGACCGGCGCCCCGTTCCGCCCGGCCGGCGGCCGTCGCGGCAGCTTGCCCGCCGACCCGATCAGCCGGGCCAGCACGGCGCCCCGGTCTCCGGCCGCGACGCGGGCCAGCACGTCGTCAAGGCCAGCCTTGCCCGTGCCGGGGGATGCCAGGTGGCGCACGCTGGCCGCGCCGTAGGCTTCCGCCGTCCGGGCCAGCCCGTCAGCACCGTCCCAGACGTTGCGCTTGGTCCGGACGTCCGCGTCCAGGGCGATGGTCACCGCGCGGCCATCCCACGGCACGCCGGCCAGGTCCGCGATCGGCGCCCCGCCGTGCAGCCAGGCCTGGCAGCCGGATATGCCCACGGCCGCGATCGGCTGCCCGGCCAGTGCGGTCACGGCCGCGAGGTACTGCTTGGTACCTTCCACGATCAGCAGCGGGACGGCCGGGTCGGCCACCCGGTCGCGCATGTCCGGGTGGACGTTCAGCGCCGGCGCGACGTTGGGCGGCCACACGTACTTAGGGCCGTCCGGCGCCGGCTGGTCCGGCCGCCACTGGTCTACGGTCTCGCCGCCCGGCCGGCGGTAGGGGAAGATCATCCCGCCGACCTCCGACCGGACGCCGGCCGCGTCTGCCACCTCGTCAGAGATGGCGGCCCGGCGCAGCATGTCGCGGTGCTCGTCGGTCCGCGCCCGGCCGTTCAGCCCGACGCCGCCGTGCCGGCAGGGGAAATCTACCGGGAAGCCCGGCAGCGGATTGTCACGCAGCTTCTTGCGCTCGATCTCGCACGGGCGGCACCGTCCGGCCGCGTCCCTTGCGGTATCCTCGCCCATAGGGAAAACCTCCGATTCTAGGTCGCCGGTTCCCTGGCGCTGCCGGGCGCCGCTGTTCCGGGCATGCTGTGGCCCAAACGTTGACTGGGGGCCGCCACCGCGATAACGAGGTGGCGGCCCCGGTCCGTGTCTCCTGATCGTTTCCCTTGAGCGTGTTCCTGCCGGGTCTCAGTGCCGTCGCAGCACGATCGGGTAATCGAGTTCGGCGGCTATGTCTTCGGCGCCGCCCAGGGCGGCCGTGGCGTGGGCGAAGCCGGCCACGACGCCACCTGAAAGGCTGGTCTCGGTTATCGCGTCCGTCACCCGGCGCATCGTGTAGCGCACATCGGGAATCCACCGCGCGACCGCCATCCCGACGTCGTTCAGCTCGTTCGCGTCATCGATCGATGCGACTGCCGAGCTGAACGCGGCGAGTGAGTCGCTGATGGCGTCGGCCAGCCCGAGGACCGTGCTCACCCGGCCGCCCGCTGCGCCCTGATGCGCTCGACACGCTCATCGAACCGGGCCAGCCCGGCCGCCTCACGCGCGCTTTCTGGCTGGGCCTGGTATCGCTCGACTAGTTCGTCGCGCAGCTCGCGAGTCGAGAACGAGGCCAGGCCCTCACGCCGTTCGGTCTCGGTCCTGGTTTCAGTCATCGTGGCCTCCTGGTAACTGTCGTCCGAGGTGTCATCGGGCCTGGCCGCCCGTGGTCGCGTGAGTCGCGCGTTCCAGGCTGCAATCCAAGATCATTTAGCGGCCGCCGTCCCCCGGAAATCCCTGGTCAGCGAAGCCTGCACCTCGGGAACGCGCGTTCCAGCCGGGGGGCAGCGGCACCCTCACGACGCCGCCCGGTTCTCCGCTGCCCCCGCGTACATCGCGGCAAGCTCGCGTAGCTCATCGGCGGTCAGTTTCGGGTCACCGTCAATGATCCTGTTGGCCCGCTGCACAGCGAACGAGAACCGGGCGCGGCGGCGGCCTTCCACCCCGATGCTGACCATGTGCGCTCGCGGCTGACCGGGCGGCCGGATTGCGGGGGCGGGTGCTGGCTCGGGCATGTGATGGTCCGTTCGGCTCGTTTGTGATGCCGTGATTCTAGCAATCCGCCGGGCATAAGTCCAGGTCAGCTGGCTAAACCGAACATGTAGACAGCGCGTGGTCTCTAGAGGACGGGGGAAGTCACCCCCGGACGCACCCGTGCCACCCGGTACGGTCCGGGTGGCACGGTGGCACGGTACGTTCAGTCCTGGCCTATCTCGTTTTCGTGCCAGTGCAGTACCAGCGACACGCCGTCCCGCACCCCGTCCGGCCGGTCCGCCTCGCCCTTGACCATGAACACGGTCACCTCGCCGGACCGCAGCCAGGACGCGCGGCCGTCCGTGTCCAGCTTCGCCCAGCGCTGGCCGTAGGTCACGCCGGTCGGCCGCAGCACGCGCCGGGCCGGTATCCGCTTCGTGGCGCTGGCCAGTTCGTAGGCAGCGCGGATCCGGGCGCGTTCGGCGTCCTCGGCGTCCCACGTCAGACCGCGCAGTGCCACCTGCCGGCGTTCGAAATCCAGCCTGGCCAGCGCGGCGTCAATCTCCGCCTCGTTGCCGGGTATGTCGGTGCTCTCGTAGACCGGATTCAGCAGCCCGCCGATTACGTCGTCGGCCAGCGCCCCGGCCACGTCCAGCCGGATCATGGGCACGCCGCACGACTCGCGCGCCGGCCCGGTACCAGCACACCGGAGGTAGGCGCGGTTGATCCGGTACAGCGGCCCGCCGCAGCGGTAGCAACGCGCCGCGCCGGACAGCGCGCACCTGTTCTCAGCCAGGACCGGCCCGCGCTTGGGCCTGCCGTCCAGTGCCAGGCCGGCCAGCTTGTGCGTGTGCGCGTCGACCAGCGCCGGCGCGTCATCGGTAGCCCACACATGGGTCTGCTGAGTCGTGACGTTGACCACCGCGTGGCCCATGTAGGCCGGATTGCGGATGAGCTGGCCTAGCGACCTGGGCCACCACTGGCCGGACTTGCCCCGGCCGTCCTCGCGATCCCCGGCTATGCCGGCCGGCGCCACGCCGCACGACTCCAGCCAGCGGCAGACCTGGGCCAGCGACTCACCCGCGATCACCCGAGCGTAGATCTGCGGGACGTACTCGCGTGCCTCATCGGTGGGCACGAGCCGCTTGTTCAGCTTGGCGCCCGCTGTCGTGAATCCCCACGGTGGCTTGCCGCGCCATGCCCCGTTCGCGTCGATGCCGTCGAAGGAGATGCGGATGCGCCCCCGCTTGTGCTCAGTGTCCTCGCGGGCCGACCACATGCGGACCAGCCCGTTCAGGTCGCGATCGCTGATCACGCTGCCGTCCGACGTCTCGACACGGACGCCGGCAGCGTTCAGGCGCCGCACCATGTCCCCTGTTGCCCAGACGCCGCGCCGGTCCAGCCGGTCTACGTGCCAGCACACCAGGACGTCCAGTCGGCCGGCCTTGGCATCCGCTACCACGCGGTCCGTGTAGGCGTCCTGCTCGCCCTTGCTCGCGCTCACGTCGTGCAGCGTGTAGTCCGGTCCCGCGTCGTAGCCCTGCCGTCCGATGTACCCGCCGATGTCCGGTAGCTGGCTGGCCTCGTTCTGGCCGTCGCTGCTGACCCGTATCCACCGTGCTGCCCGATCGCCCATGTGTCCGTGTCTCCCGTTCCGTTGACCTTCACCTCCATTGAATCATGGGGCGGACACGGACTTCACGATCGTCAATGTCGCGCTGCCCTCGATCCAGGACGGCCTGCACGTCGCCACCACCACACTGCAGTGGCTGGTGAGCGCCTACGCTGTGGCCTTTGGCGGGTTCCTGCTGCTGGGCGGC
>Ga0302325_10032707_pt1 | contig 10674 bp, 10 predicted proteins | sample Palsa_T0_2_FD_201948 | JGI IMG/M metagenome (GOLD analysis project Ga0302325, IMG submission 201948) | Peat permafrost microbial communities from Stordalen Mire near Abisko, Sweden - Palsa_T0_2 | ecosystem: Environmental > Terrestrial > Soil > Palsa > Peat permafrost | place: Sweden: Abisko...
GCGGCGGCACGGGGGCGGTTTTCGGTGCCAAGCGCCTCAAGGCGATCGCGCTGCGCGGCCGCGGCGAGGTCGCGATCGCCGACGCCGGCGCGACCGCCGCGCTGTCGGCGACGCTGCGCGCCCGCGCGCTCGGCCCGAAGACCGCCAAGTACCGCGTGCTCGGAACGTCGGCGAACTTGCGCGTGCTGCAGCGGATGGGGCAGCTGCCGACCCGCAACTTCACCGCCGCGACCTTCGCCGGCGCCGAGAACGTCACGCCCGAGCGCGCGCGCGAGAGCGGCGAGACGTACCTCGAGCTGCGCGCCGGCTGCGCGGGCTGTCCCGTGCAGTGCGAGCACCTGTACGTGCGCCGCGATCGTGATCGCCGCAGCGCCGCGGCCAGCGAGTACGAGTCGGTATGGGCGTTCGGCCCGAACTGCGGCGTCGATGACCTCGAAGCCGTGCTCGACGCGATCGCGCGCTGCGACACGCTCGGTCTCGACACGATCTCGACCGGATCGGCGATCGCCTTCGCGATGGAGTGCGCCGAGCACGGCTTGGTGGCGCGCGATGCGTTCGGTCAAGAACTGCGGTTCGGCAACGCCGCAGTGCTGCTGCCGGCGATCGACGCGATCGCGACGCGCCGCGGTCTCGGCGATGCGCTGGCCGACGGCGTGCGCGCCGCGGCCCAGCGCATCGGCGGCGGCGCGGTGCGCTTCGCGATGCACTGCAAGGGCCTGGAGCTGCCGGGCTACGAGCCGCGCGCGCTGCCGACCTACGCGCTGGGTCTAGCAACCTGCACGCGCGGCGCCTGTCACAACCGCGCGGCAACCTACGACCGCGAACTGCGCGATCCCAGCAGCGACCGCGGCGAGACGCTGCGCGCTCGCGACGCGGTCGAGGCGGAGAACCGCGCGATCGCCTGGGACAGCCTGGTGCTGTGCAAGTTCGTGCGCGACTGCTTTGAGGACTTCGAAGCCGAGGGAGCCGCGCTGTGGACCGCCGTCACCGGCGTGCCGCTCGACGCCGAGGGTCTGGTCGCCGTCGCGCAGCGCACCTGGGAGCGCAAGCGCGCGATCAACGCGCGGCTGGGCTGGACACCCGACGACGACACGCTGCCCGAGCGGCTCTTCGCCGAACCGATCGCCGACGGCCCCCACGCGGGACGCCGCGTCGAGCCCGAACGCCTCGACGCGCTGCGCGCCGCCTATGAGGCATTGCGTCGTGCGGGGGGTGTGACGGCCGCGGTCGGCTAACCGCGCGACGATGCGCCGTCTGGTCGCGCTGGCGCTCGCGCTCGCGTGTTGTTCGCTTCCCGCCGCCGCGCGCACGCCGGTGAAAGTCGGCGTTTTGGCGTCCGGCGCGGTCGACGGCATCACCGACGTCGCCGGCGTGCGCGTCGCGCACGTGACGAAGGTCGAAGGCACCAATGTGCGCACCGGTGCGACCGGGATCGTGCCGAACGACGACATCTGGGACGACCGGTTGGCCGCCGCGACGTACGCGCTCAACGGCAACGGCGAGATGACCGGAACGCACTGGATCGACGAAGCCGGCTTTTTGGAAGAACCGATCGTGCTGACCGATACGCTCGACGTCGGCCGTGCCGACGACGGCGTCGTCTCCTGGCAGATCGCCCACCATCCGGGAATCGGCGTGCGCGAGGACGTTCCGCTGCCGGTCGTCGCCGAGTGCGACGATCAAGGGATCAACGACATCCAAGGCCGCTACGTGCACGCCGAGGACGTCGTCGCGATGCTCGACGCGGCCAAGCCCGGCGACTTTGCGCGCGGCAACGTCGGCGCCGGAACCGGGATGCGCGCGTTCGGCTTCGCCGCGGGGATCGGCTCGTCGTCCCGCGTGCTGCCGCCGGATCTCGGCGGCTACACGGTCGGCGTGTTGGTCAACGCCAACACCGGCTCGCGCACCGAGCTGCGCATCGACGGCGTCCCGGTCGGCCGCGCGTTCGCGCACGAGCTGCTGCCGGTGTACCCGCGCTCGGCGAGCTATGTCGCGCCGACGCGTGGCCGCGCGGCCGACGGCAGCATCATCATCGTGGTGGCGACCGACGCGCCGCTCGATCACACGGTGCTGCTCGCGATCGCCAAGCGCGCCGGGATGGGCCTGGCCCGCAGCGGCGCGACGTCGCACGTCTCGAGCGGCGATCTGTTCATCGCGTTCTCGACCACCCACCGCTATCCGCGCGCCGGCGGCATCACCGGGCCGCCGCTGGTCAGCGACGAGGACCGGGTCGACGCGCTCTACGAAGCGACGGTCGACGCGACCGAGTCGGCGATCGACGACGCGCTCTTCAGCGCGCACACCGTCAGCGGGCGCTTTGGCGTGACCTATTACAACCTACCGTACGCGCGAGTGCTGCCGCTGCTCCACCGCTAGCGCGCTCGCTACTGCGTCGAGAGGTTGCCGAGGTTGTAGGTCACCGCACCCATCACTCCACCTCTCGGGCACGGATCGCTGGGGTAGACCGCGTCGACGTACACCGTGTACGTTGTGTGCGCCGCCAGCCCAAATAGCGTTGAAACGACGGCCGAGGTGGGGGACGTGCCGGCAGGAGCCGCGGTGAACGCGGTGCCGTCGACCGTCGCACCGGTACCTTGCGCCACCGCGCGCAAGGTCGCGCTGGGCGGCTCATAGTTGATCTCGACGGTCACGGTGCTCGGTAGTCCGATGGTGCCAGCCGCGGGCGAGAGCATCGTCGGCGGCGGGACCTGCGAAACGGCGATGACGCTCGAGCACGACGAGCCGCCCCCGCCGCAACCGGCAAGAGCGAGCAGGGCGATCAGCGGCGCGGCGAGAGCCGTAAAGCGCATGCCATAGCATCGCACGACACGCCCGGCCGGCTCTAGCCGTACGTTCGTCCCGATTGCGCGGCTCAGATCGTCCCGGTGCCCGGTAGCGCCCGAAACGGGAACAAGCGCCGCATGAGCCATCAGCTCGAGCGCACCGATGTGCGGCGGCGCGTCGACGCGGTGCTCGTCGCGCTGGCCGGTGCGGCCGGTTGGCTCGACGCCGCGTCGTACATGCGCGTCCACGTCTTCACCGCGAACATGACCGGCAACACCGTCCTGTTCGGGCTCGGCGCGGCGGGCTGGCCGCAGGCGTCGGCGATCAAACCGCTGGCCGGGATCGTGGCGTTCCTGCTGGGCAGCTTCGCCGGCGCGGCGCTCGGCGCGGCGATCTCGCCGGCGCGACGCGCGTCGCGGACTATTTTGATCGTCGAGATTCTGTTGCTCGCCGCGGTCGCCGTGCTGTGGTGCGTCCTGCGGCTCGCATCGGATGCCGAGCAAATCGGTCTGATCGTCGTCGCCGCGCTCGCGATGGGACTGCAACAAGCCGCGACGGAGCAGCTGCATCCCAGTCCGTCGGCATCGTCCACCTACATGAGCGGAACGGTCGAGCGCATCGGGTCCGGCCTGTACGAGCTGCTGAGCGGAAAGCCGTCCAAGTTCGCGTTTAACGCGCTCGCGTGGCTGGCGTTTCTCTTGGCGGCGTTTCTCGTCGGACGGGTTGCCGGAACGAGCAGCATCGTGCTCGGCGTCGTTCCGCTGGTCATCGTCGTAGCGGCGGCGATCGCGGTCAGTGTTCCGAGTTCGACGAAGGGTTAGCCGCGAGCCGCCGGTTCCTTCGCTGCGACGGTGATCGGCAGCGCTCGGTAGCTCAGAATCGCGCCGTCGCGGCGCAGCGTCGAACGAAGCTCGGCGATCGCCACCGAATCGCGCGCGATGGCTGGGAAGGCGACGTGCTCGTGCGCGGCGAGCGCCGCAGCGTCACCCGCGGCTTCGCCTTCCTCGATGGTGGTCGGAATCACGCGTGCGCTGCCGGCGGCGATGTGCGTCGCGCTGATCGCCGGCGAGGCGAGAATCAGGTTGGCGAGGTCGCGCGGAACGAGCGTTCCGAACGGGATGCCGTAGACGTGCCGGATCGGCGCGTACGCCAGCTTGTCGGCGGCGGTGACCGGGTGAAGGTCGAGCGGATACGAGCTCAAGCCGATCGTGTCGTCGGGAATCTGGCCGTTCCACACGTCGGTCGCCGTCAGGCGGTCGACGCCGGCGAAGTGGCGCGTCTCGCGCACGTAGACCGCGCTCGCATACTTGCCGAGCGCCGCGTCCTGGAAGCCCGGCAGACGGTCGCGCAAGAACGCGATGAGGTGCGGAGTCTCCGCCTCGCTGATCGCACGGGCGCGCGCGAGATCGGCCGTCGAGCGCCCGTCGATGCCCAGCACGTCGATCGCGTTCGCCGTCACCTCGCCGTCGGGCTCGCGGCCCAGGTTGAGGTCGCGCACCAGGACGTCGGACGACAACGGATGGTACGTCTGGAGCACGGTCGCGTATCCCCAGGCGCCGATCGGTCGCACCGCCGGCGCCGTACGTCGCCGGATCGTAGCCGTCGACGATGCGCGGCCAGTCGAGACCGCGCAGCGTGAACATCAAGGTGACGGGCTGCATGCGCTCGTCTTCACCCGTGTCTTGGCGGCCCACGTCGTAGCGCGCGCCGGCGAGCGCGGCGACGTCACCGTCGTCGGTGGCGTCGATCACGTCCTCGGCCGCGATGTCGAAGGTCGCGCCGTCGCGCTCGAAGGTGACGCTCGCGACGTTGTGCATTCCGTCCACGTCGTCCGCACGGACGCCGGTCGGACGCGCGTTCGTGATGAGATGGATGCGCGGCTCGCTCAGCACCAGGTTCGCGAAAACGGCGGCAGCTTGGGCCGGCGTGAACGCATCGCCGAGGTCGGCATGGATCTCGCTGAACAACCCGCCTTGGATCGCGCCGCCGCCGGGCGCAAGGTTGAGATCCCATTGGTCCATCATCCCGTCGGTCAGGATGCCGCCCAGCTGCGGCCGCGCGGAAACGAGCGTGACGTCGGCGCCCTGCCGCGCGGCGGCAACCGCGGCCGCGACGCCGGCCGGCGTCCCGCCGACGACGAGCACCGACGGCGCCGGTGCTTGGGCCGACGCGGGACGAACGATCGCGGAGAAGAGCAGGGCGGCCATGACGGCAGCTCCGGCGATTCGGCGGAACATGGGTTGTATTCAGTAAACGCCCGACGTCGCGCACATCGTTCGCGAGCACCCAGCCCGAACGCAGACTCTCATCGATTTCGCAGAATTGCGTCGCGCGATGACGACTGCGTTGGGTCGACGATCGGCGTTTCGGAGAGGGGGAGATTCGAACTCCCGATACGTTTTACCGTATGCTCGCTTTCCAAGCGAGTGCATTCAACCGCTCTGCCACCTCTCCAAGACGTGCCGAGCCGACGGCAGCGGATTCACGCCCAACGGCTGGAACGCCTCGCCGCGCCGCCGCTCAGATCCGGGCGGGGTGCCAGATCGTCTTGAGTTCGGTGAAGGCCAGGACGCGCTCGAGATCGTCGAACCGTTCGGCGTACCAGTCCGCCGGCGGCGGCGTGTCTTCGAAATGCGTGCGCTTCACGTTCTCGGCCGCCAGCTCGCCGAGCCGCTTCTCGTCGGCGGCGTCGAGGCCGAACGCGGCCAGCGCGTTGACGTCCATGTGGCCGGCGAGGACCGGCGCCAGCTCGGCGCGCGTTCCGGTCAGCACGTTGCACGCGCCGCCCGGCAGGTCGCTGGTCGCCAGGCATTCGGCGAACACGACCGCGCTGCGCGGGTCGCGCTCGCCGGCGACGACCACCAACCCGTTGCCGCTGACCAGCGCCGGCAGAATCGCGGTGACCAGCCCGAGCAGCACGGGCTCGTCGGGAGCCAACACGGCGACGACGCCGGTCGGCTCCGGGGTGGAGAAGTTGAAGTGCGGTCCCGCGACCGGATTGCGGGTCGACGCCAGGGCGAGGTACTTGTCGCACCAGCCGGCGTACCACACGGTGCGATCGATCGCCGCGGTGACTTCACCCCGGGCGCTGTCGGCGTCGACGGTCCCTCCGACGACGAGCTGCTCGGCCAGCTCGCCGCGGCGCGCCTCCATCATCTCGGCCAGCCGGTACAGGACGAGCCCCCGCAGCGCCGGCGGCTGCGCCGCCCACTTCTCACCCGCGGCGCGCGCGGCGACGACGGCGTCGCGCACGTCCTTGCGCGAAGCGTGCGCGACGTTCTCGCCGCCGATCTGGTCGCTCCGGCCGGACTCGCTGCGCGCGAACGCGCCGTTGATGTAGAGCTTGTACATCTTGCGGATCGGCACGCGGTCATCGGTTGCCATGGGCCGAAGTGTTCCGCCGTGAAGGCGCGCTTCCTCGGACTGGACCTGGCGTGGAAGCCGAACAATCCCTCCGGCTTGGCCGCGATCGACGAGGCCGGTACGTTGCTCGACGTCAACACCTGCCTGCGCTCCGACGACCAGGTGCTGACGTGGATCGGCGAGCATCTCGGTGACCGCGGCGCGGTCGCGATCGACATGCCGACGATCGTGCGCAACCCGACCGGCCGGCGCCCGTGCGAATGCGCGGTCGCGGCGGATTTTCACCGTCACGACGCCGGCCCGTATCCGGCAAACACGGAGTTGGATCCGTTCGTGGGCGGAGGTCGCGCGCACCATCTGATCGCCGAGCTCGGAGAATGCGTCACCCATACGACGCAAGTCGCAACTCGCGACCCGCGGACGGTCGCGTTCGAGACGTTTCCTCACGCGGCGGCGGTGCGGCTCTTCAATCTCGATAAGATCAAGAAGTACAAGAAGAAGCGTCGCGCGTGGGACTTCGTGCTCGCCGAATGGGCGGGATATCGCGCGCTCCTCGAAACGCTGCGCGACAAGGACCCGCCGCTACAGCTCGACGACGGCAAGCTGCCTCGGACCGTAACCAAGGTTCGCTATAAGCGCTGGGACGATGCGATCGACGCGGTCGTCTGCGCGTACGTCGCGGCGTTCGTCTGGACGCACGGCACCCAATCGCCTATGGTAAGGGTCTACGGCGACATGGAGTCGGGCCACATCGTGATCCCGGCTGGTGCGGCGCCGGTGAAGGCGCCGCCGAGTGGGTACAGGGCAGCCGTCGAGCCCGTCGTTCCGGGCCCGTCACTTCGCACGAGGGAGAACCGCACGTGAGCACAACCACCAAGAACAGCCAACCGTTCCTGAGCGACGTGACGGAGTTGCGCCGCCGCGCCCGCCAGCAGATCGACAAGGGGGCGATCACCCCGGACTACGGTCTCGATCCCGAGCAGGCCGTCGAAGTGCTGCAGAGCGCGCTGGCCACCGAGATCGTGTGCGTGCTGCGCTACACGATGCACTCGGTAGCGGCGACCGGCATATCGAGCGAAGGCGTCAAAGACGAGTTCGCGCAGCATGCGAAAGAAGAGCGCGGGCATATGGAGCGCATCGCCGAGCGCATCAACCAGCTCGGCGGAACGCCGAACTTCAACCCCGAGGGCCTGCTGTCGCGCTCGGCCTCGGAATACGGCGCCAGCGATCTGAACCTGGTCGGGATGATCAAGGAGAACTTGATCGCCGAGCGGATCGCGATCGAGCACTATCGCGAGCTGGCCCGCTACTTCGGCGAGAAAGATCCCACCACGCGGCTCATGATCGAAGAGATCCTCACCAACGAGGAAGAGCACGCCAACGATATGCACGACCTGCTCGTCGCGCACGAAGGACGGCCGACGCTGCCGCGCTCCTGACGCGGTGACGTGGAGCTGATCTGCGTTCGGCACGGCCGCACCGCCTGGAACGCCGACAGCCGCTTTCAGGGACACACCGACGTCCCGCTCGACGACGAGGGCCGCGCGCAAGCGTCGGCCCTCGCGGCGTTGTTGCGCGGAACGCGGATCGACGCCGCCGCCTCGAGCGACTTGAGCCGCGCGGTCGAGACCGGGCGCATCGTCCTGGGCGACCGCGCCGTTCCGCTGCGGCTCGACTCGGATTGGCGCGAGATGCGGTTCGGCGAGTGGGAAGGGCTGACGTGGTCGCAGATCCTCGCCGCGAATCCGCAGCTCGATCCGAACGCCCGAACCGATGTGAAGGCGTTCACGCCCGACGGCGGCGAGACGTTCGACGAGGTCTGCTTCCGCGTCGAACGGGCGGTGCGGCGCCTCACCGACGGCGTGCCGTCCGACGGGGTCGTGCTCGCCGCGACCCACGCCGGCCCGCTGCACGCGCTGCTCTCAGTGCTGCTGGGTGACGCCGAGCGCGCGGCGCTGCGCGTTCGATTCGCCACCGCGTCGATCACCCGGTTCCGCAACGACGGCCACGGCTGGCGGCTTGCCCGCCTCAACCAGACCGCGCCGCGCTCATGACCGGCGCCAGTGCGTCGCTGTCGGACGGTACGCCGCCGGCGATTGCCGCGGCGAACAGCTCGGCGGTGTCGACCAGCCGCGGCCCCGGCCGGTTGACGAACGCGTTTCCGTCCATCGCGTAGACGCGCCCGTTCCGCATCGCGCGCAACGCGGCAAAGGCGCGCGCAGCGTCCGGCGGCAGCGCCGCGATCTCGCGCTGAGCGCGCTCCAGACCGAAGCCGCACGGTGCGACGATGACCACGTCGGGATCGCTGGCCGCGATCTCGTCCCAGGACAGCACGCGGCTGTTCTGCCCGGGGTTGCCGAGCACGGGCTGACCGCCGGCGAGCTCGACCAGCCCGGGCGTCCAGTGGCCGGCGCTCATCGGCGGATCGGTCCACTCCAGCACCAGCACCCTCTCGCGCGGCCCGTCCGCGACACGTTCCCGGAGTGCGTTGATGCGGCCGCGCAGGCGAGCGACCAGCGCGCGGGCGCCGTCCTCCGCGCCGACCAGCGCGCCCAGGAACGTGATGGTATCGAACACGTCGTCGAGTGACGACGGTTCGAGCGAGACGACCTCCGGCTGACCCGAGACGGCGCGCCCGCCGGCCGCCAGCCGGCGCACGGCGCGGTCGACGATCTCGTACGAGACGGCACACACCGCGCACAGTTCCTGCGTGACGATGAGGTCCGGCGCGAGCGCCGCCAGCTTGTCGTCGTCCAGCCCGTACAGCGACGAGCCTTGGTGTACGCGAGCGCGCACGTGGCGGTCGATCCCGGCCGCGTCCAGCTCGGCCGGCAGCAGCGACGAGGTGAGCACCGGCCGCGACCTTGCTTCGGCCGGGTAGTCGCATTCGTGCGTGACGCCGACGACGCGGTCGCCGGCACCAATCTCGAACAGTATCTCGGTCGAGGAGGGCAATAGGCTCACGACGCGCATCGCGTGCGGCGTTCTGCGAGCGGCAAGGCGTACCTCGGCGCGGCCGGGAACCTTCGGCGGTCCCGACTCACCGCAGCCAAGGAGACCCTCCCCTGAACAAGATCACGGTCCGCAATCCGATCGTCGAGATCGACGGCGATGAGATGACGCGCATCATCTGGCACTTCATCAAGGACAAGCTCATCCTGCCGTATCTCGACGTCGACTTGCAGTACTTCGACCTCTCGATCGAGCACCGCGACGAGACCGACGACCAAGTGACCCTCGACGCGGCGCACGCGATCGCGGCCTGCGGGGTCGGCGTGAAGTGCGCCACGATCACCCCCGACGAAGCCCGGGTCGAAGAGTTTCACCTCAAGAAGATGTGGCGCTCGCCCAACGGCACGATCCGCAACGAGCTCGACGGAACGGTCTTCCGCGAACCGATCATCTGCCGCAACGTGCCGAAGCTGGTGCCGAGCTGGACGCAGCCGATCGTGATCGGCCGCCACGCGTTCGGCGACCAGTACCGCGCGACCGACTTCGTCGTGCCGGGGGCGGGCAAGCTGACGGTCTCGTTCACGCCCAGCGACGGCAGCCCGCCGGTCGTCCGCGAGGTCTTCGAGTTCAAAGGGCCGGGAGTTGCGCTCTCGATGTACAACCTCGATGACTCGATTCGCGGCTTCGCGCGCGCCAGCATGAATTACGGCTTGCTGCGCAACTACCCGGTCTACTTGTCGACCAAGAACACGATCCTCAAAGCCTACGACGGGCGCTTCAAGGACATCTTCCAGCAGGTGTTCGACGAAGAGTTCAAGGCGGAGTTCGAGGCCCGCGGGCTGACCTACGAACACCGCCTGATCGACGACATGGTCGCCGCCGCGCTCAAGTGGTCCGGTGCGTTCGTGTGGGCGTGCAAGAACTACGACGGTGACGTGCAGTCCGACACGGTCGCGCAAGGCTTCGGTTCGCTGGGACTGATGTCGTCGGTGCTGATGACGCCCGACGGCAAGACGATCGAGGCCGAGGCGGCGCACGGCACGGTGACGCGCCACTTCCGCCAGCACCAGAAAGGCCAAGAGACCTCGACCAACCCGATCGCCTCGATCTTCGCCTGGACGCGCGGGCTCGCGCACCGCGGCAAGGTCGACGGCACGCCCGACGTCACGCGGTTCGCCGAGACGCTCGAGCGCGTTTGCGTCGACACGGTCGAGTCGGGCAAGATGACCAAGGATCTTGCGATCCTGATCGGGCCCGACCAGCCGTGGCTCACCACCACCCAGTTCCTCGACGTGCTCGACGCCGAGCTGCGGCGGCGGATGGAAGCGGCGACGCCCGCCGCGGTATGAGTCCGGCCGGATGAACACCGAAGAGACGCTTGCGATCCTGGTGGGCGGCGGCCCGGCGCCGGGGATCAACGGCGTCATCGCTTCGGCGACGATCGAGGCACGCAACCACGGCCTGCGCGTGCTGGGCATCTACGAAGGCTACCGCCACCTCGTGCGCGGCGACATCTCGCACGTCACCGAGCTGCAGATCGAGGACGTCTCGCGGCTGCACTTCTCGGGCGGCTCG
>Ga0302325_10032709_pt1 | contig 10674 bp, 9 predicted proteins | sample Palsa_T0_2_FD_201948 | JGI IMG/M metagenome (GOLD analysis project Ga0302325, IMG submission 201948) | Peat permafrost microbial communities from Stordalen Mire near Abisko, Sweden - Palsa_T0_2 | ecosystem: Environmental > Terrestrial > Soil > Palsa > Peat permafrost | place: Sweden: Abisko...
AATCAAGTACTTATATATGTCGACAGACCGGCCGCCCGCTCGTTCTCATGGCGACCATTCACCTGCCGAAAGGAGACACCGATGAGGTACTTCATGCAGATCTACCAGGGCAACGCGCTCGAGGTCCAGGCCCAGCTCTCCGCCGAGGACCAGCAGCGCGTATGGGCCGACTATGCCGCCATCAACCAGACGCCCGGGGCGACCCCGGGCGAGCGAATGGGACCGCCCGACACCGCCACGACGGTCCGCGTGAAGGACGGGCAGACGCTCACCACCGACGGGCCGTTCGCGGAGACCAAGGAGGCGCTCGGCGGCTACTTCTTCTTCGAGGCCGATGACCTGGATGCCGCCATCGAGCTGGCCGCCCGGGTGCCGGCCGCCCGCTACGGAGGCGCGGTCGAGGTGCGTCCGCTGGTGGCAGGCTGATCGCCGGCGCGCCCAGAGTGCTGGCGAGGGGCTAGCATCGGCCCCGATGCGGGCGGTCGTGATCACGCGCCACGGGGGACCGGAGGTGCTGCAGGTGCAGGAGCGTGCCGAGCCCGGCGCGATCGGACCGGGCGAGGTGCGCGTCGACGTGGCCGCGGCGGGCATCAACTTCGCCGACGTGATGGCGCGCATCGGCGTCTATCCGGACGCGCCGCCCCCGCCGTGCGTCGTCGGCTACGAGGTGGCCGGCACGGTCCTCGAGGTGGGCAGCGAGGTGACGGCCGTGCAGCCGGGCGAGCGGGTCATGGCCGGCACCAAGTTCGGCGGTTACGCCGCCCAGGTCGTCGTCCCGGCCACCGACCTGGTGGCGCTGCCCGACCGCCTGAGCTTCGAGCAGGGCGCCGCCATTCCGGTCAACTACGCCACCGCGTGGGCCGGACTGATCGGCTACGGCAACCTCCAGCCGGGCGAGCGCGTGCTCATCCACGCCGCCGCCGGCGGCGTCGGGATCGCCGCCACGCAGATCGCCCGCCGCGCCGGCGCCGAGGTCTGGGGCGCCGCGTCGCCGGGTAAGCACGCCCGCATCGCCGAGCTTGGCGTCCAGCACCCGCTCGACTACACACGGTCTGGCTGGGACAAGGAACTGCCAGCCTTCGACATCGTGCTCGACGCGATCGGCGGTCACAGCTTCCGCCGTAGCTACGGCCATCTGGCGGCCGGAGGTCGCCTGGTCGCCTTCGGCGCCGCCGGCGTGGTGTCCGGCGAGAAGCGAAACCTCGTCTCGGCGTTGCGCACGGTGCTGCGCATGCCGCGCTTCAACCTGATGAAGCAGATGAGCGACTCCAAGGCGGTCATCGGGCTGAACATGCTCTCGCTGTGGAAGAGCCGGGGCACGCTCGCCCCGTGGATCGAACCGCTGCGGGAGCTGCTGCATGACGGCACGATCGAGCCGGTGGTGGACGGCGACTTCGCCTTCGAGCAGGCCGGGGAGGCGCAGCGGGTGCTCACCGAGCGGCGCAACGTCGGCAAGGTCGTCCTGCACCCCTGAGCCGCTGCCGATGCTAGGCTGGGCAGTACATGTCGTCCCTGCTCGCCCGTCGACTTCTCCTCCTCCCCCCTCGGGGGGAATAGCGCGTGGCGGCCGCGTAGCCGCATACCCACTCCGGAGAAGCGACGCACGAGACCAAGAGAGGACTTGAGCACGACATGAGCAGCCCCGAGCAGGAGCCCGTGGAGGTGGACGCCGATCGCGTCCAGATCTTCGATACGACGTTGCGCGACGGCGAGCAGTCTCCGGGCATCGCGCTGAACACCAACGAGAAACTCGAGATCGCCCAGCAGCTCGCGCGCCTCGGCGTCGACGTCATCGAGGCCGGATTCCCGATCGCCTCGCCCGGAGACTTCGAGGCGGTGCAGGCGATCGCCCGTGAGGTGCAGGGACCGGTGATCACCGGACTGGCCCGCGCCCAGGCCCCGGACATCGACCGAGCCTGGGACGCGGTGCGGGACTCCGAGCGTCCGCGGATCCACACCTTCATCTCGACCTCGGACATCCACATCGAGCATCAGCTGCAGAGCACGCGCGAGGACGTCAAGGGCCAGGCGCGGGCCTCGGTGGCCCAGGCCAAGCAGTACCTCGACGACGTCGAGTTCTCGCCGATGGACGCCACCCGAGCCGACGTGCAGTTCACCGCCGAGGTGGTGCAGATCGCCCTCGACGAGGGCGCCACCACGATCAACATCCCCGACACCGTCGGCTACACCATGCCGCAGGAATACGCCGCCTTCCTCGGGCGTCTGTACGAGCTGGTGCCCGGACTGCGCGACGTGGTGCTCTCGGTGCACTGCCATGACGACCTCGGATTGGCGGTGGCCAACTCGTTCGCGGGCATCCAGGCCGGGGCCCGACAGGTGGAGTGCGCGATCAACGGGATCGGCGAGCGGGCCGGCAACGCGTCACTGGAGGAGATCGTCATGCTCCTGCGCACGCGCCAGGCCGACATCGGCCTGGTGACCGGCGTGGTGACCACCGAGATCGCGCGGACGAGTCGACTCGTCTCACGCCTGACCGGGTACGCGGTGCAACCGAACAAGGCGATCGTCGGGCGTAACGCCTTCGTGCACGAGTCAGGCATTCACCAGGACGGCGTGCTGAAGGACCCGTCGACCTACGAGATCATGGACGCGGCCTCGGTGGGCGTAGAGACGAACTCGATCGTGCTCGGCAAGCACTCCGGCCGCCACGCCCTGCGCCAGGCGCTCGAGCAGCTCGGCTTCCGCATCGACGGTCAGGCCCTCAACACCGCGTTCAAGCGCTTCAAGGAGATCGCGGACAAGAAGAAGCAGGTCACCGCGATGGACCTGGAGGCGCTGGTCACCGATGAGTTGCGCGACGAGATCGCCGGCTACACGCTTGACTGGTTCGAGGTCGAGGCGTCGTCGCGGCGCCCGCCGCACGCGAAGGTGGCGGTGCAGCTGCCGGACGGGAGCACGGTGCAGGGCAGCTTCACCGGCGACGGCCCGATCGACGCGGTGTTCCACGCCATCAACGCCGCCACCGCGGTCGACGCGCGACTGCGGGAGTTCAACATCAGCGCGGTGACCGAGGGGCATGACGCCCTCGGCGAGGTGTCGGTGGTGCTCGAGGTGGACGGGCAGACCGGCTCCGGACAGGGCGTGTCGACCGACATCATCGAGGCCGCCGCGCGCGCCTACGTGCGCGCCCTGAGCATCGCTCGCGAGCGGGCGCTCATCGCCGCCGAGCAGGGGCCCGAGGCGATCCTGCCCCAGCTCACCCCGGCGCCCTGAGGGGCGCCGGGTCAGCCGTCGCTGACCCGCCCGAGCGCCAGCCCCTGGGCGTAGGCGGCGAGCGACACGGCCCGGCTGGTGCGTCGGGACATGAGGTTGGACCCCATGGCCGACGCGCTGGCCAGGTCGGGCACGATCGTCTGCACCGTCGCGCCTCGCTGGCGCAGCACGGTCGCCTCCAGGCCTTCGGCCAGCCGCAGCGCGCTGGCGAGCAGCGAGCGTCCGGACGGCGAGGCCGAGCCGAGCGCGCCGAGCGGATTGAGGCACAGGACCCGGGTGTCGCGAGCCACGACGGCGACGTCGAGGTTGGTTGGGCTCCAGGCTCCGCCGTCGACGTAGTCGCGCCCGCCGATCCGCACCGGCTTGAACACCCCGGGGATCGTGCAAGACGCGGCCACGGCCTGCCCGACGCTGGCGTCGGGGGCGCCGGGCGCGCCGAACACCACCCGCCGGCCGCTGGACCGTTCGACGCAGCACACGCGCAGGCGCCCGTCGAAGCGCGAGCGCAGGCGGTCGAGATGCTCGACCAGGTCGTCGTGGTTGCGCCGCCCCTTCGGCGTGAACGCGAGCACCAGCCGCCGCGCCAGCGCGCCGCCGGGCGCCGCGGCCGCCAGCGCGAGCGGGACGAACGGGCCGACCAGCGGCTCGATCGCTGACCCGAGCGCGCCGAGGGCGTCGGCGGCGTGGGCCACCGCCGCCGCGGCGGCGTCTCCGCCCGTCGCGGGGCCGGGAGCGGTCTTGGCGCCTCCGTCGGCCAGCAGCGCACTGTCGTCGTCCTCGCCCTCGCCGGGCCGGCGGGGGCGTCGCCCCGCGCACAGGCGGGCGGCGATGATCGACCCGGCCGAGGTACCGACGAAGCAGTCGGCTCGCCGGAAATCGGTGCCGGTGGATGCCTCGATTCCGGCCAGCACGCCATTCAGCCAGGCGACGCCGGCGACGCCGCCGGCGCCGAGCACGAGCGCGTCGGGTGAGGTGAAGCTGAAGCCTGACAACGGACGGGAGCGTAGCGGTCGGCCGTCGGCGGCTGGCCGACCGGGCGCGGGCTGTACGTGATAACGTACGCGCGTATGGCAGCCGCCAACCGCAAGCCGGCCAACCCGTCATCCGCGAGCGATCCGCTTGATCCGGCGGTCATCGGTGCCCGCGTGCACGCGCTACGCGAGTCGATGTCGCTGTCCCTGCGTGACCTGGCACTGCGCAGCGGGGTGAGTGCGCCCATGCTGTCCCAGGTCGAGCGCGGCGAGACGAGCCCGACGCTGGCCGTGGCGGCGCGGATCGCCGCCGGACTGGATCTGCGCCTGTCCCAGCTGCTGCGCCTGGATGAGGACGGCGCGGTGACCGTCGTGCGCGCCGACCAGCGCGCCCAGGGCGGCAGCCCGCGTCGCGGCCACCGCTTCGAGGTGCTCACCGCGGCGCGCCCAGGTCAGCGGCTCGAGCTCTCCCATCACACGCTGGCGCCGAAGGCGGCCACCGGCGGCCCCGACGACCCGCCGATGCACGAGCCCGGCAGTCGTGAGGTGGTGCTGCTGGAGAGCGGCGCCGTTGCGCTGGTGTGTGACGGCCAGCGTTACGACCTGAGCCAGGGTGACTGCGTGACCTTCGATGCCGACCTGGCCCACCACTTCGAGAACCCCGGTCCGGCCGAGGCGGCGTTTCTCGCCGTCGTCAGCGCCGGACTGCGCCGTAGTTGACCCCGAGCCCCGAGCGAAAGACCGAACCGATGCCCACCACGTTGTTCGACAAGATCTGGGCGGCCCACGAGGTCGCACCCGGGCTGCTGTACATCGACCTGCACCTCGTGCACGAGGTGACCAGTCCGCAGGCCTTCGACGGGCTGCGCCTGGCCGGGCGCCCGGTGCGCCGGCCCGATCGCACGCTGGCCACCGCCGACCACAACGTCCCCACCGACGGCACGCCGGTGGCCGCCCGCATCCGCGACGAGCTCTCGCGCGTGCAGGTGCAGACGCTGGAACGCAACTGCGACGAGTTCGGGATCCCGGTCTACTCGCTTGGCTCCGCCCACCAGGGGATCGTCCACGTGATCGGCCCGGAGCTCGGGGTGACCCAGCCGGGCATGACCATCGTCTGCGGCGACTCGCACACCGCCACGCACGGGGCGTTCGGCGCCCTGGCCGTCGGGATCGGCACCAGCGAGGTCGAGCACGTGCTCGCCACCCAGTGCCTGGTGCAGGCCAAGCCGAAGTCGATGCGGGTCAACTACGTCGGAGCCCCCGGCTTCGGGGTCACGGCCAAGGACCTCATCCTCGGCACCATCGGGCAGATGGGCGTGTCCGGCGCGGTCGGGCACGTGGTCGAGTTCGCGGGGCCGGCCATCGACGCGCTGACCATGGAGGGCCGCATGACCATCTGCAACATGACCATCGAGGGTGGCGGACGCGCGGGGATGATCGCCCCCGACGACACCACCTTCGCCTGGCTGGAGGGTCGCCCGGGCGCGCCGCGGGGAGCCGAATTCGAGCGGGCGATCGACGCCTGGCGCGAGCTGCGCACCGACGACGGCGCCAGCTTCGACCGCGAGATCACCGTCGACTGCGCGGCGCTGTCGCCGCTGGTCACCTGGGGCACCAATCCGGGCCAGGTCATCGGCGTGAGCGACGCGGTGCCCTCACCGGATCAGTTCGATCACCCGGCCGACCGCGAGGCGGCCGAGCGGGCGCTCATCTACATGGACCTGGTGCCCGGCACGCCGGTGCAGGAGATCGCGCTCGACCGGGTGTTCATCGGCTCGTGCACGAACTCGCGGATCGGCGATCTGCGGGCCGCGGCCGAGGTGGTGCGCGGGCGCACGGTGTCCGATCACGTCTCGGCCATGGTCGTGCCCGGCTCGGTGCCGGTCAAGGAGCAGGCCGAGGCCGAGGGCCTGGACGAGATCTTCCGCGCCGCCGGCTTTGACTGGCGCGGGGCCGGCTGCTCGATGTGCCTCGGCATGAACCCCGACATCCTGGAGCCCGGCGAGCGCTGCGCCTCGACCTCCAATCGCAACTTCGAGGGCCGTCAGGGCCGCGGCGGGCGCACGCATCTCGTGTCCCCGCAGATGGCCGCCGCGGCGGCCATCGAAGGCCGCTTCGTCGACATCCGCAACTGGAACTAGGAGCCGATCAATGCAAGCCATCTCAGTCATCGGCGGGCCGGTCAGCGTGCTCGACCGGGCCAACGTCGACACCGACCAGATCATCCCCAAGCAGTTCCTCAAGCGGGTGGAGCGCACCGGCTTCGGCGAGTTCCTGTTCTACGACTGGGCCAAGGAGCCGGGCTGGGACCTGCCGAGCAACCCGATCCTCGTGGCCGGCGAGAACTTCGGCTGCGGCTCCTCGCGCGAACACGCCCCGTGGGCGCTGGAGGACTACGGCTTCCGCGCGGTGATCGCGCCGAGCTTCGGTGACATCTTCTACTCGAACTCGACGAAGACCGGACTGCTGCCCGTGGTGGTCGACCAGGCGGCCGTCGACGCCATCGCCGCCGCCGGCGAGGCCGAGATCGACCTCGCGGCCCAGGAGGTCCGCTACCCCGGGGGCAGCGCCCACTTCGAGATCGATCCGGAGATCAAGCATCGCCTGCTCAACGGGCTGGACGACATCGCCATGACCCTCAACCTCGACGAGGCGATCGGCTTCTACGAGCACGAGCGCGAACGCTCGGGCCCGGTCACCACGTCGCTGGTGTTCGCCGCATGAGCCTACGGATCGTCACGCTCCCCGGCGACGGGATCGGACCGGAGATCATGGTTCCCGCGGTGGATCTGCTCAGCCGCCTGGTTGACGGTCTTGTCATAGAAGAACATCTGTTCGGCGGGGCGAGCATCGACGCGTACGGGACCCCACTCACCGACGAGACGCTGGCCGATTGCCGCTCGGCCGACGCGGTGCTGCTCGGCGCCGTCGGCGGTCCGAAATGGGACACCACCGATCCCAACCGGCCCCGTCCGGAGCAGGGCCTGCTCGGGCTGCGCAAGGGCCTCGGCCTGTTCGCCAACCTGCGCCCGGTGCGTCCGTTCGAAGCGCTGTACGACGCCTCGCCGCTGCGACGCGAACGCATCGAGGGCACCGACCTGCTGGTGGTGCGCGAGCTCACCGGCGGCATCTACTTCGGGGAGAAGACGCGCACCGAGACCGACGCGTCGGACCTGTGCGTCTACAGCGTGGTGGAGATCGAGCGGATCGCCCGGGTCGCCTTCGAGGCGGCCACGGCCAAGGTGTCGAGCGTCGACAAGGCCAATGTGCTCGAGACCTCGCGGCTGTGGCGCGAGGTGGTCAGCGACCTGCACGCCCGCGAGTACCCGCAGCTGGAGCTCGAGCACGTGCTCGTCGACAACGCGGCCATGCAGCTGGTGTCCAACCCCCGCGACTTCGAGGTGATCGTCACCGAGAACATGTTCGGCGACATCCTCAGCGACGAGGCCGCCATGATCACCGGGTCGATCGGCATGTTGCCGAGCGCGTCGCTCGGCGCCGCCGGCGGTGGCTTCGAGGCCCCCGGGCCCGGCGTGTTCGAGCCGGTGCACGGCTCGGCGCCGGATATCGCCGGACAGGGGATTGCCAATCCGCTGGCCATGTTCCTCTCGGTGGCGATGTTGCTGCGCCATGGGCTGGGTTTGGCAGACCAGGCGGCGGCGGTAGAATCAGCGGTCGATCGTGCACTCGCCGAGGGGCTGCGGACGCGTGACCTGGGGGGTCAGGCCGACACGGCAGAGGCGACCGGCGCGGTGCTCGACCTTCTCTGAACACAGGAGCCACACGTGGACGCAGCCGACCTCATCTGGATGAACGGCGAATTCGTCGCCTGGGAGGACGCCAAGATCCACGTGCTCACCCACGGCCTGCATTACGGCACCGGGGTGTTCGAGGGCGAGCGTTGCTACGACACCGACCTCGGCCCGGCGGTGTTCCGCCATACCGAGCACCTGGAGCGGCTGCTGCGCTCCGCCGAGCTGTATTACATGCCGGTCCCCTACACGGTCGAGCAGCTGCGCGCGGTCACGCACGAGCTGATCGCCCGTAACGGGCTGCGCTCCTGCTACATCCGCCCGCTCGTCTATCGCGGCTACGGCCAGATGGGACTCAACCCGCTCGACGCGCCGGTCGACGTCACCATCGCCGTGTGGGAGTGGGGCGCCTACCTTGGCGAGGAGGGCAAGCGCAACGGGATCCGGGCCAAGGTCTCGTCCTGGCGGCGGATCAGCCCCGACTCGCTCATCCCGCAGGCCAAGGCGTCCGGTCAGTACCTCAACAGCGTGCTGGCCAAGATCGAGTCGGTCAAGGCCGGTTACGAGGAGGCCATCCTGCTCGACGACCACGGACACGTGTGTGAGGGCACCGGGGAGAACGTCTACGTGGTGCGCGACGGCGAGATCGCCACGCCGGGGAATCACAACTCGATCCTCGACGGGATCACCCGGCGCTCGATCATCCAGATCGCCAGCGACCTCGGGTACACGGTCAGCGAGCGCAGCGTCTCGCGGGCCGAGCTCTACCTGGCCGACGAGGTGTTCCTGTCGGGCACCGCGGCCGAGCTGGTGCCGGTGCGCGAGATCGACGACCACCCCATCGGCGACGGGACGCCCGGCGAGATCACCCGGGTGCTGCTGGGCGGCTTCGAGGACGCCATCCACGGTCGCTCGGAGCGCTACCGCGAGTGGCTGGACGTGGTCGACGTGGCCGCGGCGCCGCCGACCCCCGCCAGCACCTCGTGATGGTCCTTCGGCGTACCGACGCGGCGCGAATTATCGGGGCGGACGCCTGAGCGGCCCGACGCCGCCGCCCGTCCGCAACCCCGTCGCGCCCTCGTCCGCTTCGCCGAAAGGAACCCCGGTCATGACGCCCCCGAACCGAACCGAGCTCTACGACGCCACCCTGCGCGACGGCATGCAGGGGGAGGGAATGTCGCTGTCCGCGGCCGAGAAGGTCCGCGTCGCGCACAAGCTCGACGAGCTCGGCATCGACGTCATCGAGGCCGGCTTTCCGTCCTCCAATCCCAAGGAGCGTGAGCTGTTCGAGCTGCTGGCCGGTGAGCACTTCGCCCACGCCCAGATCGCCGCCTTCGGCATGACGCGCCGGCGCGACAGCACCGCGGCGGAGGACGAGGCGCTGCGGATTCTGGCCGACAGCTTCGCGCCCGTGTGCACCCTGGTCGGCAAGACCTGGGTGCTGCATCTGGAGAAGGTGGTCCGGGTCGACCAGGCCGAGAACCTGCGCATGATCTCCGAGTCCGTCGGCTTCCTGGTGGGGGAGGGCAAGCGCGTGGTCTACGACGCCGAGCACTTCTTCGACGGCTACCGGGACAACCGCGGCTACGCGCTGGCCTGCCTGCGGGCGGCCGCGGAGGCCGGGGCCGACACGGTCACGCTGTGTGACACCAACGGGTCCTCACTGCCCCACCAGATCACCGAGGCAACCGCCGACGCGCTGGCGGCGCTGGCCGGGTCGGCGCGGTTGGGGATCCATTGTCACAACGACGCCGAGTGCGGGGTGGCGAACTCGCTGGCTGGCGTGATGGCGGGCGCGAGCCAGGTGCAGGGCACGATGAACGGCTGCGGCGAACGCGCCGGCAACGCCAACCTGGTGTCGATCATCGCCGACCTGCAGCTCAAGCTCGGTCAGGAGCTGCTGTCCGAGCGTCAGCTGGCGCTGCTGACCCCGACCGCCCACTACGTCGACGAGCTGCTCAACTTCACCCCCGATCCCAACCAGCCCTACGTGGGGCGCAACGCGTTCGCGCACAAGGGCGGGATGCACGTGGCCGGAGTGCGGGCCGACGCCAGCACGTTCGAGCACGTCGATCCGGCGCTGGTCGGCAACCGGCGCGAGCTGCTCGTATCCGAGCTGGCCGGACGCGGCACCGTGGTGGAGAAGGCCCAGGAGGCCAACATCACGCTGGCCGACGACGCCGCGGCCCGGGTGATCGAGCGGGTCAAGGAGCTCGAGCACCAGGGGTTTCAGTTCGAGGCGGCCGATGGGTCATTCGAGCTGCTGATGCGCAAGGAGGCCGGCGAGTACGAGCCCCTGTTCCGGCTTGAGTCGTGGCGCGTGCTGGTGGAGAAGCGGGCCGACGGCCGGGTGGAGACCGAGGCCACGATCAAGATCTGGGTGGGGGGCGAGCGCTTCGTGCGCACCGCCGAGGGCAACGGCCCGGTGCACGCGCTCGACCGGGCGCTGCGCGACGCCATCGGGGAGATCCATCCGCACCTGCGGGACATCGACCTGGTCAACTTCAAGGTGCGGATCCTCGACGAGTCGAATGGCACCGGGGCGGTTACCCGCGTGCTCATTGATGCGTCCGATGGGGATGAGGTTTGGGGGGCGATCGGGGTTTCGGAGAATGTCATCGAGGCGTCTTGGGAGGCGCTCGTCGATTCGCTTGAGTTTGGGATGCAACCGGGGCGGGGTCGTGGGGGCGCGGCGCCCCCCCCCCCCGAGCCACGGG
>Ga0302325_10032711_pt1 | contig 10674 bp, 9 predicted proteins | sample Palsa_T0_2_FD_201948 | JGI IMG/M metagenome (GOLD analysis project Ga0302325, IMG submission 201948) | Peat permafrost microbial communities from Stordalen Mire near Abisko, Sweden - Palsa_T0_2 | ecosystem: Environmental > Terrestrial > Soil > Palsa > Peat permafrost | place: Sweden: Abisko...
TCTGGCGCGAGTTCCACTTCTACTGGATCCACCGCGTGATTCACTGGAAGCCGGTCTATAAGTACATCCATTCTCTCCATCACAAGAACGTCAATCCGATTCCTTGGTCCGGCATGGCGATGCACCCGGTCGAGACGACATTGTATCTCAGCGTGTGCGCGATCCACTGGATCATCCCGTCTCACCCGTTCCATTTTCTGTTCGACTTGCAGCATGCTGCGCTAGGCCCTGCCTGCGGCCATCACGGTTTTGACGGCCCGATCCTCGAAGAGAAGTGGCCGACGGGCTCATACTTTCATTACCTGCATCACCGCTATTTTGAGTGCAATTACGGCGAATCCACTCTGCCGTTCGACAAGTGGTTCGGCACCTTCCGCGACGGCACGCCCAACGGTGCGGGATCCAATCTCAAAACCGAGCACCAGTTCAAAAAGAAGAAGCCGGCAGACGTGCCTTCGTTGTTACCGTCGCAGTTGACCACGACGTCGTCGTACCGAAAATTCGTTGTCGATCGGATCGTCCCGGAGAGTGCTTCTGCCAAATCATTCTATTTGGTGCCGGAGGACCGCGGCTCGCTAGCGTCCTATTCTCCAGGTCAGCATCTGCCGTTGCGGCTGGTGATACCTGGGCAGAGCGAACCGATCCATCGTTTCTACACCCTATCTGACTGCGAGAATGGCGCCCACTATCGGCTGACCATCAAGAGGGAATCGCCGCCGAGTTTCAAGCCTGATGCACCAGCGGGGCTGAGCTCGTCGTGGTTCCACGACACGCTCCGGGTGGGTGAGATCATCGAAGCGAAGCCGCCATCGGGAAATTTCTTCCTGGATACCCGGCGCGATCATCCCGTGGTCTTTATCGCCGGCGGCATTGGGGTTACGCCGTTGCTGAGCATGTTGAATACCGTCGTGCGCGACCAGCCGAACCGCGATGTGTGGTTCTTCTTCGCTCTTCGTCATGGCGGCGATCATGCATTCAAGGAGCATCTCCGCGTGCTGGCCGGCCAACATCCCAATATCCATTACTGCGTTCTCTACAGTCAGCCGATTCCCGATGATCGGCTCGGCGTTGACTACGATCGCGCGGGACGTGTGGATATTCCGCTTCTGTCTGCAATCCTGCCGGCGCTGCAAATGGACTATTACATTTGCGGGCCCGAACAGATGATGAAAGCGATCGTGCACGGATTGCAAGACGCTGGCGTTTCCAGGGAACAGATTCGGACGGAATCATTCGGTCCCTCCAGTGCTGCGTTTCGAGAAGAGGGTATCGCGCCTCCGGTGCCTGCGACCGCGACAGATTGCGCAGTGACATTTCAGAAATCGAACAGGACCGTCGCGTGGAATCTGAAGGCCAAATCGCTCTGGCAATTTGCCGAAGAAAATGGCGTGGAGATCAGTTCTGGCTGTCTCCACGGAGATTGCGGAACCTGTCTGACTGCGCTCTTATCGGGCAAGGTGATCTATAACCATCCCACCGTTGTCCAGCCAGATCCGGGAACGTGCCTGCCGTGCAGCTGCCGGCCGGATGGTCCCATCGTGATTGACGCCTGATTTCGGCAGCAGACCGAATCCGCGGCAAGCCGGCAGTGAAACCGAAAAGCATCATGGCACCATCATAGCACCATATTACATTGGTCGGATGGAGGCGGCACCCAGACCCGCTGCTTGCTGGCGGACCAATCCGGCCATGTTTGCGGCCGGGGCCACCCCGGCTCCACCAACCGCAGCCACCGTCCGAGGGCGAGCGGTGCGCAACGATCAAAGCGTCGGTGCGTTTGGGAGCGATCATGGACGGCGGGTTGCAGCTGGATGGACATGGCTGCCCCGAACATGCCAAGTCTCGAGTGTCTTGACGAAGCTTTGATAACCGTCGTTTATGGTCGTACGACTATCGTGAATGGCGCATAGTTTCAGAGGAGATCGGGTATGAAGGCGAAAGCAGCACCAGCGGCGTGTGCCTCACCGATTACAAAGAGTTGGCGAACTGGCCGGCGATGATCATGGGCCATGAGGGAGCGGGCGTGGTGCTCAAAACCGGCGCGGGGGTCTCCAATGTCGCGGTGGGAGATCGCGTACTTCTGAATTGGGCGATGCCCTGCGGAAATTGTTTTGCCTGCCGCGGCGGCTTGCGGAATCTCTGCGAGAAGAAGCCGGTCGTGCCCAACGAACGATTGATGCACAAAGGCCGCGGACTACCGGGGTCATTTGGCCTGGGAACCATGTCCACTGCCGCCGTCGTTCCTCACCAGGCCGTCATCAGGCTCGATGTCGAAATGCCGTTTACCTCGGCGTGCATCCTGGGATGCTGTGTGATGACCGGCTACGGTTCGGTGGTCAATGTGGCCAAGGTCCAGGCCGGAAGTTCGTGTGTTGTGATCGGCGCCGGCGCGGTCGGAATCTGCTGTATCCAGGCGGCGCGCATCGCCGGGGCAACCGCGATTGTCGCGGTCGATGTGAATCCAGCAAAGCTCAAATATGCCGAATCGTTTGGCGCGACACATTCGATCCTCGCCGATCGCGCGGATGCCGGCCTGGTCGATGCTGCGCGGCGCGTCAGAGAGCTCTTCGAGGGCCGGGGCGCCGATTACGCGTTCGAGTCGACTTCAGTTCCGGCGCTGGGCGCGGCGCCGCTGGCGATGGTGCGCAACGGTGGAACCGCACTGTAATCGAGAAGACAAACACGCCGCTGACCTTCCGACTGTCCTCCACCATGACCCGTGCGGGCGGCAAGACGATTCGCACCGTCGTCCCACAAACGAGCGGCAAGCCCGAAGTGTTCTACGGGATCGCCATCGCTAGCAGGCTGCTCTTCATGACCTTTGGCGACATCGACCGACCGGTGATCGTGTGTGGGCTGACCTGCGATAACCGACTCCATGCCCTTCAGCGGATCATGGAACATGAGATCATCCATCTGTTCGAGCTTCTCACGTGGGACAAATCAAGTTGTTCAGCAAAGCGGTTTCAGGGGATTGCGAACCCCGCATATTCGGGCACATGGGAGCCACGGATGATCTCGTTACGCCTCGTGAACGTGCGGTGGTGAAGCACGGCATCAGGGTCGGCGACCTCGTGGAGTTCGAGTTCGACGGGGTGCCGCGCGTTGGGAGGGTCAACCGCACTCATCACCGCGCCACCGCGTTGGTGGAGGATGACGACGGGATCGGGTACACGGATGGGAAGCGTTACAAAAACTTCTATGTGCCGGTTCGGACGCTGCAAGTGATGCCGTGCCCCTGACGATCCAAGACGCCATGAGACTGCTCGAGTCAGCCCAAGATGCCATTTTTTGCGACCCCGATTTTTTTCTGAAATCGCGTCTGGTTTATTCAGATTCTTCCCGGCCTTTGGAGGTACCCCCTCCGGCTGATCGTTCTCACGCCTTGGGCAATGCTCGCTGATTGTGAACGGTGCGGTCGACTGAAGCTCAACGGGAGATAGGTTTCAGATCCGTTCGTGCTCCTTGCGTTTGGTCCTGCCCACCCTTTAGTCGCCGGCCGGCGCATCCAGCGCACGTCAACGGCCCCCGCCCTTGGCATCATCGATCCCACACCAGCCTTTACTGGCACCTCCCCTGGGCTGAGTAACTTTTGCCGGTGGCTAACGGCGGCAGAAGCGACGGTAGAAGCAATCCGGTCACCGCAACGATCGCGAATCGTAGAGGATACTGGTCCGGCTCGATGTGCCGTGCCAGCGCCTCGGTCACGGTGGTGAGCCAACTCCCATCAATCGTGCGGGCTGGCGTCGTGAAGCTCACGTTGTGGATCTTCATGGTCGCATCCTCCAATTCCTGTACAGACTCAGCGGCGCATTATCGGCCCTGCCGTCGAAAGGGATGGCCCGCTTTGGAATATCGCCCTAAAGCGTCCGGAAATTCACTCAAAGCAACGGTTTCCCCCGCTCCCGTGGTTCATCGAAATAGCGAGCGCCCCGCTTGCGCACGGGGGGAATAGCGCCGATGAAGTTTGTACGACCGCACGAATGGCAGCGTGGCACCGGGCCGTCGGTTGCGGTGCAAGTTGCAGGGCATGAGTTTCGACCGCCGCGCTACCGGAAGTTGAGAATGTCGAATCGACTCAAAGACTGCTGCGTGGAGCTGCTATGGCGCGGCTTCGAACGCGTGCCCGAGCCGGTGGCAAAATTTGCCGGACACGCGCGGCGTGCGGTGGCGCCGCTGCGGGAGCTGCGCGTTCCCATCGCCTGGTATTCCGGCAAGACACCCGGGAGCCTTCGGGCGCGCATCCTGACGGCGGGAGCCCAGTCGGCGACAAAATATTTCCTGGGGCGCATTTTCGCCGAATCGCCGACCTGCACGGCACATGGTTCAGTGTTGCTCACATCGCTGCCGCGCGCCTTGCGGGAGCTGCGGGGCGAAGCGGATCTGACCATCGCGGAAACAGACCGCATTGCCTCGCGCTTCCTGTTTGGATCAGACTATCTTCGCGTGCCAAGCTGGGTGCGGGCGACGATGCCCGTGCCGGAGGACATGCATGCGCTGGCGCGGAAAAGCAGCAGTACGCGCAGCGACTTGAAGCTCGTCCAGAAGAGCGGGATACGGTTTGAAGAGACGCACTCGCGCGCCGATTTTGATGCGTTCTGTCACGACATGTATCTGCCGTTTGCGCGGCAACGCCACGGAGCGCAGCTGGTGGTCCGGACGCCAGGATTCTTGCGGCGCTGCTTTCGCAAGGGCGGGGTGGATTGGATCCTGCTGGATAATCAGCGAGTCGCCGGATCGCTCTACTCGGTGGAGGGAGACGTGCTGAAGGTGCTCTGTTTTGGAACCGTCGGCGGCGACTACGAGCCGGTGCTCCGGGGGGCGTTGGCAGCCCTCTACCTGATGGCAGGGGACCTGGCCAAGTCGCGCGGCTGCACCATGCTGGATTTCGGCGGAACTCGGCCATGCGCCCGTGACGGTGTCCTGCAGTTCAAACGTAAATGGGGGATGACCTTCGCTTCCAAACCTGACGTGCGCGTGGATCTTTTGATGCGGTGGGAACGATCTGGTCCATTTATGCAGGAATTTCTCACCCACTCGCCTGTCTTGTTTCGCCAGGGCGGCGGGTTGAGCCTGCTGGCGGCGTCATCGACTCTCCCGCCGCAGCGGCTGCGCGACCAGTTGTGGGTGAACGGCATCGACCGCATGCACATGATCGGCGACGTCCAAGCGTCCGATCGTCCGTTGCCCGAGGACGTGGTGCTGAGCGATCCGCTGCACGGCAGCGAAGTGTTGAACGCGCTGCCCCAGAGGATAGGCGAGTCCCGTTTCCCCTCCTCTGGTACTCCGGGGGAAGGTCAGGATGGAGGCCGGGCGCGGTGGAACGCGGGTCGGCATTCGGAAGCAGCGTGGCCCCCGACCCAGCCCTCTCCTGGAGTACCAGGGGAGGGAGACGACCCCGTGTTAGAAGCGACCAAATTGTCACGGACGCATGCGCAAGGTGTGGCACAATGATCTTGCCGCTCGAACGAATGCGCGGACTGATCACCTCGGCTCGTTACCCGAGGCTGGAGGAGCGGGAGGTGCGCGCATTTCAGGATCGACGCCTGCGCGCCTTGGTGCGGCATGCCTACGAAAACGTGCCGTTTTATCGTTCGCTGTATGACGAGCATGGGATCGGTCCGCGCGCCATTCGCGGGGTGCAGGATCTGCATCGTCTGCCGATTACGCACAAGCGGATGTTTCAGTCGCTGCCGATGGAGCAGCGCCTGGCGCGCGGGGCGGACCAGCGCCGTTTGATTGTGCGAAAGACCAGCGGTTCTTCAGGCGAGCCGCTGGTGGTCGGCCGTACCTGGATGGAAGAGCGGTCCCTGGGATTGCTGCGCTGGCGCGCGATGTTCAATGCGGGGTATCGCCCGGCGGATCGATACGCCGGTGTTCTCATGAACCACAAACTGCAACGAGCGGACGTGCAGTTGCCGTTACGGATGTTGCGGGCGGTCGGACTGCTGCGTACGGAATTGATTGATTGCCTGCAGGAGCCGCGGGTGATCCTCGCCGCGCTGCGGTCGTTAGATCCGCAGGTGATCGGCGGTTTCCCGGGGGTTCTCGCACGGGTCGCGGTTCTGGCATCGGAGATCTCCGGCCGGCCGTTGCGTCCGCGCCTCGTGATCGCCGGCGGCGAGACGATCACACCCCTCATGCGAAAGCAGATCGAGGAAACCTTCGCCGCGCCGCTGTTCGACATGTACGGCTCCATCGAGTTCAACCTCCTCGCGTGGCAATGCAGGGAAAGTGGAGTGATGCATACCTGCGATGATGGCGTGATTACCGAAGTGCTGATGCCGAACGGCACGGCAGCGCCGGCCCGCGGCCGAGGCGAGCTGGTCGGTACGAACCTGCACTCCTTCGCCATGCCGTTCATCCGCTATCGGATGGCCGATGTCGTGACACGCGGCGGCGATCGCTGTTCGTGCGGATCGCCGTTTGGCTCGATCGAGTCGATTCAGGGGCGAATGGTCGATCACTTCTTGTTGCCCAGGGGACGAGTGCTGCATCCGTGGGAACTGACTACCGACCTCGTTGTCAATCCCAATACAGTCCGAGAATACCAGTTGCTGCAGGAAAGCGAATCACGGATTCTGCTGCGGATCGTCCCGCAGCGGTCGCTGAGCGAAGTGGAACTGCGCGCCCTCCGTGAGCCCGTTGAGCGCATTCTTGGGCCTGAGGTGGCGTTTGAGTTGCGGCTGGTAGACCGTATTCCGCTCGAAGTGACCGGTAAGTTCCGGACCTCACGCTCGCTGGTCCGTTCCGCGTACGACAATTTCAGCTGGCAGCCCTCGGGCGCATCTTCGACCCTGCCGCCCGGCTCAAGCGCAATCCGCGACGCCTCAAAAGAACTAGCGCAGCCGGTTCAGTAGACCACAATTCCCTCAGATGCCCGGGTCCTCCCAAACGGCGCCCGCGTCATAGCGGACTACGGTTGCCGATCTTACCAGCCGATGGGCGCCGTCTAACTCCCTTCCGTGCAGTTACCTCCGCTCCGGTCACGAAGCGCGTATATGTTTCGCGCCACACGATGTTTGACACGTACGAAGACATCTTCAATCAGCGGGGCGCGGCCTATCACGCGGGGATGACCCAGTTCCCCGCCGCCAGGGACGAGGAATTTGCCCAAATCGTCTCAATGGCCGATCCGCAGGACGGTCATCGCGTTTTGGACGTTCCCTCGGGCGGCGGTTATCTCCGCCGCTATCTCCGGCGGAGAGCCACTCTGACGTGCATCGAAACCAGCCACGAGTTCGCTGCCCGCTGCGCGGCATCGCCAGGCGTAATCAGTTTCCAGCGCGAGCTGCACAACACCTTGCTTCCCTCAGCCTCATTCGACAGGATCATCTGTCTGGCCGGTCTCCACCACGTGAGTGCCAAAGGGGCTTTCTTTTCTGAATGCCGACGCCTTCTCGATCCGGGCGGGCTTTTCTGCATTGCCGATGCGGCCGCCGATTCTCCCACTGCGGCCTTTCTCGACGAATTCGTGCATGCGCACAACTCGATGGGTCATCGAGGCGATTATATTTCGAATGCCACTCGTTCCCATCTCTGTTCCGCCGGATTCGCGGTGCTGGAAGATGAGACGCGCTCGTACCATTGGAACTTCAGTTCCGTCCGGTCCATGACAACGTTCTGTACGCTGCTGTTCGGCATCGATCGCGGCTCCCCGGTGCAGGTGCGCGAGGGAATTTCCACATATCTCGGTTACGAGGAGACATCGGCAGGCGTGCGAATGAATTGGCAGCTGAACTTCCTTCTCTGTTCGCCCCGTTCACGGTACGGCAAACGCAAATCTCCGGCCGCGTCAGGTGCCTGTGCGCAATGATTTGAGCAATCGTTGGTAGCCGGCGCATTCGTCGACGGAATAAAGTATCCCCGGCTGCCGCTCGGGCGCGTCTCCTCGTGGCGCTGCGTTCGAATCCGAGCCTTTCGTATTCAGACCCGGGGCGGTGGGGAAATCGTAGTGCTAAATCTCGGATATCCTTCCGGCTGACGCTCGACAATAGCCGGCACTTCCGATAGGACGTTCCCATCGCGACTGAGGAGCTTCCCATGGCCGAGCATTACGACGTGATCATCGTGGGTACGGGCGCCGGCGGCGGCACCCTCGCGCATCAGCTGGCGCGGGCGGGGAAAAAGCTGCTGGTGCTGGAGCGCGGCCCGTTCCTTCCCCGTGAGAAAGAAAACTGGGACACGACCGCCGTCTTCCTCAAAAATCGCTATCACACGACCGAGACGTGGACCGACCATACCGGCAAAACGCTCCATCCCGGCACCGGCTATTGGGTGGGCGGCAACACCAAGGTATACGGCGCGGCGATGTTCCGCCTGAGGGTAAAGGACTTTGAGACCCTGCAGCACGAAGGCGGCATCTCGCCGGAATGGCCGCTGAAATACGACGTCTTCGAGCCGTACTACACGCGGGCGGAGAAGCTGTTTTGCGTGCACGGCAAGGGCGGGCTGGACCCGACCGAGCCGCCGCGGAGCGAGGAATATCCGTTCCCGGCCGTTTCGAATGAGCCACGCCTTCAAGAGATATCCGACGGCATTGCCGCTCTGGGATACAGGCCATTCCCCGTGCCGCTGGGATTGAAACTAAACGAAGCCGATCGGCTGCGCAGCACCTGCATCCGCTGCGATACCTGCGACGGATATCCCTGTTTGATTCATGCCAAAGCCGACGCGGATATCGATTGCGTTCGGCCCGTGATGGACCTGCCAAATGTCACGCTGCGCACCAGTGCGAAGGTCACACGCGTGCTGACGAATCCGGCCGGCACCGCCGTCACCGGCGTCGAAGTGGAATTGGACGACACCACGTCCGGAAGTAAGAGTTTGGCCACGTTCACCGGCGATGTAATCATCCTCTCCTGCGGCGCGATCAACTCCGCCGCGTTGCTGCTTCGGAGCACGAGCGACCGCTATCCCACGGGCTTGGCCAACAGCTCGGACATGGTCGGTCGAAACTTCATGTATCACAACTCCAACGCCATGGTCGCGCTCTCTACTCAGGAAAATCCCAGCAAGTACATGAAGACGTTTGGCATCAATGACTTCTACTTCGGCGAGCCGGGCTATCCCTACCCGATGGGCAGCGTTCAGCCGGTCGGCTCGTTCCAGAAGGAAATGATGAAGAGCGACGCGCCACCGCTGACGCCGGGCTTTGCGCTGCAGATTGCCAGGAACCACATAGTTCCCTGGTGGCTCATGACCGAAGATCTCCCCGATCCCAACAACCGCGTCCGCCTGGTCGATGGCGGGATTCGGCTCGACTACACGCCGAACAATGTGACTTCATTCAAGCGACTCAAAGATCGCTGGGTCGACGTACTCAAGCGCTCCGGCCACGCCCACGCGGTGTTCGACTGGCACGCCTACTTCAAGAAGGACATTCCCATTGAAGGGGTTGGCCATCAGAATGGCACCTGCCGGTTCGGCGAAGATCCCACCAAATCGGTGCTCGATCTCAACTGCCGGGCGCACGACCTTGACAATCTCTACGTCGTCGATGCCGCGTTTTTCCCGTCCTGCGGGGCGGTGAATCCTTCGCTGACGATCATCGCCAACGCGATTCGGGTTGCCGATCATTTGATCGAGCGGATGAAATAGAAAGTCGATCTTGCCGCAGTTTAGTTTAGAGCGGGATTCAGAACCTCCGGGAGTATTCCCCCTCTCCCGGTACCCCGGGAGAGGGCAGGGGTGAGGGTGATTTGGAGCGTAAGAAATCGTGGAATAGCAGAGGGAATTTCGCGCGAAAATGGAAGTTTTCCCACGCTCGAAATCACCCTCACCCCAACCCTCTCCCGGCGTACCGGCGTACCGGGAGAGGGGGTCAGACCGCGGAGGTTCTGAAACCGGCTCTAAACTGAACCGCGGCAGATCAATCGGTCTCACGCCGATCGTGCCTCCGACTTTACGGCAATCGCAGTCCCGCATTCAGGGCATCGGCCAGGAGAAGCACGAAGGTCGTAGCCGCAGGAGGAACAGAGCCCCGGTTTTCTGCGGCCACGCCGATCGGCTATCAGTAGAGAGACAAGCTTGATCGTCGGCAGTGCGGCCGTGATTCCGACCAGTAGCAAGCGCGGGACACGACTCAGAGTGATCGGAACTGCAGGGCTCATTGCGATGATCCGGCTGCCGTTGCACCTGGCCCGTTGGTCATCTTTCAGGAGAATCGCCCAGCTTTCGAACTTGAAGGAATATAAGAAGCCGCTTTTCTTCTCGTCTGCATGCGTCCAAACGAGGATGTAGGAATAATCGCCCGTGCGGCGCCACTGGATCAAGCGAGGGTGCGGCCACGGTCCGGTTAGACAAATGCACACGTTGGCCTCAGGGCCGCTGGTCCACAATTGCAAGACCCGTCCATTCTCTCGATCCCAGAGGAAATACTCTTCCCGAACATAGACGTGGCTTCTCAGCCAAAGGACAGAAAAGCAAATGCACATTAGCAGCGACAGGCCGGCCAGCAGGTTGAACAGGCGACGTTTCACAGGGTACAGGTTACCTTGCGCCCAACGGGATCGCATTCGGAACAAAAGTCGGGAGCTCGGTAATGCCGCTTGCCGGATATGAAGGGATGCTCCAGCGCCATCATCATGCCACAACCCCCGTCACCATCCCCGCCTTCCGAAAACGTGCCGATGGGCGCGAGCGTGATCGTTCTGGCGTTTCTGCTCGTGGCCG
>Ga0302325_10032712_pt1 | contig 10674 bp, 12 predicted proteins | sample Palsa_T0_2_FD_201948 | JGI IMG/M metagenome (GOLD analysis project Ga0302325, IMG submission 201948) | Peat permafrost microbial communities from Stordalen Mire near Abisko, Sweden - Palsa_T0_2 | ecosystem: Environmental > Terrestrial > Soil > Palsa > Peat permafrost | place: Sweden: Abisko...
CTACCTCGTCGACGGAAGAACTTGTAAGCGCGCCTGTGAAATTCAAGGATGTCCGAATACACCATAGCGAGCACTTGTTGAAAGTCTGAAGTGTTTTGAAACGCAACACTGAGTCTGTCAAAGCGCGGGAGATTTTCTGCTATCCTAACATATGCCTCAATCAGCTTATCGAAAGAGGACATGAAGTCTGAGGCCAGCTGCGTAGTGTTAGTCCTTGAATTAAAAGCCTGGGCCTGAAAGTGTACCTTCAGCATGAGTTTTACAGGTGCCTGCACAAAGTTAAGATTGTCCAGCTGGTCAAGTCTTTTAATCTAATCTGACTTACCCATATATAAGGCAGATAGGGCGTCCCATTGCAGAGCACTTCGATGATTTTTGAGTATCGATCAAGACCGTCGAAAAAGGGTTGAAGTCGTCTCATGTTTCGAAGGCAGCCTCGATCCCCTAAGTCTCGTTCAATTTGTCGTGCAGCATCTCTTACGTCTTTCAAAGTTGTCAGCTGAAACTCTCTCTTATCATCAAATTGTACTGTTTGTTCGAAGCGCTTGAATGCATCTTCAAAATAAATCCGTGCTTGCGGCGACGGATGTGCGTTTGTAGCCATGGCTAGAAAGTCGTTCTCTGTTGTGCTTCGTGGATAGATATTTCCTTCATGGTAGGTCGTAACTTCGCCAAAGAGCAGCCTGCAGACAGTTCAAAGTTTCTGTGGAACAGTGATTCAGCATTGGTGGTGGCAGTGCGAGTTAAAATGTGAGTGGACCGCGAGGCAGACTCGATGGCAGAAGTGGCGCTGGTCGGCAGTGCATGTACTGTAGTGCAATGCAGCTGCAGGTGGCTCCGCGTGACGTGTCTGCTTGAGGCGACGACGGGTCGAGCAAATGCTACAGTAGCTCGCCGAAGTCGACCACATCTGCCCTCTAGTGAAATCTCAACTTCGCGCTGGAAGATCCATGGAATCAAACGACGAGGTTACATTTTGGAACGTCGGGGAGCCCCCGTACAAATGCCGCAGAGTGGAGTATAATGGTTTTCATGAAAGGCTCGAAATGCAACATACCGAGCCGCTTTCAGCCCACGATTGTAATGACTTCGTCGAGAGAAATGGCTTCACCGGAAATGAGCAAAGCGTGTCGTATAATTGGAACGACGAAGCTACATTTTGGAATGGGGAGGGTGTTATTTCAACACTTGAGGGTATTGGTACGTACATCAACTGCTTAGCCAAATTTTACCTAAGAATAGTTTGAAGGTAACAGATCCACAGGCTCAAATATCATAAGTTCATCCGCATCGCCATTTGCCCAGCTAGGCACGCCAGAACTTCAATGTCTCTCGAACTGCTTCGCGCCGCAGCCTTTGGAAGACGAGGTCATATTAAATGAGGCAAAATCCTTGCTGGGAGATTCGGTTTCAAATGGCAATCATGATACGGAAGCAGTGTGTTTTGGAGAGGTTCGTCAACGGGACAACTGCTCCATTTTATCAACAGAGCGCTAATTTGCACAGCTTCGAAATATTCAAATTAAGTTAAAATCTCCTGTGAGCTCGGGTCCCGTCCGAGTCAAGTTGGGCAACGATCGCACATTGCTCAACGATATTGGATTACCGATGGGCAATATTCAACAAGACGTCGCCGGGGTTCTCCGATTGCTTTCCTCTGAACGTGGGGTGGAATTACAGCTGTCCTGCATCCCGAAAACCTCGAGCTCCTTATTAAGGAGCGATAATCATGGACGTAATGTGAGCCACGCTGCAGAAAGTCTCTCTGTCATCATCTATGGACCAATGACAGTGTACGACGAGATTGGAGACTTTCTCCAAGACATTGGCATGTACCTGCAAGACCCACAATACTGCGATCGAAATGTCAGGTATCGGAACCCTCACCGTTTATCTGGACTTGATGAGGATGCTCCAATGACGTCGGAGTTGAGAAAGCTTCAACCTCAAGAGAAACGTGCCGAAGAAATTCTCCAAACCCCGATCGATATATTCTCCGATTTCGAAACTCAAACCTTTCTCTCAGAAACGACTAGTCCAAACTGCCTAGCAACAGAGTTATATAGGTGAGTTAACCGGATCGAAACGATGAAGTTAATTTACTGACCTGTAATCAAGTCACCAAAAACAGGCCCTCACATTCATGTTGAAGAGAGAAAATGGCTGGGCTCTCTCTGATACCAATCAGGACATATGGCGTGAGGTCATTGATGGCAAGAGACGAAGGTACTATAAACCTTCTGTTGCTCACTTCTTGCTAATCAGAGTCAGATATATAAACAATATTACAGGGGATATTCTAGACTCGATCCCAGTACAATTTCGAGGAGGCTTGCTTTCTGACCCAATGGGTCTCGGAAAGACATTGACTACAATTGGTTTGATCGCATCAGATAGGAACCCGACTGGAAGGTTGGCAATTACCAAGGAGGACTCAATTGAAACAGTAATGTCGAAAAGAAAAACGACTTTGCTAGTTGCACCTTCAACCCGTGGGATAAAGTCTTTTTAAAGTCTTCATTCGGCTGATTCGCTAACACGCGCACAGTTCTTGGTATGTGGAATGCTCAGCTCGAGAGGTTTGAAGCCTATGCCTCAAAAACCTTCATAGCTAATCACATTCTGAAGGCATCTAAAAGCGGGCACACTCAAATGGGTCACGCACCACGGTCCAAGACGTTTATCGACTTCCGCTCAGATTTGTCAATATGATATAGTGCTCACAAGCTATCAAACTATTACATCGGAATGGAGGAAGCGAGAAAGTGTTTCAAGTCCAATTCTCCTTTACAAGTGGCACCGAATTGCTCTGGATGAGGGTGAGTGGATGACCATTGTGATTAAATTGTTAGTCCCTAACATTTATCAAGGGCATCAAATCCGCAACAGTAACACCATCGCTGCAAAAGCACTCTGCTCATTGGAATCCAGGTCGCGATGGATTGTGACTGGCACGCCTATCCAAAACCGCTTATCTGACCTTATGAGCTTACTTCAATTCTTGCGTCTTTACCCTTACAACAAAACAGCTGTTTTCGAAGCACATATTGTTGAGCCTTGGAAAAGAGGCAAGGAAGAGCAGGCAATTGAGCGTTTAAAAAAGCTTTTCGTGGCGATTTCTCTCCGACGTTCAAAGTCAGTTGTCGAATTACCTACTAGGGTTAACATCATGCGGAGGCTTGAATTCACGGAAGCAGAGCTTGAACAATATTGCGAAGCAGAGACCTTGATTACTAGAACTCTAGACGATGCAATCAGAACCGGAAGTTATGGATCGAGTGTATACGCAAATGCCCTGCAAAGAATTAACCAGCTCAGGATGATCTGCAACCTTGGCACCTTTGTCAAGTTCTCCAAACAGGACAGCAATAAGTATCTTGCTCAGGAAATTTGGAATGAATGCACAGCTCAAGCTTATTTGAATGGCCTGGTCACCGTTGGAGCAGCAAAGTGCGCTGAGTGCGGCGTGGATCTTGAATCATTAAGTCAACAGGCAGCTGAAGAATCTCCACAGAAGAATGGTGAAGGCAAACTATTCGAGTGCTTGGTTCTCTTCTGCAGCCAATGTTCTCAGAAGCGAGACAAGAAGCGAAGCTCTCATTGTTACTCGTGTGGAAAAGCAACTCCATGCCCGAGTGCAGTTGTTTCGACAAGCTGCTCATCCAGTGAGCTTTCTAATAGTGCATGGGCATCAAATCATGAGATTGAGTTTCCGACGAAGGTAAAAAGCCTCCTTGAGGATATCACGAGCCTTCCTGGCAATACTAAAAGGTAATGCACCTAAAGATTCAACTTTCGAGTTACCTGCCTCGAGCCTGAAGAGTCCCAAAGCTAACTCTTCCAGCGTTGTATTTTCCTTTTGGACATCAACACTTGATATAGTAGAGTTAGCACTTAACAGATCCTCCATTTCATGTGAGCGAGTAGATGGAAAGCTAAACATGAAGAAACGGGTCTCTGCATTCCAGAACTTTCGCGACAATAAGAACGTTGCGGTTCTTCTTTTGAGTCTATCCTGTGGCGCAGTTGGGTAAGTATCTGCGAAAATGCTTACTTTGGATCTCTTCGACTCACAATACATAGGATTGACCTGACCTCTGCCAGCCGGGCGTATCTCATGGAGCCTCATTGGAATCCGCATGTTGAAGAACAGGCTTTTGCTCGAATACACCGTATGGGCCAATTACAGGAAGTCACGACCATTAGATACGTAGTGAATAACTCTTTCGAAGATGTATGTTTATGTTTTGCCCCAACAACAAACGAATGGAAAGCGATTGCTAACTTTTCTCCAAAGCACATGTTGAAACTTCAGACTCGGAAGGCTCACTTGGCAGGACTTCTCTTTTCTCAGAAGAGGATATCAGACAGTGAAGTAAATATGAGCCGTATTCATGTCAGTCCCCTCTTTCCAACTTCTCAAACGAGGAATTTAACTAGCTATTTAGCATTTGCGGTCCCTCCTGACCTGAAAATCAGCATCTCTACTGAAAATGGAGCCTGTCTGTGAGTAGGAGTAGTAGTTATTTACGTCCAAGAGCAGCCTGAAGGCAGTATTCAACGACCTCCCGAAGGGTATAGGGACGTGCTAAGCTAAGGATTTAAAATAAAGTCCTATTTAATAAAATGGTCAAAACCACAGGGGGAAAAAGACGTCCTTTATTAAGCAGCTCCGGGTCCTTGATCCCGCGGTATTGCAGTGCCTATATATACTTTAGAAAGTAATTCGTGCGTATGCTGTTCTTTTGAGGGTAAACCTCCCCGGACGATTAAGGTAGTCACTAGACTTTGGTTATAAAGAGGTATCTAGAATCTTTGGTAATAGATCCCAAAGGCCCGAACGAAATTAAAAGTTCTTAGTTAGACCTACGTTCCGGTATTTTAGACCTTTTTCTATAACAGGATTATTCCCGGTATCTAACTTCTTTTAAGTCAAAAAGCTTTTATAGCTTCCTCTTATTCTTTCATAATTATTCCTATCTTCTCTCCGCACAGTATCCTTTTCTCTTGTGAACTTTGATATATAGTTATCCTTTCAATATACGACTGCCTTTTCCGCCTCTCCAGAACGCGTATATCTTCGCCTTTAATCCTCTGTCGTGATGTCTGCTAGTCTAGGTATATATATCGTCAAGGTATCGATAAAAGAGACCTAGCTAGAGAAAGGAACGCGTCGCAGCAAGGCAGTATACCGATATAATCGATTAGGTCGTGTTTTGAGTGGTGATTGTGGTCGTGGAGGGAGGAGAAGAGGCTACGGTAGCCTTTCGAATCGACAGGAATCGCGATAATAGCGACGGACTCAAACTTAGCTCTGCAGACTCATAAAAGAGCTGGAGGTTCGTAGGATGCACCGCGTACAGGTGTTGAGTCTTTGCATCCCGAGCCTGTCTATGAGACTCTTCCCGCAATCCAATTCCTCAAAAAAGATCAAGCTACGCGAGGGAGCGGCACATGGGATTTCGAGTTTGATTATTATCACGAGGGAGATCGAAGGGGAAAAGGCAGTCAATACACACCGAGTCAAGGCTAGATCTCGGGACCCTTGCCAAATCGCAGCCGACTGGAGGATATAAAACCAACAAAATTGGGGGGAAATCGCTTACTGTATAGAATCAGACACAAGACTCACAACAGAAAAAGAAACCTCGTGTAGCAGGTTGCTTCGAACTCAGGAAAGCCTCGCATTCTGCCCAGCATGCTACACGTGACTTTGTCTTACTTTTCATCGTATCTCCCCGAAATGATGTCGAGGGCGGCAAAAGGTAAAAAGGTACCCCCTCTTTTCGTGGCTAGACTCTAGCAATCGACTTTTTGCACTCAACCAAGGTTATTTTAATTAAAATTATTCATATACTCGAACGGAAAGGTAAGATTTTTTGATATTTTCTAACTATCCACGTGACCTCCCTGCTCTCTAACGAATGGTCACGTGATAGACCAGCTTCAAAACTATCCATTTACGCTTTAAATTTATTAAGGAATGAAGCGTGAGCTAGGTGAGTCAGTGGATAATTAAATATGGAGCCTTAGTCCTGCTATAAGGGGTACCTTTTTACCAAAACACCGGGTACCTTTATCCTTGGGCGGCTCTGCGTCACCTCTCATCACTGCTGCTTGCAGTGACGAGCGACGGTATATTATTGGTCACTAGCAATCCCATGATTCAATGTGCGTGTGTGCCGGCAACCTAGGCGTGGCCGCCGGGCGGAAAGTCTGTTGCCAGCTGTACTTGTAGGCAGCAGAACTGCAGGTCAGGTCTTCACATCATTGGATAATCCGCAGCCTGATGATCCCCACCTACCACACCAACTCATATCAGTAACCTCGCCCTGTTCGGTCGCCTTGTTCCGTCTTGTGATCCCACCACCTCCAGTAGCTGATGGTGCGCAATGCCACAAACCATGAAAGCGGCTCTTCCTGTCGAGCTTGCTACCACTTCACGCAGCATGCAATGAGCCGGAATGATTGGCTGCCCGAAGCACGAGCCCAGAAGCCTATGCATGCTCCTGATGCATGCTGCTGCAGCATGCACGAGATTTGTTGACACCGAGTATGTGTGCCATTTTGTGGCTCTGCTGTGAAGTCTGCTCCCCACCCTCGCGCACTACACAGCGAGGCGATATTATTGGCTAATCCGCAAAGGGGTGGGCAAAGTCACTCCCATGATTCTTTCACCAGGATTGTGGCTCTGCTGACGAAGTTTGACTCCCACTTCTCCGCTTTCACAAGGAGGCGATATGATTGGCTGACTCGTGGACTTGAGGAAGGGTGCTCGCCGTAGCCTGGCATGTATTTCAGGATGAGGCTGCACCTCTGAAATATGCCAAAGGCAGGACACAGATAGCCCAATTGAACCTAATGTAACTGGCACGTTAAGTGTGAATTGGCCTTAGCAGTTCCCGCCACACAACCCCGACTTACATCCCTCTTACATCCTTGTTTCGTTTCTAAAGAGCTTATTCAATTTGTCAGCCTTCCGTGCTGACTCTACGTTGTGAATTTCTCCCTACCGCATTCATAAGGCTTAATTCTTGGGAAATCTGGTTCGGAGCCGGAGTGGTGCATGATCAGGCGAAAATGCGAAGGGGTATCGATCAGTTCTTGGACAACCTGGAGATTTAATTTGTTTCTGATAGTAATGCTTATCTCCTGATGTTCGAGCGCTTTACAGTAGAAATAGTCCAGCCAGTGAGCAAACCAAGTCTCTTCCGCAGATCCAGAAATTGTGCTGAGGTCGTGGTGAAGGTTTTACTATCTTGATATTCAATTAGGTAGAGTTTCTGGAGCAGAGGGAGTATATCTCACTAGAAGGTACAGCAAGGCTGGTAACAGTGTGAGCTCCTGAAGCCCCTATTCGTCTCGGTAAAACTCGCTTACAGCGCTATGGCGTGACTGATCTTTGACGCATCACTTTCAACTCAAATGATTCGAAGAGACAAGAGAGGATTGTATCAGCGAAATATAGAAAGGCAGAGAGATCTGTCACGTAAATTTTGTTCTAAGAATTTCGGACGCTCCAAGACTCAATATGGTTTCCTTGTCAGAAAGTGCTCTAGGTTAGGTGGTTTGCAGACTTGCAGTTCAATTTGCACCTTTCAGTTCAGTAAGATTTCCCATGTCGCTTTGGTTGATTTGGATTCCGACGATTTTTCTCTATCCACGCACACGGTCAAGTGTCACCTTGTGAGAAATGGGAATGCGTCCCTACCAGCTCTGGGTCTGTTTACCTGCCTACTGCTAATCAATACATACCTCGACTCAATCCCTCATACAAAATTTTGTTTGGTACCTAGAAAATAATTGATGCCTCGAAACATTAAATGGGATGAGAAGCATCTCATTTCATGATCGCGTTTGTGGGAGACAGTTGCCCTTGCTTGGCGTTTTTAGAATAAACCTGGACTACGTCCTGAATCCACTTTCTTTGGGATAGGAAATGTTGAATACTTGGTCGAAAAATAATCACTTCATCCATAGGCCGAGGGCTTTTTTCCTTGTTTTATAAAAGCAAGATGATTCTGAAAGTCACAAAATGCACTAGGGGAGAAAGGGTCATTGGTGAGGATTTCATTCGTGATTGCTCGATATTCTTATCGCTAGTTAAGACCGTCCTGCATCCCAGATTTGCAAAGGTAGAATGAAGATGAGATATGAAAGAAGTTGGCCAAGGTCCCCGTTAATCGTCAAAAGTAAATAAGACAGCAGTAAGAAAAGAATAATCTCGGCGAAGCTGCCCATTAGCTATTGAATAAGCAAAACAGAAATAGAAAACAGACAGATAATGGTCAACGGTGTCCCCAAGAGACCTGCCCAAGAGTCCATAGATGCATGTGCTGCTGCGTTAGCTGGACTTCTTGTTGAGTGGCCCATAGTTAACGTCGTCCCACCAATTAGGAGTGGGCTTCTGCCAAGGATCTTTGGCGTCGCCATGTCCAAGGTCTGTTCTAAGGTCCACCAGTATAGGGTTGAGCGGTTCAATTAACTCATGGCTGATTTCGTGATAATTAGACTCAATCTTTTCCCACAGTTCCTCCACGGAAAGGTCTCCTTCTGGTGCTGTATAAGCGATGTGTTTCCTTTTGTGGGCGGCGAATTCGTGAAGTTCAAGGGCCCATGTCACCAGCTGAAGTTCCTTCTTCATCTTGTCGACCTTGTCCTTTTCTTTCGGATCCTTCCCCTTGATCTTCTTGTTCAATTCCGTTTTCAAAAGTTTGTTGATGAGCTCTAACTTTGCTTTCTCTGGATCTTGACTATTGGTCAATCGTGCGAGGAGAAAGGGAGTAGGTGACGGATAACGTACCTTGTGGTCCTCCTGCTCTGGTGACTCCTATGTCGGGTAAGGCCTGGTGGGGGGGTGCCATCAAGCAGGGCACAGTCAAGATTCTGTCCTTTTGGATGGATTGAGCACCAATAATCATGTCGCAATTTGGAGCTGGTGATATCAGGAACCGCATGTTGCGGAAGACTCGAGTGCTGCTCTTATGGTACCAGGTTAGGTGGATAGCGCCTTGTGGAACGTGCAAGTCGCCCGTTATGCTTATTCCGCCTTTTGCTTCCTCGTCGGTCAACGGCAGAAATCTTGTAGAAGGGTACTCGAGCACATTTTCAACAAAATCTCGGGATACAATGTTGCCTTGCATGTTACCAGTGTCGATAGTACATTTCGCGATCCTGGCGATTGGGTGCAAATCCTTGTCTTGTCGGTCTGAAACCACGTATACTGGGAGAATCCATGGAGATGGCCACACGGAAGAGTTGTTGTCAATCTGCATCAAAACTGCTCAGCTGGGATGAAGAGCTGAAGACATGATGAAATTTGTGGCACAGAGACAATCATGAACGAAATGGGTGACGTTGTACCGAAGCCAAGGAATGTCTGAGACACTATGACAAAAACGAGAGAGTAGGAACTGTGGAGATGAAATACCTGAGATTTGCCTTTAGATAACTTTAGCCACTTGAGGCAGAACATCTCGAGAAGATGATTAAAGAAGTTGCTTTTGGGTGGGAGATCAGGGAGATCCTCGTCAGTAGCCTCGAAGGTTGATTCCTTGGCTTCAGCCAGGTCCGGATCAATTTCCACAAGCGTGGCCCGAGATTTTGTGGATGTTGCAGACGTTGAACTTGAGCGGCGAGCGATGGAGGTCATTGTGTGTAGAAGAGGCTGCAGACCGAGTGTCCTCACTGTGACTTGGTCCCTTGGAGGTCCGCCGACTGTGGCATACAAGGAGAAAGAATCTAAATGCGCCTTCGCCACTAATATGAACAGCTTGATTTGAAATTGTTCCGAAAAGCAGTTGCCTGTTTCATCGCAAGGCAACGGAAACTTTGCACGGCAGGAAATGATTATTTCGGCTGGAGCAAATGGTTCTTGTTCTTATGTCTCGCCGCAGCTTCCAAACCACCCGACTTCTGCAAACACCTTGACCAGGAGCCTCTTGAATTGCGCCTTCTCCATAACAAAGGCCCCCGCGTAAGAACACCTTTTTCCTTGCCCCCTTCTTCTGGGCAGGAGCTTCGCTCATTCGATATTCTCGCGTGTGGGTTGTACAAAAAGTTCAAGTCAAGGGTCTCTCTCTGCCATTTCTGGTCATCCCCTCCGGCGCTATACAAGTTGAGACGATGAAGGTTGCCTCTCTTTGCTTTTTCCCAGGCAGGTGTGAAAGGCTGCCTCACTAAAGACCGCGATTGCAGGGAGTAACTTCGATTGAAGTAAGAGAAAGCGGGATGGAATTTCTCAGCTGGAGCGGTGAAGGAGGGGTCGGCTCTGCCACTCATCTTCAAGGGCCAACCAACTTCCATATCTGCCGGGCGACGATGTGATTTTGAGTCTCGGTCTGACACATTGGACGCCATCCGATTGAACTGGCCAACTATCCTGGAGAATTCTATCCGGATCACCCGATCACGACAGCTTATTGCCTTCCAACGTGACCTGCCATCTGCCGTTTATGGCTGCTATATTTCGACTTGGATCGGCGAAAATGGCCCTCAGGCCTCACCTCATATAGAGATGAACCACCCTCCATCGTCCCAGAGTGGTGGAGGGAGACTCCGAGGAACTGATTGAGTCTGTAGCCGCCATGGGAGACGAGGCTCGGTGTCGCTGGGGTCTGGACGGCTGCAAGGGCTTGTTCGCACAAGTGTGAGGCATTGTCAGCCATCTCTGTT
>Ga0302325_10032713_pt1 | contig 10674 bp, 7 predicted proteins | sample Palsa_T0_2_FD_201948 | JGI IMG/M metagenome (GOLD analysis project Ga0302325, IMG submission 201948) | Peat permafrost microbial communities from Stordalen Mire near Abisko, Sweden - Palsa_T0_2 | ecosystem: Environmental > Terrestrial > Soil > Palsa > Peat permafrost | place: Sweden: Abisko...
CTTCGTTCACGCCAAATGCGGCCCATACCTGCAAAGATGCGGCAACAATTTGTGAGTCCTCGTTTGCATCGATGTCGAACACCTTGCCCCAACGCATGCGAATGATGTGAACGCCGTGATTGTCATAGGGTGAGCCATCCGGGAGATCCTGGACTGCGGACCACCGCATGATCACGGTCGTATTCCAGGGGAAACCTTTCACCCATACATCATGAACGGTGAGTTGCAGCGTAGGAGCCAGCCGGCCCAGTCGTTCAAACCATCGCCCCAGCGCTTCCCGATCGTGCCGGTCGCCACCCAGCGCGTGATGCCCGCCAAACCGGTGATGAACATCCGGGGAACAGCTCTTCAAGATCGCAGCGTAGTCCTTCCGATTCACTCGTAGAAAGTTTTGTAGGGCAATCCGTTTGACGATCGCGTGATACATGTACACCCCCGTCCAAATCTCGCAAGAGCGATACTGCTACCCGTTGGACGCGTTCGTGCGTGCGAATAGCCACGTTGACTTCCTGCCGAGCAGGGCCTGGCCGCAGGTCTCGCGCCACGGTTCGATCTCGGCCGGATCGCGCCTGCGAAACGTGGTTTGCGTGCTCACGGGGTCGTTCTCCTATGCGAGTTAGAGTGTATCCAAAAACCGCCAGGGACTGTCCCCATTTTGCGCCGTCCGCAGAGCAAAATGGGGATTGTCCCTCTCTCCCGGGAGGTTTTCGGGTAGGCTCCTATGTCTATGTCGGAGCAGCATCGCATGAATTCGTATCTCGCTTTCGTTCGCATCGCGCTTGTTCGCATCGTTATCGTGCAGTTCGTATTTCTGATCGGATGGTGCGGCCTGGCTGCTGCGCCGACGGTGCCCGCGCGAAGCGTGCCGGCGCGAACAATTCCCACGCCGACCACCGTAAGTCCGGAACTGCAGAAGGCCATCTCGCAGCCCTGGAACGGAAGCGATTGGAGCGATCCGAAGACGAACGAGGAGTGGAAGGTTCGCGCAGCCGAGCGCAATGAAAGCATGGAGAAGTCGCTGCCCGGCCTGAAGGAGCGCTTCCATGTCACGCTGGAGGCGGGAAGCCTGGGCGGGGTTCGGGTCTTTCGCGTGACGCCCGATTCGATTGCCGAAGAAAATCGCGGCCGTCTGCTGGTTCATTTGCACGGCGGGGCGTACGTCTACTTCCGTGGGGAGTCGGCGGCATTCGAGGCGATCCTGATGGCCCACTACGGAAAAGTCGAAGTCGTTTCCGTGGACTATCGCATGCCGCCGGATGATCCCTTCCCGGCGGCCTTGGATGATGCCGTGGCCGTCTGGAAAGCGGTCGTCAAGACGCACAGCCCGCGCAACGTAGGACTGTTGGGGACCTCGGCGGGAGGAGGCTTGAGTCTGGCCACGGTTCTCAAACTGAAGGAGCTGAAGCTGGCGCTGCCGGGGGCCCTGATGGCGGGAACGCCGTGGGCGGATTTGTCCAAGACGGGCGACACGTACTTCACGAACGAAATGCTCGACAACGTGCTCGGCACTGCGGACGGCCGGTTGCTGGCCGCGGCCCGGCTCTACGCCGGCAAGCACGATTTGAAAGAACCGCTGCTCTCGCCCGTCTATGGCGACCTGTCGGGCTTTCCGCCGACGGTGCTGATCTCCGGCACTCGCGATCTGTTTCTCAGCAATACGGTGCGGACGCATCAAAAGCTGTTGCAGTCGGGCGTGACCACGGAGCTGCTCGTTTTCGAAGGCCAATCCCACGCGCAGTATCTTGTGGCGCCGGATGCCCCGGAGTCTGCCACGGCGTATCGCGAGGTCGCGCAATTCTTCGACCGAAATCTGGGGAAATAGAGAACACGACTGATGCTCTTCGTCCGCCCAATCCGTGCGATCGCACTGCTCGCGCTGACGCTGCTCGGCGCCAGCGAGCGCGCGTCGGCCGACGACTGGCCGCAGTGGCGCGGCCAGCGGCGCGATGCGGTTTCCGCGGAGACCGGACTGTTGCGCTCCTGGCCCGTCGGCGGCCCCCAGGTGGCCTGGCAGGCGTCCGGCCTGGGAGCCGGATACGCCAGCGTGGTCGTCGCTCGCGGCCGCGTCTTTACCATCGGCCGGCACGATGACGACGTCGTCGTGACCGCGCTGCACGAGTCGACCGGCCAGCCGGACTGGACGCGCAAGATCAGCACGACCTCGCGCCATCCCATGTCGACGCCCACCTGGGACGACGGCCGGCTCTACGCGCTTGGTCCCGACGGCGATTTGGTCTGCCTGAAGGCAACGTCGGGAGAGGTCGTCTGGCAGAAAAGTTTTCTCGACGATTTTTCGGGACGCATGATGTCGGGCCGCGGATTCGGCGAATCTCCGCTCGTCGACGGCGAGAAGCTCATCTGCACGCCGGGCGGCCAGGACGCCGCGCTCGTGGCACTCGACAAGCGCACGGCAGCCACGCTGTGGAAAACAAAACTGCCCGAGATCGGCCCCGTCGGCAAGGACGGCGCGGGCTTCTCGTCGGTGGTCGCCACCCAGGCCGCGGGAATTCGGCAGTACGTGCAGCTCATGGGACGCGGCGTCATCGGAATTGACTCCCGGGACGGCCGGTTCCTCTGGGCTTACAACGCCATCGCAAACCAGACCGCCAACATTCCGACTCCCGTCGTCCACGATGAATTCGTCTTCGCCTCGAACGGCTATACGGCGGGCAGCGTGCTGCTGAAACTCGTGCCCGACGGCAATCCGCAGGACGCGCGCCCGGGTGTCAAGGCCGAGGTGGTTTACTCTTTGAACGGCAGCCAGTTTCAGAATCATCACGGCGGCGTCGTGCGGCTCGGTGATTTTCTTTATGGCGGGCACGGAAACAACAACGGCCTGCCGACTTGCCTGGATTTCAAGACCGGGCGCGTGCTGTGGAAGCGACGCGGTCCGGGCGTCGGCTCGGCCGCCGTGGTTTACGCCGATGGGCATCTGATCTTTCGCTACCAGAACGGCGTGGTCGCGCTGATCGAGGCCTCGGACCGCGGCTACAATCTCCAGGGAACGCTGGAGATTCCCGGCGCCGGCGGAGACAGTTGGGCGCATCCGGTCGTGGCCAACGGTCGGCTGTATCTGCGCGAACAAGACAAGCTGTGGGTTTACGAACTGCGGCCCGAAGCCGGGAGCACGGCGCCGGCCGAGCCGCCCGCGCCAGTTGCGAGTGCCACCTTGACCGCGCTCGAAAAGCTCGGCGTCACGGTCGGGCCGCTTTCCACGGGCGCTCGGCGGGGCGACATGGCGACTTCTGCATCGACTACCGCGGACGTGCCCCGGCCGCAAACTGCGGCCCAGCAACGGCGGCCCATCTATGACTATGCGATCGCGCCGGCCGAAAGAAATCAGACCGATCCCACGCTGCTGGTCGTTCTCTCCGACAAGCAAGTTACACCTCAAGGGACCCTCTCCGCCGAGTTGCTCGACCAGTTGAAGAAGCTCTCAGGAGCGTTGTTCATAAGCCTGGCGGGAACGCGGGTCTCCGACGCGGGGCTTCAGCAATTGGAAGAACTCAATGTCGTCGGGCTCAACTTGGAGTTGGCCGGCCGCGTGAGCGATGCCGGTCTCGAGCATTTCGAGCGGCTGCGGCAGCTTCGAGTGCTGATCCTCACGGGCACGAACATCACGCACGCGGGCATTCGACACCTCACGGCGAATAAGAATCTCGTTGCGCTCGATCTGGAAGTCTGCGACGGCATCACCGACGACGCCTGCGAACCGCTGGGAACGATGCGCCAGCTCAAGGCGCTAATTTTCAAGAAAACCGGCTTCGAGCCGCACCGCATCGGCGACGCCGGACTTGAAAAACTGCAAAACTTGTCCGATCTCGAAGTGCTGAACCTTTACGGAAACAATCTGACCGACGACGGACTGGCGCATCTCGAGGGCCTGCACAAGCTGAAAGAGCTGCATCTCAGCCTGCTGGCCATCAGCGACGCGGGCCTGCGCCACTTGAAGCCGCTCGATTCGCTTGAGCACCTGGAACTGCTCTATTCCGAAGGGTTTGCCGGTCCGCTGCTCAGCGACCGCGGCGTGGAGTTTCTGGAACCGCTCACGAACTTGAACACGCTCAACCTCACCGGCGCAAAGCTCACCGACGCGGGTCTCGAACGCTTGCGGGTGCTGAAAAAACTGAAGACGTTGCAGCTCGTGCGGACTCAAGTCACCGCGGAGGGCGTTCAAGCATTCCAAGCGGCCCTGCCCGGGTGTGAGATTATCCGTTAATCGTCATGAGGATCGCGTTTTGGAAACGGACTGGCGCCGTTGATCGGCTATTCCCTAGGTTCCCCGATCGGCCTTTTTTCGCTATCTTGACGTTCCCGGCGGACAGCGAGCTCCTTCGGACGGGGTTTTTTCCGGAAAAAATCCGTGCGGGTGAGGGACTCGCGGGGCACATCGCCGTAAGCTGTCATGTAGGGAGAAGAGGTCGCAGCGAACCTAAAATCCAACCTTCGAAAGGAGACCTTGCCATGGCCCGAAGCGAAGCGACTCAACTCAGGGAAAAACCGCGCAGCGCGTTGACGGTGCCGACCGATTTGGAGCACGACGCGGTGGTAGAAATCTCGAACGAACTGCGGCCGCTACTGGCCGACGTCTTTGCGCTCTACGTGAAGACCAAGAACTTTCACTGGCACATGACCGGGCGTTACTTCCGCGATTATCATCTGCTGCTCGACGAGCATGCCGACCAGATCTTCGCCATCACCGACGACATCGCGGAACGGGCCCGCAAGATCGGCGGGACCACGCTGCACTCGATCAGCGACATTGCGCGGCACCAGCGCCTGAAAGACAACAACGAGGAATTCGTCACCCCGCGCGAAATGCTGGCGGAGCTTTGCGAGGACAATCAGCAGTTGACGCGATCGTTGCGTTCCGCGCACGAAGTTTGCGAGCGACACGGCGACGTCGCCACCACGAGCCTGATCGAAGTCTGGATCGACCAGTCCGAGCGCCGCACCTGGTTCCTGTCGGAAATCGCCAGCGATCTTTGAGCCGCTCGATCAAGTGCCTTGATGAACTCGGGTATTTCCGTTGACGTCCGCCCATCTTCCGCCGGGTGACGACACGGCTTGGGCGCCGCTCAAGGCGCTCTGGCCGATCCGGCGGGACACGATCTATCTGAACCACGGGTCGTTCGGTCCGTCCCCCGTGGCAGTGCGGGACGCGCGGCGCGCCTGGATCAAGCAGCTCGACGAGCAGCCGATGGACTTTTTCGTGCGCCGGCTGGAGCCCGCCTGGCGCGCGGCGCGCGAGCGGCTGGCGCAGTTCGTCGGCACGACGGCCGGCGACCTGATCTTCGTCGAGAATGCCACGGCCGGCATGAACGTCGTGGCCGACTCGTTCCCGCTGGCCGCCGGGGACGAGGTGTTGTTGACGGACCACGAGTACGGCGCGGTGCAGCGGATCTGGCAGCGGGCCGCCCAGGAAGCGGGCGCCGGTTTGACGATCGCCCGCTTGCCGGTGCCGTTCCGCACGGCGGACGAAACGGTGCAAGCGATTTTTGCCGCGGCTTCGCCGCGCACGCGGCTGCTGGTCGTGAGCCACATCACCTCGCCCACGGCGGTCACGCTGCCGGTGGGGCAAATTTGCGAGCAGGCGCGGCGGCGCGGCATCGCCGTGGCCATCGACGGTCCGCACGCCGTGGCGCAGTTGCCGCTGGCAATCGACGCGCTCGACTGCGATTTCTACGCCGCCAGTTGCCACAAGTGGCTGAGCGCCTCGTTCGGCTCCGGTTTTTTGTACGTCGCCCCGCGGCATCAGCGGCTCGTCCGTCCGCCGCTGCTGAGCTGGGGACGCCTCGCGCCCGGAAAGCTCGAATCCTGGTCCGACGAGTTCATCTGGAGCGGCACGCGCGATCCGTCGGCGTATCTCTCGATCCCGGCGGCGATCGAATTCCTGGAGCAGGTCGGTCTGGAGGCATTTTGGGCCCGCACGCATTGGCTGGCCCAATATGCGCGGCGGAGGCTCGTGGAGCTGACGGGCATGGAGCCGATCGTGCCCGACGACCCGGCCTGGTACGGGGCCATGGCCCACGTGCCCTTGCCGGCCGCGCGCGGCGTCGCGTCGGATTCTGTCCTGGCGAGTCGCCCAGAAGACGGCTCGGTTTCGACCTTGCTGCAGCGGCTGCTGTGGCGCGAATCGGGGATCGAAGTGCCGATCATCGAGTTCGGCGGCGCCCGCTACGTTCGCGTCTCCTGCCACCTGTATAACGACTCAACCCACGTCGACCAACTCGCGTCAGCACTCGGACGGCTGCTTTCGCAGGGGTATTGAAGCAGTGGGTGTAGAAGTTTTTCAACGCGCTCAGACACCTTCCGCCGCGTTTTCCGTGGGCGGGACCTTGTCCTTGAACAGCAGGGCGAAGACCAGGAAAAGCACGACGGACATCACGGCCGGCACGAGCCAGATGCTTTGCCAGTGATGCAGGTCATGGCCGTTGGAAGCGACGTATTTGTACCGCTCGCCGACGGCCCCTGCGAGCCACGTGCCGACGAACATGCCGGCGCCGAGCGTGACGAAGGCGTGAAAGCCTTGAGCGGCGCCCCGGATATCGGCCGTGGCCCACTTGTCGACGTACATCCGCCCCATGACGAAGATGAAGTCGTAACACATGCCGTGCACGGCGATGCCGAGGTAGAGCATCCAGCCCGCCGATGGTTCGTCGGAAAACCAGGCGAACAGTCCGAAGCGAAATGCCCAGGCTCCGATCCCCAAGAGCAAAATGCCTTTGACGCCCAATTCCAGCAACAGCAGCGGCAGTAAGATCAGAAACACGACGTCGGAAGCCTGGCCGATGGTCAGCGTGGCGGCCGGGTGGGGGATTTGCAGTTCGTTCATGAACGCGTCCATCCAACTGAAGTAGAAGCTCAGCGGCACGCAAATCAGGAACGAACAGACGATGAACGTGGCGAACGACCGATCCTTGAGCAGCCGCAAGGCGTCGAGCCCCAGGACGACGCGCGGCGAGATCGGGGCGCCGGCCCCCTTGGGCGGCGTATGAGGCAGCGTCAGCCCGTACAGCGCCAACACCGCCGCGGCGCCCGCGGCCAATTGGAACATGGCGCGCGAATCCTCCAGCTTCAGCCAGCTCACGACGATGCCGGCGGCCGCCCAGCCCACGCTGCCCATCACCATGATCAGGGGAAATTCCCTGGCCGGGTTCTTGCAGTGGTGCAGCGTCAGCAGGTTGGTCAGCGAATGCGCGGCCATGTAGCTGATCGTGTAGGCGATCAGCACGGGATAGAACGCGGCGAAGTCGTCCAAGGTGGAAACGACGTAAAGAAGCGCGGCGCCCAGCAGATGGAGAAACGCAAAAATCCGTTCCGTGGCAAAAAAGCGGTCGGCGACGATGCCCACGAAGAACGGCGAGATCATGGCCCCGATGGCCACCGTGCCATAGGCCAGCCCGACTTGCTCGCCCGGGAATTTGAGGCTGTGCGTCAGGTAATTTCCCATCGTCACGTACCACGTGCTCCACACGTAGTATTGCAGGAACACCATCAGCCAGAGCCGCAGATACATCGTGGGAGCCATCGATGGATTGCCTCGTCGGGAAAGAGGAAGAATGCCGGCGAATCTTAGCCGATGGAAGTGGGCGGAGCCAGCATTTTTGCCCAGCGGCCGGATCGGGGCGAAGCTTCGAGTTTCCGGATCCGAGGCTTGAGCGCACCGTTTCGCGGGGGTAGTCTGACTTCATTCCTTGGGCGAGGCAAACTCATGAAACGCATCGCGACGCTTTCGGGCGCTCTTTTCACGGTCTCGCTGCTCTCACTCGGCGCTGCGGTGGCTGCCGCCGAGCCTTCCGCCAATCCCGCATCGACGAAGACGGATGAAGAGGTGTTCGACGCCTGGCGAGCGGCGGGAACGTCGGCCGGCTGGCGCTCACGTGCCGGGGCCGGTAATTGGAGGTTTTCCGCGGTCAAGCCGGCGGACGAGACCGCCCAACGCGTCATTCGCTGGGCCGCGTTTCAGCCTGGAATAATCGTCAACCTCCCGGCGCCTGCCACGCCGTTCGTCCTGCGACTCAGCTCATCCGGGATTACCGACGCCGGTCTCAAGGAATTGGCTGGGCTCAAGCACGTGCAAATTCTGTATCTCAACGGAACAAAGGTGACCGACGCCGGCCTCAAGCATCTAGCCGGGCTCGATGGATTGCAAGAGCTAGTCCTCACCCAAACTCAAGTGAGCGGCGCCGGGCTTAAGGAACTCGCCGGCCTCAAGAACTTACAGGATTTGGACCTCAGCCGTACACAAATAACGGGCGTCGGGCTCAGGCATCTGGCCGGTCTCAACAACTTGCGCGAGTTGAACCTCGGGAATACGCTAACGACGGATGCCGGGCTCAAGGAACTTGCCGGGTTCAAGAGCTTGCAGAACTTGGTCCTTCGCGACACGCAAATAACGGGCGCAGGGCTCAAGCACCTGGCCGGCCTCAACAGCTTGCAGGCGTTGACGCTCAGCAACACGCAAGTTTCAGACTCCGGGTTCAAGGACTTGGCCGGCCTCAAGAACCTGAAGGATCTGAGACTCGAACACACCCAAATTACGGACGCAGGACTCAAATACCTGGCCGGTCTCAACAACTTGCAGTTGCTCGTGCTCGGTCATACGCAAGTCACGGGCGAGGGTCTCAAGCATCTGGCCGGTCTCAGTAATTTGCAGGAACTGTTCCTCTACAACACACAGGTGACGGATGCGGGATTCAAGCATCTGGCCAGTCTAAAAAGCCTGCAAGACCTGCAACTCACCAACACGCCCGTGGAAGGAGTGGGGCTTCGGCAACTCGCCGTTCTCAAAAGCTTGCGCACATTGGAACTCAACGGCACGAGCTTGACGGACGCGGGACTTAAGGAGCTTGCTGCTCTTAAAAGCCTGCAGGAACTGGGCCTCGCCAATGTCCTGACGATTTCGGACGAAGGAATCAAGCAGCTGGCTGGTCTGAAAAATCTGCAGACCGTGCGCCTCGGCGGCCAAGGTGTGACAGACGCCTGGCTGTCGGCGCTGGCCGGTCTGGTCAGCTTGCGGGATCTGACCCTCTGGCACGCGAACGTGACGGACGCTGGGCTCAAGGAACTCGCGGGTCTTAGGAATTTGCAATATCTGGACCTCACAAGCACGCCCGTGACGGACGCCGGGCTCAAGGAACTCGCCGGATTCAAGAACCTGCAGATGCTGGACCTCATGGACACATCCGCGACCCAGCCAGCAGTCAAAGAACTGCGAAAGCTTCGTCCCAATCTAAAAATCATGTATGCACCAAGGTGACACCATGAAACGTCTGTTATTCGTTTTCCTCGCGGCGGTCGCTGGTCTGGCCCGCGCCGACGAGCCGCTCAAACTGGTCGAAGTCCGCAAGATCTGGGACCAGGCGCCGCACAACGCCTTTACCGACCTGATCTACGCGCGCGACCGCTGGTTCTGCGTGTTTCGCGAAGGCAAATCGCACGTTTCGCCCGACGGCGCGCTGCGCGTCATCACGTCGGTCGACGGCCAGAAATGGGAATCGGCGGCGCTCATCACCTCGCCCGATTCCGATCTGCGCGACGCCAAGATCACGGCGCTGCCGGACGGCGAGCTGATGCTCTCCGGGGCCGAGGCCTTGCACGACAAGTCGCAGCATACGCATCAGTCGTTGGCCTGGTTTTCGGCCGACGGCCGCAAGTGGAGCGACAAGGTCAAAATCGGCGATCCCGATTTCTGGCTGTGGCGCGTCACCTGGCACAAGGGCAAGGCCTATGGCATCGGCTACGGCTGCGGCAAGGACCAGTCGATCCGCCTGTATTCCAGCAGCGACGGTATCAAGTTCGACACGCTGGTGAAAAACCTCTTCGACGTGGGCTATCCCACGGAAACGTCGCTGGCTTTCGACGGCGACACCTGCTACTGCCTGCTCCGCCGCGACGGCAAGCCGAACACCGGCATGATCGGTGCGTCGCAGCCGCCCTACACGAAGTGGGAATGGAAGGATTTGGGCCAGTACACCGGCGGTCCGCAGATGATCCGCCTGCCGGACGGGCGGTTGATCGCGGCCGTGCGGCTGCTCAACCCCACGCGCACCTCACTTGTCTGGATCGATCCCAAGGCGGGCAAGCTCACCGAGTGTCTCAAGCTGCCCTCCGGCGGCGACACCAGCTACGCCGGGCTCGTCTGGCACGACGGCCTGCTCTGGGTCAGCTACTATTCGTCGCACGAAGGCAAGACGAGCATCTACCTGGCGAAGGTGCAAGTGCCGCCGGCGGTCGCGGACATCGGTTCGCGGCGCGAACTGTTCGTCGACGATTTTCTCATCGACACGCTGAAAAACGCGCAGCTGATCATGCACCGGCCCGAGCCGGGAGACGTCGTGCTCACCTGCGACGCGCCCTGGGAAGGCAATATTTCGGCCTATTACACGATCTTTCCCGACGGCGACCGGTTTCGCATGTTTTATCGCGGCGCTCACGTCGATGAAAAGACCGAGAAAGAAACGCATCCCGAGTTCACCTGCTATGCCCAGAGCACCGACGGCATTCACTGGGAAAAGCCCAAGCTGGGGCTGTTCGAGTTCAACCGCTCGAAGGACAACAACATCGTCTGGGCCGGCGACAATGCGACGCATAACTTCACGCCCTTCAAAGACGCTAACCCGGCGTGCTCGGCCGACGCGCGCTACAAGGCCGTGGCCAGCGGCAAAGGGG
>Ga0302325_10032714_pt1 | contig 10674 bp, 7 predicted proteins | sample Palsa_T0_2_FD_201948 | JGI IMG/M metagenome (GOLD analysis project Ga0302325, IMG submission 201948) | Peat permafrost microbial communities from Stordalen Mire near Abisko, Sweden - Palsa_T0_2 | ecosystem: Environmental > Terrestrial > Soil > Palsa > Peat permafrost | place: Sweden: Abisko...
AACGCTGAAGCATTTGGTGACTCTAGTTGGAATTCTTCTGCTAAGAACTTTTTAACAAGACCCCCACGCGAGAGAATCTTAAAAACGCTAGTACGCAGACAGATCTCTCCGGTTCCTCTAATTAATTTACTAAAGATCAAAGCAGCTAGTATTAGTCTCTTCAGTCAGCGAGTCTGACCAACAAAATGTCAGGTCAAGGTTCTGGGCACAAGGGTGGGCAGCAAAATCACCAATCACAAAAGCCACTCCGTCCACTCAAGCCATCAAACCAGGCCGGAGTACCAGCCCATGCCGCAGCTTCCACCGCTACTGAGCCACTCGAAGACCTTCAGGGCATCAATCATGAGTTTTTCAAGACGAACGGTTCCAAAAATCAAGGCTTGGCGCGAGACATCCTCGATGGCCTGACATCTTGGTTGTGAACCTCCTTGTGTTACGAAAGTTGCTTGGACTCGAGTTGATTGATTTCCCTGACCTCATACGCTCTCACGATGAATTCCGGAACGTCCAGCTGCGCAAACGCCAAATGAACTCTTCTAAATTACCTCTTGGTTACCACTTTCTCACTAAAAAGGATGCGATGGTTTTGGCTCTCGCGGTCTCCAGAGATCCAATTTCCACTGGGCCCTGCAACGAATGTGGAGGCGACGCTCATGAGCCTTCGGTTCCACTCTTGCTTGAATGTCGTAGCGTACCCAATATCAATGGCCGAGCTTGCGGAAACTGTGAGCTACATAACCACAGAAGACAGTGTAGTTTCTGTGAGTTGTGTTTCCCGACACCGAGCCATGCGGATTACTGACAAAGATTGAGATAACGGACTCGCAGCGCCTCAAGTCGTCTTTCATTCAAAGGCACCTGTATCTTTTACTCCAAGGGAAGACGATTTTATTGCTCTCCTACGGACATGCATACAAGACACAGCTGGAAATATTAAGAAAAAATATTTTCCTAACCGGTCAGTTCCCTGCATTGCGGCTAGAATATACCAACTCTCTTTGGAGAAAAGAATTCCGGCATTTAAAACAGCACTCTGATATTAGACCGAGTCATGTCGGACCTTCATTTGTATTTTATTAAACCTGTTAGATAGTAATCGTTGCGTTCAAGACATCTTAGAATATGCTAGCCCTTGCGCTAAAACGGCCGCCGCCTTCCACTGACAAACTTTCCCTCCCCTCTAAACCTAAACAAATTACCACAGAAACTTGGGAGATTCACAAGCCTCTAGTACGAAATTTAACCTTTTTCTCCATAAGGATGCCGTGTTTACCTCAATTCGTATTTTATAGTCAATCAAGCAACTTGGGTTACAATTGTTGGAATTTTGATTTTCCTTGTTCAATGGAGCCTAGGCGTTACCTCGTTAGTGTAGCATAGATACCAGATAGGACGTCATTTTTACTACCTATAATATATTAAATTTGGGATTAAGAAATTGTGATTTGGTAATGCTAGGTGAATAATTTGAACCCTTAGTATACTAAAGGATATAATAATGTTTCAAGTCGTTTAATGTCTTGTAAATTTGAATTCTACTTTAAGCGCTCTAATAATAGTAAACTATTATATACTCTAGATTATATAGTAATAGGATCAAGAGTCTACTAAATTAATTTTATAATTTATATATAAAATGTTTCGAGAAGTAGAGAAAGGGCCTATTATAGATTCTTTGCCCGGAAGTAATCTGTCGCTTATCAACCAGCCTTTTGTTTTTAATGCACGTTAAGCGAGGAAAGAAAGGGGGAGTGCATCATGTGATCAAAATTACATTATGTTGTCAAACGAACGATTTCGTGCCAGTACTTGCATCTTATCAAACTATCAAAGAAGGTCATGCTAAGGTCATGAAATGCCTAGTTTTTCACTCCTGCAGTTAGTTTGAGGTACTGATACTTCTGCATCAAAGCATCACTGCATCAGAACCTGCGTGTGGAAGTTGTGAGGCAAATAGTGCGGCCACGGCGGAGTCGCCATTAATAGAATGTGGCACTAATATCTACCAAAAATTGGTTGCTGAATTGCTGGAGGTTCATGAACACTGTCGAACGTCCGCGACTCTTCGCCTTGTGCCGGCGCAGCTTGCACACGACACTGCGAGCCCAACCTTGACCATCTCAGTAGGCTGCTGTCGGCCATATATTTGCCCAGGCAACCGTGGTCTGCTCATAGCTTTGGCTATTTCTTCTTAGCACAGCGGGATGGGTCCAAGGTGAGTGCACAAGTCGCTGACAAGGCAGTTACTCTCCGGCACCGGCACGATTGCGGTCGTTTTATTCGCCTGGCTGCTTCGTTCAAGCTTTTGGTTTCTGCATAACTCCCCACACGATGGCATGGGTCATATTACCCTCCATCTCCTGTACTTTAATCGTCGATAGCGGACTTCTAATTAGTTTTCTTCTGAATATGATCTGACATGGCAGGATTACCGTGGCTTTGGTAGGCTAGTTATTGGGATGGCGGAGAGTTCTTTGATCATTAGTGTATTCTACAAGTGGGCGAGGCTTGATTTTCGTGCTTTTCCTAGAACAGCTACATAGATTTTCATCATTTGGTGAGATCAAATTCACAAATTCGTGGAGCTGAGGAGGATAGGATGCTCAGATGAGTGTAGATGTCATATCAAGTAGCTGGATTTCACTTATTTACTCGGATCCGGCAATCTGGCACACGTAAAAAGAATGAATTTGTACTTCCTTTTATATTTTATGTCATTTCCCTGGACTTTCCGTCTCAAAGAAGCTTCAAATCTCCTTTTTTGTCTGGGTCTCGGCAGAGGCGCCGAATGGAGGCCTAGGTCTGCAGCCATGCCAGCCAAGTGGCGTGTATGGAAGCATCATATCGAAGATATGCACGTCATAATTAAAGTTTGGCATATTCACGAGGAGATCGAGCAGAAAAATATTACTGGAAGGTTGGATATGCCATGAGGGCATCGATTGCCAACCTCTATCAGCAGGAAATTCTTTAGTGCAAGTGCTAGATCAGTGCAAAAACAGCTTCCAATGAGTAATAAGTGGTTAGGAAAAAGTTAAATTCAAGTTCCCACTCATTACTGCGTCTTCTCTTGCACTTTGGGCTCAAGTTCTTCTAGTATGAGCAGAAGGCACGTTTTTGGTTCGTGTTTAGTTTACCTAGACACTTATTCATCCTCATTCTTGATTGCATTATTATTTCACACCCAGTATCATTTGATTAAATAGGGTCCCAAGCGTAGGGACGAATAAATAACAAGATAGAGCGCTTCGATTCTGGGATATCCGTTCGCCTCGGTCGACAAAAAATATCACGTGACAGGCACATTCCCTCAGTCGAAGTCTGACCCGAGGAGCTCCGCCAGCCTCCTCTCACGTCAGGCTAACTATTGCAAATTCACGAATCCTCTGTCCTCAAATCTACCCGATCTTACTCTCAGGTGGTGGCTAACTTGCTACCCTCGCAAGATGGAGCCGAAAGTAGTTTAGTGCTGCGGCCTGCATACTGCCCCTGCCAAGCCACCAAGCCACAACTACCATCTGCAATAATGATGCATCAAACTCTGACCTGTCGTGAGTTCAAAAAGTAAACAAGCCTGTAGGCAGCAATATTGCTCCCGACTGTGGATCTGAGGCTTGTTTGAGAAGCACCCAAGGTTGGTAACATTGTGCGAGCCGCAAGTTAGCGGGGCATTGAGGAGCCGTTCTTTATTCGAGGGAATTTGCACACGAGTGTTTGATATGAGGCTTTAATGTATTGTGTGTCATTGCGCACGTTCTGCCTCGCCATTTTCTTTCTGCGTTTCTCAAGAAACTTATATCAACTCGATTGTAGCTGGCCTTGTTTTGTTTCTCAACTTCGTCTGCTTTTCCTCACAGTCCTCTCATAGATTTTTTTATTCGAGATCTTGAAAGCACAATGGAATTCACAAAGTCCAATATTCTCTCCATCATCGAGCTCAGCTTCTACGCTCCGATCACAGTCCTCAGTCTCTTCCTCTGTATCCGCCACTGCTGTCGCGGCCAACGCTCTCAAATTGCCTGGATATTCCTGTATCTGTACTGTCATATTCGCGTAGCAGAAGCCGCCTTAGGTCTCGCGACAATCGCCTCCCCCTCAGTCGCAGTATACGGAACATCTATCCTCTTCTCTCTCATCGGAGTTCCGACTCTCTTTCTTACGACTCTTGGGCTCCTGAACCGCGTGTACGTCGCTCTTGCAAAGAAATATCCTACAAAGATCAAAGCTGTATACCTCTGGCTCCTTCAAATCCCATTCGAAGCGGCGATTGGAATATGTGCTAGAGGCGCCAGTAACTCGACTGCAGACCTGTCAAATGGCCCTTACCGTGTTCAGATCTTGACGAAAGTCGGCGTCGCGCTTTGCACTTTCGGATTCTTGGTCATGGTTATCTTGACTTGCTGTATCGGTAGGAGACAGTCTCACCTCGAGCCTAACGAATGGCGGCTGCTGCACACGGTGATACGATCGATGCCTTTCCTCTCCATTCGACTGATGTATACTATTCTCACAACGTTTATGGATAGGAATGTGTTTCGGGCCTACGAGGGGAATGTGCTTGTTATTGGATTGATGGCTGTGTTGCCGGAGATGATTGTAGTTGTTCTATATGTTGTCGAGGGATTTATGATGCCAAGGTTGGAAAAGGATAAGTGGAAGAAGAGCAGGGGTGGAAGGAAGAGTGGGTGGCCAAGCGGACCGGAGTTGTTGGATGATATTTCGATTACAAAGACGGATTCTGAGCTGGGTTGGAAGGATTCTGATGATGGAAGTTCTAGAATATCTCGTATCTAATGATGCTATACTCGGTATTCTTCACGAAGTAAGAGTTTTAATGTAATGGAAATGCAACGTTCCACTTCAACCTCAAAACTTTTTGCACAGTGCATTGGGACCCCGCATGGATGGTGGAACAGCTATGGGTGCCTGGTCAAGCGGGTTGAAAAGGAGAATTGCGCAGGGGCTTGACAACGCCATCAGCCAGTGAGCTTCGGGTGTGGCTTGTCGCCCAGCAGGGCTGTGGTTCCTGATCCTCGACCGCGTCATTTAAATCTGTAGCTGCCCCTCCGCATTCTTCCTCTGCAAATTTCATATCGAATTTCGCTTCAACACTCTTTCGCGGACTGTATACCGAAACCTTCGAATAACAATACACAAAGCGTAGTGCTCAGGTGTCACGAGTAGGCAAACGGTGCAATTTCCAGCTACCCCGCAATTACAAGGCTGGAGTCTTGCACTTTAGAATCTGCCTAGAGTGGGCAGCTCCCAATTGAAAAGGTGCATACCTGTCATTGAGAAGATGGTGGGAGTTCCAGGAAGATCAAAAGCTTGTAAAACATGCAAGAAGCGGAAGATCGCGGTTCGTAATACACCGTACTCTCTGACCTGAGTTCATCAACCCCCTAACCTTGCAGCTATGTAGTGCACACTCGAGAGACCAAAATGCAAGATCTGCATCAAAAGCAATCGAGAATGTCTTGGCTATGAGCAAGAGCGAACCTTTATACTTGACCAGAGGACCCAGAAACAGCTCCTCAAGGTCGAAAGCAAAGAAGTGTCACCAATCACTAACCCCGACAAGTCAGACACGCCAGTCGACACCACAAGAGCATTTGACACAATTCAAGGCACGATATCTACCAAAAATGCCTACTCAACACTATGGACCATCAACTGCCCATCCACCCGCTCCGTGTACCGCCAGCAGATCATTAGCGAATTCATTTACACCTTCACAACCAACAACCTCGTCCAACTTACACCCAGCTCGAAAGCCCAAGCCGACAACTTCAAAAGCTGGTTTACTTTGCTTCCATCACACCCGGACTTCACAACCGCCCTCGAAGCTACCGTTCTTGCGATCTGCACCGCGAAATTGGGCCGCGTGCATAAGGACCCCGCACTCGTGCACGAGAGCCTGAAGTTCTATATTCAGGGCTTATGGGAGTTGCAGAAAGCTCTGTATAGTCCAGGGCTGATGTATAAAGACGAGACAGCAGCGAGCTGTATGGCGCTTGTGGCGTATGAAGTAATGGAGTGTCCGGATCACACGGTCGCGGGTTGGATTAAGCATACGCAAGGGTGCTCGAAATTGTTCGAGCTTAGAGGACCGAAAGCTTATAGTTCTGAGTTTGGGCACGAATTATTTCTTGCTTTTAGACAGTTAGAGGTATGTCTCATTCCATCTCCACTCTGTCCCTCCCCCCATGCCAAGTTATTTACAAGAAGTAGATTCAACAAGCGATCGCCGAGAAACGAAAAACCTTCCTCTCAGATCCGGAATGGAATATCCATCCTTGGAAAGGCTACACCAAGACTCTCCCCCACCAACTCCTCGATCTGCAAGCCGAGTTGACAACTGTTCTCGCAACGGGCTACGATATCCTCTCCACCCCAAGCGGAATAGAAAATCCTCTCGCTTTCCTTCCTCAAATCCTTTCTCTAGTTACCGAGTGCTGGAGACTTGATACACGACTTAACGCCTTCTACAAACGGCTTGGGAAATCAACTCCCGGGCCCATCTATTGGTCGAGACTTTCCAATGGCTTCAATGCCTCAATTTCTGTTGGCGATGCTGGGGAAGGGCTCGGAGACGTGTTCCCTGTTGCGTTCCAATTCGAAGATCTAGAAACGGCGAGGACGTGTACCGTATACTGGGCGTCTCTCGCCATTCTCTGGTCAGGAATGAAGTACATATACTCTCTCCTCTCGCCCGTTGCTTCTTTCCTGCCCCTCATCGCACCTGGCGCCTCCCTTCCACCCCTTGAACACCGCACAGATACCACCCCCCTCGCAAAGAATATCTGCCAATCTGTCGAATACATAATAAGCCAGAGTCCGGAATCAGGAGCTTCAGGGGCAGCGACGATAGTGTTTTCGTTGAAAGTGGCGACCGAGACATTTGGTGATGGCGCTGCTGCTGGCGAGAAGTGTGAGAGGGAGCTGGAGTGGGTTAAAAATCTGATAGCGCGAATTGGGGAAGGCTTGAGGCTTTTGAATAATATCGATGGGCCGGTTGAGCGGCATGCTTTTATTCCTAGTCCGGATATGGTGGATGGGTAGCAGAAGAAGAATGCTGTAAAAGGTTGATTGAGCCTAGATATAATGTTCTTTCGGTGTGCTTTGGTTCAGAAAGTGTCGAGTTTTATGTTTTTTATTATGCCCATAGCCACCTTTAGATTGATATCGAAATCGAGTGCTCTTTTTGAATGCAGACACATGCGTTGGCTTCGCTGTCGATGTGGAAATGGGCCGGATTTTGGGATAGTGCAGGTCAATCCACACCCACTCGCTATTCGTACCATATCACCGACATTTTACAACGGTATCTTTTCTTATTGAAGCAGCAAGCGGTGAAGATTCTGCGGCCGCCGATTCGAACTGCGCATACTGCTCATTTGTCGGCAATGACAGGCATTGATATTTTCCTGCTCGAGCGGCAGGTTAGCTTTCAAGTGGAATATTAATCTGATTCTGGTGATTGCCGCTAGCTCATATGAAAATTATTGTTCCTCCCATATTTGCAACAGGAGGGGAGTTGCCTTGAAGGCTAGGGTACGTTCCGTATCTTGCAAGAGCACATATTCTTTTAGCATCTCTTTTCCCCTTATTCTGTCGTAAGTGAACTTGACATTCAAATGCTGGCGGACTGAGGAGGTCAGATCTTCGAGTATCCGTTGGGGAACAGCAAAAAGGGTATTAATACCAAGTCGAGAAAATTTTAACACCTAATTTAGATAATAATGAATTGATGACGCACGAGTTTTGTTGCAAATGCAAAGAAGCGTTAGATAGAAGATATAGCATTAAAAGATCATACATACGCAGAAAAGGGGATCGGATTGGATCAGTTGAATATCCGAACACCAGAAATGTTTGCCGATGGGCGTTACAAATACATTGAAGTCTGAATGTGAAACAACTATCTATTTTGGATCGAGGTATAGAGTGAAGTGAATGGATGTCTTAGTTGAAGAAATCTCGCTAGCCCTCCTTCATTTTAGTTCCACCTTGCAACAAAGACTACCTCAGGATAAGCTGATGTAGCCTTTCTCAATATTTCACTGCCTTTCCCTCGAAGGACTTTATCGAAAAACGCTCCAACGAAAACTCGCATGATCTCTAAGCTCCTCGGCCCGGTAATGCTCCCCAACAGTTCAACCACGGCAGGCGGTAAATAAGTGGTAAGACCTAGGACATCAACAAGAAGTGGAAGATCAGTGAATGACCCGTGCTGCGCTCCCAACACCTCCAACTCCAACTTCCACGCCTTCAATTCAGGCCAGGTGGCGGCCCACGACGGATCCGTGCTCTGATTCTTCCCTTCATGACCGACGAGCAAAAATGGTCGCTTTGTGCCTTGCTGCATTGCAGGACCAAAGAAGGTGCCATCGAGATTCACACCACAGGAAAGACGTGTATCATTAACCATTGATGCGAGCGCTGTTGCACCTCCAAGGGAATGACCGAAAATACCAAAACTCTTGATATCGAGCTGACAGCTTGAGCCTGGGAAGAGAGACTTTGAAATCGAAGGAGTGCTTAGTTGATTCAGGACAAAAGTGACGTCTTGAGCTCGAACTGCCAGGGCAAAGTCGATCTGCTCTTCGGTCTCAATGTCCGCGGCGAAGATGACCGAGCCGTCCGGAAATTCAACAATGGGGGCATCGTAGGTGTGGTCGATAGAGATGACAACGTAGCCGTTACTAGCGACGGATTGAGCGATGGCGCCGTACTCAAGCCGGGAATTACCTAGGCCGGGCGAGAAAAGGAGAACGGGATATTGACGAGGGCGGTACTTTCGATGGATTTGCGTGCAGATTTGTAGCTTGAGGCTCCCAAAAGTTCCTGCGGGTATGCCTAAGGGCCCGTAGGTCTGATCGTAGAAGTTTGCGGTCTTGTCCGGCATGTATTCCGTTGAGCTGAGGTTGGAGCATTGAGAGGAGGGTATGGGCGAGTAAACGGATACCATCAGGACCCTAGAGGTATTTGTTGGTGCGAATGGATCAAGGCGGGTAAAGTCGGTCAACATGGTTGTAGTGATGAGCGTGCTGTAAGGGCCCAGGGGGGAAGGAATGAGGGCATCCGTAGCGAGGGCGCTGGAGAGTCCTGCCAACAGGATCACTCCAGCGCAATCGATATTGGAAGGAAACATGGTAAGGCGGAAAAGGCGGAAGAGAAACAGAGACGACCTATAAAATTGAAAAGGCAGTAATGGCTGTTGATTGAATGCGAGGATGAGAAAAAAAAGGACACTGGAGAGGGACAACCTCACTTATATAACAATGTTCCAAAGGGACTCAGCACTTGCTGGTTTTTTTGTTTGACTTAACTCAGCCCGGCGATGGCCGGTGTTACGAGCAGTAGGCAGGGCATGATATTCTCTCAAATTGGTAATGATAATGATTTTGACGGGTTGAGGATGCGAACGCAGTCTGTTCTTCGTTAGGTGCGTTCCTTCGCTGCCTATTTGGGTTTGGCGCCGTCATGCCTCCGCCACACACGGGAAGAGTGTCTTGGCATCAACATCAGTCTTTACCTCTTGATTTCCATAAATGGAAGTATTCGAGCGCACAATGGTACCACTGCTCAGATACCTCCTTTTCGAGATTATCTCTCCCTATTTCATATCGTATCTTTTCGCATCCACTTCAGAGAATGATTGGCCCGAACGACAAAAGGGCAAGAGTCACACGCTGTGAGGCTTGTTCGAAGCGCAAGATCAAGGTTTTCTCTCTTTAATTTGCAACCCCAAGCCTTTACTGATGGTGGACAGTGCAGTGGTGGATTCCCTTGTGCGTATTGCAATCGCGTCGGCAAGACATGTATCGCCCCCAGAACCCAGCCTCACAATCAGGACCTGATATTTGTCCACCTTGGCGATCCCTCTCAGGTCTATCCCTCTAAAGGCAAGCCCAGAACTCCGGTCAGCGTGGCTTTAGCTGTTCCTCCCGTGATCTCACTTGATCTGCATACCAAGCTTTCGAAGCACTTCTTTTCTGTCTTTATACAGACAAATGACTTCACGGGAGCCAAAAGTCTGAACTTAAATCTGATCGAACACCTCTGGCAGACCAACTCGGGTTTGCGGGAGGCCATCGTGGCTGTAGCAGCTCTTGATGCAAGCAGGCGATCGCAAACACTATCTTATGGGGAGAAAGGCGTTGTAGCCACAACGGCCTTGAAGGCATATAAAAAGGCATTGGTGTCGCTGCAAACCGACCTCGATTGCCAAATGATCTTGAGCAGCGATGCATGTCTTTGGAGTACGTTCTTTCTAGGGATATTCGAGGTAAATCCCTTTCGTCAGCCTATGAGCGGTCGGTGTTAACACAACTCCAGCTCATGTACGATGTTACCGGGGAAGGATGGGTAAAGCATATACTTTACGGCACCTCAAAGATTATGCAGCTGCGGGGCCCCGCTGCGCATGCAACTGGCCCTGGCAGATCATTTTTCTTGACCTTCCGCGTATTTGAAGTATGTCGAGCACTCATATATAATGACACGACATTCTTGGACGAGCTAAGTTGGGGACTTCTGACGAAGGACATTTGGAGCGGCCAAATGGCAGTTGAATGGCATCCTAAAGAAGCTCTGCTTGACTTGATGATATCTTGTTCGACTCTCAGTATGCGGTATGTACGACTTCTTTCCGATATTCTCACTCAAGAA
>Ga0302325_10032715_pt1 | contig 10674 bp, 14 predicted proteins | sample Palsa_T0_2_FD_201948 | JGI IMG/M metagenome (GOLD analysis project Ga0302325, IMG submission 201948) | Peat permafrost microbial communities from Stordalen Mire near Abisko, Sweden - Palsa_T0_2 | ecosystem: Environmental > Terrestrial > Soil > Palsa > Peat permafrost | place: Sweden: Abisko...
CACCCGAACGATCAGCGGATCCGCCAGATCCGCGTCTTCGCCGAGCCAGTCGTGGACGCGGCCGGCTCGGTGGTGGCGCTGCACGGGGCCTTCCAGGACGTGTCAGCGCACTACCACACGCAGGTCGTGCTAGCCGCGACCCGCGATCAGCTCGCGGACAGCGAACAGCGCGTCGCGGAGGAGCACCTGCTCGCCCTGCGGCTCCAGCAGGCGATCATGCCGCCGGACGAGCAGCCGATCGAGGCGGCCGGGATCGACGTCGCGGTCCGCTACCGGCCGGTCGGCGAAGGTCACCTAGTAGGCGGCGACTGGTACGACACGCTGCTGCTGCCCGGCAAGGATGTCCTGCTCGTGGTCGGCGATGTCGCCGGGCACGGCATCGACGCGGTGACCGGGATGGTCGCGGCGCGCAACTCGCTGCGCGGCCTGGCCATCACCGGCTCAGGCCCGGCCGAGCTGCTGCGCATGCTCAACGGCGTGATGTGCGATCTGACCTCTGGCGTGGTCGGGACGGTGGTGTGCGGGCTCTATAACCCGGACACCCACGTGCTGCGCTGGGCCCGGGCCGGACACCTGCCGCCGGTGCTGGTGCACGGCGGGACCGCCGCCGAGCTCCCGCTGCCCGGCGGTGTGCTGCTCGGCATGGATTCGGACGCCGAGTACGAGGAAAAAACCCAGCTGCTGCAGTCCGGCGACACCTTGCTGCTGTTCACCGACGGCCTGATAGAGCGGCGCGATAAGTCCATCGAGGATGTCCTTGACGACTTCGTAGCGGTCGCGGCGGAGCCCGGCGACGGGGCGGGGGAGCTGACCGCGGCCGTTCAGGCCGACCGGATCATGGCCAGCGCGGTCTCCGACACCGGTGATGACGCCTGCCTGGTCGCAGTCCGCATTCGCTGATCAGGCTGCCGGCCCGGCTGATCGTGTGCAGTTACCCCCAGAAGTGGCAGGTAACTGCACACGATCACGAGCGGAACGGCCAGGTGCCAGAGCTCCGGGGAGAGGATGCCGGCTCCCAGGACCCGCCGTTCACTCCAAGCCCAGGTGTCCATCGAGCGTTTAGCCAAACCTACGCCGCGGAACAGCTCCGCCGCGGGACAGCTATCTGGACTTGCGGCCTGCCAGGACGTCCCTGATCCAGTCGGTAGCGCCAGCGATGGGCGCGACCACTTTGAGCACCTCAGCGGTCGGCCGCATGTTCGGGTGCGGGCGGGTCGGCGCGAGCTTCTTGCCCTGCGCGAGCAGGGCGCCGAGCTCGTCAAGCTCCTGCTCGCTGAGCGCGAGCCGGACCCCTGGCCAGACCCGCGTTTCCTCGAAGTCGATGTGCGCCCGGCCGATCGTGAGGAACCGCCGGATCAGCGCCTCGAACCCGGCGCGCTCCGGATCGTGCTTTTCCAGCTGATCAAGGACGCGCTTGGCTTCCTGCTCCTGGCCGATCGCCTGGTCAGCGAGCCGGCCGCCATCCTGCACGCGCCTGCGGATAAGCGGCCAGAAATACTGCTCCTCAACGGCCTCGTGCCCGGACTCGTCCATGATGACCTGCTCCACCAGCGCGGCGAGCCGCCCATCCCCGGCCCCGCAAACAGCAGCCCCAGCCTCGGGCTCACCCGGCAGCGCGGCTTCTATCGCATCAAGCAGCCGCCTGATCTCGTCATGGTCACGCCGCAAGATCTCGATAGCGTCAGTCATCTCAAATCCCCTCCGCTGTCCATTCTGGGCTATCGGCTCCTCGCCACGCCCGACTCCTCGCCACGCGGCACCGCGGCATAACCGAAGGCCCGGGAAGCCGAGGCTTCCCGGGCCCTCAGCAAGGAAACCCGCGGGGGGGATACGGGTTCCCTTGTCTATAGGTTTTACAGGTTTTACGCCGCCTGGGCGGTCGCGCGGTCATAAACGGCCAGAGTTTCGCTCGCGATGCGGTCCCAGGAGTAGCGCGAGCGGGCACGGTCGGCCGCCGCGACCCCGTAGGCCTCCATCAGCATCGGGTGCGAGAGCAGCTGCCGGATCTTCTGGGCCAGCAGGGCGGGCCGGTCCGGCGGGATCAAGATGCCGGTCGTTCCGTCCACCACGGCGTCCAGGTGACCGCCGACCGGGGGAGCGATGACCGGGGTACCGCACGCCATGGCCTGCAGCGATGTCGTGCCGGCCGGCTCGTACTGGCAGGTGCTCACCACCAGGTCAGCCGAACGCAGCAGGGCCGGCATCAAGGTGTAGTCGACCGTGCCGGTGAAGATCACCCGGTCTGAGATGCCCAGCGACGCCGCGCACTTGGCCAGCTTGACGTAGGAGTCATCCTTACCGAGCTCGACCTCGGCGGGTCCGCCGACGACCAGCAGCTCGGCGCCGGGAACCCGGGTCAGCGCCCGGAGCAGTGCCTCGAGCGGCAGCCGCTCGTTCAGGTCAGCCGCGGCCAGCAGCCGCGGACGGCCGTTGCGCTCGGCAATCGGGCCCTCCGGGCTGAACAGCTCGGTGTCCACGCCCCACGGCACCATCCGGATCGCGGACCGGTGCACGCCCAGGTGCGTAAGGTCGGCCACCTCGGCGGTGTTCGTCGCCACCACCGCGGCGGCGCTCCGGCCGATGGCGGGCTCCAGCCGGAGCCGCGCCGCAGCGGCGTCGGCCGCCTTCTTCTCGGCGCGCTTGCCGTCCCGCTGCGGCGCGTTGCGCCGCTCGGTGACGCCAAGTGAGCTGAATTCCTGCACGACGGGGATGCCGAGGTCGCGGGAGGCGGCCAGCGCGGCCAGGCCGCTCGTCCAGCGCATCGCGTGCACGACATCGGGGCGGTCAGCGTTCCAGCGGCTCCGCAGCGGGCTGCTGAAGGCGGGCACATGCGCCAGGAGGTCGGCGTCGCTACCTTCACCGGCGACAGAAACCGGGCCGGCGTCAATGTGCTCGATCCGGACCCCGGCGGCCAGCTCGGCTCGATCGGGGAGGCTGGGGTCGCTCTTCTGCGCGTACACCGTCACCTGGTGACCCTGGCCGGCGAGCTTGCGGGTGAGCTCGGTGAGCCCGACATCATCACTGTCCGGGCCTGAGCCGGTACGGGGGTGCAGCGGGGTTGCGTTCTGGGCAACTAGAGCAATTTTCATGGGGGCCTCTCTCGCTGACGAACCTTAGGTCACGGTGTTCGTTAGCGAGAGACGGAAAAGTGGTGCACAATCCGCGCGCTCTGCGAACACCGCGTTCGCATTGAGCGTGCCTGCGTCGTAGGCACCACTGGGGAGAACAATACCCCCAAGGCGGGCCTACGCAAACCACCGCTAGCAGATTAACCGCCGGCGCGTCGCCCGCCGGCCCGCACCGGGAGGCCGGTAACGGCGAGCGGCTGATCAGCCCGCAGCGGCTTCGGCCACGCTGTCGAAGACGGGAATCAGCCGGTCAGCGGTGGTCAGCCGCAGGATCTTGGCCACTGCGGCCTGCGGGGATACCAGCGCGAGGACCCCGCCCTGCCGGTCGAGGGACCGGTTGACCCGCAGCAGCGCGTGCAGCGCCGAGGAATCCATGAACCGGAGGCCAGACATGTCGACGATCAGCGAGCGCGGCTGCTGCGCGACTTCTTCATCGAGCAGGCGGCGCAATTCATCAGTATTCGTGACGTCAGCCTCGCCGGCGATCTCCACCAGCGTATAAGGCTCGCCGGCGGACTCCCGGGCTGTCACAGAGACCGTCAGCAGATCCACGCACTTGTTCTACCACACGGCGGATTCCAGCGGGGATACTCCTCACCGGGTTGGAATAACGCCTCGCGCGGCCTGATCTGACTGCTCTGCCGGGCCTCAGGAGGGGGGCAGGTTCATGTGCAGGCGGATCGTCGTGCCCGTCTCATCCGAGCGCAGCTCGACCTGATCGCAGACCTCGTTGACGATCCAGAGCCCGTGCCCGCCCCTGGCCTCGAGCGAGGGCTGGCGCTGTCCGGCCAGCGGGTCGGTGATCGTCCCCTCGTCGTGCAGCTGGCAGACGATCTCGTGGGCGTCGTACCAGATCTGCAGGTTCCCCGGGGACTTGGCGTGCCGGACGGTGTTGGCCGCTACCTCGCTGACCGCGAGCACCAGGTCGATGGCGCGGGCTTCGCTCAGCCCCGCCTTGATCGCATAGCGCTGCACGATAGCGCGGATCGAGGCCAGGTCGGTGGTGTACGGATACGACGTAGGCTCACGCGCCGCAGGAGGCGATGGCTCGTCGTCGCTCGGCCGGGCGATCGGCGGACGGGCGAGCGCTTCGTGTGCCGCAGGTGCGCCCCGCGCGGTCCTGCCTTCTGAGGCCATCAGCACACACGATACACCGGCGGTGTAAAGCGGTCGCCGCGATGGTGCTTGTGTAGGGAAATGCGGAATTTACCGGAAGATCCGAAGCCGCTCTCACGTGTATCCGCCGTGGAGAGGGTAGACGAGCAGATGTCCCGAGTTTGCGGCTCTTCGGAAGCGCAGGAGCCGCCAGTCTTTCGGAGGTAAATATGCGAGTCGGAGGGCTTATCGTCCTGATCTGGCTCATTATCGGTGCGATTGCGGCCGGTCAGCGCGGCTATTACGGTAACTCGGCAACTACCTGCGCCCACGCAGGCAATATCGTCGCTACGGTGGCGGCAGGCCCGCTTAACTACGTCGGCGTGAACCCCAAGATCTCCTGCCACCTGCCTTCCCCGAGTAACTAGGTTTCCCTTCAGCGATTTCGACCACTGTGCTGCGGCGTCGCGGCCCCGACTGGCTGCGGCGCCGCGTCATGTGCCAGTGACCTTCGGTACCAGTTTTTCCTCCGAACGGACCTGAGTGCGTGCACCAGGTTCGCTTACTGGTTCCCGGCTAGGTCGTGCCGGAAATGTCACGCATCCCCGCAGCCGCCGCCCGCCTACCCGGCCCCCGACAGGTAAACCCTGGCCTGGATGAATGCGGCCCGGCGGCCAACCGCCCTGGCCGCCGGGCCAGCTCAAGGACGCCCCGGCGGGTGATCAGCCGGGCGCGAGGTTCGCTTGATAACCGTTCGGCTACCCGGCTGCGCTGCCGGGAAACGTGCGCAAGCCCATCGGCCTCGGCTTGCCCGGCGGGGCAGGTTTGCTGGTCACGCCGCAGGGAAGTCGGCACGCGTGCCTCAGGGTGACCAAGCTGATCCGCCGGGACCGCTAGCCGGAGAGCCGCGGGAGCGAGAGCTTGACCTGCCATGGGCCCGACGGGCTGGCTCGTGGCTCATCTGGTGGGTACTGATGATGGCGTTCTGGGTGATGCTCGACGACTCGGTTGCCACCGACGAGCTGCTGGCCGGCGCCGGCGCCGCCGCCATCGCGGCCTCGCTCGCCGAACTGGTCACCTATCAGGCCGCGTCACGGTTCCGGATGCGGGCCGGCTGGCTCGTACCCGCGCTGCGGCTGCCCGGCGAGGTGGCCAGGGACACGGTGATCGTGTACCGGGCCCTGTGGCGGCGGCTGGTACACGGCGAGCAGCCGGCCAGCGCGTTCATCGAGCGGCCTGTCCGGTTCGGCGATGACACGCCGGAGGGCGTCACCCGCCGCACGCTCCTGGTGGGCGGGACCAGCGTCGCGCCCAACACCTTCGTGCTCGGCATCGACCCCGAGCGTGACGTCATGGTGCTGCACCAGCTGGTAGCCGAACGGGAGGGGAAATGACATGACGGTGGCCTTCGTCGCGGCGGCGGTCGCGATGCTGATCGGGCTCGTCCCCGCTGGGATCGTGCTGTGCCGCTCGAGTCTGATGGCGGCGGTCGTGGCGTACGAGTTCATCACGTCGGTCGTCGTGATGGTGCTCGCCCTGCTGGCGCAGGGGTTCGGCCGGTCCGGCCTGTTCGAGCTGGCCGTGCTGCTCGCGGTGCTCATGTTCGGCAGCGGGCTGGTCTTCGTCCGCGCCCTGGAGCGCTGGCTGTGATGGCCAGGGACGCTCTGCTGGCCAGAGATGCGCTGCTGGCCCGAGATATTGGCGCCGACGTCCTGCTCGGCCTGGCGGTGGCCGTCGTGATCAGCGCCTCGGTCGGCGTGCTGGTCATGCGGGACCCCTACCAGAAGCTGCACTTCGTGACCCCAGCCGCCCTGATCGCGCCCCTCCTGGTGACGCTCGCGGTCCTGGCGCGGATGGGGCTGACCGAGAACACCGGCGAGACGTGCCTGGCGCTGGGGTTCATGGTGATCGCCGGGCCGTTCCTGTCGCACGCCACGGTCCGGGCCATCCGGATCAGGGAGAAAGGCGACTGGCGCCAGGGCCGGGACAGCGCGACGGCGGCGCGGGAGAAAGACCAGTGATCGCGGCCGTCAGCACCCCGTACACGGTGCCCGTCGCCATGATGGACATCCTGCAGGTGACGATCTTGATCCTGGTGGCGGCGGGCGCCACCGCGGTCGTGCTGATCAGGGAACGGGTCCGCCAGGTTCTCGTGCTGAGCGTCTACGGCGTGCTGCTGGCCGTGCTGTTCCTGGCCTTCCAGGCGCCCGACGTCACGCTGTCCGAGCTCACCGTGGGGGCGGTGGCGCTGCCCGTCGTGCTGCTGCTGACCCTGGCGAAGATCAAGAAGCGCGAGGAATGAGGCCGGGCGGGACCGGCGGACCGGTGAGGTCCGCCCCATGACACAAGCGCAGCGCCGCCTGGCCTTCCTGCTTGGCTCGGCCGGCCTGGCCGCCTTCTACCTGTGGGGCCTGTTCGGGCTGCCCGGTTTCGGTAACTACCCGGGGCCCTACGGGTTCATCATCAACCGCATCGCGGTGGGCCAGACCGACGCCACCGGGGTGGTGTCGACGGTCAACTTCGAGTACCGCGGCTTCGACACGGTGGGGGAGGAGTTCATCTTGTTCGCCGCCGCCGCCGGAGTGGCCACCGTGCTGCGCCGCCTGCGCGGCGAGCAGGAACGGCCCGCGGTCGACGAGGCCGCAGATCGCCAGGTGCCGCCGACTAGCAGCGCGATCCGGATGATCGCCCTGCTGTTCACCGGGCCGGTCGTGGTGATGGGCTGGTGGCTGGCCTCGCACGCCCAGACCAACCCGTCCGGCGGGTTCCAGGGCGGCGTCATCCTGGCCACCGCGTTCGTCCTTATCTACCTGTCGGGGGAGTTCGTGGTGTTCAAGCGGATCAGCCCGGTGGACGTGACCGACGTAGTGGAGGCGGTCGGCGCGGGCGGTTTCGCCGCCGTCGGCGTCAGCGCGGTGGCCATGGGCCTGCCCTACCTGTCGAACTTCCTGCCGCTCGGCAGCGTGCCCGGCGCGGTGAGCTCGTCCGGGACCATCGCGCTGATCAGCTTCTTCGTCGGCCTCGAGGTGGCCGCGGCGTTCATCTTGATCATCGGCGAGCTGCTCGAGCAGACGCTGCTCATCCGGCAGGGAGGCCAGTGATGGCGTACATCCCGTTCATCGTCGTCGTCTGGATCTTGATGGTCGGCCTGTACGGGATCGTCACCAGCCGCGACCTCATCCACCTGATCATCTGCCTGATCGTCGTGCAGTCCTCGACGTACGTGCTGCTGCTCGGCGTCGGCTACGTGACCGGCGCGGTCGCGCCGTATTTCTACGACGTCCCGGTGCACACCCCGGCGGTCGACCCGGTGGTCCAGGCCCTCGCGCTGACCGACGTCGTGGTCGAGGCGGCCGTCACCGCGCTGCTGCTCGCCTTCGCCATCCAGGCCCACAAGCGCTTCGGCACCCTGGACCCCCACGAACTCGCGTCGCTGAAGGGATAGCCGTCCGTGGACGCCGAACTCGCGTCGCCGAAGGGATAGCCACCGGTGGACCAGCTGCTCGCGCTCGCCGTGGTGGTGCCGCTGCTCGCGGCCGCCGCGATCTCGGCGGCCGGGCCGCTGTTCGGCCGCGGCCGCCGGGTCCTTGACGGGGCCGCCATCGGTGTCGCCGCCGCCGTCGCGGTCCTTCTCCTGATCATCATGTTCCGGACCGCCGCCGGCGACCAGGTCTACTGGTTCGGCGGATTCCGGCCGGCCCGCGGCATCGCGATCGGGATCGACTTCGAGGCGGGGCCGCTCAGCGCCGGCCTGGCCAGCCTGGCCGCGGTGCTGGTGACCGCGGCCATGACGTTCTCCTGGCGGTACTTCGAGCGGGTCGCCACCTACTACCACGTGCTGATGCTGATCTTCCTGGCGGGAATCACCGGCTTCTGCCTGACCGGCGACATCTTCGACCTGTTCGTCTGGTTCGAGCTGATGGGGGTGGCGGCCTACGCGCTGACCGCCTACCGGCCCGAAGAGCGGGGACCGCTGCAGGGCGCGCTCAACTTCGCCATCACCAACAGCATCGGGGCCTACCTGTCGTTGTCGGGCATCGCCTTGATCTACGGGCGTACCGGAGCGCTCAACATGGCCCAGATCGGCGAGTACATCGACCGGCACCCGCCCGGCGGCCTGGTCGTGGTGGCGTTCCTGCTGATCCTGTCGGGCCTGCTGATCAAGAGCGCGATCGTCCCCTTCCACTTCTGGCTGGCGGACGCGCACGCGGTTGCGCCCACGCCGGTGTGCGTCCTGTTCTCCGGGGTCATGGTGGAGCTCGGCCTGTACGGGATCGCCCGGGTCTACTGGTCGATCTTCGGCCAGGCCCTCGGGCACCGGGCGGGTATCTCGGACGTGTTTCTCGCGCTGGGCGTGCTGACGGCCGTGGTCGGCGCGCTGTTCTGCTTCCGCGAGCGGCATATCAAGCGGCTGCTGGCCTTTTCCACCATCAGCCACGCCGGCATGTTCCTGGCCGGCATCGCCCTGCTGACCCCGCTCGGCCTGGCCGGCACCGCCGTCTACGTGGCCGGTCACGGCCTGGTGAAGGCGGCCCTGTTCCTGTGCACCGGCATCATCTTGCACAGGCTCGGCTCGGTCAACGAGACCTGGCTGCACGGCCGGGGGCGGTCGCTGCGGGTCACCGGCGTGGTGTTCACCCTGGCCGGCCTCGGGCTGGCTGACCTGCCGCCGTTCGCCACCTTCCTCGGCAAGGGCTGGATCGACGACAGCGCCGGAGCGCACGGGCTGCCGTGGCTGATGGCGGTGTTCATCGTCTGCTCCATCTTGACCGGCGGGGCCGTGCTGCGCGTCGCCGGAGGCGTGTTCTACGGCCTGGGCGACGCGCCGTCGGAGGATCCCGCGATGGCCAAGGCGGCTGACGAGGAAAAGAGCGAAACCGATTCCGGCAAGCAGCGGACCCCGCTCACCATGATCATCCCGCCCGCCATCCTGGTCGCGGTCGCCTTCGCGATGGGCTTTCTCACGCCGCTCGGCCCGGCCGTCGAGGCCGCCGCCATCCGGTTCGAGGACCAGCCCGGTTACAACGCCACCGTGCTGGCCGGCGCGCACCTCACCCACCCGGTGGCTATTGCCGCCGCGGAGAGCACCGGTATCACCACCGCCAGCGTCCTGGCCGGTGCCGGCTCCGCCGCCGGCGCGCTGATCCTGGCCCTTCTCGCCCTCTACTGGCGCCGTCTGCCGCTGCTGCGGCGCGGGTACGAGCCGGGCACCGGCCTGACCACCGTGCTGGCCCGTTTCCAGAGCGGTGTGATCAGCGACTACGTGACCTGGATCGTCCTCGGCCTGGCCTGCCTAGGCGGCGTCCTCACCCTTGTCCTCCGGTGACACGGCGGCCCGCCGGGACTCACCTGGACGGCTGGCGCCTACATATGTAGTCTTGACGCGTGAAGATGACCGCGCCGCTGGAGCGAGTGCTGCGCGCCTTCCTGACCGACCCCTCGGCCCGGCGCTACGGCTATGACCTGATGAAGGCGGCCAGCCTGAAGAGCGGCACCTTGTACCCGATGCTGGGCCGGCTGGAGGAGGAGAAGCTGGTCAGCTCCGCCTGGGAGACACCGCAGCAGGACGGCCAGCGGCCGAGAAAGTACTACCAGCTGACGGACGACGGCATCGCGGTGGCCCGGCTGGAACTTGCGCAGCTCTCCGCCGCCCGCACGCGCGCACCTGCCGGTACGCGCGCCCCTGGGCGCGCCGCCCGCCCGGCACCGGGGAGCCTGGGATGAGGGGAGAGGGCAGGCTGCTGCGGATCGGGGAGGTCCTAGTTGGCTGGGCCTGCCGCCGCCTGCCCCGCAGGATCCGGGACGAGCGTTACCAGGAATGGGTAGCCGAGCTTCCCGTTGTCCTGCATGATCCCGAGATCCGGTTCAGCGGCCGGCGGGCCGCCCGGATGCTGGGCTACGCGCTCGGCACGATCCGGGGCGCTGCCCTGCCCGGCCGGCATCGCCGTCGTCGCCGGATTACCCGCGGGACGGTACTGGTCGGCGCGATGCTCATCTTCATGCCGGCTGGCCTGGGCCTCGACGTCTGGAACGCGGTGCAGACCCCAGGAGACTGGACTAGCTATTTCTTTGCCGGCCTGACCCTCCTTGGCCTGGCCGCGAACCTCGGGCTGTACCTGCGCCGCGGCAGGCCGGGCAAAGCCAGACTCTAGTCACGGCCGAAGCGCCAGCCTCTATCGTCCCGTTAAATGCCCGCGAAAACGACGTAGATCTTTATCGTGGGCGATCACTCCCCTTGTAGGGCAGTGTCACTTAGCCTGTCCGGCCGCAGAATGCCCAGGTGTTGCCGTCTCTCCAGCACTATCGGGCATCTCACGCCACTCAGCGGCATGATTCGAATTTATCGTGCGTCATCACCCCCTCTATCGAGGGGGTCCTAACACACGATAACGATTTTCCCCGTTTTACAGCTGCTTTACCCGGACGGTCCTGCTACAGGACTCGTCTTCCG
>Ga0302325_10032716_pt1 | contig 10674 bp, 10 predicted proteins | sample Palsa_T0_2_FD_201948 | JGI IMG/M metagenome (GOLD analysis project Ga0302325, IMG submission 201948) | Peat permafrost microbial communities from Stordalen Mire near Abisko, Sweden - Palsa_T0_2 | ecosystem: Environmental > Terrestrial > Soil > Palsa > Peat permafrost | place: Sweden: Abisko...
TGCCTTGGCCCCAAAAACAGGATACCATAAAACTGTTTGTTAAGTGAACAGTATTGGGGCTAGCGGCATTTTCGCATTTTCATTTCGGCCAAGTCGGGACAACCGAAGTAGGCCCGCTTGACCAGGCCGCGGCCGTCTTTCGGGCACACCTATTCCCCAACGGCATCACCATCCAACATCTATACAAGTGTGCAAATACGTTGGGTGTTGCGGCCGCGCCGTTTGGTTGTTCGCGTGAGTATCCCGATAAGATATGGAACGTAATGAGACTGAACCCGATCAGCAGTCATTTTTTTCTAAACCTCAGCAAGTCAAATTGAATAGCGTTGCGCTGTGTGCTGTTGGTGGGCCGCGCGTCTCAGCGGAGGTTGCCCCTTTATAGCGAACAGTCGGTCAGGCATCCCCGCATCTGGGTGGCGCGATCCCCGAATCCAAGAGGCGAATTGCGACGGTCTTCCTCATATCAACAAAATGCTCTGCGGGCGTGATCGCAGCCCGCATCTCGGCTCCCCGAGAAGAACTCTTCATAGTGAAAAACGGAGAATTTCGTTGGAGAATGCATCACTACACGGCTGAACAAGGCTGGCTTGCTGCGCGTCTGGCGGGTGAATCCACCAAAGGAACCCCTTTTCTAACTGAATAGACGATCGGCGTGTGCCATAGGTGTCCCGGTATACCCTTCCGGCGCTATGTTCACAGGTCCGAATCGAAACCCTGAATTCACCCACGTCGATCAGTGCCTCATTGTCCCAGCACGGCAGGCAACTCAGGTCTGTGCAGCGAAAGATCACCGATCTGGGGATGCTTGGAGACGTCCCACCGGCCGGCCAGCGCCCTGATCAAGAGTACGCTGGCGTCCATGCGACGCCGCAAAATATCGACTTCGTTCCGCTCGTTTTCGAGCGCAATATCTGAGAATGGTGCCCGACATCGGAAGCCGGGCGTCGATGCCCACCGACGCGGTCGCCACATGACTGATTTGGCGTGCCGGCTTATCCTCCGGTGCATCCTTTGGCGGGTGGAGGCGGAGATCGGCATCGTTGGCCAGCTCCATCGCCCTGGCGGGCAAGCTCGCTCAATCCGCCCTCGGCCAATGTTTGCAGGCGCCAGGCGATGCGTTTGAACAGGGCTTCCTTATGTTTCGACCGAACCTCTTCGCCAAAAAGCTCCGCGTGTTTCTGCGGGAGCTGGGCGACGGTCATCCGCCGGAGGTCATCGCCGCGATCCGGGTCGGTGGTGAATCTGGTCCCACGCGAGCAGCGTGCCGTGGCCGGTATGGTTGTTGGATATCCTGACGCCGGCGTCCTCGACACCATGAATCAGCCAGTCGTCATCAACGGGCGGCAACTGCGGCCCGTCGGCACCGTAGAATCGCTCCGCGACCGGCCTCAACCGGACGTGGCTCCAGGCGTTCTTCTTCATACGGCTTTTGTTCATCGGGTTTCTCCCTGCCCAGATTCTATGTTCATTCTAGCAGTCGCCCCGGGTAGCTCTTGGTCTCTAAGAAGCCGCGGACGCATCTGGTGGAATCGATCACGGTAAATGTTTGGACTCAGCTTGACTCTGTTACGGAAATGGTGCCGTAGCGCTGCCGCGGACCCGAAGCCACACTGTTCTGCCACATCTTCAATAGAGAGCGTTGTGGTTTCCAGAAGGTCCTTCGCTCGCCGAACCCGCAACACTGTTATCCAGCGAAGTGGGCTCATTCCAGTGGTCTCCGCGAAGCGGCGAGATAGTGTGCGCTTACTCGTGTGCGCCTCTCCAGCGAGCTGCTCGACCGTCACTTGTGTGTGCAGCCTCGTGTGCGTCCACTCCAGTAAACGTGAAAGCCAGGGATGGGCTTCTTCCCCCACAGGCTTATCAATGAACTGTGCCTGACCTCCTTCGCGATGGGGGGATACAACCGCCCTCCGAGCTACATTATTGGCCACGACTGTTCCGAAGTCCTTACGAATAATGTGAAGACAAAGGTCGATACCGGCAGCACTCCCGGCGGAAGTAAGGATGTCCTGTTCGTCTACATAAAGCACATCGGGCTGAATCCGAATCAGCGGAAATGCGCGAGCCATCTGGTCGATAAACTTCCAATGCGTAGTAGCTTGCCTGCCATTCAGGAGACCGGTCGCTCCGAGGACAAACGCGCCTACACAGAGTGAGACAAGACGCGCACCGCGTTCATGGGCCTCAAGCAACGCATGGATGAGCGGTTCTGGCGGTGTCGCAATTGGCTTGCACCAACCCGGAATAATAATCGTGTCTGCCTGCTGCAGCTCGCTCAAACTTCCTCGTGCCGCTATGGTGATTCCGCCCGTTGCGCGAACAGCACGGTTGTCCAATCCGCAGACCGAGAAGGAATACCAACTGTCAAATTCTGGACGTGGTAGCCCAAACATCTCGACTACGATCCCAAACTCAAACGTGCACAGGCCGTCATAAGCCAACGCGACTACTCGGTGCTGGGCGGCGGAAGCTCTCTTTGTGGTCTCAGCGATTGGCATATATTTTACGATAATCGTCTTTTAGGCCACTGGCAAGCATGACTGCTCCTGGTAGACACTTGGGTGACAGGAGGCCTACTGAAGTTCTTCCTCTTGATCGGCGGGAATCCATGAGTCACGCGTCAATCTGGTTCGAACGCAAGTTTGAGTCTTCGTTTCCCGTGGAACTGCTTCCGAATCTGTGCGCACGTCTGCGCGGCACTCCGGCCAGGCTTGAAGAGGTGCTTCGTGGCCGTTCTTACACAATCCTGATCGGGAAAGCGCAACTAAAGTGGTCAGCTCAGGAAAACGCCGGTCACTTGCTTGACCTAGAACCGCTCTGGCTGGCGCGAGTGGGCGATTACGTGGCGGCCAGGGACCAACTCACCGTAGCGGACTTGAAGAATCGAAAAACCGACGAAGCAAACCACAATGCACGCCCACTGGAACAGATTCTGAGTGAGTTCCGCGCTGCAAGAGAAGGACTGCTGAAGCGTATGGACGAATTGGACGCACCACCATTTGCCCGAGCCATTCCGCACCCGCGTTTGAAGACGCCGATGCGGCTAGTGGACCATTTGTATTTTGTCGCCGAACACGACGATCATCATCTCGCGCGAATATGGGAACTAGTCAGTGCAAAGGAGCGAACATGGCCACAACTCAACCTGTAACCGACTGGAAGAAGGAGTGGTTCGACATTGAAGATGTAGCGTACTTGAACACCGCAACACACGCAGCGATGCCCTGCGTTTCCCTGCGCGCGGTGCAAGCCTCTCTCGAAGCCAATAAGTTTCCCCATCACGTAGACGATTCCGCTTTCTTTGAAGTACCAATCCGCCTTCGCGCCTCAATCGCCAGACTCATCGGCAGCAAGCCGGAAGAGATCGCTCTGACGACGGGCGCAAGCCCTGGCATCGCGGCCGTGGCACATGGCCTGACGTGGAAGCCGGGCGACGAGATCATCACTGCCAAGGGAGAGTTCCCGCTGCAGTACGCCACCTGGAAGCCAATGGAAGAACGCGAGGGCGTGAAACTGAAAATCGTGGCGCCGCGGGACCGCTTTATTACGGCGGACGACCTGATTGCCGCGATGACGCCGAGAACGCGCGTCATCTCCGTAAGTCATGTGCGCTTTGACGACGGCTCTCTGTTAGATGCGTCTCGCGTGGCTGCGGCCTGTCACGCGCAAGGAGCGATGCTTGTGCTTGATGCGAGCCAGTCTTGTGGGGCGGTGCCAATGGATGTAAACGAACTTGGCGCCGACTTTTTGGTGTGCGCCGGATATAAGTGGCTCCTCAGCCCCTGGGGCACAGGATTTTTTTGGGCCAAGAGCGGACACCTTGATACTGCGCGTCCAGGGCCGTTTTATTGGACGGCCCAGGGCACAGACAGTTTTTCTGCGTTGAATTTTGTTGATCCCACAGCATCCCGCAGTGCACACCGTTGGGACGCGGCGGAAGCGTCCACTCATTTCAATTTCAACCTGACGGCCATGGACGCCTCGGTTGATTTTGTGTTGCGCGTTGGGCCTGATTTGGTCCTCAAACACAACCATAAATTGATCAAGTTCTTGTTCGAATGCCTTCCCAAAGACTGCGTTCCGGCCAGTCCGCTGGACTGCGTACAGCGCGGGCCGTACGGTTGCTTCACCGCGCCGACCCCGGAGAAAACTGCCGGGCTTTATAAGAGGTTGCGACAGGAAAATGTTGTCGTGAGCATGCGCGAGGGAAGGATTCGCGTCTCTCCTCATCTGTTCAACTCCGAGCAGGACATAGACCGCCTCATCGGTGTTGTATCAGAGCGATGCGGGCATGATAGATAAATAGCTTCGAGGCGCGAGCAGCGGAGGCGCAGTTTCCTTAAGGAGAACGGTTTGTCGGTATACGAGAAGTTGAACGCTTTGAAGATTAAGCTGCCTGAGGTGACATCCCCAGTTGCGGCGTTCCTGCCCTTTGTGCGCGTTGGCAGCCTGGTGTTCTTGTCAGGCCACATAGCCAAGAAGAATGGAACTCCATGGGTGGGCCACCTTGGAGTGAACGTCACGACCGAACAAGGAAAAGAGGCTGCGCGAGGAGTGGCTATCGACCTCATTGGCACGCTGAACGCGGCCGTCGGCGACCTCAACCGGATCAGGCGGATCGTCAAGCTACTGGTCCTCGTCAACAGTTCGCCGGCTTTCACGGAGCAGCATCTGGTCGCAAACGGAGCGTCAGAGCTGCTAGTTGAGGTTTTCGGCGATGGCGGAGCCCACGCTCGCGCTGCGTTTGGCGTCGCTCAGATCCCCTTCGGCTCTTGCATGGAGATCGACTTGATCGCGGAGGTTGACGATAAATGAAGTCCTATCGCTATACGGTCGTGGATGTCTTCACGACGGAGGTCCTGGAGGGTAATGCGCTGGCAGTATTTCCGGATGCGACCGACCTGGACGCAACGACCATGCAGAAGATCGCCAGGGAATTCAATCTGGCGGAAACCGCCTTTGTGCTTCCGGCGACACGCGAGGATTGTGCGGCGACTTTGCGGATATTTACGCCGGCAAAGGAGATGGTCTTTGCCGGGCATCCTACGGTTGGCAGCGCTTTCGTATTGCTCGAAGAGGGTATTGTTCCGAAAAACAGCAGCGCCTTCGTCGTGGAAGAGATGATCGGCCCTGTCCCTATCCGAATTGACAGCGGTGCACGGCCGATGATTTGGTTGCGCACGCCTCCGATTCGCGAAGGAAGATGTTATGACTCTGCTCTCTGTGCAGCAGCGCTCGGGCTGGAACCGCAGGACCTCCTTCCCATAGAACCGCAGCTCCTGAACGCCGGCAATCCCACGGTGATTGTTGCCGCTCAAGATAAAGCGGCAGTCGATCGTGCCTGGCTTGATCTGGTGGGCCTGAAAGCTCTCAAGGGAGGGGAGACCGAGCCCTTCTGTGTGTTCTTGTTCACGCCAACGCCGGAGGGGGCTTATTCGCGGATGCTTGCCCCTGAAAATGGGGTAGTCGAAGACCCGGCGACGGGCAGTTCAACCGGACCCCTGGCGGCCTACATGATTAGGCACAAGCTGGTGTCGGGTAAGGCGGGCACGCGCTTCGTGAGCGAACAAGGGACAAAAATGGGCCGCCGGAGCTTCCTGCATGTCGAGATTCAGGGGGAGCAGGGCGCTGACGGCATCTACGTCGGCGGTCATGTCACGCCGATTGCCGAGGGTGTCATGAAGTTGGATTCGCTGCGGACTCAAAGGAAAAACCAATGCTTCAGGACGAATGCGAACGACAGGGCATGAAACGCGCTGATGCGCGATTCGAAGCGCGCCGCGCATACGGCGGCATCGAGCAAGCCAAAGAACCGCATCGCGACGAGCAGTCCATTCCGTGGGTCGAGCAGACCCTGCAGGATGCGCGCTACGCCTTGCGCACCTTGTTGAAGAGCCCGGGATTCACCGCGGTCGCGCTGCTAACCTTGGCTCTTGGTATCGGCGCAAACATCGCCATCTTCACCATCGTCAATGCCGTTCTCTTGCGCCCCCTGCCGTTTCCGGAGTCCGAGCGCTTAGTGCGCGTTTTTGACGATCTAAATGGCACAGGCGCGAAGGACGTGGGCCTATCCGTTCCGGAACTCGATGATCTGCGCGATCGTTCGGGGCTATTCGAGAGCGTCAGCGCGGTTTTTCCGTCAAGTACGGCGCTGCGCGGCGGCGATCGCACCGAGCGGATCGAGGCGCTGGTTACCACCTTCGAGTATTTTCGCCTGCTCGGGACCAACGCAGCGCTGGGGCGCGTGTACGGACCGTCGGATGCGGTCCCGGGTTTCACGGAGGCAGCGGTCATCAGCGACGGACTCTGGCACCGTCAATTCGGCGCGGATCCGCACGTCCTCGGCCGGCGCATCCTGGTGGACGAAGACGCTTACACCATTGTCGGGGTGATGCCGCCCGATTTCCGGCATCCGGGCCAGGCGTTGACGGCCGATGTGGAATTTTGGGCCGCGGCTGGTTTCAAGGCCAACCCCTTCCCGACTCCGCCTTCCCGCGCGCGCCGTTTTGTGCCCGGCGCGCTCGCACGTTTGAAGTCAGGGTTGACCGTTCAACAGGCTCAACAACGCTTGGATGCGTTCGTCGCGGAGTTGAGCCGATCTTACCCGATGGAGTATCCGGCGGCATCCCGCTGGTCGGTGCGGCTCGAATCGATCGAGGAAAGCTGGACCGGCAGCGTGCGGCCAATGCTGGTGGTTTTACTTGCCGCGGTCGGTTTCGTGCTGCTGATCGTCGCGGTAAATATGGCGAGCCTGCTGGTGGCGCGCTCCTCGGCACGTACGCGGGAAATCGCGATTCGGCAGGCTCTAGGAGCTTCACGCCCGCGCTTAGTGCGGCAGTTGTTGGCCGAGAGCGTCCTCCTGTCGCTGGCAGGCGGCATGTCCGCAGTTGCGGTCCTGATGCTCGCCAAAAAATCGCTGCTCGCTTTGATGCCCGCTGATCTGCCGCGGCTGAACGAAGTACATTTCGACGCCCGTGTGGTTGTGCTCGCTTTCGCACTTTCACTCCTGACCGGAATCCTCTTCGGGTTGACGCCCGCCTTGCAAGCATCCGACGCCGATCCCAATGAGGATCTGAAGGAAGGCGCACGAAGTGGTAGCCCGAGCGCGCGTAAGAATCGTTTTCGAGGATTCCTGGTAGCGGTGGAGATCGCATTATCCGTCGTGTTATTGAGCGCGGCTGGACTACTTCTGCACAGCTTCTGGAACTCCATGCAATCCAATCCCGGTTTCAATCCGAACCAGTTGATGGTGGCGCGTATCTGGATTCCGTTTCCTAATAACCCGGAGGCGAATCATTATCGAACCGTTCCGCCGATCGCCGCGATGAGTCATGAAGTGTTGCGTCTCGCAAGGGAGCTTCCAGGCGTCGAGGAAGCAGCGATGGGAGGCAACAACAGTGTTCCGCTGGTAAACAATACCCGAAGACAAACTCCTTTTTCACTGCCCGATGAGCCCGATTCCAGCCAGAAGCAGCGAACTACGGAAACTGCTCTGGTCAGCCCCGAATACTTCCACGTCCTGGGAATTCCGCTACTGCGCGGGCGTGGGTTTACGGAGGCGGATACCGACAAAATGAAGTCGGTTCTCGTCGTGAGCGAGTCCTTCGCCACACAATACCTGAGGAAACGCGATTTGGGGGCGCGCATAGTTTTTGGGCCGCGTACTTTGGAAATAGCGGGAGTGGTGGGCGATGTGCATGCCGACGGCTTGGACACGCCGGCCGCGCCGCGTGTTTATTTCGCGCTTTATCAGCGGCCCGCCAATGAGATGGCCATTTTCCTGCGCGGCGCACCGAACTCCAGCGCGACCAAACAGGCTGTTGCAGCCGCGGTCGAAGGCGTAGACAGCAATTTGCCAGTGTACGGTATTCGTACGATGCAGGAGATGATGGCCCATTCGCTTGAGCGCCGAAGGTTCGCCCTGACCCTCATGGCCTTGTTCGGGGCGCTGGCTTTGTTTTTGGCATCAATTGGGATTTACGGAGTGATGGCTTACGCCATAGGCCAGCGATCACAGGAGTTCAGTATCCGCATGGCGCTCGGAGCCGAGCCTCGCGACATCCTGCTGCTGGCGTTCCGGCCGGGCGTGGTCCTCACCTGTATTGGCATCACCGTGGGCCTTCTCGGAGCGCTCGGCTCGGCGCGCCTGATGAGCAGTCTTCTGTATGGGGTCGCGCCGTACGATCCGGTGACATTTGGCGCCGTCGTTGCCGTGCTCGCATCGGTGGCATTGGCCGCGTGTGGGATTCCCGCACGGCGCGCAATTCGCATTGCACCGGCAACTGCGCTGAGGTCTTAAAGGGGGCGCGATGATGTAGGTTCGCCGGCTTTTCGCAAAACTCACGAATTTCATCCGCCACGGCCATGCCGAAGCGGAAATGAACCGCGAGGTGTCCGCACCTGGCGCTGATTCAGGACGAATTGAGACAAAACCACGAGAGGATTTCGCGATGAGAACAATTCGAATTGGTAGTGTGGCGTGCACGCTCGCGATCGTCGCAGCGGTGAGTCTTGCTCCATCCCATGCCCAACCAGCGTCGCAAACCCCGCAGGCCGCTCTTACCAGAGAAGCCGGGACTCTTTCCGACAAATTTAGCGGACTGGCGCGCGTCATGGCAGGCAAGTATGACTGGAAACCCGGTGAGGGAGTGCGTTCGGTTGTCGATGTATTCAACCTGATCGTGACGGAAAACGGCATCCTCGCCGGAACACTGACGGGCGCGGGTGACGGCCGGGGCGGCGCGCCGATCACCGATCCAGAGAAGATGCAAGCGGCGTTGAAGACGTCTTACGCGAACTTGCAGAAAACCATCGAGGGACTCTCAGATAGCGATCTGAAGGCTCCAGTCAAGCTGTTTGGGAAGGAAATGACGAAAGAGAGCGCCATCCGATACCTCTTTGGGGACCAACACGAGCACCTGGGACAGTCGATCGCCTACGCCCGCACGAACGGCGTAATTCCGCCGTGGTCGAAATAGCATCGCCCGGGATATAGTTGAAACAGCTCGGCGTGGTAGCGGAGCGCAGTGAGGTCGCGGTGTTTGGGTTACGTCATCACACCCGTATGATTGCGAAACATGCTGGCGAATCCTGGCGTGGCCTTAACGTGGTGGGATGAGGCGGCATGGGCGGAGCGCTTGGGTTACGCGCGAGCCTTTCGGCAGGGGTCTTTCGGGCGCTGCGCGGCATCTCCGACATCAACCGGCAGCGGCAACGCACGATCCCGGCGATTCTTACCATCCTTGATCACAATGCTGCCGTTGGCAGTTGGCCTGTACAGCTCGCCAGGAGCAACTGGAGTTGGCCTTCCGATAGACGCTGGGGCAAGTGAGCTTGTCGCCAGTAGGGCAGCCGCGGCAAGAGCAACTCTGTCCCGGATGAGACTGAATATTTGAGCCGCACGTACCGCAGCAGCCCTCGGATGGCTGTGCAGACGCTCCTTTGAGTGGAGCGATTTGAGTACCGTCGAAGCTCCGTCGTGACGAAGCTCGCGATGGCTGTTGGAGTTACCGTGCTCCAGTCGATCTCGCCCATTGGGAATTGGGCGACCAAAAACCGCCGGATCGTCGGCAAGTATCGCCTTCCAGTGCCCTCCCGCAGACCGGCATTGTTGGTCCAATGCAAGTTGAGCTCTCGCAAGAAAACGCCGGTTGCGTTCGGTTCTACGGCATCGGGCAGTGTTGCAACACATTGTCACTCATCTCGGCATAGGGCCAAATAGTCCTGATCGAATGGATGACATCCACACGGCCGATCCGGCGATCACGGTTGGCGCAGGGCGCGCCTGCAAGAGCCTTGCCTTGAACCCTGTTTGGCGCGCCAGTATGGCTCTGGCCCAAAAAAAAATGCGGGCGCCACTAGTGCGCCCGCCTGACAAGGATGCGAGGAAGACAGTGTGGTTAGTGGCTGGCAGTGTAAGTCATATAGCCCAGCGAGAGCGCGTCCGGCGAATCCGGAGCGGCCCACAATCCCTTTAGCAGTTGCTTGCGGCTGGTCTTCAACAGCGCCTTCAGATCCACGCCGCATTCCAAGCGCATGTGGTTCGTGTTGCTCATGCTGTTGTAGGACGCGGCCGAAACCGCCGCGCTACCGAAGGAACCGGCCGGGCTGGCATCGCCCGTGCCGACCGGAGCCGGTACAGTGGCGGCCAGGGAGCCGAATTGATCCATGGCGTGGAATCCGCGCCTGCCGCCTGCCGCATACGCGGGCGAAATCGGCGCCATACGCGACACGCTGGCCGCCGGGACGATCGCCGTTGCGGGCGCCGGAAGCCGGGCCAGGCGCGGGCCTAACACGTCGAGGCCATAGTGGCCTTTTGTGCTAAAGCCGGAGTACAGCGCGGGATGGGTCAGTTGCGCCAACGAATCGTTGAAAGCCGGAAGCGGTCCGCTCGCGACCGTCAACACCACACTGCCGGCATTGTAGGTTATGTTAAAGTGCTCGCTGCTGTTGATCGCCAAACCATTGACGGCGGCAAACTGGGCGCTTACCGTCGAGGCTGTCAGAATGGTGAAGGTCTCGTTCAGCGCGGGAGTGAATCCGGCCCCCAGGGCAATGTTCAGTGTGCCGCCCAGCGTGGCGCCTTGGGTCACTTTCAGAAGATCGTACTTAGTGCCCGCAGCGGCCCCGTTAATCTGGATGTCCAGGGTCCCCGCGGAGCTTTGCGTATATGTA
>Ga0302325_10032718_pt1 | contig 10673 bp, 10 predicted proteins | sample Palsa_T0_2_FD_201948 | JGI IMG/M metagenome (GOLD analysis project Ga0302325, IMG submission 201948) | Peat permafrost microbial communities from Stordalen Mire near Abisko, Sweden - Palsa_T0_2 | ecosystem: Environmental > Terrestrial > Soil > Palsa > Peat permafrost | place: Sweden: Abisko...
GCAGTATGCGTGCGATCACGCCTTTGTTCCCGTGCCGGCCGGCCATTTTATCGCCTACCGACAGCTTGCGTTTCATGGCGATGTAGACCTTCACCAGCTTGATCACGCCCGGCGGCAGCTCGTCGCCTTTGCGCAATTTCGCGATCTTCTCGTCGGTGATCTTCTCGAGCACCGCGATTTGCCGCGAGGTCATCTCTTCGATTTCGTCGATCTGCTCGTTGGCCCGCGCATCCTTGTCTTTGAAGCGCATGCGCTTGAGGTCGCGCGATCTCATCTTTTCGATGAGCTCACGGGTCAGATCGGTATCTTTTGCCAGCAGGCGTTTATTGGTCTTCTCATCGTGCAGGTCGGCCAGCAGCCGCTTGCCTTCGAGCAGGTTGCCGAGACGCTTGGCGCGTTCGTCGGTCAGAATGCGGATCTCGTCCTGCAGGTTGCGCTGCAGGCGCGAGATTTGCGATTCCTCGATGGATTTGGAGCGCTCGTCCTTTTCCTGGCCTTTGCGCGAAAAGATCTTGCAATCGACTACCGTACCCTCAATGCCGGGCGGGCAGTAGAGCGAAGCGTCTTTCACGTCGCCGGCCTTCTCGCCGAAGATGGCACGCAGCAGCTTCTCTTCGGGGGTGAGCTGGGTTTCTCCCTTGGGAGTTACTTTGCCCACTAGGATGTCGCCGGGCTTTACCGTGGCGCCCACGCGGATCACGCCGCTCTCGTCCAGATTACGCAGGAACGCATCGGCGATGTTGGGAATGTCGCGGGTGATCTCCTCGGGTCCCAGTTTGGTGTCGCGGCCCTCGATCTCGAACTCTTCAATATGAATCGAGGTGTAATAATCTTCCTTGACCAGCTTTTCGCTGACCAGAATGGCGTCTTCAAAGTTGCAGCCGCGCCAGGGCATGAAGGCCACCAGCACGTTGCGGCCAAGAGCCAGCTCGCCCATGTCGGTGCAGGGACCGTCGGCCAGCACCTGATTTTTCATCACGCGCTGTCCCATGGCGACGATGGGCTTCTGATTGATGCAGGTGTTCTGGTTGGAGCGCTTGAACTTGGTGAGCTGGTAGATATCGGCGCCCACTTCGCGCGAAAGCTGCCCTTCGTGCGCGGCGCCGCCCTCCACGCGCACGATGATGCGCTCGGAGTCTACCGAATCGACAATGCCGGAGCGCTTGCAGAGCACCACCGCGCCCGAATCGCGCGCGGTCACGCGCTCCATGCCGGTTCCCACGTAGGGAGCGTCGGCGCGCAACAGAGGGACGGCCTGGCGCTGCATGTTCGAACCCATCAGGGCGCGGTTGGCGTCGTCGTTTTCGAGGAACGGAATCAGGCTGGCCGCCACCGACACCAGCTGCTTGGGGCTGACGTCGATGTATTGAATCTCGTCGCGATGCTTCAGCACGAAGTTACCCGCCTGGCGGGCGTTGCAAAGCTCCGAAACGATGCGGCCGGTCTCATCCAACTCCACGTTGGCCTGCGCGATGATGTACTTGTCTTCTTCCCAGGCGGAAAGGTATTCACAATGCGCTTCGTACTCGGCAGCCTGCTTCTTGGCCCCTAACGAGGCATTGGCTTTCTCGATATCGGCGCGGCGCGAGATATCGCCCACCTTGAACTGGGTGTCCCCGGGGTTGAGGATGCGTACCTCGTCCACCACCACGCCTTTCTGGACTTTACGGTAGGGGCTCTCGATGAACCCATATTCGTTGATGCAGGCGAAGCAGGACAGCGACGAGATCAGCCCGATGTTGGGCCCTTCCGGCGTTTCGATCGGACAAATGCGCCCATAGTGCGTGGGGTGCACGTCGCGGACCTCGAAGCCGGCTCTTTCCCTCGACAGACCACCCGGTCCGAGCGCGGAGAGGCGCCGTTTATGGGTGATCTCCGAGAGCGGGTTGGTCTGATCCATGAACTGCGAAAGCTGGCTGGAGCCGAAGAATTCGCGTATGGCGGCCATCACCGGCTTGGCGTTTACCAGGTCGTGCGGCATGGCCGTGGACATTTCCTGGTAGACCGACATCTTCTCTTTAATGGCGCGTTCCATACGCACCAGGCCGATGCGGAACTGGTTCTCGAGCAATTCGCCCACGGCACGCACGCGGCGGTTGCCGAGGTGATCGATGTCGTCCACCGCGCCGATGCCTTTGCGCAGCTTGAGCAGATACTTGATGGTGGCGCGGAAATCTTCCGGATCGAGGGTGCGCTTGTCGAGCGGCGTGGCGTCGGCGCGATCGAAGAGTTTGATGTTAAACTTCATGCGGCCCACGCGCGAGAAATCATACTTGCGCGGGTCGAAGAACATGCCCTGGAACAGTTGCGTGGCCGTATCGAGGGTGGGCGGATCGCCGGGACGCAGCTTGCGGTAGATTTCGATCAGGGCTTCGTTTTGGGCTTTAACGCTATCCTTTTTCAGGGTGGCGGAGATGACCGTGCCCACATCGTCGCGCTCCGGGAAGAAGACTTCAAATTCTTCGATGCCGGACTCGAGGAGCCGCTGCATACCGGTGGTGGTCAGCGGGCTGTTGGCATCGATCAGCACCTCGCCGGTAGACATATCCACCACGTCAGCGGCGATGAAGGCGCCTTCCAGATCGTTGGGGGATACCTCCACCTGCTGGATTTTGGACTGCTGAATAGCCTTCAGCAACGTGGAAGTGATCTTCTTGCCCTGGCCGACGATGGTCTCTCCGCCCTTGGCGGAGATGGCGTGCGACAGCTTCAGACCGGTCAGGCCGTTGGTGAGCTGGCCGTCCTTATTGTAGAGATTCCAGTAAAGCTTGTTGTCCTTGATGGAGAGGCGGTCGATGGTATAGAAGGCCCGCAACACCTGTTCGTCGCTCTTGAATCCCAAGGCGCGCAGAAACACCGAGCCGTAGAATTTGCGTTTGCGGTCGATACGTACGTACAGCAGGTTCTTGTTGTCGTACTCGAATTCCACCCAGCTTCCGCGGTAGGGAATGATCTTGCCCAGAAAATATCCCTGCGCCGGAACGCGCTCGAAGAACACGCCAGGGGAACGGTGCAATTGCGATACGATGACGCGTTCGGTGCCGTTGATGATAAAGGTGCCGTTGTCGGTCATCAGCGGAATTTCGCCGAAGAAGACTTCCTGCTCCTTAATATCGCGCACGCTTTTGGCGCCGGTGGTGGGGTCTTTGGCGTAGACCGTCAGCCGTATGGTGACTTTGAGAGGAGCGGCGTAGGTCATCCCGCGCTCCTGGCACTCCACCATGTCGTACTTCAGTTGCAAGCCGACCGGATCGCCGCACTTGTTACAGAACGTGACTACGTTCTTATTAAAGGTGCCGCAGTGATGGCACAGCACGTCGCCTGCGTGGAAAGGGTCCGTGCGTATGGTCGCGCCGCAGTTGCGGCAGGTCGAGCGGAGATGGTGCAGGCCTTTGAGGTTCCCGCACTTGCACTCCCAGTTGCCGATCGCGTAATCGACGAACTCCAGCTCGCTCACGCCACGGAAATCCGAAATCGGAAATACGGAGCTGAAAACCGTTTCGAGTCCGGTATCTTCCCGCTCGCTAGGCAGCAGGTCCATCTGTAGAAACCGCTCGTAAGAATTCTTCTGCACTTCGATCAGGTTCGGAATCGGGATCGAAGTCTTGATTTTGGAAAAATCAACTCGCTCGGGGGCGGCGCCGCTTGTTTGAATATCCATTCGTTTTAAACTCCTGAGGGCCGAACAGCCTAAGCAAAAAGCCTAACTACAAAAACATCGGCCAACCCGGCGGAGCAGCGCTCCGTGGACTGGCCGTCGCGACGTGGAACAGGGGGAGGCGCCGGATTGGGACCGGCACAGCGCTTACTGCGCTAATATGGTCTGAGTCGTCAGCGGGATGGGCTGAGAAGGGCGTGAGGCAGGGGCGGAACAAGACGCACAAATCCTCACCGGGAATTGCAGGGGCAAGAAGAGACGCAAATCCCCTTCTTGCAGTTTTGCGCCAACTGCAATTAAATTGCCAGGATTCGAAATTCACATTCACCAATAGGGTTCGAATCCGGTTGGAATGAGACCCCAACCAGTAAGATTACCAGATTCCACCCTGGTCGTCAATGGCACTCCGGAAAGGCAACTTGGCCCTTGACTCCAGCCACCTGCGGGCTTCGAGCCCGCTCCGCTACTTCACTTCAACGGTCGCCCCCGCATCGGTGAACTTCTTCCGAATGGTCTCCGCTTCGTCCTTGCTCACGCCTTCCTTAACGGGCTTGGGGGCGCCATCCACGAGATCCTTAGCCTCTTTCAAGCCCAGGCTGGTGACTTCGCGTACTGCCTTGATAACATTGATCTTGTTGGCGCCGACCGCAGTGAGAATCACGGAGAATTCGGTCTTTTCTTCGACAACCGGAGCCGCCGCTGCTGCCCCACCACCGCCAGCCGCCGCTACGGGAACCGCGGCCGCCGCCGAAACCCCTAACTTTTCCTCCAGCACCTTGACGAGCTGGGAAGCTTCGAGTAACGTCAAGCCTTGAATCTGATCTGCTATTGCGTTGATATCCGCCATTTGTCCGTTGAACTCCAATCAAAAACTGATTATGGGTTTTAAGCGATGGTGTCAGTCTACGCCCCGCCATCACCCTTCTTTGAACTTGTTTTCCTTGCAACCCTGGTCGACCACCACTGCCAGATTGCGTCCCACCGCGCCAAGAGTGGACGCCAGGCGCTGTGCCGGAGAATTGATCAGGAACAGCAGCTTGGCGAAGATCTCTTCCTTCGACGGCATATTGGCGAGGTCGCCGATGGTCTTGATGTCGATGGCCCGCCCTTCGACCAGACCGGCCTTGAAGGTGAATGAAGGATTGGCCTTGGCATAGATCGTGAGGGCCTTTGCCAGCGCTACCGGATCCGTCATGGTATAGGCGACCGACGTCATGCCGCGCAGGTTTTTCAAAATCTCCTGGGCCTGGGTACCCTCCGCCGCTCTCTCGGCGATGTTGTTCTTGATCACGCGGTACTTTCCGCCCGCCGCCCGTATGGTCTTGCGCAACTCGAAATCCTGCGACACGCGCAGCTTCTCGTAGCCCGTCACAAACAGGTTTCGTGACTGTTCCAAGTCGCGATGCAGCGCTTCAAGGTCCTTCTTTTTATCTTCTTTCTTTTTCATTTCGATGCTCGCGCGCGAACTAAACGGCCGATTTGGCGCTAAATATCGCCACATCCAGGGATACGCCGGGCCCCATGGTCGAGCAGATGGTGGCGCTCTTCATGTATTTGCCCTTGGCAGCGGCGGGTTTGGCTTTGACCACCGCACTAATCAAACTGGATGCATTTTCCACCAGCTTGTCGGGGGCGAAGCTGATTTTGCCAACAGGCGCATGAATGATGCCCGTCTTATCCACGCGAAACTCCACCTTGCCGGCCTTGATCTCTCTGATAGCCTTGGCTACGTCGGTAGTGACCGTGCCGGTTTTCGGATTGGGCATCAGCCCCCTCGGGCCGAGAATCTTGCCCAGCTTGCCGACCGAACGCATCATGTCGGGCGTAGCGATCACGGCGTCAAAATCGGTCCAGCTCTCCGACTGAATCTTGTTCACCATGTTCTCGCCGCCGACGAAATCGGCGCCGGCCTCTTCCGCTTCTTTCTGTTTATCGCCGCTGGCGATCACCAGCACTTTCTTGGACTTGCCCAGGCCGTTCGGCATCAGGACGGTGCCGCGCACCATCTGGTCGGCGTGCTTGGGATCCACACCCAGGCGCAGATGGATCTCCACGGTCTCGTCGAACTTGGCGTATTTGATTTTTTGCAGAAGCGGCACGGCCTCTTCGATCACGTATTCACGCTTCTCGATCTGCTTGGCCGCCGCTTGGTATTGCTTTCCGGGTTGATTAGCCATGTCTCCTCATTGGTGCAAGCGGCCCGCCAGTAAGCGCAGACCTCCCATTGAGCGTCTCGGGAACATTTGAAAGATTAGCATATTCAGGGGAAGTATGTCCAATCCGCAAATTTCGCGGAGGGCGCAGGGATCGAAATGAGGTCCGATCGTCCTGAAGTGCCTCGTGCGCTCGGCAGGTCTGTCACGGAGGTGAATGTCTACGACCTCGCGCGCGAGGCTCTCAGCACGCTCACGCAGGCCGGGCCGGACTCCGAGCCGGCATGGCACCCGGACAGTCGAGCCGTGGCTGTCGGTTCGAGAGGACCGGGACGCTGGTGGGACAGGCGTATTCCTCGAATCCCTGTTGGCCTACACGAGATGGACCGCGACGCCGGACCATGTGGATTACCGCGCTATAGGGGTGGTGGCGACGGGCGAGCAGCCCCCCACGAACCCTCTGTTCGACAGCCGGGGCGGAGTGGCGGCCGGTCCCAGGTGCTCACCCGACGGGCGTTGGTTGGCTTATTCCTCCCGGGAATCGGGGGCCGGGGAGCCCGCTCCGCTGTTCGATCTGCGAATGATTGGACCCACTGGCATCGAGCGGTATGCGACGAGCTATTTCAACGCGCAGCCGTGGCACGTTTTTCCGGATGGCCAGCACTTCCTGCTGGGCCGTGGCGCGGACTCCGGGGACGCGCGAGAGAGGGTAAGAGCAGCCAACAATGCGTAAAACGGGCTCGGCAACATCGCGGCCACGCGCCGGGAATCAGCGCGCTGCGACGCGCCGCACGGTGCCGCAGTGGGGACGCGCTACCATCAAGAATTGACAAACAGCAGGATTTTGGCGAAACGCCCTGAATCGGGAAATTTCGCAAGCAGGAGGCTCATGAGCGACCGCATAGATTTCGAGATTGTTTGTCCCAACGACCACGACCAGACAGTTACATTCAGTCAGGAAGAATTCGAAGGAGCATTGAAATCTGGTGCGCTGGTGTTCCACTGCAATACATGCGATACGGATTGGCCTCCCTCCCGCGAAGACATTGCCAAATTTCGAAAGCAGTTCGCGAAGGACTCTTCCTAAGCTAGGTGGCGGGGGACGCCATTCTGTATGCTCGGTTGTTCCTCTGTTACGATCAGCCGCGGCTCGTCTGACAATCCTTTCCACCTGGGATAACGCTTATCCAGACAGCAGCCCTACGGCCGCGCGGCGCGACGCCTGGAGTGCCGGATCTGGCAGTGGCCGATCCCGCCACCCACACCGTAGGCGTTCTGTTGGGCAACGGCGGCGGCACTTTCCAGCCCGGGCAAACGTACCCGGCGGGGACGACTCCTGTTTCGGTGGTGTCCGTCACCAGCCCTTCAGGTACGAGCCTGGCGGTGGTGCTCGGTGAAACGGCCGATCTGAAGGAGTTCGTATTCGGTCGTGAGCGAGCAGCACGCAGCGCTTACGCCAGCCGCAACCCACGTCGATCACTTCATCGCGTGGGCGGAACGGAACGCGCAGTTCGGGGCAGCCCCTTATTGACGCGATCCGAGCGCACAATTGTTCCCATGCTCCTGCTGCTTCAGGCCGTGGCCCAGAAGATTGCGCCGATTTACGTGACCGTGCAGGCGCCGCCGGGAACGCCGGAGTGGGTGAAGATTTTGCTTAATGCGATCCTACCAACCTGCGGGACGCGCACTTCGATTGGTTGGATACTGGATTGAAGGTATGCGCATTTTGGTGGAGCGGACTCGCTACGCGGCGCGGACGCCACAGGCCATGCTTAGCGTCCTAGTCTTGCCAAGTGGTCCAGTCTGGCCAATCCACTGCTCTCTTCGCAAAGTGTGAGATATGAGGCTCATATTCGCTGATGACCAGAACTAGTACTCGTCGCCTCGCCGGACAAAGCGGCAGGCACACCGACGCGAAAAGAAGGGTAAGTGAGCGCGATACCGAGAGCCCGTCGAATCGCGGAGCCGTCGACGCGGCGGTCGTTTGCAAATCTCGGCATCCGATCCGCTCGCTCGTGTCCGGTGCCCGTGACTGGAATATTCAGCAGCCGCGCGCAAAACTCCGCTATGTCGCGCGACGTACAGGGTTCCTCGTCAGCGACCGGATACGCTCCGCTGACTGTGGAAAGCAGCGCAGCCTCCACATTGTGATTTTGCTGAAGCGGATGTATGTACTGCCGTGGGCGCAGTTGAGCTGCAAGATCGTCCACATGAATCCGGCTCACGAACCTGTCGCTGAGGCTGTGCTCTCCGCGCTGGATCGACTCCTGAACGCCACGTGTCGGTCCATAGATCGCCGCCGGGCGCAGAATCAGCGCCGACCAAGGTCCTTCCGCGATAGCCCGCTCTGCTTCCAGGCGTGCGCGCGCCCGTTCCGTGTCGTCGTCCACGGGCGTGCTTTCGTTCTCCATAGCGGCCGCACCGTAGACTGCGGTTGAGGAAAGATACACGAGCCGCCGCGCCGTATTCCGCAGCGGATCGAGAAACCCTGCCGGGCCGCCGGGGGGATGGAATGAAGAACCAGCATCCCCGGCCGGACATGTTTGGGCAAATCTGCCGTGCTTATAATCTCAGCCCCTAGACCGGCTAGCCGCTGAGGATGCCGTGTGGTCGCAGTCACACGGGCTCCCATGGCCAGAAAGCATTTCGCCACACGCTGACCCGTGTAGCCGCAACCGAGGATCAGGATGTCTAATGTCTCTCCCATTTGCTAAGTGCGATGGATCAAGCCGAAGCCTGCGCTCTCTCGAACAAGTAGTGCGAAACGATCCACTCAGCGCCGCCGCGATAGTCCCATAGTTCGGCGCAGGCCATAAATAAAGATGCGCCAACGTACGAACCACTTCAGCGCCTCGTTCTTCCCATAAACGCCCGAGAACAATTTCAACAATTCGTCTCGACGCTGATGCATGTTGACGAGCCACGCCTCGGCGGTCTTCTGCTAGTGTTGGCCGTTCGCCACCCAGTGATTGCTTATCTTAACGTCGTTCTGGAAATAGAGCAGCAGGTCGTCGCTGGGCATCTGACCGCTAGTGAAAAAGTGCTGATCCATCCAATCGCTCGAATCCCGGACCTCGAAGGGATACCCGAATCGATGATAGGTAAATATGTGGCCACGAAGCAACTTTGCGAAGCAGGCGCTCATAGTTCCGCACGTGTTCCATCATTTCGACGGACACAATTCGGTCAAACTGCGGGCCGGCTTCGAAATCGTTGATGTCGGCGGTGACGATGCGGAGGTTGGCAAGGCCGCGTTCGAGAGCCTGGTTCTCGAGGTACTGGCGCTGGGAGTGGGAGTTCGATAGACCCACCACGGTACTGTCCGGAAACCGCTCGGCGGCGTACCAAGAGAAGGCGCCCCATCCGCAGCCGAGATCGAGGATAGAATGTCCGTCCTCGATCGCCGCGCGCTCCGTAGTCAGGTCGAGCATGCGGCGCTCCACCGTATCGAGAGTCGCCCTCTTGCCAATAACAGCAACTGTTTTTACGATGGCTGCCCATAACTGAGGCAAAGTACTCCGCCGGAACCTCGTAATGTTGCTGATTCGCCTTGCGCGTATCGATGGCGATCGGACTGGCCTTCAATTGCTCGATATAGCTCATCAAGTGAGCCTGCTGCTTTTCCGGATCAATTGGCAGGCGCTGCGTCCTTTCTTGAAGCGAGTTCCTGTGTATACCCATCCGGCCCGGGTGCGACCGCCTGTCCGGGAGGCAACCAAACGAACATGCGCATGAGTCTTGCGCGGAAAGCTGTGTTCCGGATTCTGGAAAACCTGCGTCTCGGCGCACTCGAAGTGATCTGCCCGGAACGGACCTACGTCTTTGGCGAAGCGGGCACGGGCTTGCGGGCTGTGATCGCCGTACACGACGAACGTTTCTTTTCCCGAGTGCTGTGGGGTGGCGACGATGCCGCCGGAGATTCCTACGTGGACGGAGACTGGTCTTCGCCAGACCCTGTCGCAGTGGTGCGGCTGGCCGCGCGAAATCTTTTGGAGCTGGAAGGTGGCAACCCTCTTCTTTCTTTCGCCAATCGCCTCTTCTACCGGTTGCGCCTCTGGATGAATCGCAATACGATCGGGGGCGGCCGCCACAATATTCAGGCGCACTATGATTTGAGCAACGATTTCTTCCGCCTGTTTCTGGAGCGCAACATGGTCTATTCGAGTGCGGTCTACTTGGGATGAGTTTGCACAACGGCTCCAAGTCCGCCGCAGAGAGTCTCGCAGTGTTGGACGGCTGAGAAGGTCTCGGCGGTCAGAACCACGTGTCGGAAAGCAGCGAGCGCGGAAATGGGAACGCGAAATGGCACTCATCGGCAAGCCGCCTCCAGCTTGATTGTCGACGAAAGCGCAAATGGAGCGCGGCCCTTGAAGAAGGGCAATAAGCAGCCATATATCGCGCCCACACACAATCCAGAAACCGAAGGAGAGACCAACCATGAACCAGGTGGTTTGGAAAAGCGCCAGAGCCAATTGCTGTGGATCCAATCGAAATTCTTGCGGTCCAGCAGGCAGCGGGCTGGTCAAGGTTTTCTATTCGCATATGCTCCGCCTCAGCTTCCACCGTGATGGTTCACGCCGTCAACCGTTAGCGGTAAGGACAGATTCCATTTTCTGGGTTATGTTTCAGTAGTTCTGCAAAATGGATCCGACTTAAATCGGGTCAAACAGAAATGGGTCATGATGTTCCCGTGAAAGACCAAAAAATCTCCCTGGCAGGGGAGGGGAGGAACGACATGACCCAAAAGAAGGATAGCGCAAAAGAACTGGATTGGAGAGAGGTATTCGGCCGTGGGCCGGATGGGCTGCGGGAACGGGTGCAGCAGATCGTCCAGGAAGTGCTGGAAGCGGACATGGAGGAGG
>Ga0302325_10032719_pt1 | contig 10673 bp, 9 predicted proteins | sample Palsa_T0_2_FD_201948 | JGI IMG/M metagenome (GOLD analysis project Ga0302325, IMG submission 201948) | Peat permafrost microbial communities from Stordalen Mire near Abisko, Sweden - Palsa_T0_2 | ecosystem: Environmental > Terrestrial > Soil > Palsa > Peat permafrost | place: Sweden: Abisko...
CCCCGACGGGCGGCCCTTCGACGATCCAGGGCATGTCGGACTGGCCGTACCCGGTGCACGCGGTCGGGTTGAACGAAACGACGCCCGTGACGAACCTGTCGGCGCGTAAAACGGCGCCGTCGGGGAGTAGGTACCCACCGTCGTCGCTGGCGCCTGCTCCCGCATCTTCGCCGGCTGTCGCATCGTCGGTGGGCGCGCCAGCCCCCGCATCCCCCGAGATGCTCCAGGCGCCGCTGCTCGACCCGCCTTCTCCACTCGAGCCAACCGACCCGCCGGCGTCCGACGAGGGGCCAATGCGGTTGCCGCCCGCCGGCGACGCGGAGCCGCACGCGGCCGTCGCGATGGCGGCGCATACGAGCGCCGCGCGAAGGGCCAAGCCATCGAGCATCAACGCGGCTGCTGACACAACGCGCCTCCGACTGGATCGTCTACGCATGAACCGAGGCTTGCCCGCCTTCCCCAAGAAGGCTCCGGACAGCAGCGCACGTCCCAATTTCGGCGTGCGCACCATCGGCAGGTCTTCGGACTTACGGGCATTTCGGTCCGTGGACCGAGTTCGGTCCGTGTGGACCGAGTTCCTAACGGCTGCCGCTTCCCAGGCCCGCACGTGCGAACCCAGTGCTCTATGGCAACCTTCGTTCCCGTTACCGCTGCGGGGCAGTCCCGGATTCACACCGGGTTCCCTTTTAATCCCGTCCGGGCGACACCCGAGCGAGCACCGATAGCGATGGGCGTTCTATCAAACAGCGACCCACTGTCAAGACCATCCCCCCAGCGACTCGGCTGGAACCCGAGCCCGGTTAGCTCCACATCCTCGCTTCCCAGACCTGGAAGGTGGCGCTGCGTATTCGATCTTCTCGGTCCTCGAGGCGGCGAAGATCACTCGGCGCGCTCTGCCAGGTGGAACATGCAGACGTAGAAGGTCACGCTTCGAGGTGTCGTAGCTGCGTCTTGTAGACGTGGGAGGTCAGGCTTCGAGTCTCGAAGCTCAGTCCTCCAGACGTGGAAGGGTCACCGTCGAGCCTTCCGAGCCCAGTCTTGCAGACGTAGCCGCACCGTAGAGGGCACATCGATTGCACCGGCAGCGCGAGTATGTGGCTCGAAGCCGTGCTGACGAAGGATGATCTTCAAGACGTCTTCGAACAATTCGCGCCGCTCACGATTCGCCTCGGCGAGAGCGGGGAACTGACGCTCGACGCGCCGTCGGACGTGACATTCGCCTCCGAGAGCGGCGTCCGAGTCGTATGCAGCGCGAAGCTCGAGTGGTCCATTCTCGGTCTGCATGTCCCGATGACCATCCATTCACTCGTCGCGCTCATCACCCCGATCATCGAGCGACCCGGCGCCGAGGACGAAGCGCTCGTCTTCAAGCTGGCACTCGAGCACGCGGACATCGCCGCGTTGCCCGCCCTGTTCGAAGGCAGCGTGACCGCCCGCGTGAACGAAGAGCTCCAGAAGAAACACGTGGAGCTCTCGTGGGAGTTTCGCAAATTGCTCGACCACGTCTTCGCGTTGCCGCCGACCCTCGAGTCGGCGGGCGCGCTTGCGCTCCGGGTCAAGGGGTCGGTCGTCAAGACGACACGCGACGCTCTAGGGTTCGCGTTGAACCTACAAGTCGACATCCGCCCCCGCGCCTTCGGGACTCCGCGGTGACCGCCTGCTCGGCCTCGTGCCGAGCGATCGCGACCTTTGGCGCAATGCCGGATGATTGGCAAAACGCGCGGATGGACCGTCACCCCGCGACCGCCACGCCCCGCGCCATACGGCTTCCCGTGGTCGCGGAGGCGTGAGTTCGGCGGTACGCGCTACTTGGCCGACGGCTGGACGACGATCTCGACGCGGCGATTGTTGGCGCGGCCTTCGGCCGAACCGTTGTCCGCGATCGGTCGCGAGAGCCCGAAGCCCTGCGCCGTGATGCGATCGCTCGAGATTCCTCGCGACACGAGGTACGTGCGAACGGCGTCGGCGCGCTTCTGCGAGAGGTCGAGGTTGAAAGACGCCTGCCCCTGCGAATCGGTGTGGCCTTCCACCACCATCTTCGAGTCTGGGTCTTGTTCGGTCAGCGCCTTGGCGACATCGCCGAGCTTCACCTGAGCGTCGGGCAGCAGGTCCCATTTCGCTGACGCAAAGAGCACGCTTCCCGACAGCGTGATCACCATTCCGCGCGCTTCCTGCTTCACGGACCCGATGCGCTGCAGATCGGCGATCGCCTGGGCGGCGCGCTTCTCGGCATCTGCCCGGGCTTGCTCGGAGTTTTGCAGCGCCTGGCCTTGGGCCGCCAGCTGCTGGTTCGCCCTGCCCAGCGCCGCCGACGTCCCGCGCACGGTCGCTGTCTGAGACGCGTTCATCTGTGCGGTTACGCTGTCCGACTGCTGCGTCGCGACCATGGTGCGCGCGCGTGACTCCGCGATCTCGACGCGCCGTTCGGCGGTGTACGCGATGTCCTTGGTTTCCTGGGGATCGGCGTTGTTCGAAAGGGACTTCTCGGCCCTGTCGAGCGTCTCTTTGGCCGTGAGGAGATCGGCCGGATCGAGTCGTGCCGTCTGCCCGTTCTCCGCGCGGTCGTAGGCGCTTCGCGCGCTCACGAGCTCGCCCGGAGCCGACGCGGTGGCGCACGCGGCGAGCATGCTGCAGACAGCCAGCGCGCTACAGGATCGGAAGGTCTTCATTTGACGGCTCCTTGGATGGCGTTGGTGTTTGCCGTCGCGTTCGACGTATCGACGGCTCTCTTCACGTCGACCGCCGCGTTCAGCTCGCGCGCCAGGGCAAGGGCGAGCTCCGAGTCGGCCCGGGCGCGGGCGAGCACGAAGTCGGCCGCGCGGTTGTCGCCGTCGGCCATCTCCTTCTTGGCCAACGCCACCTGCTCGTCGGCGAGCTTGAGATGGAGCTGCGCAGCCGGCTGATTCGCGGCTCCGAGCTCGCGAGCGCTGCGCTGAGCGGACTCGGCGTCTGCGAGATGCTGCGTCGGAGGAGGGAAGGTGGCCGCGCACCCGAGGAGCGCGAGTGCGGGGATGGTGAGAATCGATTGAGTGTGCATGTAGCCGGCGCATACGCACGAAGCGCGCCATGGCACCCTCTGCGCGACACACACATGGCACGACCATTGCTGGGTAGGCAGCTCTTGCGACCGAGCGCCATGAATCTTGAACGTGGACTTCTTGTGACGGAGAGCATCGAGCTTCGTTCTCTGATTGGGCAGGGCGGGATGGGACAGGTATGGTCCGCATTTCACCTGACCCTCTGCCGCGAGGTCGCGGTCAAATTCCTTTCGGGCCCGCTCGCCGAGAATGCCGCGGCCCTCGAACGCTTCTCCCTCGAGGCGCAGACCATCGGGCGTCTGCAGTGCCCGTACGTTCCCCAGGTCTTCGACTTCGGAAAGATGCCGGACGGGTCGCCGTTTCTCGTCATGGAGCTCCTCGAAGGCACCGGCCTGCAGTCGATCCTCGAGAAAGACGGGGCCCTCACGCTTTCGCAGACGGAGCGCCTCGTCGGTCAGATGTGCACCGTGCTGTCGCTGGCGCACGGGCTCGGCCTCGTTCACCGCGACATCAAGCCCGACAACATCGTCGTCGTTCCTGCCATGGGAGACGACTTCACGGCGAAGCTGCTCGACTTCGGGATCGTGAAGGCCCTCGACCTGTCCAAGGCCGACCTCACACGCACCGGCAGCACGATCGGCACGCCCAGCTACATGAGCCCCGAGCAGCTCATGGGCGAGAAGACGATCGATGGCAGCGCGGACCTTTGGTCGCTGGCCGTCGTGGCGTACTGCTGCCTCACGGGCGAGCTTCCGTTTGCGGGCGAGACATTCGGTGCAGTCTGTCTGGCGATTCACAACGACGAGGTCGTGGCGCCAAGCACGCGTCGATCCGGCCTGCCCGAGCCTCTCGACGCATGGTTCCGAAAAGCCCTCCATCGTTTACCCGGCGAACGCTTCGAGTCGGCGTCGGAGATGTTCACGGCGTTTTCCGCCGCGGTGTCGACGAATTCGGTGGTTTCGCTCGCGGCCACGTCCGGTCTGCCACCCGGAGACCCAACAACCCTGGAGGCGCCTCTCCTTTTGACCCGATCCAGGAGGCCGACGGCGCGACGGCCGTCGAGTCTGAAGCCCTTTGGAGTCCTCATCGCGGTTGCGGTCGTGCTTTTCGCCGCCGTCAGTTGGCTGGATCCGGATCTCGCGCCCACGTGGTTGTCCGCCGGCCGCGTGGAGAGGGCCTGGGCGGGGGCCCTCGGCCGAAGGGCAACGACGTTCGCGAACAGCGGGCCGCCTCCGGCCCCGACCGCGCTCTCCGCGCCAGACGTTGCGCCGGTAGTCGATGCGGGTTCCCTGGCGCCGGTGCCGGTGGCGGCATCCACGCCGGACGCCGCAGCGCCCGTTGGGATGCGTATCCCCCCCCGCGCCGCGATTCCCGCCCCTCCGCGCGCCGCGATCCCCCCCCGCCAGCGTGAGCCTGCGGTTCCGGTTCCCGTCGCCGAATCCGCGTGGACCGCGATTCCGAACTCGCCGGAGGCACCGGAAGCCACCCCGCAACCCGCCGCGACAGACAACCCCTACGCGCCATGACGGGCGCGGCCTTCCTCGCGCAAATTGCGAAGCAACGCGAACACCTCACGGCCCCCACCAGGAGCGTAGAATCGGCCGCACTTCATGCCGACCGGTGACGCCATCCCGCCCCTGCGCCTTTCACCCGGCGAGCAGCAGGAGCACGACCACGGGTCGATGGAGACGCCGGCGGACGCGGCCCGCGGAGAGCGGCGCGCCCTCGGCTGGGCGGCCATCGCCGCCGCCGCGACGATCGCGTGGATCGTCATGCCGGTCGGCATCGGGATCCTTCTCGGCACGCTCCTGGCGTTCGCGCTTCAGCCCCCGTTCGAGCGCTTGCGGCCGCGGCTCGGTGCCGGATGGTCGGCCCTGGTCGTCGTGGGCGCATCCGTGCTGACGCTCGCCGGGACCATGGGGGGCCTCGCCTGGTTGTTCGTGTCCAAGGGCACGACGCTCGCTCGCGAGTCGATCGCTTCGTTTGCACCCGGAGGGCTGGGCCAGTCGCTCGTGACCGCCGTCGGTCAGCTGACGAGCCGGATCGGAGTGTCGCCCGACGAGCTCTCCGCGCGCGCCCGGTCCGCGGCCGAATCGCTCGCCGCCGGCGCTGCATCCATCGCGGAGGTCCTCGCCGCGGCGACGGCGAGCTCCGCGCTCGGGCTTCTCTTCGCCACGTTGTCGATGCACTTCATTCTGCGAAACTGGCAGGCCGTGGCGCTGCTGGCTCAGGAGACGTTCCCGCTGCGTCCCGACTATACGGCGCAGCTGCTCGCGGAGTTTCGCCGCGTCGGGCGCACCACGTTGCTCGGCACCATCGGCACCGGCCTCGCGCAAGGCGTGCTCGCCACGCTGGGCTTCTGGTTCACGGGGGTGCCCGAGCCGCTCTTTTTCGGGGCTGCGGCGGCCATCGCGTCGCTCGTTCCCCCCGTGGGTGCCACGCTCGTGTGGGCCCCGGCCGGGGTCGTCCTGATTGCCATCGGTCATCCGATGCTCGGGGTCATCGAGCTCGCGTGGGGAGCGGTCGTCGTCGCCCTCGTGCCGGAGTACGTGCTCCGTCCCTGGCTCGTCGGCGGAAGCGGACACCTGCCGTCGCTGGTGACGTTCGCGGCCCTGCTGGGGGGCGTCCAGGCCTTCGGGCTGAAGGGCCTCGTCCTCGGGCCCGTTCTGATGTCGCTCGCGGTCGCCGTGCTGCGCCTCTATGCGACCGAAGCGCGCAAGCGGCGCGCGGATTTGGGGTCTCGCCCGGGCTGAGCGCGGCCATCGGCGCAGGGAAACTGCCAACGATTCTCGAATCAGCCACCCAATGCGCGTTTCACTTTGCCCTCGAGGACGCCAGGCGCCGACGTCTTCGACAGGTAAGCGAACGTGCCCACCGAGAGGCCCGCGATGATGCTGGCCACCGATATTTGCCCAGTGAAAAAAATGACCGGGACGCGGCTCATCGAGGGGTGCGCGCGAATGCGCTGGACCATCGCAATCCCGTCGAGACGCGGCATCGAGACGTCCGCGATGATCAGGTCGGGGAGGGGCAGATCATAGGCTTTGTCGCACCCGTCGATGCCGTCGACCGCAAACCGGACCCGGTAGTTCGGTGTCAGCACGAGGCCCACCGCCTCTCTTATCTCTGCGTCGTCGTCGACGACGAGGATGCACCTGCGAACTAACTCAGCGGCGGAGGTGTGGACCATCGGTTGGATTGTCCACTTGCTTTCGAGAGTCATTAGTTTTCTTGCGTGGCCTCCCGATGCCGTCGCAAGTCACGTACCAAGGCTACGATGGAGTTAGTCAGGGCACGGGGCCGAGTCTCGGCAGTTCAATCGTGAAGACGCACCCGACCCCCGGGACGTCGCTCACTCGGATCTGACCCCCGCTGGCGGCGATGCTCCGGCGGCTGATCGACAGTCCTAGACCGAGCCCCACGGGATCGGTGCCGGAATGCTGCACGGGGGCGCTGAGCTCCTCGGCCTTTCCGGGAGGTAGGCCGCCGCATTGGTCGGCGACTTCGATGATGACCCGGTCGCGGGTGGCGGCCGTCTTGACGGAGACGCGCCCCTCCGAAGGAGTGAATTTACACGCGTTTTGCACGATGTTGGCGAGCGCTGCGGCGAGGAGTTGGCGGTCCCCTTCGATCTCCACCCCCGATTCGACCGGCTGGACGACGAGGGCCACGTTCCGGCTGCTCGCGCTCATCGAATTGCTGACCGCGAGTTCTTCGACGAGCTCGCGCAGCGACATGCGCTCGGGCGCCCTCATGCCCGCCTCGAGGCGGACGCGTGCGATCGACGAATGAACCACGCCGGACAGGCGCAGCAGGCTCCGACCGAGCAGCGCGGCCGTGCTCCCTCCCGGACCAACCTGGCCGGTTCGGAGCGATTGGAACGCTAGCATCGCGGCCCCAAGCGAATTGCGAAGCTCGTGGGCCAGCTCCCCCAGACGCTCCCGGCCGTCGGCGGTGATCGACAGTTCGCGCTGGCGGGAATACTCGGTGACCGCACCTGCGATCGAGTCGTCGAGGTATTGATTGAAGAATCGAAATTCATCCGCGGTGATCGGCACCTGGGTCTCGTCGGCCAACTCCGTCACGGCCTGACAGACGCTACCGTAGTCGTGGACGACCTGCGCCACCGTGAAGCCGCGCCTCAGCAGATCGCTCCCGTGTCTCGCGGCGCTCAAAGCTTGCTCGCCGTCGGACGCGTGCGAGAGCGTCATGGCTTCGATGAGTTGATCCAGGAAGACGGGGATGCCGCTCTCCAGCTCCTCGTTCGTCGCGAGCGGCGCGGGCCTCGCGGCGGCCTTCGCCCGCGCTCGCACGAGGATGGCAACTCTGTTTTTGACAAGGAATTCATGGAGCATACAAGGCACCTGGCCGTCGCAAGCTACCCGGTCCGCGCAAACGGCGCCCGTGTTTCAAGGACGTTTGCAAACTGCAAACCGGCCGTCGCAGAACGAGTATTGGCTCGCCTGGAGACTCCGGTTGCTCGCCGGGCGGGGAGGGGCCAGGATGGGGGCAGGCTTCGATGCTTGGCGAGTTCTTGTCCGCGAACCGCGCCGCGATCGTTTTTCGCGCGCGCTCGAAGGTCGCGGCGAGGGCTTTGCCGCTCGCCACGACCGGGGAGAGCTCGACCGGCATCCCTCTCTTCGTCGACCAGCTGATCGATGCTCTCGGACGTTCGTCCGACCCCGAGGTCGTGAGCCGCGCCATCGGCGAGGGCGCCACCCGGTACGGAGGAGAGTTGCTCGGCAAGGGCTTCAACGTGGCCCAGGTCGTCCACGAATACGGAGGGGTCTGTCAGGCTGTCGCCGAGCTCGCGAGTGAGGCGGCCGCCCCCGTCACGGCGGACGAGTTTCACACGCTCAACCGGTGCCTCGACGAGGCCATCGCCGGCGCCGTCACCGAGCACGCGCGCGGCAAAGAGCAATCGCTGGCCCACGCCGATCAGGAGCGTCTGGGAGAGCTCGCCCACGAGCTTCGCAACGCGCTCGGTAGCGCCATGATCACGTTCGATATTCTCCGAACGGGGAACGTCGGATACGGCGGAAGCACCGCAGGTGTCCTGGGCGCGAGCCTGAGAAGGCTCGCCGCGCTCATGGATTCGTCGCTCGCCGATGTGCGCCTCGAGTCCGGGGTTCGGGTCCGCGAACGAGTTTCGATGAACGAGTTCATCGAAGAGGTCGAGATCGGCGCCACCCTCGAGGCGAACGCCTGCGACGTCACGCTCGTCGTCGCGCCGGTCGCGCCAGGCCTCGACGTGAAGGTCGACCGGGCGCTCTTTGCGGCGGCGGTCTCCAATCTACTGAACAACGCGTTCAAGTTCACGAAACCCCGCAGCCAGGTGTCTCTCACGACCAGCACCACGGCGAACCGCGTGCTCGTCGAGATTCAGGACGAATGCGGCGGCCTCCCGGCCGGCAAGGCCGAAGGCCTCTTTCGACCTTTCGTGCAGGGAACGTTGAACAAAACGGGCCTGGGCCTCGGCCTCTCGATCAGCCGAAAAAGCGTCGAGGGGGATGGCGGCGCGCTCCGGGTGCGCGATATCCCCGGGGTGGGGTGCGTGTTCACGATCGACCTGCCACGGCTGGCCGCGGGCGGGTGAATCCTGGGTCTATTTTGCATTTCGGCTTGGGCGTGAGGCGAAACGCAAAAAGAGTGGTTACGTTTGGGCTCCGATGCAATCGCGGGTGCTCATCGTGGACGACGACGCCGAGATGCGCGAGTCGCTCGGCGAGCTGTTTTCCGCTGCGGGTCACGGTTGCAATCTCGCCAACGACGCCATCGCCGCGCTGGGGCTCGTGGATAGCCAGACGTTCGACGTCGTCATCTGCGACGTGGTGATGGATGGGATGGGGGGCCTCGAGTTCCTCGACAGAGTCCGTCGAACGCACCCGGCGCTCCCGGTCATCGTCATCACCGCGGGAGGGGGCGTGTCGCAGGCGGTCGACGCCATCAAGCGGGGCGCCTTCGAGTACGCGGTCAAGCCGTGCGGCGCCGACGACATGCGTCGAGTCGTCGCGAGCGCTCTCGAAGAGCGGCGACACCCGGGTGAGGTCGTCCGGCTCCCACGGCCATCGGTCCCGCCGGGGAAGGCGGAGATTGTCGGCACCAGCGCCGTGATGCGTGCGCTCCAGGCGACGATCGACAAGGTGGCCCGCTCGAGCGCCCCGGTTCTGGTCACCGGCGAGACCGGTGTAGGCAAAGAGCTCGTCGCCCGCGCGATCCACGAGCGCAGCGCCCGCGCGCAGCAGCCGTTCATCGCCGTAAACATGTCCGCGATCCCGCAAGAGCTCCTCGAGGCGGAACTCTTCGGACACGTTCGTGGCGCGTTCACCGGCGCGGTGCAGCCTCGCAAGGGCCTCTTTACGTCGGCGGACGGGGGGACGCTGATGCTCGATGAGATCGGCGACATGTCGTTCGGTCTGCAGGCAAAGCTACTGAGAGTTCTCCAGTCGGGCGACGTACGGCCCGTGGGGAGCGAACGGACGCACCACGTCGACGTTCGCGTGATCGCGGTCACCCACCGGAGCCTGCCGGTCCTCGTGAAGGAGGGCCGCTTCCGGGAAGATCTGTACTTCCGGCTCGATGTCTTGCCCGTGGTCGTGCCGTCCCTCCGCGAGCGCCGGGAAGACATCCCCCTTCTTGCCGAGCATTTCCTGGCCGAGGCCTGCCGGCGAGCCCCTCTTTCCCCCGTGCGGTCGATCAGCCCGGACGCGCTCCGCAAGCTGTGCGAAGCGGCGTGGCCGGGCAACGTGCGCGAGCTCGCGAGCGCGGTCGAGCGCGCGGTGGTGTTCGGGGTCGACGAGATGACGGATCCGAATCATCTCGCGCTGATCCCGACGACGACGCCGTTGAACGCGTTTCCGCTTCCGGGCGACCCGCCCTGGACGCTCCGCCGGTTGAGTCGTGCGTACACCGAACGGGTGCTCGCCGATGCCGGCGGCGACAAGCATCGCGCCGCGGAAATCCTCGGGATCGACCTCTCGACTCTCTACCGCTGGCAGCGCGCGCGCGACTAGTCACCCGAGCGACTCGGGGGCGGTAGGCGCGCCGGGCCGAGACGAGCGTGGCGCGGCGCTTGCTTGAGGTGCCGCGGAGTCGTTGTGAAAGACCCTGGATTCTCTCTCGACGCGCGCGATGCGGGCGGTGCCGCGGGCGTCGTGCGCGTCAGTGGCAAGCTTGAATTCGTGGACGCCGCGTCCCTTTGGGACGCCGCGACGCAGATTCTCGTCTCGCGTTCCGCCGTCCCGGCGACGCGCCTCGACTTCGACCTCTCCGACGTGACAATCGTGGACGGTGGGGCGATGGCGCTGCTGGTCCACCTACGCAATCGCCTCGAGGAGCAGGGGATTCATTCGGAGTTCGTGGGCGCCGGGCCGCACGTGCAAGAGATCGTGCATCTCTACGAAGGCGACGTTCACCTGCCGCCTCGCAAGAAGCGCAAGGCGCAGAGCGCTCTCGCGCAGATCGGCGAGGCCACGGTGGCCATCCTCCACGAGGCGCAGCTCGTCTTTGCCTTCTTCGGCCAGATGCTCGTTTCGGCCGTGAGGATCATTCGAGCGCCCCGCACGGCCAACTGGAAGGACGTCACGCCCACGATGGAGCGTGCAGGCGCCGACGCCGTCCCGATCGTGGTCTTGA
>Ga0302325_10032720_pt1 | contig 10673 bp, 13 predicted proteins | sample Palsa_T0_2_FD_201948 | JGI IMG/M metagenome (GOLD analysis project Ga0302325, IMG submission 201948) | Peat permafrost microbial communities from Stordalen Mire near Abisko, Sweden - Palsa_T0_2 | ecosystem: Environmental > Terrestrial > Soil > Palsa > Peat permafrost | place: Sweden: Abisko...
AGATCTGTTCGGATCTCAACATAACCAACTCATGAACCGCGATCGCCTCAAAGAAACAGTTTTGCGAATCATTATATCTGGCAACTTGCCATTTTCCTTCATAGACAATCTCGAATTTCAAGCATTGCTGCAAGAGGCCCACTCAAGTTCTCCGCCGCCGAATCGAAAGTCAGCACAGGATTACCTTCAATCAGTAGTGGATCGTACTAAAGAGGATCTGAAGGCAAAGTTGGTGGCGAATGACTCTAAGATCAGTCTTGTATTGGATGCTTGGACTACTCGATCTAGTCTCTCTTTTCTCGGTACCCTCCCCCCTCCCCTCCCCTGTTGTAACGGGATACTGTTGTTTATGTGTCTTGTCACTCCCTTTCCCGTTACAACCTGTAACGGGTTGTAACGGGTTGTAACGGGATGTAACGGGAAACCCCCCACAATTGACATTATCTGTTCATTTCTCGTTACATTTTATACCCGCACAACAGCACTAAGTTTTAGGTGTTACAAGTCATTGGATTAACAAGAATTTCAAGTTGCAGCATAAGCTACTTGCCTTCGAGCCCCTCAACGAAGCCCATTCTGGTCACAACATGGCAAACATTGTATATCAAATTCTCGAGGAATACAGTATTATGGACAAGTTACAATGCATAACCTCAGACAACGCGTCCAACAATTACACCCTCGCTGCGGCACTGTCAACCAAACTCAGCGAAGAGGCAGACATAGAGTGGAACAACGAGACGCACCAGCTACTATGTCTGGCGCACATCATCAATCTTCTCGTCAAGAAGTTGCTTAGTGCGATCAAAAAGAAGACCCCGGCACGCGGAACTCGTAATGTTGATGATATTGAGCCAGAATCAGAAGACGACATGAACTTGGACCTTTAGGATTTGCTTGAATCCAATGGGACCGCGTTCAGGGTCCTCTTAGCAACAATCAGGAGGCTTGCCACCTCTCTTCGATGAAGCACCATGCGATGGAAGATATTTCGAGCCGCCTGCAAATCTTACGACATTGAGCCGATGACTATTCCCTTTGCTATGGATGTACGGTTCAGCTCCTATTATCGATAATTATTTGTTGCCATTTACCTCCGCCGTCCTCTCCGCCGATACGTTGATGATGCACACTTCAAACCTCAAGAAAGACACCTCTACGAATTGTCAGATGAGCAATGGGAGTTGGCAGAATTCTTGCTCCTGTTTCTGATGCCGTTTCAACGCTGTACAGAGAGGTTAGAATGCAATGAACCAAATACAGAGATTGATTATGTCTTCTTCGCCTACAACACTCTGTACAATCACTTGTATGATGTAGAGGCAAAGTTGAAGTCAGGGACCGGCATTGGAGCTCTATCCTATGCACCTTTCATGCCGTCGACAATGAAGAAGATGCAGGATACTTTGTCGAAGTATTACAGCAGGACAGAGATACAAACTGTCTATGTCGACGCGATGATCTTGAACCCTCGTACAAAGTTGGTCATTGCTGAGGAGGAGTCCTAGTCAGATATCAATGTCGATGAGTACAGGGCAGCAAATCGTCGCCGTTTTGTTGAGGAGTATGACAACAAAAGGTTGATGGATGTCGATTCAAATCCATCAATGTTTCAACAACCTGCCGGAAAACGTCCTAGAACTTCACTTGCGAATGATTCGGCTTATCACGAGGCCATTCTCAATCGGTCCTCAAAACGTCACAGGAACGATTTTGAATCGCTATATCGAGATTCCCAATGATCCTGACATTGTCGATTCCTTAAGCTGGTGGCGTGAAAACCAATGCAATTATACTACCTTGGCGCGAATGTCAAGAGACACCTTGTCAGTGCCTGCTTCAGGATCTACTGTCGAACGAGTCTTCAGTATATCTGGGAGACTGGCTATTTGGTAGCGAAATCATCTTAATGCGGAAACGATATCTAAATCGATGTTCTATAAGTATGCAATGGCGAGCGCTAAACACCCTTTGTATATGGAAGAACCTTCGAAGGAAGGAGATGTGGAGACCTATCCGGTTCCAGAGAAGGAGGGTGTGATTCCAGAAGAATGGGTCCAAAATTGGTGGTTGTTGTAAGATACCGGATGTGTAATATGAAGGAGATATGATGATGATTTCTATGTGGCGACTAGACGCTATATATTCTATGGATGACTAAGCTAGATCCTCGTCCCCTGACACTCCCGAGACTAAGAAAAAATGATCCGACCTCGGATCCTCATTACAGCAAACAAACATATCATCTTCGTAATAGAAGGTTGTAGAAAGAAAGGCGTTTTGTAGCAAGAAGGTCGTTTCGCGAACATATTATTGCAGAAAGATTGTAGAAAGAAAGGCGTTCGCGAAAGGGAGAGGGTGAGGCGACGGGAGGAAGAATGTGCTAGCGACGTCGACGGGGTTTCGGAGTGCGCGGAAGTCGTCAAGGAGTTCTCGGCAGCGTGATAAATTCTCGGCGGGTTTCCATGTGTTTTGTTCGGGGCCGAAGTTCTTCCATTTGACTAGATATTCTTGTCGTTTTCTTCTTTTGTTGTAACGCTCGGAGAGGACTTCCTCCACTTCCCACTCCTCGTGGCTTTCTCCGGTGTCGTCGACGACGAGGTCTGGAATCGGTGTCTCGATGTCTCAGCCGAAGGTGTCAGGTTTGTGGGGTTCTAGGTTCACGATTGATATGATGGGGTGTATCTTCCAAGTCTTTGGGATGCGTAGTTCGTAAGCAAGGCGGCCGACCTTACGGAGGATTTCGAATGGTCCGACGCGCTGAGGAGAGAGTTTATGCGAGATGGTATGAGGTAAATGATAGCCCGTTTCCATGCTACCAGCGATCGAGATATAGGCTTTGTCACCGGGTTTGAGTTCGAGTGGTTGATGTTTGCCGTTGTAATGGATGGACATCTTTGCTTGTGCGAAGATAAGAGCCTCGCGCGCCGACTGTCGAATTTCCTCCCGAGCCTGTGTCCAGTCGGAGGCAGCACGTGGGGTAGTAGCTACTGCAAGCGGAGAAGGAGTGCTGAGGCCAGTGAGGAACTTCATCGGGGAAATTCTGGTAGATGCGTGCGTCGAATTGTTGATCATGAATTCGACTTCGCCGAGAAACGAGGTCCAGTTGGTCTTGCTGCTGTTGACCAAGTGTCGAAGTCCAATCTCGACGATTTGGTTGGTTCTTTCTGATTGGTCATCCGCTTGAGGATGATATGCTGTTGTCAATAAGAGGTCCGTCCGCAAAATCCTAAACAACGATGTCCAAAACTCCGCAAGGAAAACCTTTCCTCTATCTGTTACAATCTTCTGGGGCACACCCCATCGTCTATAGTAATGTTTGAAAAACGCATCCGCCCACTGCACTGCACTCTAGTTTTCCCTACCTATGATGAGTGTCACCATTTTGGTAAGTTTGTCGGTAATTGTCATCATGCTGTCGTATGAAATGCCATCGAGTTTCGATTCAGGTAGTTTGGTGATGAGATCGAGGGTGACCATTTGAATTGGACTTTCGGGGGCTTCGGTAGGTTGTAATTTGCCGTATGGTCTGTGACGAAGGGTATTATTCTGTTGACAGAAGGGACAAGATGAGATGTAAGACCGTAAGCTGCGCGATAAGTTTTTGATATAGTAGTTCTGGCGAAGTTCGCTGTATGCTTTGTGAAAACCAGCGTGCGTATTTTTGTCGTGGGCGGTTTCGAAGAACATCTTGTGACAGTTTGATGGGATGCAGAGTCGAGGGTGTTTGTCGATGGGGTCGATGATGTATAACATGATGTGGCCCTGAAGTTTGCGGCCCTGAAAGCCGTTGTACTCGATCTCGTCGGGAGCTAATGTGTCGATTCTTTGAATTGATTTGTATGTGACGACAGCGTCTCCCGGCGAGATCTTGAGTAAATCCGTTGAATCCTTGCCCAAATCCGTCAGATCCTTTCCTCCTGTAAGCGAATCCCTTGTATCCATCCTCCTCTTCACGTTGTCATAAATCAGAGATAAATGACGATCCTTCACATATCCATCTTCCAAAAGCCGTAGTGTCGCCATACTCATTCCAACCACAGTAGTCATAAATCCATACACTCCTCCTTCCTCCTCTTTTAGGTCCTTCCTGTCGGTGCGGAGTTGGACTAGTCGAGATAGTGCGTCGGCGTTGATGTGGTCTTTGCCTGGTCGGTGAACGATAATGATGTTGGGGAATTGGGAGAGGAACTGGCTGGCTCGAATAAGGCGGAGGTTCATACGGACTGATGAGCTGGTTTTGAGGATCTTTGAGGTCAGAATATCCGCGGCTGGGCTGTGGTCGGTGAATATCTTTACTGCAGGACAGCCTTCGATGAGATGACACAGTTTCTGTACGGTCCAGACAATTCCGGCAATTTCCAGTTCGATAGGCCAATAGTGTACTTCATATTTGTTGAGTTGTTTGGAGAAGTAGATGACTGGACGTTCCAGTTTGATGTTGTGTCGACCGTTTAGGACGTCTTCGGATGACAGATTTTCCTTCCTCATAACGTTCTTCGGGATCTGATGAACCGCCGCCGCATAGCCGCCTTCGACCGAACTATCCACGTAGATCAAGAGGGGTAGGGAGTAATTGTGGTGGACCAATACCGACTTGGAGCAAAGGGTGTTTTTGATAGCCGTAAATGAAAATGTTTCCGCAGGCGTAGGAGTTTCCAGTCATTTCGACTTAGTATAGACCGATCTCTGTCATTTATTCTTGCGTTCCGCTCCCTTCAGGAGTTTTGTTTTGAGGTTTTGCAGTGGTTCGATAATGGCGGCATATCGGGCGATGAAATGGCGGTAGTATCCTGACAAGCCGATGAAAAGTTCCAGTTCATGTAAATACTTCGGGAAACGCATGTTGGCGATGGCCTCCACCTTATCCTCCTGTGTGGAAAGACCGAACCGATTGACGACGTGACCCAAAAGTTTGACCGAGTGGTATCCGAGGTAACACTTATCAGGCGAAAGTGTGCATCCCATTTCCGATAACGTTGTAAGTACTGCTCTGATATGTTGGATATGTTCTGCATAGGTCCTCAAAAAGACAACCACATCGTCAATGTAACACCTGGCATAGATCTTGTGTTTTTTGAGTTTTTTGTCCATCTTTCTTTGCATATGGGAAGGGCTGCCGCATGCACCAGTGGGGACCATGTTGAACCATTCTTGACCGCGATGAGTGATAGTTGTAGTTTTCCATCGATCTTTCCGGTCGAGATACGCCTGCCAAAACATCTTTTGAAGATTGAAGAGAGCGATGTAATAACAGCCATCAACGCAATTCATGACTTCCTCTTGGAGTGGTAACGGATAGGCGTCCTTGACTGTATTTGCGTTCAAGCCTCTCAGATCCACGACGGGGCGAGGTTTGCCATTTTTCCAAACAACGAAAACGGGCCATCCGACGGGGATAACCTCCTCGGCAGCGGACATTCGACCATCAGCTCTGGCCTTGTCGAAAAATTCATCAATGATGGCCTCATCGCGCTTGGACACTCTGTATCTGCCTTTGGACTCCAGCACAGCTCCCTCTTTCAGAGGAATCTGCATCCATTCCTCCTCAGGTTCGATGATTCTGTCGATCCGGTCCTCCCATAACTTGGGAAATTCGGCAACGACGTCTCGGAGGCCTTTGATCTGATCAGAGTCAATGTCGTCTGTAGTATTGATGTTGACTGCGTCGGGACCGAATTTGGAAGTTTCGTCTCCAGGTTCGTTGAGTGGCGGTAAGAGAGAACAAATGCTGACAGAGGCTGTTGGGAAACAGGTCGGTTGGTCGGCTGTGAGGAGTGTTGTAGAGGATGGTTTATAAGAGTCGCCCTTGGAAAAAATAGCTTGAGCGCCCGCCAAAGCAGTAAGTCTGGTTGTCATCGCAAATTTGAGATTCGGGATAATGCTCGCGGTGGTGAAAAGGCAGTCGATGACGTTCGGGTCCTCTTTGGTGGCTCTCTCATCCGAGTCCCATTCCGAGAGTTCGCCGATATTAGAGTTAGCTGGCAAAAGAAGGTCGGTTTTGCTGTTGTTGTAGTAAGTAACAAACATCGAGTTGGCATCGAGGATGGCTTCTGGGAAGGTTCCGTGTACAGCAAGATGAGCGGTGTTGGGATTGTAGTGGGCCACGAACCTGTAGTCGCGGTCATCAGGGAGTTTCTTTGAAACGACGGGAATAATTGTCGTGTAGTGCCGTTTTAGAACCATCTCATGCTTTGTGCGAACCATCCTGTGTTCCACCGGTTTGCCGCGAGGGGTGATACGGAGGGGGCAGACCATGTCTTTACACGAGCGAATGGTGACTTTGCGTTTCGAAACATCAATGAGGAAACCTTCCGGATCTGCGATGTCGTTACCAATAAGCATGTTGCAAGGCAAAGAGTCGACGATGTGAACCTCCCGAGTAATGGCAGTTAGAACGGCATCCTTGTCTTTGTAGCCAGGAAGATATAAGGTGACAACGGCATATTCGCTCGATTGATGGACCTTGTTGCCAAGTCCACGAATCTCAACCGAGGGGATATTTTAGATTACCACATCTTTGAATTGAGTAGTCATGAAGTTTCTGTCGACGCAAGACATTCCACAACCGGTGTCGACACAGACCATCATGTCGTCGCCAGTAGTGGTGGCCCTGATAGGTACTTCGAGAAAATTCGAATTGCGGAAGGCCATCCCAGACCCGGAGACCGGCGGCGACTCGGATTTGATAATCGGGCGGGTGTCGGCAGTGTTGGAGAAGACGTTTACACTACGTTTGGGGATCTAAGTGAGGGTAGTCGTGAGGTGTTTCATTTCGCGAAGGTGTTTAAAAAGCTTGTTCCTAGAAGGGAAGGTTGTATAGCAAGTGGCGCAAGAAAATGAGGAAGATTGAGGTGCGGGGGTGGCGACAAAATATCTCGAAGCGTTATCGGTTTCCTCGTAGCGGTAATCGTCAGATTCGAGGTCCTGGTGATAATTATCCATCCCATGGGCGTTGTAGTCCGCTGGCGGGGTTGACTCTGCATCGTAGTATCGAGCGTCGTTGTAGCGGGGCTCGTTGTTACCGTAATTATGTTCCTGGAAATTGATGACTTCGATTTTTGGGCCTTGTTGGTCCGGCAAGAGGTGGCGAGTCGGAAGCGCAGGGGTTTGCTGACCGGAGGTAAAGGAAGTCGAAGGCATCTGATCTCGGAGGCGACAGCTACTGGCGGGGTGGTAGTACGTCTCGCCATGCGCGAGGTGGATGTGACAGGGCGTAGAGGAGCGAACGGGTGTGATGATCAGGGATTGCCTTGGGTTGACAGGTTGAGGTTGCGGTAACATGGGCTGCTGGCGTTGGAGTGGTTGGCGCGGGAAATACTGAGGTTGGTACTGCTGTGGGTGTTGAAGGCCTTGGATGTTGCGTTGTCTGCGAAATGGAGGCACCGGAGTTGGAAGGCGAGGTTTATAGGCTTCGATCCAGAGCTCTTCCTTCTCCGTCAACAGTTCCCTGTACTGATCAAGCGTCGTCTGTGCGGTGGGCTCGAACAAGTCTCTGCGGAGTGCGACATCCATGCTAGAATACACTTGGATGAGTTGTGCATGAGTAGATTCAAAGCTGGCGGCTCGAGCTTCCAAAATTTTTGTCTGGAAATAGGAGAGAACCCGTTTGCCAGCCCTGACATCGGGGACGCGATAGGAGATCTCGTTGTTCTCGCGTACTGCTTGAGCCATGCGAGGGCGAAAACGGCTCTATAATCGGGTAATCCATTGCGTCAACTGAGGGGTACCGTCGCTTCGAACTGCAAGTTTGTCAATCTCGGAAAGTTCAAAGGTCCACCAGTGGCTGGCAGCACCGCAAAGACAGAGGTGGAGGTTGTCGCGGACAGTCTCTACGCCCTTTGTGGAGATTGCGTCTTTGATCCTTTCGCAGAAAGCATCAACGTTTCTATAAATAGAGTCTTTGCCGACGGTGATGACATCGCCGGGTGGATTTCTGTCGTCCACGTAAAGGTCGGGCTCGAATAAACCAAACTCCTCGATACGCCAGCGTGTGTCAATAAGTTGGACCCCGGCGTTGTCGTTGCCTGTGCCTGGATTGCCTTGCGGTCCGAGGGGGCCTTGAGGGCCGCGAAGGTTGTTTACAAATTCCGGACGATTGAGAAGATTGTTGGCCAGCCCGTTGATGATGGCATCAAGGTTGGCTTGAGACAAGTTTGCCATTGATGGAGACGGTGTGGCAGGATGCGAGACGGGAGCAGAAGTTGTAGTAGACTGCGTGACAGAAGCAGATGGCGTCGCGGAAGTCGATGACGCGGGTGTAGGAGCGCGCGAGATAGCGGACAAAGAGGAAGAGCGAGAGGAACCAATCCCCACGGGATATGTATCTTGGTTCTCATCGATGAGTCCTCTGGCGCGAAGGGATGGAACTCTCGTGGGCCAAAGAGTCTCTGGATGCACGGATGCTGTGCGACGTGTTCTGGGTGCTTTGGGAGCTTGCACCGGGGGACGAACGGGCGCACTTGGTGTTGCCGGATCCAGCTCCAGTCGGTATGGTGGAGTTGGAAGATGGCTGGTACCTTGTAGTTATAGAACCTCTGGTAAGTGTCTGGGGCCACCAATGTAAGATACCGGACGTGTAATATGAAGGAGATATGATGATGATTTCTATGTGGCGACTAGACGCTATATATTTTATGAATGACTAAGCTAGATCCTCGTCCCCTGACAGTGGTGTGCAAAGCTCGATAAAGTGCCGGTTGGAAAGGTATCTATTGAGAGAATGTTTCCCCAACCACAGTCGGAGGAGGAGGAGGAGGAGGAGGAGAAGGAGGATTTTTATAGTTGAGTGAAAGTGGTTGTGTAACGAATGGATGTAACGGGAAAGTTAATTTTTGTCGTGGTTAGACTTCATATTCCGTTACACATTGTGTTTTTCATAGTATACCTAGCATACATTGCATTTAATATAACGGGAACCATCCCTTTTGAGTTAAAACGACTGCTATTCCCGTTACATCCCGTTACATCCCGTTACATCGCTGCGAGATACACACCTCGTCATCTCATCAACATGAATTCACCAGTTCCTCGCTTCGGTCTCGGCTCGGTCCAAGGTCGGGCTCGGTCCAGAGCACTTCTAGACCCGACATTCACTGGATCGATCGGTCCAGAGATCTAGAAGATTGAGATCGGCTCGATCTCAACATCTACCTAAGCCAGTGTGGAACCGGAGTCGTTAGCTACTAGGACCGCTCATAACCAGGTCGGCTCGACCTGGTGATGTACCTGGCCTCGAGCCGACCGTTTCCCTTTACTGTCAATAACCTTCAGAACAGTGTCAGGTACCTCTGATTGATGAATTGGAGCATTGTCTATGCAAATTACAGAGCGTGGATGCGGATAAGGGCTGCAGAGTGGAACTAGTTCATTTTCGATTCATTCTTCAAACATCTGAGCTGTAAACGAACCGTGTATTACTTCCCATATGATAAAACCATCCACGATATATGCAGAAAGGATAGACCAACGTTCTGATCATTCAAAGCATCTGCATTCATAAGGCATGACTCCAACTGGAGCTCAACCATACTTTTGATGTATAGTATGTTCATTAGCCGCCGATTCATCAACAAATATCAGTTGATTAGCATCGTAGCTTGCCATGCAACGTATCCAGTCTGCCCTGAGTTCAGGATTCTGCTGTGTAGCGCGTATTTGCATTTACAGAGTCAAAAATGGCACGAAAATGGCCGTAAAAGTGAGCAGCAAAGTACCTTTTCTTTGGACCATTTAACACGCTTCAAGATACGTTTGATGCTCTGTTCAGACACCCAGACATGAAAGGTATCCCACAGAAAGCAAGCCTGCTCATCGATATACATGGATCGTCGTGCAGCAAGGTATTCAAGAAATGCCTATGATCAATAATTTCGACGAATGTTTGGAAGAGAATGAATGGGTTACAAAGGCTTTACCTGCTCCATTTCTGGCGTAATCGTATGTGGTCTACCCTGCTACAAGGCTTTAGATGCCTGGATTGAGCCATGACAATGAATATTAGTCGCAAAATGTTGAACAGTTCTGAGTGACATATGTTCCTCATTAAAAATGACTTGAGGCGACAATCCGAGCTCCAGTAGGGTTGAATGCGTGCTTTCTTCGCGTCAGTTATAGTAGCTGGCATGGCGCAGAAGATTTGACACTTGAATGGCTGTGAATCGATGAATTACGCGTGCTATTTGATGGATTCGATTTTCAGAGCACTCAATGCTCTGGAACTCGTAAAATCGGTGATGCGCCAATAGTTTCGACCTTGACTGTATCACTAAATCATCACTGGCGCACAGTTCTATGATCACTAAATCGTCACTTGTGCTGCACGCACAAAACTCTGGGCAATAAATCGAGTGCCGAATGCAGGAACAGGAAGTCCAATCAAGCTCCAAGGCTCAGATCAGCTCGACGCCGGGGCTAAGGATATGGAGAATAACTGTGACGGCGATGTGGATGCCATTGTTAGGATTTCTGTTGTTTGGCAGACGATGAACAATGAATTACTGCAGGCTAAGGCTAATAAAAGCAGTCCGAGCTAGACCTAACCTAATATTCTAACACGCCCCATCGAGCCGAACGAATGGTGATGGTGTAGTGTTTCCCAAGCAGCATTCCAAGCTCGAAGCCTTGAATATTGACCCCGAGATTGACCCCCAATGAGACGACCAACCCAGAAA
>Ga0302325_10032721_pt1 | contig 10673 bp, 8 predicted proteins | sample Palsa_T0_2_FD_201948 | JGI IMG/M metagenome (GOLD analysis project Ga0302325, IMG submission 201948) | Peat permafrost microbial communities from Stordalen Mire near Abisko, Sweden - Palsa_T0_2 | ecosystem: Environmental > Terrestrial > Soil > Palsa > Peat permafrost | place: Sweden: Abisko...
CGCCGCGGAGTGGAGGGCTAGCATCGTCATTGGGGAAATCACGCGGAATCGGAGGGGTGCAATGAGATTTGACAGGTGGCCTGGAGGATTGGATAGGTCGGCTGGGCGCGCGGCTGCGCTCGCGGTCATCGTCGTCGCGGTGGCTACTACAAGCAGCGCCGTGGCGGCGCGCGTGCTGAGCGTCCACGACGAAGGCCACCTGCATTTCATCGAAAGCGACGGCTCCGAAATCATCGATGAAGGAGCCGCAACAGGGACCGTCCCCGGCACGCTGCGGGTCCACTTCGTCTACAACGGCGAACCGGCCGTCTCGGCACGCTTCACTATCTCCGGCCACGGCGGATCGATCAGCGGTCGGGCCGGCGGCAGGCTGAACAACCCGACCAGCCCCGCCCCGAGCTTCCGTGGCGCGTTCACGATCACCGGCGGCAGCGGCCGCTACGCCCACATCCACGGAACCGGCGAACTGTTTGGCGTCTTTACTCGTCGCGGTCGGAATAAATACGCGTTGGTCGTCCAGGCGATCGGCAAAGACCCCTACTGACCCGGGGTCAGGCGTCAAGGATCATGTCCCGAGCACCTCTGATCGCCGTCGCCCTCGCGCTCGCGCTCTGCACCGCCCTGCCCGCCGCAGCCCTGGGCGCGACGACTGCCACGATGAGCGCGACCTTCACGCCGGATCGGCTCGGCGCTGCCACCACGCTCTCGTTCAACTTCCAGATCGCCGCGGACGCAGAGGCTCCGGCGCTCCTGACCGGCGTCGACTTCCGCTATCCCGTCAACCTCGGGATCGCCACCAGCGGGCTCGGCGTCGCCTCGTGTCCGGTGGCCGCGCTCGAAGCCCGCGGACCGTCAGTCTGTCCACCGGACTCGCGCATGGGCTCAGGCTCAGCGCTCGTCGAGATCCCGATCGGCTCCGATCTCGTCCAGGAGACGGCCCAAGTTGCCCTGGTCGCCGGACCTTCGCAAAACGGCTACGTGCACATCCTCGCCAGCGTCACCGGCGAATCCCCGGTCGCCGCCCGCGTCGTCCTCTCCACGCAACTACAGCCCGGCCTGTTGCAGATCCCCGTGCCACCGATCCCCAGCCTGCCCGAAGCTCCATATGTCGCCGTGGTGCGAATGCACCTCATACTCGGCGGGCACCTCACCTACTACGAACCCGTCCACGGCCATAGCGTGGCATACCAACCGGTGGGTATCGGCCTACCCCGCAGATGCCCGCGCGGAGGGTTCCCATTCTCGGCCGGCTTCGGGTTCCTGGACGGGGGACACGCGGAAGCGCGGACGGCGGTGGCTTGCCCGCGGGGGCGGTAGCGACGTCGTCGGGCCAGCCGCGCTCGGGGGCTCGATCCCGTCAGTGCTCGTGTAAGGACGGGCTGCGTCACATCCGTGATCTCGGCGTGGGGCGACCGCGCGTGCTCGGTGCTTGGCGGTCACCGGTCTGACCCAGCCTGCCTCGGTTCGCCCTCCAGCACCAATCACGCGGCCGTCCCTTCCCCAGCCCCACTGTCCCAATTGTATCTGGCACGATTGGGATAAGTCAAGGATCGTGCGGGAATGCGCGATCCACTCGACACGTTCGCCTCGAACCTCCGGCGAGCGCGCCTGCAGCGCGGGCTCAGCCAGGAACGACTGGCGCATGCGGCCAGCCTCAACACGACTCACGTCGCGAAGATCGAGCGCTCAGAGCGCGAGCCGGGGGTCCGCACCGTCTCCAAGCTGGCCAGCGCACTCAGGGTCTCGGCCGCAGAGCTGTTCGAGGGGATCGACGGAAGGTAGATGTGTGACAAGACTGTGCCGAGTTTGAACCAATTCTGTGCAGGCTCTTAATTCTTGGTGGTCTCGTCCTATCGTTCCTCGCCATGATGAGTACAGTTGTCATAGGAGCTGAGGTGCTCAACCTGGTCCGTGATGGGCTGCGCAGCCAGATCGCGTTGGCCGCACAACACATCTCAGGCGCCGACGAGCAGTTGGACGCTGGAAGGTACCCCGAGAGGTACCAGGACCCCCTGCGCTGCTCCGATGCCTTGCGCGCGCTCCTGGAGAAGATCGGCTGGAGCGGGTCGCCCAGCGATCTGAAGATCGACCTGGACACGCACGCATGGGCGCTGCTCGAGGCGCTACAGGATCAGCTCAGCGATCACGCCGACAAGCTCCGCGACAGCGATCCGGACAAGCAGAGTGACGACGACCGTGACAAGCAGCGGGACGAGGAGCGGCGAGCAGCCATCACGCGCGACATGAACGCGCTGAGCAGCCTGGCGCTGATCGTGCTGCTGAGGATGCAGGTGGGTGATCAGAGGAGGTAGGGGATGACTGCTAGGAGCCGGTGCGGTCGCGGTGCCTCGGCGACTCCGCGAGCACACGGCTCTACGCGTCACAGCCGGCCACGATTCTGGATCCCGCGCCAGCGCTCGGCGAACGTCTCCGCATAACAATGCGCGCAGCCCGGCGAGACCTTGTCGCAACCCGTCACAGGGTTCTAGGTCGCCTCCGTCCACTCGATTGCGGTGTTATCGGCCAAGGTGGTACTCGTTTGGATGTGGAAGGCTGTCTCCTTCAGTATACGAACACATGTTCGTCCCCTGACCGGACATACCGCTCCTCAGCTGCCGACAGACATCCGCGAACGCGCGCTATACGATGCGCCTGCATCACACGAATCCTTAAGAGGCCCCAAGGGCGACGAAGTCGACGCAAGCAAGGAATCAGCTAATGGCTAGCCGCAACGGAACCAGGGGTCGAGGGCCGCATCCAACCGATGCGCAGCGCTCTAAGACCGATATCTACACCATCGCCGACCGGCTCTGGGAAACGGCGGATGAGCTACGTGCCAACTCGCATCTGAAGGCCAGCGACTACTCGGTCCCGGTCCTCGGCCTGATCTTCCTGAAGTTCGCCGACAGTCGCTTCACCCAGGCAGAGAGCGAGCTGGCCGGCAAGAGCACGGGCCGCAGGGAGATCGGCAAGGCTGACTACCAGGCGAGGAGCGTGCTCTACCTCCCCGGGGAGGCCCGCTTCGCGAACCTGCTGAACCTGAAGGAGGGCGACAACCTCGGCAAGGCGATCAACGACGCCATGGCCGCAATCGAAACCGAGAACACCGCACTCGCGGGCATCTTGCCTCGCACATACCAGTCGCTGAGCAACGATACGCTCGTCAGTCTCCTGCGCTCGGTCAACTCGATCCTTGGCGACATAGAAGGCGACGCCTTCGGCAAGGTCTACGAGTACTTCCTCGGCAAGTTCGCACTCGCGGAGGGCACCGGCGGCGAATACTTCACGCCAACACCTATCGTCAGCCTGATCGTCGAGATCATCGAGCCGTTCAATGGCAAGATCCTCGACCCCGCCTGCGGATCCGGCGGCATGTTCGTCCAAAGCGCCCGCTTTATCGAACAGCACCGCAACGGTAACACCGGCCAGCTATCGATCTACGGACAGGAGCGCGTGGACGAGACCCTCAGGCTCTGCAAGATGAACCTCGCTGTCCACGGCCTCGAGGGGCAGATCAGCCAGTCGAATACCTACTACGAGGACCCGTTCAAGGCGACCGGCCAGTTCGACTACGTGATGGCTAATCCGCCGTTCAACGTCAACAAGGTCGACAAGGCCAAGCTCGAGGGCGATAAACGCTTCCCGTTTGGTTTGCCGAAAGCCGACAATGCCAACTACATCTGGATCCAGGCGTTCTACTCCACCCTCAACAGTAAAGGTCGCGCTGGGTTCGTCATGGCCAACTCTGCCGGCGACACTGGCGGATCAGAGCTCGAGATCCGCAAGAAGCTCATCACCGAGAAATCGGTCGATGTCATCGTCGCCGTTGCATCCAACTTCTTCTACACCGTCACCCTGCCGGTGACCCTGTGGTTTTTGAACCGCGGAAAGCGGGGCACGAACCGCGAGGACACGGTTCTGTTCATCGACGCGCGGAAGATTTTCAACCAAATCGACCGCGCACACCGCGACTGGTTACCGGAGCAGATCGAGTTCTTGGCCAACATCACCCGCTTGTACCGCAGTGAGGAATGGGAGACGACTGACGGTTCGTTGGACCTGATGGACGCGTCGTTTCCGGATGGGGATTACATCGACGTGCCAGGACTATGCCGCGTGGCAACACTCGATGAGATCGAGAAGCAGGGCTGGAGCCTGAATCCCGGCCGCTACGTCGGGGTAGCTGCAGAAGAAGATGACGGGATCGACTTCCGGTCCCGTTTGGATGAGCTCAACGAGGAACTGGAAAAGTCGAACAACGAGGCTGTGGTTCTACAAGGGCAGATTGCAACGAGCGTAGCGGAGCTATTGGGTTGAGCGACTGGACAAACGTTCGCCTTGGGGACGTGACCGAACTGTTCGATTCGAAGCGTATTCCGCTCAGCGGGATTGAGCGCTCCTCACGCCAAGGCGCATTCCCATACTACGGAGCGTCCGGCATCATCGACTTCATAGACGACTATATCTTTGATGGGCGCTACCTCCTCGTCGCCGAGGATGGTGAGAACCTGAACAGTCGCAAGCTGCCCGTAGCATTCTTCGCTGACGGGCGATTCTGGGTTAACAACCATGCTCATATTGTCCGAGGCAAGACGGATGTACTGGACGATGTCTTTCTCCAGCAATGGTTTGCACAAGCCGATATCAGTGGTTACATCACCGGCGCCGCACAACCAAAGCTGTCACAAGCGAACCTGAAGCGGGTCGAGCTGCAACTGCCGCCTCTCTCGACGCAGCGCAAGATCGCCGCCATCTTGCGCTCGTACGACGATCTGATTGAGAACAACAAGCACCGAATACAGATTCTCGATGAGATGGCCCAGCGGATCTACCGCGAGTGGTTCGTCGCGTTCCGCTATCCGGGGCACAAGGACGTGCCGCTGGTGGATTCGGAGTTGGGGCCGATACCGGCGAGATGGAGTGTCGCGTCTCTCTCGACCCTGGCCAGGATAACGATGGGTCAATCGCCGCCATCGTCGGCATACAACACCGAGTGCGCCGGCCTTCCTTTCCATCAAGGCGTTGGTACGTACGGAACACATTTCCCTGTGCACGACGTGTACTCGACTGCCGGAACTCGAACGGCGAACGACGGCGACACGCTGGTAAGCGTTCGCGCTCCTGTCGGGCGTATTAACATCGCAGATCGGCGCATGATTCTCGGACGTGGTGTATGCGGGGTGCGATCAGACGGCGCGCCTGGTGAGTTCCTACTGCATGCCCTCACACACTTCTTCCGCGAGGAGGACGTGATGGGTAACGGCGCCATCTTCAAGTCCGTGACAAAGCGAGACGTCGAAGGTCTCCAGCTCGTGTGGCCGGGAGTCACGCTGGCGGAGCACTTCTCTGGGCTTGTCCGGCCGATGTGGAGAGAGCTGCGGCTTCTGACGCAGACCTCGGAGACTCTTCGCGCCACCCGCGACCTCCTGCTCCCGCGACTCATCTCCGGAGAGATCAACGTCGCCGACCTCGACGTCGCTGCACCGGAGTTCGCCGTATGACGCCGGGCCCGTACAGTGAGGATGAACTCGTCGAGCAGCCCGCCATTGCGCTGTTCGAGGAGCTCGGATGGGAACACGTAGACGCGTATCACGAGACCCTCGGACCCAAAGGGACGCTCGGTCGCGACAACAAGTCTGAAGTATTCCTCACCGGGCGCCTCAGGCAGGCGCTCGAGCGCCTCAACCCGGAGACGCCGAGTGAGGCGATCGACGACGCGGTGAACGAGATCACCAAGCCGCGGGCGGCCATGCTTTATGCGCGAGCCAACGCTGAGATTCATGGACTGCTGCGAGACCGCGTCGAGGTATCAGTCCGCCAGCTAGACGGGACCACACTCCCAGAGAAGCTCACCGTCATCGACTGGGAGCAGCCGGAGAACAACGACTTCCTGCTCGTCTCCCAGCTTTGGGTCCATTCGGACCTCTACAAGCGCCGCGCTGATCTCGTCGGCTTCATCAACGGCATCCCCCTCATCTTCATCGAGCTGAAGGCTTCGCACAAGAACCTCAGGCACGCGTATGACGACAACCTCAGCGACTATCGCGACGCGATCCCACACGTCTTCGAGCCGAATGGGTTCATCATCCTGTCGAACGGCGCTGAGACGAAGGTGGGAACCGTCACTTCGGGCTGGGAGTACTTCTCGGAGTGGAAGAAGCTCAACTCCGAGGGCGAGAAGGGGGTCGTCTCGCTCGAAACGGTGATCCGGGGCATGTGCACGAAGGAGCGCGTGCTCGATCTGGTCGAGAACTTCATTGCCTTCCAGGACCGTCCAGGCGGGTTCGTCAAGCTGCTCGCCCGCAACCACCAGTACCTCGGCATCAACAACACGCTCGCACGTATGCGGGAGCTCCGCGACGCCCCACCCGAGGAGCGCGGGAAGCTCGGCGTGTTCTGGCACACCCAGGGATCCGGCAAGACGCTCTCGATGCTGTTCTTCTCCCAGAAGGTGCTGCGCAAGCAGCCCGGAAACTGGTCGTTCGTGATCGTGACCGACCGCGAGGACCTCGATGAGCAGGCCCACAAGGAGTTTCTCCGGTCTGGAGTCCTCGCCGAGGAGCACGTCCGCGCCGACAGCGCCACCCATCTTCGCCGACTTCTAGGCGAGGACCACCGGTACGTGTTCACCCTGATCCAGAAGTTCCGGACCGAGCAGGGAGAGGTCCACCCAGTCCTCTCGGACCGCGATGACGTGATCGTGATCACCGACGAGGCGCACCGCACCCAGTACGACATCCTCGCGCTCAACATGCGCAACGCGCTACCGAACGCGAGCTTCCTTGGGTTCACCGGCACCCCGCTGATTGCGGGCGAGGAGCGCACCCGCGAGGTGTTCGGGGACTACGTGTCGATCTACAATTTCGCGGCTTCGACCGCCGATCACGCCACGGTCCCGCTCTATTACGAGAACCGCATCCCGCAGGTCACGATCGAGAACCCCACCTTCGCCGACGACCTCACGGCGATCGTCGAGGAGGCCGACCTCGATGAGACCGAGGAACGCCAGCTCGCCAGAGCTCTCGGCCAGCAATACCAGCTGATCACCCGCGACGACCGGCTCGACGCGGTCGCGAAAGACATCGTCGAGCACTTCCTCGGCCGCGGCTTCCCCGGCAAGGGGCTCATCGTGTCGATCGACAAGGTTACGGCTGTCCGCACGTTCGAGAAGGTCCAGCAGCACTGGAAGCAGCGCCTCGAAGCGAACGAAGCCCGCCTGAAGTCAAATGGATTGGGCCCAGAAGAGCACGACCTGCTTTTTCAAGAGGTCGCCTTCATGCGCTCAACCGATATGGCGGTCGTCATCTCCCAATCCCAGAACGAGATCGCGGAGATGGCCGCGCACGGTATCGACATCAAGCCCTACCGCAAACGCATCGTCGAGGAGAACCTCGAGGACAAGTTCAAGGACCCCCTCGACCCGCTGCGGCTCGTGTTCGTCTGCTCGATGTGGACCACCGGGTTCGACGTCCCCTCGCTCTCCACCGTCTACCTCGACAAGCCGCTGCGCAACCACACACTGATGCAGACGATCACGCGCGCCAACCGCGTCTTTCCGGAAAAGAACAGCGGCCTCATCGTCGCCTACGTCGATGTCTTCCGGAACCTGCAGAAGGCGCTCGCGATCTACGCGATCGGCGGGAAGGGCGGCGAGGTGCCAGTTGAGGAGAAGGCCGCCCTTGTGGATGCTCTGCGAGGTGCCGTGGATGACCTCCGAGCGTTCTGCGCCGGCCGCGAAGTCGATCTTGACGCGCTGGGGAAGCTCAAGGGCTTCGAGTTGGTTGCCGCCGGCAGGCAAACGGTCGAGATGCTGATGATCGATGACGAGGAGAAGACGGCCTTTCTGTCACGAGCATCGCTTGTGGACCGGCTCTTCAAGGCGATCCTGCCGGACACCCACGCCAACGAGTTCAGCCGTGTGAGAGCGGTGACGAAATTCCTCGCCGACGCGATCGCCGAGTACACCGAGCGACCCGACGTGTCAGGCGTGATGGCGCGCGTCGAGCAGCTGCTCGACGAATCGGTCGCCGCCAACGCCTACTTGATCCCTGCCAGCGAGGCGGACGCCCTATTTGACCTGGCTGGTGTCAACTGGGAGGGCCTCGAAGAGGCGTTCAAGCAGGGGCGGCCACGCACCGCCGCAGAGAGGCTCCGCTCGCTCCTTTCGGCACGGATAACGGCGCTCGTCCGTCTCAACCCGATGCGCGTCGACCTCGTTGAGCGATTCGAGACGCTCGTCGCCGACTACAACGCCGGCAGTATGAACGTCGAGGCGTTCTTCAAGGAGCTCCTCGCGTTCAGGAAGACGCTCTCAGATGAGGAGGCTCGCGCGCTCTCCGAAGGGCTGGACGAGGAGCACCTCGCCGTCTTCGATCTCCTGATGCGTCCCGCGCCGGAGCTGACGCCGGACGAGACGGACGAGGTCAAGAAGGTCGCGGATGAGCTCCTCGAGATTCTCAAGCACGGCAAACTCGTGCTCGATTGGCGCAAGCAGCAGTCGACCCGCGCCGCAGTGCGCGTGGCGATCGAGGAAACGCTCGACCGGCTGCCGGAAGCCTACGAGCGGAAGATCTACGCACAGAAGTGCGATGTCGTCTACCAGCACGTATTCGACTCGTACTGGGACAACGGCCACTCCGTCTACGAGCTTGCGGCGTGAGCTCGTATCGTCGGGCCTCATCAAGCCCTCTCAGCCGCATTGAGGCGCTCCCATGAGAATTGCCCGCGCAGGCGATCCTGGGCGTCATCGATGCTGTCGACATCATTGACCCACTCCGCGCGGTCGTGCTTCCAGTGCCAGAAGGCCAGGCAATCCGTCGCCGCGTCGCGAAGCTCACGCGTCGGGTACCGATAGACAGCTACATCGCCCTCGACGTCGTAGGCAAGCTCGAAACCGTCAGCGCTCTGGCGATGAAAAATCATCACCAACGGCCACGTACCGAGATCCCAACCCTCGAGGCCCCATGATGGTATCGCGGTCCATCCGCGTGACGACACAGTCTCAATTCGCTCATATCCATCCTGGCCAGACACCTGAGAGAGTTGCCAGACGGCCTCTGGGGCGACTCGGTATTGCGTGCAGAGCAGCTGCTGTTCTAGGTTTTGGTTGGCGTTCATGACAGCTTTTCCCCAACGCTCGCCTGCGCCTCCAGCATTACCTCGTCGAAGTAGCGATGTGGTTGAGAGATTTGTGGTCCTTTTAGATGTCCATCGGTCCAACCCATGATGTTCCTTCCTGCGTAATTTGTAGCCTTCCCGTCGACGCTTAATTCGACTCCTCATGAATGCCTACAAGACATGTCCCTATATAGAGACAGGAGAAGCGCCTAAGGTCGCGGATGCGAGCCGTTACTCGATGACGGCGGGTAGACCTGGGTCTGAAAACTCGATGCTCCGTCGTCTCTTACGACCGTAGCTTCGGGTTAGGACGGCAAGCTCGATCGCTGTCTCACCCTATGGGTGATCTGGGTCGCTCATTGAGTGTCGGCAGCGCGTGAAGGCGCTTGCTACCCCTTCGCTCCATGAGAGCGGATGATCACTCGCGTTCCCTCGGGGGCACGGCCTGGAGGAATGGGCGCACCATTTGCTGCTCTCAATCGAGGTCAGAATGCCGGGCTAGATCCCCGGGGCTCAGTTCACTTGAGTCTTGAATGGGGCCCTCAGTGGGGCGCTCGGGCTGAACTGGCACATCCCCTTCGACTGAGATGACCGTATCTAGGGGGATCTCTGCTATCGGTCTGGGCAGCATGTGGTCCGCTGGTAGGAGCGGCAGGAGGTCAGGGGGTGAGATCGGCGGCGCATCGGCGAGTTGTGGCTGCGGACGTAGCTGGGGTGCAGGAGCCTGCCATGCCTTTAGGTTCTGTACGAGATCGCGGTAGAAGGAGACTGTCTGGGCTCGGGTTTCTCGAACGAAAGAGCCCTCGGCGCGACCGCGCTTTTGTCCCATCGGTCGGGTCAGTGTCAGCTCGAAGGAGCGTGGCTCCCGCTTGCCGTCAGCGGGACACAGCAGGCTCGCTGGCTGCTCGCGGGCGTGTTGAAGCGTCGTCGCGACGCTCTCTCTTGCGTGGGGGTACCAGACCTCCACGCGCAAGTCAGGGCTTGCCTCGCCCAGCTGACGTAGTAGCCAGTTGATTCGAGACTTCGGGCGTCCCTCTCCAGGAGCAGACACCTCCACGCTGACGGAGGTCTGTCGCGACCTCAAATCGGCCCTGATCTTCATGTCGCCGACGGCATCTGGGATGCGCACGATCGCCGCGAGGGAGCCGTCCGCAGCTAGCGCCTTGGACACCTCGTCCAGGCGTCCGCTCGTCGTCTGCTTACGGGGACGAGGAGCGATCACGTCGCGCCCTAGCTCCTGCGCCAGACTCAGACAGAGATACTGCGTGAACTGCTCCCAGCGCTCAGCGACATGCCGGACTGTCGGGTCACCTTGGCGCAGGGTCTGCTCGTGCGCGGCCTTGCGGACCGCAACCCAATGCTCGCCCATATCCTCAAAACCGTTAGCACCTGACACCTCACTGCTGAGATAGTGGATCAGCTCGCGCAGAATCCACGCTTGATCGGGATCTGAGACTCCCCGGTAGCGACTCTGAACGACCGCCTCAGTCAAGATGCGCCACCACGACAGATGCCACAACTTCGCCCGTCGGAGCTTGCGACCATCCACGCATACA
>Ga0302325_10032722_pt1 | contig 10672 bp, 6 predicted proteins | sample Palsa_T0_2_FD_201948 | JGI IMG/M metagenome (GOLD analysis project Ga0302325, IMG submission 201948) | Peat permafrost microbial communities from Stordalen Mire near Abisko, Sweden - Palsa_T0_2 | ecosystem: Environmental > Terrestrial > Soil > Palsa > Peat permafrost | place: Sweden: Abisko...
CGGTCACCCTCGCCCTCGGGCTCATCGGCATCATGGCGCTGTTTATGGGTCTGGTCAGTATTGCCGAGCAGGCTGGCGGCATTCGTTTTCTTGCCCGGATCACCGGTCCTTTTTTCTCGCGTCTTTTCCCCGAACTGCCCAGGGGGCATCCCGCGATGGGCCATATGGTGATGAATTTTTCGGCTAACCTGCTGGGGCTGGACAATGCCGCCACGCCCTTTGCGCTTAAGGCCATGGAAAGCCTGCAGGAGATCAATCCAGACAAGACGACCGCTTCCAACAGCCAGATCATGTTTCTTTGTCTGCACACCTCGGGTTTGCAGCTGATACCTGTCAGCATCATTGCGCTCCGGGCCTCTCTTAAGGCCCCCGATCCGACCGATGTCTTTATTCCCATCGTCATTGCTACGTTTATCACCACGCTGGCTTCCATGAGCATCGTGGCGGTCCGGCAGAAGATCAATCTTTTCCAGCCGGTCATCCTGGCCTGGATCGGGAGCCTTTCCCTGCTGATGGCTGCGCTGGTGCTGTATCTCCGGACCCTCAGCGCCGAAGGCGTACAATCGGTCTCCCGCGCACTCAGCGGCGGTCTGATCCTTCTCATTTTCCTGGTGATCGTGGGTGTGGCGCTCTACAAAAAGATCAATATTTTTGACGCTTTTGTCCAGGGCGCCAAAGGCGGGTTCGAGACGTCGGTCCGTATCATTCCCTATCTTGTCGGCATGCTGGTGGCCATCAGCTTGCTGCGCACCAGCGGGACTTTTGATGCCATTATCGACGCGCTACGGCATTTCTTCCGGCTCTTTGGAACCGACACCCGGTTTGTCGATGGTCTGCCGACAGCACTGATCAAACCGCTGACCAGCGCCGGCGCCCGCGGTATGCTGGTCGATACGATGAACACGCTGGGCAAGGACAGCTTCGCCGCCCGGCTCTCCGCCATCCTGCAGGGCTCTTCCGAATCCACTTTTTATGTCGTTGCGGTATACTACGGCTCCGTCGCCATCCGCAATACGCGCTATTCCGTCGGCGCCATGCTGCTGGCCGATCTGGTGAGTATTCTCAGCTCTATCTTTCTATGCTACCTGTTCTTTGGACATACGGGCTAATGGCCAAAGACGAAGCGGGCTGTCAGCCCGAAAGCATCCGGAACGAAGTTGATGTTTGGGATAAAGTCCAGCTCCGGTTTCCAGTCCAGTGAAAGATTCACGGGTGCGTTGGGGAATTTATAATCAAGTCCGATCACCCCGGTTGGCCCAAACCAGGTCTGGCCGCTCTCGAACCCGAGATAGGCGCCGCCGCCGTAGAAAAATGTGAAGGCGGGTGTACCGCCGATCAGCTGATGTTTTTCATAAAGGCCGCCGATCCCGAATCGGGAACCGAAGGATAGCAAACCTTCGACGGCATTGCTTTGATCGATAAAATATTTGATGCTAAGGGAATTATTCAGCGTGGGAGCGGCCGTGCTGAAGCGGATACCGACGGCCAGCTTGTAATCCTGTGCCGATAAATGATTGTACAAGCCGCTGACGGTTAAAAGAACCAGGCAAAGGGTGATAATTCGCATAGCTTACTTTTTTGGATGCCAGTGGAACGAAAATAATGCCAAAGGTATTGGAATATGGTGTGTTAGAACTTTCTTAAAATGGTGGGCCGGCGGCGGCGGTTATCGGCGAGGCCGGCGGTTTAAGGATGCTTCTTCGGCTGCTGTTTCGGTTTGATGACCGGGATCGTCGGGATAGCGGCATGCTGCGAACCGGGCTGCTGGGCCGCCTCTTTTTCCGCCTGTTCAAACTCATCTTCTTCTCTTTCTACCTGTAAGGACTCGAACATTTGCTGTTTTGACTTCGGCCTTCTTTTTTCCTGCCATTTGAACCCGCGCAGGATCATGTCATCGGGATTCACTCTGCGCATGGGGATCATCGTGCCCTCGGCATCGCTGCGGAGAACTACCCGGTTCAGCTCTTTACCTTTTGGCTTGCCTACGGAATCCAGTTCGATATTGCCGGCGGAATCCCGCTTTGGTTCAAAGATCATATCGATAATGTCGGCATGGGCCCTGTTGGCGCCGGTATATGCTTTTCCTTCGTCCTGTACATAATAGATGCTTTCTGCATTCCCCTTGGCGCGGATAAAATCGATATCACCATTGTGGAAAAAGCAGTTGATGGTAGTACCTTTTAGCTGGTTATACAAATTTTTGGCTACCCTGTTGATGGTCAGGCCATTTTCAAAAACGTAAAGCCGGTCTGCTTTTTTGTTTTTGGTATACATATACATGGTATCGCCGGTGATCTGGTAATTGCCGCTGCCCCAGGCCACTGGATTGTAAAACAACCGGAAGATAGAATCCTTTGTCGAATAATACAGGCTGTCGCATACCGCCTGCAGGGAATCTGAGAAGATCCGCACATGATGATACCCGAGAATATAGCGGAGCGTGCTATCCGTCGGCGGCAGATGGGCGATGCTATCGGCATAGGCCTTTTGCACAGCCACGTCCCTGATGCTGTCCTGCGTTCGCCGCAGGGCAAAACTATCCACCGGGATCGGCAGGCCGCTTCGCGTCAGTGCGCTATCGGTCCAGCCGCCTTTTTTGAGGCTGTCCGCCAATTTAAGACTTCGGACGGTGTCACCCCGCGCCAGCGCCTGTGCGATCAGGGTGTCCGTCAGCTGTCGCCTTTTTATACTGTCTGCGATCTCCCTGATCCTGGCTTTTGCGGCAAAACCTGCTTTCCGGACGCTGTCAATGGCATCCCGCTGTCTTTTTTTCACTGCCGCTGCGGCGGCTTTGACACTGTCTCTTGCGGCTTTTAGCTTGACGCGGATGGCCTCCTTTGCATCGCTAATACTGTCTTTCCGGGCCTGGATCTTTTTTTCCACGCTGTCTTTTATCGCCTGTCTTTTTGCAATCACGCTGTCCGATCTGGCCTTTGTCAGTTCTTTTTCCAGCTTTCGTCGTTGTTTTTCGCCGGGCGGCCCTTTCAGGGTATCCGCCGCCGCCAGGGCAGCGGTGATCCGATCGATTTGTGTACTATCTTTTCTGATCGCTGCTTTTTTCCCCGTTGTTTCTCCATGAAGGCCGCCCAGCGTGTCCAATCCCAGCCGGTGCAGGCTGTCCAGTCCCAACCGCGCAAGGCTATCCGCTTCGCCGGGTCGCAGGCTGTCGCTCCGGTCCATATTGGCAGAATCGTTCAGCGCCGCTACGGAATCTTTATAGGCTCTGGCCAGGGTAGCCAGGTGGAGGCTATCCGCCGATCTTTTCTCCAGGCTGTCGACATAGATCTTGTGGAGGCTGTCTTCGTGCGCCAACCGTTTTTGATCGGCTTCAAAGTCCACCAGCCTGGCGGATCGCAGTGTATCGGCGGTGACGTAAATAGAGTCTTTGTCCTGTTTGATGATCATGAGCGGCCGCTTTGTCGCCAGGAAAGTATTCGTTTTGCGGTTGTTGACCATGACGTTCGCCAGCAGCCGTATCCCCTGGGCTGTATCCCGGTAATCTGCGCTGCCGGTGGCCGTGCTGAGACCTGTGCTGTCGTCGATCCTTACGTTGTCTCCGGTGATCGTTTGCGATCCGTCGGTAATAACGGGCTGTTTGTCGTGCCCTTTGTTGAATTCGGCCTTTTTACTGTGCAGGTCGTAATAGCCGGACCATGTCCGGACGGTTCGTTTGGTACTGTCCTTGAAAAGGATGAAGGTCTCGGTGATAAACGTCGAGACCTGGGTTTGCGTATTGTAGAGCAGGCTGTCTGCGGACAGATCGTATTGCGGGTCCCTCATCACCACGTTATCTTTGAAATGGACATCCTTGCTGTCTTCAAAATAGACACCCTTTTCGCTGGTCAGTATGGATTCCTTATTGACGATCTTACCTCCATGATTATACGTGCCCATCCGGAGGTTCATATCGTAGTCCAGGGCATCCGTGGTTAAAACGCCTTTTCCGTCGGTGAGCTTTACATTTTTGTCGAAATGCACCAGCTTCTTGCTCACCAGGTATTTCATATAGTCCGAGTAGATGTCAACGGAGTCATTGTCATTGATATGGACATTGCCAAAGCACTCGATATAGTCTTCGTGGGGGTTCATCCGCAGGCTGTCACAGTAGATCAGGGTCGTTTCCTGCTGGATCTTTACATGATGGACGAGTGTAGTAATAGTAGTAGCGGAATCGACTTGTTCGGAATGGTAGATCTCGTCATCGAGGATTTTTACGATCTTGATCGAGTCGCTGCCGGCGGAATGGAATACCACCTGCCCCTGCAACTGCGTGGACAGGGTGAGCAGGATGCCAAAGCCGAATACCCAGACTGCACAGGCCGATAGCCTTCGTTTCATCCGCTTTTTATTTATTGACGGGTTTCGACGCAGAATCGGGGAGGGGCGCCATCAGCGGTCCTGTTTTGTCCTTTTTGCCGAATACAGAAAGGCTGACATAGCGTTTGGGATGGACGCGCAGGTCGTCCAACAGGGTAGTCAGGCTTCGGGTGGCGTCTTCCATATTCTGATAAAGATGGCGGTCGTTGATGAGCAGGCCCAGGGAGCCGTTGTTGCTGTTGATCCGCTGAATGGTGGCCCTCAGGTCACCAAGGGTTGTATTAAGATTATCCACGGCTTCGGGAATTTTGGCGGATGCCAGGCTGCTGGTGGTCTTATCTGCATTTTCCAACGTGTGGGTGATACGGTCGTTATTCTTTGACAGGTTGCCGGTGAATTCATTGAGGTTTTTGAGCGACTGGGTCAGGTAACCGGTCTGGCTGTTGAGAAGCTTTTGCATTTCGGCGGAAGAGGCGGCCAAGTTGGCCATAATACTGCTGAAGTTGTTCTTGGTACGCGGATCGAACATGGTCCCGATGACTTCTATCAGCGAATCCAGAGAGGTCAGGGTCCCGCCCAGTTTCAGCACTACCGGGTTGATGCTTTCCTGCACCTGGGCGAAAAGATTGGCCTTCTGTTTGGTGATCAGGGTGTCGCCGTCCTTCAGGTATTCGGCAGCGTCGCCCTTGGCGATGACCAGGGTGGGAGATAGCAGCAGACCTGGATTCAGGGTTGCAATGGAGTTTTTGGGGATATGAACATCCTTTTTCAGGGTGATGGTCACCACGATGCCGCGGCTGAGGTCCTCGTCCGATTCGCTGATCGCCGAGATATTGCCGACGGTCAGGCCCTCGATCTGGACCGCATTGGATACTTCCATACCGTCGACGTTGTCGAACAGGGCGTATAATTTTTTGGAATGTTGGAACAAGCTGCTGCCTTTCAGGAAATTGAAGCCCAGGATCAAACCGGCCAGGGCGACGACCGCCAGGATGCCGATTTTGGTTTCATTTGCTATTTTCATCTACAATTTATTTTTAGTGGCCAAATGCCTGAATTCGGCTCGTGGTATCACAAATGTAGGAAAATTGCGGGCTTATCCGCAGAAGACAACGTTAAACCTTGCCGGCCGGGATGAGGAGCCGGATGGTGAGTCGGTCGGGTCGATCGGAGGTCGGATCGGTCGGATCGGTCGGGGAGGTCGGGGAGGTCGGGGAGGTCGGAAGAGCCGCCTGGTCCGCTACCTGTTGGAGTGACTGGCCGGGGAATCGGTATTGCTGATGGGATGGCCTTCCAGCGTGGCCTTGTACCGGCGGAGCGCGTCAACGAAATTCCGGACGACCTCGTTCTGTCCGTCTTCGCTGTTCAGGTATTTCTCTTCGTCTTCGTTGCTCAGGAAGCCGATCTCGAACAGTACGCTGGGCATGCCCGTGGCTTGCAGCACCCGAAGCCCAACGTCTCTTTGGATGACGCCTTCACTTTCACGGCCGGCCCTGGTGAATTCGTCTTCAACCAGGGTAGCGAAAAGGGCGCTGTTGGCAAAGTATTTCAGTTCGTAAAGCTGGGCACGCATCTTGGCCGGGGGGGAACTCATGTCGAAGACGGCGCTATCGGAGTTATTCTCACCCGAGCTGTCGGTGGCGTCGCCTTCAGCCCGCTCGTTGATCGCCTGGCCCTTGAAGCCGGCGCGGTCGGCCTTCCAGATAAAGGCTTCGGTGCCTTTGCGGGTATGATGGCCTGTATAGCTCTCATAGATGGGAACACGATGTCGTTTCTTGCCTTTGCCCACATATTTATGGCCGACGATCCTGTGCACGGTAAAAGGACCGGCGGGATGTCCGTCGTTGTCGCAATGGATACAGATAAAAAGATCGCCCCTGGATTTGTTGGCGAGATCGGCGCGGTAATTCAGGCCTGCTGCAAGCGCGGAGTGAAAGCTATAACCGGGAGGAACGTCAAAACCGACGCCCGGCATGACATCCGTCGTCCGGGTAAAGACCACTTTGACATCGGGGAAGGCTTCCTGGATGGCCTGGCCCAGCTTTAAGGAAACTGCCAGGGCTACGTCTTTTTCCTTTGAGAACAGCCCGCTTGTGCCATTGTCGAACCCGCCGTGACCGGGATCTATGATGATGGTACGGAGCGCCGACTTCTGCGGAGGACGGGCGCCATCGGAGCGGGTACCCTCGGGCCGGGGCCGGGCGGGACGCGGGCCGCCAGGATAAAAGGAGGTCAGGGCGAAGACCGCTCCGCCTGCCAGCAACATGAATAGGTGTTTCGATAGTTTCATTCTCGTCTTATAGCTCTCCCTTTCGGGTGGTGTTTTTTAATCCGGCCGTTTCCGCGTGACCGCTTTCCAGTGCCTGCTTATATTGCCGGAAAGCGTTCAGAATGTTGCAGACGACCTGTTTCTGCCCTGTTTTGCTGCTCAGATATCGCTCTTCTTCCTTGTTGGTCAGGTAACCGGTTTCAATCAGCACGCTGGGCATCCCCGTCGCCTGCAGGACGCCGATCCCTATCTGCCGTTGCTTAATTCCGTCACTCTGCCGCCCGGACTTTGCGAATTCTCTTTCAACAAGGGTACCGAATAAGGCGCTGTTTGCAAAATATTTTTTCTCATACAGCAGCGCACGCATCTTTGTTTCAGGGCTATTCAAGTCGAAAGCGCTATTTGTGCTGTCACCCATATTCTCGCCATTACGCTGGTTGATCGCGTCGCCCTTTGGGGTGCTGCGGTCGGCTTTCCAGATATAGGTGGCCGTTCCTGTCGTGCTGTTTTTCATCCAGTAGGTCACATAAACCGGCAGTTTCTTTTTCTTTTTCCCTTTGCCGGTTATTTTGTACCCTGTGAGCCGGTGAACGGGATATTGTCCTGCGGGCTGGCCGTTCGAATTGCAATGGATGCAGATGAAAAGATCTCCATGCAATCTATTGGCCAGTTCAGCCCGGTACCGGATGCCGTCCTGGATCGTCGTTTTGTTACCCGGCATAATATCCGTTGTCCGGGTATAGACAATTTTTAAATTAGGAAAAGCGCCCTGTAATGCTTTTCCCAACTTCAGGGAAATGTTCAGCGTAACGTCTTTTTCCTTGCTGAACAGCCCGTGGGTACCGGGATCGAATCCGCCATGGCCCGGGTCGATGATAATGGTACGGAGTAATGGCTTTTGCATGGGCGGCATCTTGTCAAAGGACTGGAGACCGAAGGCGATTCCATATATCGTTAACAAGGTGGCCGTCTTTTTGATCATAGTCCTTATATTTTGCCAAATCCCTTCAATCTTCACATAATCTTATAGGAGTAATAGCTATTTTTGTCACCACACAGGAAAACGTGCCTCCTGGGATTTTTTTAACAAACGAATAGAGATAGTACCTTATACCCGAAATTTATTCGTTGTTTTATAAATGTATGAACAATAACGGACGCAAATTTAGTTCAAAATATTTACTGATATTGATATTTACTGTCCTATTCTTTTCAGTAACGTTCAATAGTCCCGCAAATTATTTCGTTGTTGCACGTTTTGGCAAAACCCTAACATCTTCCGTGGCCGATACGTCGATCCGGCCCGTTATTACCAGACCTCTTTTCCCGGCCCTTGACAATTCCTACCGGAATCCTGGCGATACCGCCCGGTACTCCATTATCCGGGTTCGTTATGGCAGGAGCGCCGATACCCCTGATTACCGAATCTCCAAAGACACGCTGGAGGCCGAGATCAATTACAAGGCTTCTGACTCCATCGTTATGAGGATCCCTACCCGGAAGATAACCCTTTACACCAAGGCGGATACCAAATTTAAGGATGCCGACCTGACGGCAGACCGGATAACCTTAGATCAGGACCGCAATCTGGTGATCGCTTCTCCCAACCGGGATACGGCGGGCAATATCATCGGGCTTCCCAAAATGGTCCAGACGGATAATACCATGCAGTCCGACTCCATCATCTATAATATCAAGACCCAGAAGGGGATTACGCAGCATACCTATACTAATTCGGGTGAGATGTTCGTGCATGCGGAGAAGATGAAAAAAGTGACCCCCGAGGAGTATTTTGGCTATCGGGGGGTCTTTACCACCTGTAATCTCGATACGCCCCACTTTGCTTTCCGGACGAACCGGATGAAGATCATTAACCAGAAGATGGCGATCACGGGCCCGATCCATCCGGAATTTGAAGGGGTCCCCATCCCGATCTATATTCCTTTTGGCTTTTTCCCTCTATCCACGGGGCGGCATTCCGGTTTGCTGCCACCGGAATTCACCTCCAGCGACCAGGCAGGTCTCGGGTTGACAGGGCTGGGCTATTATAAGGTCGTCAATGATTATTTTGACATGATCTTCAAGACCGACCTCTATTCCTATGGGGGATGGGCGGGATATTTCACGCCGGAATACCGGGTCCGGTACAGGTATAGCGGGCAGATGAATTTTACTTACCAGGTCACCAAACTACTCAGTACGGCAGGCGCCGATGCCTTTTCGACCTCCAAGACCTTTAGCTTTAACTGGAGTCATTCGATGGACAGCAAGGCGCGTCCGGGCACCAACTTCTCCGCCAACGTCAATGTTGCGTCCACCAAGTTCAACCAGGAACAGCTGAATAACCCCACCGCCGCGTATAACAACCAGCTAAGCTCTTCGATCACCTATTCGAAAACTTTTGACAGCAAATACAACCTGACGATCAGCGGCAATCACAACCAGGATAACGAGACCCGGCTTATCAATGTCTCTCTGCCCAATATCGCTTTTACGGCGCCAACCATTTATCCGCTGCAAAGCAAGGATTTTGTCGGCACGCCCAAATGGTATGAAAAACTGGGGATAGGGCTTAGCACCACTGTTGCGGGGGGCGCCAGCTTTTACGATTCGCTGTTTTCCTTCAAGCGGATCATCGACACGTTCCAATGGGGGGCGCAGAACAGCATTCCCATCAGTCTGGCCCTCCCGATCAAAGGACCGGTCCAGGTGGCGCCGGGAGTCAGTCTGCAGGAGAAAATGTATTCGCGGCGATTATACCGTCACTACGATTATGCCTTTAATAAAGTGGATACGGATGCTATCCAGAAGGGTTTTTTCCAGGCCGAAAGCATGTCCTATAGCCTAAGCCTTAGTACCGCCATCTTTGGCACATTCCAGGGATTCGGCAGGAACAGCACCTTGATGGGTATCCGCCATGTGATCCGGCCTACGATCAGTCTCAGCTATTCGCCGAACCTTGCCGGTCCGGATTGGTATACGCTGCGAACGCCTTATTCGCCCGGGGACCCGACAAAAACCACCCATACCCAGCGGGTGTCTTACTACGACGGGAGCACCTATGGACCGTTCGGGGAGGGGACTTTTGGGGGTCTCTCCTTTGGCCTCGACAATCATCTTGAAATCAAGACCCGGTCGAAGACCGATACATCCAGCGCCGGGATCAAAAAGATCACCATTATCGACGGGTTCGGGGTGACGGGCAGCTACAACTATCTGGCGGATTCGTTCAAGCTATCCAACCTCACCTTGTATTTTCGCAGTACCCTGTTCAAAAACATAAATATCACCGGTGGGGCTACCCTCGATCCTTATCAGGTCAATCCGCAGGGTTTTGATGTGGACAAATATGCCTGGGAGGGGAAGAAATTTTCACTGGGCCGGGTCACCAGCGGCAACTTAGCCATCTCTACGAGCTTTAAGAGCGCCCCCACCGATCAGAAGCTGGCCGACCAGAAGGCATCGCAGGGGTCGGACCAGCTCCCTATGACCATGGAGGAGCAGCAGGCCCAGCTGAACTATATCCGGCAGAATCCCGCTCAGTTTGCCGACTTCAATATCCCCTGGTCGCTGAACCTGTCCTTTGCCTTTAACTTTACCAATGCGCAAAATGCCAGCTATGGCTTTACCACTACTATAACGTCGAGCATCAACTGGAGCGGCGACTTCAATCTGACTGAAAAATGGAAGATTGGCCTCAACGGCTATTATGACGTAAAGAACCAGCAAATGGAGTCGCTGACCGCTTCCATTTCCCGGGATCTGCATTGCTGGCAGATGTCCATTAACGTGACCCCGGTAGGCTATACCCACTTTTTCAGCCTCACTATCAGCCCGAAGGCTGGTATCCTGCAGGACCTGAAAATCAACCGCACGAAGTATTTCTATAATGAGTAGGTGACATAATAATCCCGCATCAGCACGAATACCTTTTGTTTGAGGCTTTCCACCGTATCCCCGGGCTGTGGAGCAACGGGGTCCAGGAAATGCATGGCCAGCCGGTGTGGGCGGAGATAGAATGTTTTTTGTGCGGGCATTATTTCCCGGCTATGGAAGATGACGGCCGGGATGATCTCCTTTCCTGTC
>Ga0302325_10032725_pt1 | contig 10671 bp, 9 predicted proteins | sample Palsa_T0_2_FD_201948 | JGI IMG/M metagenome (GOLD analysis project Ga0302325, IMG submission 201948) | Peat permafrost microbial communities from Stordalen Mire near Abisko, Sweden - Palsa_T0_2 | ecosystem: Environmental > Terrestrial > Soil > Palsa > Peat permafrost | place: Sweden: Abisko...
GAGAATCCGAAGACGCTCAAGACCATGAGCCTCCTGGGGCGTATTGCGTTTCTTCAGGGCAGGTACGCCGAGGCCGCGATCCTGTTCAGCCAGGTGCTCGATATCCAGCGCCGCTTATTAGGTTCCGAGCACCCCGACACGCTGTATTCCATGACGCACCTGGCGACCGTCTACTACCGGCAGGGCAAGTATGCGCAGGCCGAAGCGCTCCACAGCCAGGCCTTGGAGATCCGGCGGCGCGTGCAGGGTCCGGAGCACCCCGACGCGCTCACTTCCGTGAACGGCCTGGCCAGCGACTATTACGCGGAGGGCAAGTACGCGCAAGCCGAGGCGCTCTACAACCAGAACCTGGAGATACGGCGCCGCGTGTTAGGTTCCGAGCATCCCGACACGCTGACTTCCATGAACAATCTGGCCGACGCATACATCGCGTTGGGAAAGTACGCGCAAGCCGACGCACTGTTCAGCCAGACCGTGGAGATCGAGCGGCGGGTGTTAGGCTCCGAGCATCCCCTGACATTGAGCTCCACGAACGGGTTGGCTGGCGCCTACACCGCGCAGGGCAAATACGCGCAGGCGGAGGCCATATTCAATCGAAACTTGCAAATCCGGCGCCGCGTGCTGGGCGCCGAGCATCCGGATACTCTCATCACTCTCGCGGATCTCGTATTCATGTACCAAAGGCAGGGCAAATACGCCTTGGCGGCGACTTATGCCGCGCAGGTCCTGGCCGTGCAGCGGCGGTCTGTGGGCGCACAGGACACGGACACCATGGTGTCGGCAGCCGACTTGGCGCTGGCTTATGTGTCGCAAGGGAAGTTCACCGCGAGCGAGTCCCTCGCGCGCGAGGCGCTCGCCGTCTATCGGCAGAAGCAGCCGGACGATTGGCAAGCATACCGCGCCGAGAGCCTGCTGGGCGCCAGCCTGGCTGGACAGAAGAAATACGCCGAAGCGGAACCGCTGCTGCTCGAAGGTTACCAGGGGATGGCGGCGCGTAAGGACCGGATCGCAGTCCCGGACCGGTATCATCTGGACCGCGCCCGCGATTGGATCGCGCAATTCTATGAAGCATGGGGCAAGCCGGAAAAAGCTGCGGAGTGGAGCAAGAAGTAAAGTCCCGTCGAAGCGATCCAGCGCTTTTCCGGCATCCACCCGGAAGGAGATCTATGGGCCAGCGTGCTCACCGCGCGGGCCGCCATAGGCGGTAGTGGCTCAGTTTGGATCCATGAGGCCGATGATTTCTTCGATGCCCCAAACGTGATCGGCGACTCCAGCGGCAACAGCCGGGGTGGTTTTTAGAGTCTGATGAACGCGCGCGAAATTGTAGTGCATCATATGGAGAGACACAGCAGCCGCGTGGTTTTCAATCTTCTTACGGAAGGCATTAGTAGGCCGAGTAAACCGGCGAATACCCATTCTAATAGTGAGATACTGTCTCTCAATGTAACTGGTGCTGATATGCTTTCGGTCGGGGTCGCCAATGATAGCCTTTTCCTTGCAGGCCGTGCAAATGGCTGGGCTGTAGCGCCCCTCTGCCTCTGGATCATTTTTGTAGACCTTAACCAGCATCGAGTAATCGACAGACTCACCAAAGGCGTTTGCGACGGCTGTAAGGTAAGCTCTAAGGCCATCAGAAGTAAGTTGGACTCTATCTGCCAAGCGGCCTGCCAAGTCAGATACAAAGGCTGTGGCCGTATCGACGTCGCGCCTTCCGATGGTCCAGCACGGTACCAGTTTGGTATCGGCGTCAATTGCCGCCCAGGTCCACGCATCTCCCGCGTACCGCTCCTCGGCCATCTGCGGCGTCACCTGCTTTTGCTTGGCGTATACGAAGGCCCGAACCTCCCCCATCTGCACCTTCTTCGTGCCGAGGTTTCGGAGTGTGGTATCCTGGTATTTTGAACATACTGCACCAAGCTCTACCAAGAGTTTGTCGATTGTATTGCGGGCAACGCCAGCGATCCGGGCGGTAGCGCGCATGGAGCAGCCGTCAACAAGGCGCCCGACGATTTGGACACGTTCGGAGGTGCTCAGCTTGTTAATACTGAACATTTTACTTGACGGCAGCTTGTGTCGTCAAGTAAAATGCTCAGTATCGTGAGAATAAGTGTCTGCCGGGTTGACCAAACGTATGGGCTGGGGGTACGGCTAGTAGCATTTTTTGCTTTACGGGTGCGCGACATAAAAGTGAGGATCAGGCGTGCCGTGCCTCCCAGTAGTCTTCAAAGTTGCCGCTAAGTTCGCAGCAGCGGAGGGCGATGATGGCATTGGCGCCACGGACGGTCCAGAACATCCCGGACTGTTTGAGGCGGCTGCCAATGACGGTCTTACAGCCAGCCTCCATGACCCCGGTCCCGACAAACAGGCCCTGTCTCCGGAACTCCGGGTACCGCATACGTTTGGCGTTGGCCTCGAAGTATCCAGCCTCCGTACGAACCATATCGATCACTTCCGTCTGAGCGGGGCGGAGCGCACGCAACGAAGTGAGGAGGCTTTCGATGCGCCCATTGTCGAGCTTGTCTTGTGCTGCCATGATCCACCGCCTTTGACGCGCAGCATCGTTGGGATACAGCTTGGGAGCGAGATTCCACAGATGCTCACGGGCGTGATAGAGGTCTACGATCTGGACGGCGCCCGGGAAGTGTCGATCCCCGATGTTCCATATCCAAACCGCACCATCTCCCATGAAGACTTTGAGGTCGGCTCGATCCCAGCCGCGGCGCCAAGCTTCGGTGTAGAGGCGTAGGCCGAACTCCTCGGCGGTCTCAATGGCGCCGACGTAGCTGGTCGAATTTGCGTCCCGCACCGGGCGGCCTTCCGCATCGGTCCCGGTCTGCGTGAAGAGACAGCCGAGTTTGGCTTCGCGCGTATGGGCGGGTTGGCCGGGATCTTTCCCCTGCCTGCCTTGCGTCTCGGCCAGGGTCACGGGTACGCCGGTGCCGTCGGTCTGGATGTACAGAATCGGAATGCGAGGTCCGGCCACGACGGGTAATTCCAATTGCTTGGCACGGCGGATCTCCTGCTGCTGTCGTGCCAGGATATCCCGGCCAATGGCTTCCGCTGTACGTTCTACGGCTTTGGTCGTTACCGTAAGGTCGGCGAGCAATTTCATTTGGGTGCGCCCAGAGTTGAATGCCACCTCATGCCCAATGAGGCCCATCATCCGACGGACCCCCGGGGAGAATTCCGTACCCTGGATATCCAGTTCTCGATCCGCGGGGAATTGGCCGCGGTGGCAACTCCGGCACAAGTAGTAAGGCCGCTCGATCGGGGTGGGTCCCAGCACCGTCAGCACCTGCTTGGTCCGCAGCTCGACGTACTGCGCTTGCTGACCGCAAACACAAGGTAGCCATCGCTGGTCTGCGGCAGGTGGGCCGTAATGCAGTAATTGGCCGAGGGCGGCGGCACCGGCGCAGTGCAGGGCCGAACGCATAGCCATTTCGACCGCTTCCAGATCGGTACCCCCGCTCTTGCGGCGCTCGGCAAAAACTCTGTCTAGCAAACGCATTACTTCGCGTGTGACTTCCTGATGGATTGCAAGACTAGTTTTTTTTCCTGCGCGGTCCAACCCGGGGCATCGGACGCGACCGGACGCAAACGGCAGATCTGTTCGTTGAGGGCGATCAGCTCAGCACTCAGACTCTGCCAATGATGGAACTCGGCGACTTCGCGTTGGGCTTTGCGGAAGGACGCCGGGCTGGCAAAGGACTCTGCTACGGACTTGCCGTTTACTTTGCGGACCAGACGAAGTTGCGGCTCGTGACCGGGATCATTGGGCTTGGCGCAATGACAGTTCGGTTTCCCGCAACGGCGGGCTACCGCGCTGATGGATCCTGGGCGAAGATCTCCGAGTTCCATTAACTGCTGCAAGACGCTGGAGCGCTTGGCTTCCAGATCGGCTAGGGACTGCGACATCGGGGCCTCCTAGTTCTGAGTATATGCATATACTCAGATTAGGGGTCAACTCCGCCTATCCAGCCAAACGCTCACTTTTGTGTCGCACACCCTTGCTTTACACCCTCGCCCTTTAATGCGATGCTGTTCAGTAAGCTGGCTTTAGCGCACTCGGAGGATGTGAAGATGATTGCCTGTGGAAATCCAATTGCAGGAGGGGTTTTGTCATGGATCTAAACAGGAGCGCATTCCGCATCGTCCAGTCCCTTACGGGAGAGAAGAGAGCTAATCCCCGCTCTGAAAGCGCCCGCGCTGCCGGGCGGCGTGGTGGGCCAGCCCGCGCGCATGTTTTGCCACCGGAGCGCCGAAAAGAGATAGCGAAGGCCGCGAATCGCGTCCGGTGGTCAAAATACAGAGGAGACAAGCAAGTAACCGATGCGGCACTTGGCGCACCTAAGGTACTGTAAAATCATGTCGATACCAGTTCCACAACTAAGAGAATTACATTATCTGTTCACGACAAAGTCGCACGGTCGAGTCGTAGCGCATTGTCTTGATATCGACATCGTTACGGCTGCGAACGATATCCGTGAGGCCGAAAAGCGTTTGGACTGCCTGGTGCGCCTCCAGATAGAAGAGGCCCTCGCAACCGGCAATTTCCCGGCATTAGTGTCGGAACCGGCACCGGCGGCATTTTTCGACACATTCAACGAATGCATCCGGGCTGGGAGGATATACGATTCCAGAAACCCCACGCTAAGGGTCCGCGTGCCCGAAGTGATACCGATGGATGCCCCGTTCGGATCTATTGGCGTGATCGCCGCCCTTGCGGCGAACGCAGCTACGGCGTAAAACGTAAAGCGTGCGATGACGTACGCCCACTTTCTTCAGAGAGCTTCAAAATTCGGTCTAGGACAAGTAAGCAGGCTAACCTGTGATGGTGGGTACGACGTAGCCCGTGTAGGCTTCCCGAATTCAGCCGTCTTCCCGTACGCCTTTAAGTCCTTTCCTATAATCCTGGACGATGGTCTGGAAACCGAGCTGGACGACGAGATCATCGAAGCCCTCCTTCGCAAATTATGCCCCGACAAGACGTTACGCGATATCGACCCGATTATGTAGGGCTTCGATTTTAAAGCTGAGCCACTACCCCTAAGCCGCATATAAGCTGCCGGTCTCTTCGGCCCGATGCCACGCGCACACAGGCCGGACGCCTTGCTTCTCACGGAGCGCTGGCCGGGACGCAGCGGAAGACTACGATTTTGCCGGAGGTTGCTGTAACCGTCTGTTGAAACGTGGAGCTAACTGCCGTAAAGGCTGTCACGTGAGTTGCGAGACCTGCATTGGCGTTGAAATCCTCCACCGGAACGGCCAGCGCCGCCGCCGACCCTTGGCCTGAAACCGCGGAAAACTCGTACTCGTACAAGTTGTACGACACACCGGGTGTAAGCCCGCTTACGGCGACCTGCAAAACGAAATTGGTCATCCAAGCATCCGGCGGGGTGTTTGTGCAGCTCTTGCCCCAGACACTGGTCCCGATCATGGGGTTTTCATAGTCATAACCGGCCACGGGATCGCGCGGATTCGTCGCGCCTTTGGTAACGGTCGGCCCCGCGATGGTGAGCGCAACCGGGAGTGTCACGCCGGTTGGGTCCGCGGGGCCCGCTACAGAGAACCCGTAATTGTGCGGCCCGGCGATGGGCACCGTATCGTACCCGGAGCCACCTGTGTAGGTTTGAATGGTCTGCTTGCCCGGAATGATAACGGAGTAGGCTTGCGCACCCTTGCGGTTGGCGCCCGCACGCGTGTTTGCCAATGAGCCAAAAGTATAACCGAAGACGTACGGCGTGCAGCCGGTCGAGTCGGAACCCGCGCCCGGCGGAATCGGCGGATTGGAGGTGAATGAGGCGCCGGAGAGAGTGTAGACACCGTGATCGTCAAAATACACAACATCGTCGGGATAGTAGGTTGGGTCCGCCGGGGAGTGATTGGTGCCGATCTTGATGACCGCGGCCTCGTGATCGTATTGGGGATCCGATCCGCCATTGATCAAAATCGCCATAGTTACCTGATGGCCGCCGATCGCTTCCTGTTTGACCCAGGACATGTATTGCTCGTATCCGGCGATCCCAGGCGTCTGCGCCGCGTAGTCATAAGTAGTCGCGCTCAGCCGTGAATTCGAAAGACACAGGGCGGCGTCGGCGTAGACGTTTGGTCCACTGACGCCGGTGCCAGGGTCTTCAATGAGCAACTGGGCGTTGTAATCGGTCTGACCGCGATGCGCGGCGCAGGCGCCATTTGGTCCCGACTGGGATAACCCGGTTCCGCAGATCAAGCGGGCATTGAACTGCGACATCCACTGCCCATTGTTGAGCCCGGCTTGCATCATGGAAACTTCGCCGCAATATCCATAGTTGTTCTCCCACTGATAAAACGGCTGCAGGGGCTGGCGGGGATAGATGTATGAACTCGTGGGTGGGGGTGTGGTACCATCCACGAGCTGCTGTCCACAATCCGGCTCCGCGGCTTGGGTTCCGGGCGCAACGGACAAAGCCCCGAGGACGAACGCCAGGGTAAGCGTGATCCGACTCTTGTGTATTGGCATTTTAACCAGCATACCCGTTATGGACCTTTGGAGGGACATCCGGCCCTCTCGGATACTGGCGGCATATGTGACTACGGCGCGCCTTATCTCATACGCGCGGGTACACCTTCCGGATTTGCGGAGACTATATCGTCCGTATCGGCTTTAGTGAACTTCGGGTCCAGGGACACACCCGCAAAGCGGCTGAGTATGTCAATCGTCTTCGGGCAACATATGGCGCCACCGCGTCAAGCACCTCGCGCAGGTGCTGCTCGAATACGGCGCGCGCAGCTCCGGGCATCCGCCATTTCGCTGAAAGCGTGCGTCAGTGGGTCACATCAATTCGATTTTTCGATCAGCGCGCGCAATGGAATGCGATTCGCCAAAATCAACCGGCGGATCTCCGCGGGCCCAAGCCTCGCCAATCGCCGCACCTGGCGGCGCTTCCGCAGCATACGCCAGAGCATCCCCAAGGCCGCCAGATCCGCGCGTACTATGGTGCAGGCCAGCCGCAGCTTGTTGGCCAGGCCCGGGAAGCGCACCATCTCGCCCTTGCCGCCGGCCGCCGCCAGCAACCCCCCGCCAAGCCGCAGGGCGAAGTAGTACGGATTCAGCAGCAATAAGCTCCACGGGAATAGCTTGACCGCCAACAGCACGCGGTTGCGCTCGATCAGGAAGATGCGCCTGGTGGACCCCGCGTCCAGGCTGGCGCCGCGACGATGCCGCACTACGGCGTCCGGCATGTACAGGCAGCGCCATCCCGCGATGCGCGCGCGCAGGCCCAGTTCCGCGTCGTCCGCGAACATGAAGAAGTCTTCGTCGAAGCCGCCGGTGGCATCCAGCATGGCTTTGCGGTACATGCCGGCGCAGCCATCCGGCCACAGGCATTCTTCCACGCGATTATACTGGCCGCGGTCGATCTCACCCGTGCCCCGGCCGCGGTTCTGGCCGTCCGGATAAATCAGATGCGCCACCTTGTCGATCCGCCGGGGATCTTCCCAAACCAGCACTTTGGCGGCGGCCATCCCGATATCCGGCGCCCGGTCGAAGGCTCGCCGCAGCGCCGCCAGGAATTCCGGTTCGGCTTCCGCGTCGTTGTTCAGCAGCGCGATGAATGCGCCCCGCGCGGCCGCGAAGGCCTGGTTGTTCGCCGTACAGAATCCGCGGTTGTCGCCATTGGCGATCACCCGGACCCCGAACTCCGTCCGCGCCATCTCGGCCGAGCCGTCGCTCGATCCGTTGTCCACCACGATGACTTCGAAGCTCGCGCCGCGCTGCCGTGCCAGCGATTCCAGGCAGGCCCGCAGGTAGTCGCGCCGGTTCCAATTCACCACCACCACCGAGATATCGGGTGGACTCTCAGCAGCCACGGGCGGCCCTTGCCTGACCAGCGCTCATGCTGCCATGGTAGCCCACTCGTCGGCGGGGGAGCCCAGTTCCGCGATGGTACCGGAACCGTTGTCCGCGCCAGACGGACGGTCGAGCGTTATTCCGATCCACGCAACTGCGGAGCAGATCGGTATGATCCGTGGCGCCGGCGTCTTCAAGGCGCCTATGCGACGAACAGTCTTCGCCGATCCTTTTCCGGCGAATCATGATGAATGCGACCTCCTAAACTGAAGCTTCCTGCATCTAACCACGTAGGCACGACAGAATAAAGGAGAACCGGAAATGACGAAACAGATGCAGCTTGCCGGCAGCTTCACGCTCCCTGGCTCCTCGATAACCTTGAACCGCATGGGCTATGGCGCGATGCAACTTGCCGGCCCGCAGGTGTGGGGACCGCCGCGCGATGTCGACGGGGCCATCGCTGTTCTGCGAGAGGCGGTGGCGGCTGGCGTGAATCACATCGATACCAGCGACTTTTACGGTCCCCATGTGACCAATCAGATCATCAAGCAGGCGCTTCATCCCTATCCCGATGGCCTGACGATCGTCACGAAGGTAGGCGCTCGACGCGGAGACGACAAGTCTTGGAGCCATGCTCTTTCGCATCGAGAACTGGTTGATGCCGTTCACGATAATCTCCGCAATCTCGGGGTCGACACGCTGGATGTCGTCAATCTTCGGGTTGGAGGGATGATGGGGCCATCGGAGGGATCCGTCGAAGAACCGCTGACGGCGCTTGCCGAACTGAAGCGGCAGGGACTGATTCGTCATCTCGGTCTCAGCAACGTCAATCCCGGGCAGTTTTCGGAGGGTCGAACAATTACAGAGATCGTCTGCGTGCAGAACCTATACAACCTGGCGCAACGGAACGATGATGGTTTCATCCATGATCTGGCTGTCGAAGGCATTGCTTATGTGCCGTTCTTCCCATTGGGAGGGTTCACTCCCTTGCAGTCGTCGGCGCTCGACGCGGCAGCGGCGTCGTCGCAGGCCACCCCAATGCAGGTCGCGCTGGCGTGGCTTCTGCAGCGGTCGCCGAACATCCTGCCGATCCCGGGCACATCATCCGTCAAACATCTTCGCGAGAATCTGGATGCCGCGGCACTGTACCTTCCTCCCGGAACGATCGCCGATCTTGACTCTATCGGCGGAGCCGCTGGGCAGTGAGAACGGACAGAGGCCGTCGTGGCTCGCCCGTGCGTCTTACGGAGCGGGGATAGCTTCTTCAGATGTAAAAGGCGAGGCCGGTAATCCCTCGGAGTTGTACAGATTGACCACCGGCGCATTTGCCCACCCGTACCGGACGTACTTGGGCTCGGCGACCTGGGCACTGCCGGCCACCACGGTCTTGCCGTCAATGCGCGCGGTGGCGCTTACAAAACGGCCGTCGTCTCCGGCGATCTCAAACCCTTCGGGAGCGCCGCCCTTGGCCACCAGTCCATCGGCCGTGTGATCGAACCAGACACGTACACTTTCGCCCTCGGGCGTTGCCTGTCGAAACAGCGGCCCGGAGTACTCCACGTTTTCGCCATAAGCCAAGGCCCGCGCGGCCAAGGCCAGGCGCGCGCCGACGGTCTGTTTATCGGCCGGATGGACATTATGCGGATCGCCGATATCGACGGTCACCACCATGGCGGTGTTCGCCACCGAGAGACTGCGGCGTTGGGCTTCGCGAATGATGGCCCATTCTTCGGTGGCGTTCGATGTGAAGTTGGCGATTTGCACGAAGAGAAATGGAAAATCCCCCGCATGCCACTGCGCGCGCCAATCGGCGATAAGGGCCGGAAAGATTCGGGCGTACATTGGGGCAAAGCCCCGCCGGCTGTTGGACTCGCCCTGATACCAGATGACGCCTTTGATGGTGTATGCCACCGCCGGGGCGACCATCCCGTTGAACAACGCAGCGGGAGCCCAGGACGCAGGGTCCGGGCGCCAGGCGTGTTGCGGCGGCACGCGGCCTGTCTGGCGCGCGGCCAGATCTTCGCGCTTTTCCCGCGCCGCGATCTCCGCCAGTTCGGCTTGTGTCTGCATCATGTGGGCGCGCGTGGCGAAGACAGGCATAAGAGCGGCATCGGCGGAGATGGCTTCGAGGCTCACCCAGGCTTCGGCCACTGTGCCGCCCCAGGTGGCATCGATGAGTCCGATAGGGACGTGCTCCCGGGCGTTAAGTTCGCGCCCGAAGAAATAAGCCACTGCCGAAAAGCTGGAGGCCGTCTCGGGAGAGCATACAGTCCATGACGCGTCGCTGTTCCGGAGGGGAAAATCCGCCGCCTTGTTGGGGATGTGCAGCAGTCGAATCTGTGGCTGGCCGGCGTGGGCGATTTCCTCCGCGGAGTCTTTCAGAGCGGCGCCGGCGAAGCCTTTCAAAGGCATTTCCATGTTCGACTGGCCCGATGCGAACCATACGTCGCCGATCAAAACATCGTCCAAGACGATCTTGTTGCTGCTGGTGACGGAGAGTTGGTACGGGCCACCGGCTGCCTCGGGAGGCAGGAAAACGCTCCAATTTCCTAAGCTGTCGCCGGTGGCATCGCGGCTGATTCCATGGAACGCGACCGATACCTTTTCGCCGGGAGCCGACCAGCCCCAGATGTGAATCGGCCGTTCGCGCTGCAACACCATGTGACTGCTAAGAATTCCCGGCAGTCTGGCCTCGCAGGTCGCATTGCGCGGGTAGCAGGCCAGCAGCAGGGCGAGGGTCAGGACGCGAAGGGTGGTGTGGATGGGCATAGCTACATTAGAATATCGCAATGCCCAATCCGGTCTATACCGCTGTGCAAGTCCCCGTGCTCGAAACGGAGCGG
>Ga0302325_10032726_pt1 | contig 10671 bp, 11 predicted proteins | sample Palsa_T0_2_FD_201948 | JGI IMG/M metagenome (GOLD analysis project Ga0302325, IMG submission 201948) | Peat permafrost microbial communities from Stordalen Mire near Abisko, Sweden - Palsa_T0_2 | ecosystem: Environmental > Terrestrial > Soil > Palsa > Peat permafrost | place: Sweden: Abisko...
AACCGCGGAAAAGCAGTGGCGTAACTGGACCATATTGGACCATGGCGGGAATTTCTCATTCTCTCCAAGTGCTTGAAAAGAATGGCGGGGACGACGAGACTCGAACTCGCGACCTCTGCCGTGACAGAGCACCTTGATATGGAATTTCAAGGACTTACAGGCGCTCCCAGGAACAGAAAATCACAATAAAGCACCGAAGGGACCTCTTATTGTTCCCGGATTGTTCCCGCAAAACCGAAGCGTCGGAAATTCCGAACCGAATCGCGGACGGATTGGCACCGACGTTCAAGTGATTCGTGGGAATAAGAAAGAATGAATGCAATTTTTCCGACAGCGCTCCATGTGAGAGTCCAAACGAAACGCAGCAGGATCGGCTTGCGTGACGTAACGCCGTAAGCCTTCAAAGGCCGCCGTGCCGTAGTGCAAGCCGATGGCAGGAAGCATAGAAGGTGGCTTTGGCCCATGGGACGACCTTGGCGTTTTCCAAACGATTTTCCGGACGCGATTCAGTGCACTGAGGAAAGATCCGTTTATTTCAAAGACTGCTGGGATCCCGTCAGACCAATGACGGCATGACGATTTATCGATTTCGTGCCTCGACTCGTTGTCCCCGAGACAGGTGTGTGTGTATGGTTAACTGCTAAAGGACTGTCAGACGCTGTGGCCACCGAATATACGCTGTCCTCGGTACTGCCCGTCATGCGGGATGCGTTGCGCGAATCCGATGAGTTTACGTTCGATGAAATTGGCGACTTCTGAAAAACCTCGATACTCCCGGTGTCGAGGGATTTCGTCCTACTCAGCCCCATCCCGGACAGATATCTGACAAATCAAAAGCTCCTCCGGATCTACGAGCAGCCTTTGTTGAAGCTTTCTATTACCTGATCAACAGTGGGCTTATCGTGCTAGGCGCCCACACTCAAAACCCAGCCTTCAGGCAGTTTGGGAAATACTGGAAAACATCTCGTGGAACCGAATGGGCAGCGGGGAACGAACCAGTACCAGAGGACGTTGAAGGCTACATGAACGTGCTCTAGAGATTGGTTCCTAAACTGGACGGAGTGATCGAGCAGTACGTAACTGAGGGGCTCAGGTTATACGAGAAACATAACAGCTTTCGCAAACGTTCCTAAAAAGTAGAGGTCTTGCCACCACAAAGTGAAATGGAATGCTTAAGAGCGCTGACAAACCGCTCAGCGTACGATGAGGGGAGTTCCCAAAGGATATCGGTGGTGGGGATCACGAGCGGTGGTTCCCAACCTCTGTCACCTGCGGCTAGACTTACTGATGCCGTTTTGTCGGTGGTGTGCACACGAACCGTGCTCACTGGCAATCCAAGAATCTCAGGAGAGCCAACATTAACTGTAAGCGAGGTTGGGTCAAGATCCCCCAGATTGACCTCGGTTCTAGAATGAAAAATCTCCTCCTCAAGCTTGTCCTTTTCGACTTTCCCGGTTTCATAGACGAAAGTCACCTGACAGCCGTTCAGTTCAGTCATCAGATTGCGATGATTCACGATTCCACCATCCGCAGCTAGATGTTGTGTTTTACCCTCGTCATCCTTGAGCGTGTTTTGAATCCACCGCAGCGTTTTCAGAATTTCGGGGCTGGTCTGGGCTGCTGGGCGCGGATGCTTCGGCGCACCCAGCAATTCATCATCCGTGATGTCCAAAACATCTGCCACCGGAGCGGAGGTTTCGAAGTGACCGAATGGGCGGTGACGCAACTCGTTACCTCGCAAAATCATAAAATCTTCACTGAAGTGCTTACCAACCGTATCCGACATATAGACGCACGGGGTTCCACCCATCGGCATGCCCAGCTTATCCATGTTGTCGCGATCCCAGGCCAAAGTTTCTCGACAACGCGCTGTAAGTTGGTGCCCCTCATGCTCAATGATGTAGGTTTCATTCCTCCGTGCCCGGACGTAGAAAGTTTCTTCTCTCTGTTTCTTCGCAGCGATTGGATCTTTGCCCGTGGTCGAAGGAGGTTCACCCGTAGGGGCCGCCTCATGTTCGTTGGGCAAGCTCTCAAGCTTCGCCGATTGATGGGTCAGCAAGAGTTTCGCGTCGTTAATAGGAATCGCAAAATTTAGATTTTCGCCGATTTTGAGATACAGCGTATTGATCCCGACAACCTCACCGCGGATATTGAACAGGGGCCCGCCACTACTGCCGGGGGAGATTGGCGCTGTGGTTTGCAAGAATCTACCGCCTTGTTCTTTCGATGTTCGCACACCGCTAATTATTCCGTTCGAGACGGTTGATTCAAGGGATAGAGGATTGCCGATTGCAACGACTTCTTCGCCGACTTGAATGTCATCTGAATCGCCAAGCGCGAGCGTTCGGAAGGTTTTACCATGAATTTTGATAATGGCGAGATCCCGAACTTTGTCGGTGGCCAGCACGCCATCAACGGGAAGGGTGGTGTCGTCAGGAAATTTAACGATAGCGACGTCGCCAGTCTCAATGACGTGGTAGTTAGTCACAATCACGCCGTCCTCGCTGACAAGGAAACCAGTGCCCTGCGCTATCGGCTTGTCGTTAACCGCCATCACGATGGTCACGATCGCCCCGTTCGCCGCTTTGGCTATCGTGGGTATGTCTTTCCGCGCCGGCCTTATCGGCTTCGCAGTCGAGCCCAGACCAACGCCGGGGACGGCTCCCTGGTCGGGTTGTGTTGACTGCCCGTAGGCGCCAACCGTCATCAGTGCGCTCAGGAAAAGCACGGTTGCCGCAAGTCTCTCAATCATTCCTTCTTCCAGTCTCAAAGAGTGTTCCCAAAAGAGGCAAAAAAACCTCCACCTTGGTTTACACCGTCATACGCGAAAACTCAATCACGAAAACCGTTGGCCATTTTTCTCGACTGTACACATTCGCTTGAGGGAGCTATTGAAGTTGAGCGATATCCCTCATTCTTGCCATGACAGTGCCTATTCGCTCCTGGCTCGCCGAGTCCGGCGGCAGATGTCCCGGAAGTGCATCCAAAAATTCCCGCACGCTAAGCAATTTTGCGACCTCCTTCCCGAGGTAGGATCGCACGTCGACCTGTGCCGCTTTAATTTCTCCCGCAAGTTCCTGCCGTCCATCCACCACTGCGACCACGTCTTCCAAGTCACGGCTCCCCAGGTAATCATCTTTCCCTCGGTCACCAAATGCTTCCAATTTCGAAGCACAAAAATATACCGCGTTGACCATTAAGATCCTTAGGCCTGGTTCCAACGCGCGCTCCTCCGCAGTTGCCATCGCAGGTTCGTACCATGTGTTTTTGAACCCCAAGATGCTTCCATCGAGCGGCATCACGTCTAGCGTAGTCGTTTCTTGGCACCAACGACAAAGCGGAGCGCCTTCCCGCGTATCTTCGCGAAACCCAAGTGCCTTCAATTTTTCAGAAAACTCGGCATATTCGACGTAGGAAGTTATCTCTGCGATCGCGTCAACGTCGTAGGTTGGCCGCACGTCCGCAGCCCCGGTGTCGGTGATTAGTAATGCTGTTGTGCAGCCGCCAACGAAGACCAACTCTCCAAGAATCGGCTTCAGCAGTTTGGCAGCATCTACGAGAAGTTGAAAATTAGGGTTTGGCATCTGTCGCCCGTAGCCGCCGCGCTAAATCACGCTCAGCGATCTTTCGTTCTCTCGCGCGTCCGTCTCGTATTGCGTCCACCAACGCTAGGAGCTGATAGAGTTTAGAATCGCGTAGCGCTGCCTTCGGAACACTCTTATAGAGCGGTTCAAGTCCCACGCCCCGCGTATTTCCCTCATTCCAAGGCCATACAGGGGGGAGGTCGTTCGACATCAAGACTTCACTCTTGAGTGGCTCGGCTGCGAAGGACGTCGGAATGCCCCTGGTGACTTCGCCGTGTTCGGCCGGGAAGGCATACTTCAGACCGTGGACTAAGAATTCTTCAAGAGCAGAGATGTTGGGTCGGTCTTTCAAGTTTGGCCCATGTAAGAGTCGCGATTTGCGAAGCCGTCCGATTGCTCCGTGTACTTCAGACGGACTTAGGCTGAGATCATTCGCAATGATTGAAATTGGCGGACGAACATCGGAGTAAGTGCAAAGCTTCAGTGCCACTACGATGTCTTGGGGTTTTAAGTTCATGCCACCATTCTATATTCGCGAATCGCGAATAGCAAATGCATTCCGGTAGAGACGGCGGCAGGGAGGGCGAATATACAGCGAACACAGATGACACTTATCTCCCCAAGGGACTAGCTATGAAACCGTCCTGTGGCTGCTTGGCTTCCTGTCTGGAAAGCAACTACACGTGTCCCGCAAGCTTGCGCCCGTACTGACAGCTTTAACTTCCCAGACGCTCCTTGAGATGCAGAAGGCGTCGCGTACTATGTTGCTATACGGGGGTTCGTGGCAATTTGCGGAATCTCCGCTGTGGGAGCGAGAACTCTTCGCAGCTTCTCCGTCAACGCTTTTTGCAGTTCGGGAATTTCCTTTTCAAATGCGTTTGCCGCCTCGTCCAAAATCCTGTTTTGAAGCAAAATCAGTTCTGGGCTCGGCACTGGGCCAGGCATCTCCACATAGAATCCCTTTGTCATCACCACGAACCTGATGAACTTGTCAGATATGCCTTCCAGAAGCTTACTTACTTCGACTGGAAGCACCGGGCCGTTGACGTAAACAATTCGCCGGAGGTCCGTGGCGGCATCAACTGCTCGCTTTAAGAAGTCCAAGTCTTTTTGGTTCATCAGGACGTAATTTCGGACGTGCGTGATAGCGTCGGCGAGAGACTCGTTCAACTTGGGAATCGCTTCGAGCCGCTGCGTGTGGAGCATTGTGAAGCGGACTTGGTGCTCCAGAGCAGCAATCTGTAGTGAATTCTTGAGCCGTTCGATTTCGATGTCGGACTGACGCTTCAGGTCATTCTTAAGAGATTCCACTTGGGTGGAAGAATCGTGTTGTAATTGGTTTCTGAATGCAGCGTTATCCCGATCCAATTGGTGGGTGATAATACTCCTTATCAACCAGCCCGCAGCCACAAGCAGGACCGCCCCTCCGCCCAGAGTCTTGATGATTTCGGTCCAGTCTATGCCCATAGCTGGATTATCCAACAGGTACCCCAAGGCCAAGCAAGCCGAGTTTGGCACTCCCGGCAGACCAAAAAACAATTCGGACGGGAGGCGGGTCGTCGATTCGGCACAAACGGCCTTAGCTGGTCCTACGCTTTAATCGCCGCTGTCTCGGTATGGGGCTTCCACTTGGTAGGTGTGATTCCTCGGCATAAAAATCGGCAATTTCAGACTCCGATGGGAGTTCAAGTGTGCCGGTCCGTGGGCGGTCGTAATTCAGCAGGCGTGTGACCATTTTTTCAAAGAATTCGTAATAGATTTTATTCTCCGCTTGCTCACTCTTAATCAGTTTCTTGGCGTCACTCCAGACATGGAGAATCCAATAGTGAAATTCCACAGAAACATCTTCTAGGTTGAGATATTTGCCGTCGAGTAAATAGCCCATGTGCTCGAAAAAGTTCATCACGTCATGAAGTTCTGGCGACGGATTATTCAAGTCGAGGCTAATCAGTTGCCCATTCGGCGCTCGTGTTGCGCCAAGAGTTCTGCGATGCGTGGCCATCGGATCGCGCTCGAATTGATCGACTAACGCCATGAGATGTTCGATGCGCGATTCTCTTCGGAAATCACTGAGTTGTCTTATCGCGTATATCGCGGACACCAAAGCGATGAGAGCAAGCGCGATAGTCCCAATCGCGGTCAACGCTTCCCAATCGATCCTCACGCATGCCGTGGCAATGTGCCAATCCATGCTGCCCCGCTCCCGACCTCTGTGCGCAAATCGTACCATACGAGCGCGGGCGAGCCATTGCGCCGGGCTATACTTCCTGAATGCCTCGCACATGCATATTGACGTTTCACAAAATACTGAAGTCGGGGTGCAAGGCGGAGGAGTCACGGCTCCGAACGGCGCAGCGTCTGACCAACTTGATAGCGGTGTTTTGTATCCTTAGTTGGAGGATTTTCTGGATGACGATGATGAACCGCACGGCACCTCATAGTTCACCAACCCTGGCGTTCACGGCCCTGGAAATCCATCTTCTAGATCGCTTGACCGAAGACAAAGCAAAGCGCCAACCCAAAAAAAACTCCCTTTCCACCTACCTGACCAAACTAGCTCGACTGGGCGGATATCTTGCCCGTGCCGGCGATTCTCCACCAGGGAATAGAGTCATTTGGAGAGGCTTATCGCGCCTAACCGACATTGAGCTCGGTTTCGCCATGGCGGAGGGACTTGTGGGTAATTGAAAGCAGATTCTAACCGTCTGTGCGAAGTGGGAGTAGTCGAGGAAGATGGCCTTTGTGGGCACTTTTATTTGTGTCCACGAAGGGGCATCGTGGACACATCGAATGAGCTAGTCAGTGTGCGAGTAACAGGGGCGAAGAAGCGGCGGCGGAGTGTGGAAGAGCGGCGCAAGATCGTGGAAGCGACCTTGCAGCCTGGAGCTTCGGTGTCACGAGTGGCGCGGCGTCACGTTGTGAACGCGAATCAGGTGTTCCACTGGCGGAAGCTGTATCGCGAAGGGCGGCTGGGAAGCGGCGCAAGCACGAAACTCCTGCCCGTGAAGGTCACCGAGGAGCGAGCCTTGAGAGCCGCCGAAGGTGACGGAACCGCTTGGCGATCGGGAACGATAGAGATCCAACTTCCGAAAGGGACTCTGCGCATTGCTGGAGCCGTGGATGCGGAAGCATTGCGTGCGGTGCTGGAGCAGTTGCTGGGATGATCGGGCTGGCGGCGGGAACGCGGATATGGATTGTGGCGGGTGTGACGGACATGCGGCGCGGATTCGTGGGGCTCTCCGGGATGGTGCAGACAGCATTGCAGGAAAATCCGTTTTCGGGTCAGGTGTTCGTGTTTCGCGGGAAGCGCGGCGATGTCCAGGCTCAAATCCACCACCAGCTTCTTCAAGCGCCCGTTCTCGTCCCGTAACTGCTTGGCCGCTTGCGCCTCACTCACCTCCATGCCCCCGTACTTGGCCTTCCAGGCATACATCGTATGCTTGGAGACCCCCACTTCTCGCGCCACGTCCTCTACCTTGCGCCCCGCTTCGAGTTGCTTGAGCGCCCCAATCATCTGCGCCTCCGTGTGCTTGCTTTTCGACATGCCTCTGCCCCTTTCCGCGATGTGAAATCATACTCACTCCTGCGCGGTTTTTGGGGGGCACGTCAGAATGTGGATGAGTTCAATGCCCCAGGCGACGCACCATGCCAGAAAATGCCGGCTGCTGAATCCCGGACCGTGTACATATTGTCCCCGACTACCGGAAGGGTCGGGGCGTCACACAATCGCATATCCATCGACATCAATTTGCATCAACTTCAGGATCCCTTCCATTATGCCAAGGAAATGTTCATCGTACTCATACTCCCATGCGTAGAGGCCGGAGTCTCTTTCGATTTCCATCAGCCCGAGTTTCTTGATCTTGCTGGACCACAATTGCACGCTTTTTGCGAGCAACGCGTGCCGGTCAATGCTGACTCCTGCACGGAGGGCTTCTATGAGCGGACGATCAATAAGCACCAACTTTGTGTCGGCACTGATGATCCGGGTAAGTTTTGTCACGGTCGGGTAACATCCAATCGCTTCGCATTTCAATAGATCATCGATTTCGCTCTCCTTAGAATGACGCTTGAACTCCTCCTCCAATGCGTAGCTCATGACCTCTGTTACGTCCCGGTCCCACATGCGATTGCGAAAAAGCTCATCAACGACATCCCGACCGTGCTTGAAATCAGGGTGAATTGTGAGGAGTGGATCGCTGACGACAAAATCCCAAACCAAACCCACAGACTGCTCGCCGTGACGATTCACACGTCCACCGACCTGCACCAGGCTACTTGCACGACAGCGTTCGCGGAAAGCGGTTGCAAAAGAAAGATCGACGCCAGCTTCAACACAGCTTGTCGCGACGAGAACCCAATCGAGATTGGGGCTATGTTGGAGATAGCCACGGACCGTTTTCAAGATGCGTTCCCGATGTATCGGGGCAAGAGCTGTGGATAGATGCAGCGTTGTCGTACCACGCTGTTGCAGTTCCCGGGCCACCACGGCAGCAGACTGGACGGTGTTGAGAACGACGAGCCGAGCACCGCGATACCGCTCAATCCAATCACAGAGGGTTGCTCGATTCAGAGGCTCTTGAAAACTTTGGTACCTAATTCGCTGGCGGTCAAGACCAGAACTGACCATGCGAAGGTCGTCGGGAATCATGGATGGAAGCGTTTCGGTCTTGGACTCACCAAGGATGCGCGGATTCTCCCAGAATTTAGCAAGCGAGCCTGAGCCAAGCACGAACCGACACGTCCACTCTCGCGCGAGGCACTTCATCTGCTCCCACATGAAAGGCCACAGATGGATCGGCATGCTCGCATGCGCTTCGTCAATGAAGACGGCCGAGCCAGGAAGTTGATGCAATTTCCGCAGGCGAGCAGTTTGATGAGTGCCGAGGGTTTCGAAAAACTGCACTGTTGTCACAATAATAGGACAATCCCACAGCATCGTGAGGTATCGAAGATCGGGAGTCGCAAACTCGGCTTGATGGTGGTGTTCGGCAATGACGCTTGCCGGATTCTCCCCGGGCAGTGTCAAAGCCAGGCGGTAAGTCTCGGCGGATTGACGGACGATGTTTGTATATGGCAACACGACAAAGATGTGACGCAAATTGAGAGCGATTGCCGCTCGCAACAAATAAGCCATGACCGCTGTAGTCTTTCCGGTGCCGACCGGACTGTCGCAGGCCCAGATGGGTTGGTCCGGCGATGCCGAGCGGCAACTTTCATACACCTGGGAACGAAGTGCGTTCCGCATGCCGCCCTTAACCCCGAGATTTTGGACGTATTTATCAAGCGCCTCTAGACGTTGCTCCCAGCGACACGCCACAGTTTCGCATTCTGGCTCTCCAGAGTAGTGCTGGGCTGTGTTGCTGTGGTCAGCATCGACTAAACTGCTCAACAGGAGACGGCGTTCGAATCCCCTAAGTTTTCTTGTGGGACGAGGAGAATCGAGAGGAGCTTGCGGGTCAGCTTCGAAGTGCACGCCCAGAAGCTCAACGAGTTTCGCGTCGGTCGAGAGCTTGATGTTGTAGTCACGTAAGGCACCCTCGGCAGCGTCTTGCCGCGACCTTTCGTCCTTGGCAAGTTCTGCCGGCAGATCGCAGAGACCGATATGGTGGCTATAAACAGAGATTGCCCCTTCAGGTAGGCCACTGGCGCGAAGATGCGCTGTTCCAGCGTCCACATGATTAATTGGGAGCGACCCACGCTCCTTAGTGCAGAGCACTTTTTGGTTCGCAGGTTCAAGCTTCCCTAGGTCGTGGAACCCTCCGTGCCAACATCCCTGAGACAGGTTTAGTACTCTTAATTAATGAGCAGTAGGGCGAGAAAGTAGAGCTTAGAGATGAACGGGAATTCTCTTGGTGTTGTTCTTTCTTCTGGGGGTTTGGCTGCCGCGGAACGGAGCGGAGGCTCGCCTCCTGGCGAGCCGCAGCGGAGTGCAGCGGCAGCCAAAGCGGGCGCCGATTCGGGACCGGCTTCGCAGCCGGATCCTGAAGTGGTGGCCAAAGCCAAGCGGCGTACCTACACCGCCGAATATAAGCAACGTATCCTCGAAGAAGCCGAGACCGCAGCAGCGACACGCGGTGCTGTCGGCGCTCTTCTTCGTCGGGAAGGTTTGTACTCCTCGTTGTTGGCCACTTGGCGGCAAGAACGAGTTAGGGGCATCCGCGAAGCTTTGACCCCACAGCAACGCGGGCCGAAGTCAAAACGCCATCCACTCGAAGAAGAAAATCAGAAGCTGCGCCGTCAGCTAGGCCAATTGACGGAAAAACTCCGCAAAGCGGAGATCATCATCGAGGTGCAAAAAAAAGTGGCCGCGCTGTTGGGGAACCCGATTCCGGAACAAGACCCCGAGGAACAATCCTGATGGCTGCGGCCACCGAACTAGCGGTGGACGTGGGCACCAGCGCTGCTTGCCAAGCTCTGGCTCTGCCGCGTGCTTCTTACTACCGGGACCGCCGTAAGGCAGCTGGACCGGCGGCGGTGGTCTGGCGGCCTTCGCCGGCACGCGCACTCCGCCCCGCGGAACGGGAAGCGGTGTTGTCTCATCTGCACGAAGAACGCTTCCAAGATCGCTCGCCAGCCGCTGTTTATGCGACGTTGCTCGATGAAGGACACTATCATTGCTCGATTCGCACCATGTATCGCTTGCTCGAAGAGCAAGGCGAGGTGCGCGAGCGCCGCGATCAGTTGACGCATCCGCCCTACCAGAAGCCCGAACTGCTGGCCACCACTCCCAATCAACTTTGGAGCTGGGATATAACCAAACTGCTCGGTCCCGCGAAATGGACATATTTCTACTTGTACGTCCTCCTCGATGTGTTCAGCCGTTATGTCACCGGCTGGATGGTCGCTTATCGCGAAAGCGCCGAGCTGGCCAAGCGGCTGATCGAGGAGAGCTGCAAGAAACAAGACATCCGGCCCGGTCAACTCACCCTGCATGCCGATCGCGGCACCTCGATGAGGTCCAAACCGGTAGCTTTTTTACTCGCCGACCTGGGTGTCACGAAGACGCACAGTCGACCGCACGTCTCGGACGACAATCCCTTTTCCGAGAGCCAATTCCGAACCCTAAAGTATCGGCCGGAGTTCC
>Ga0302325_10032729_pt1 | contig 10671 bp, 10 predicted proteins | sample Palsa_T0_2_FD_201948 | JGI IMG/M metagenome (GOLD analysis project Ga0302325, IMG submission 201948) | Peat permafrost microbial communities from Stordalen Mire near Abisko, Sweden - Palsa_T0_2 | ecosystem: Environmental > Terrestrial > Soil > Palsa > Peat permafrost | place: Sweden: Abisko...
GCATGGAGTATCAATGTAATTAACGGAGTAGAGAGGAGTGAAGAGGAGCGATCGGAGCCTCTTCGGCACACAATTCGGCGAAGAATTCGGCGAAGTTTTGCAATCTGAGCAGCTCGGTCATTCTGCGATAGCGGACTGATCCAAACCCGTTTCTGGAAACTTGGTCGTGGACAGAACGGAAATCTAATTGCACAAACCGTGGTCTTTTCCAAGACGACCCATGAGTAATGGAAGCACATGTGCCAAGCACGGTTGTACTTTGAGCGCTTGTTCTCTGACGTCTGCGGCGATTCAGATCTCGCATTCTTCCTACCTCATACCAGGACGTCTTTCACACATTTTCAGGAGGGGCTTAGCGAAGTCCAGGCTCAATGAGTAAGCGCCCCGAACGCAACAGTTGATCCTGGGGCCGCTTGTCCGGAAAAGCGATTTGGCCAGATGGCTCAAGCGCCGTCCTCGGCCAGCGCAGCGGCGACAATAAGCAAATCCGGAAACAACCCAGTGGATGTCTAGGCTTCGCAATCTCGACTTCATAGCCGTTAGGCCGCGGAGAAAGCAGACGACGTGGCGGAACTTTCGAGAAACTTCACTGAGCTAACCATCGCCCATGTTCTTCTCTAGCCGGATTGAATCAGGGCGATTGCCACTTGAGTACCAGCGGCCAAAATGTGTCCGGAGAGAGCTGGATTGTCTAACAGCGCCAGCCAGCTGCGGAGTTCCGATGAAAAGTCCCGTGGTCGCGACGGCTAACCGAGTGTTTCATCGCGATTGTGATCCTTTAGGAACTCGCGCATAGCGATTGCAATTTCCTGGAGATGCGTCTCGAGCGCAAAGTGGCCCGTCGGGAGGAATTTGACGATCGCATTCGGAATGTCCTTCTTGAAAGCTTCAGCTCCAGCGGGAATGAAGTATGGATCAAACTTGCCCCACACAGCGAGGAGTGGAGGTTTCTCGTTTCGAAAATACTCCTGAAACTTCGGGTACAGCTTTACGTTGTTGGCGTAGTCGAGGAAGAGATCGAGTTGTATATCGACATTGCCGGGCCGCGCCAACAAAGCAGCATCCAGCGTGTAGCCTTCCGGCTCAATCAGGCTGGGGTCCGGAATTCCGACTGAGTATTCGTGGCGCATTCCTTCAAGAGTCAACCCGCTGCGAATCGCATTTCTATGTTCGAGGGTTGGTTCTCGCCAATAGCGTTGAATAGGCTGCCATGCATCTCCCAGACCTTGTTCATAGGCATTGCCGTTTTGTGAGACGATGGCGGTCACCCGTTCGGGAGCCATCAACGCCAGGCGGAAGCCTGTCGGCGCGCCGTAATCAAACACGTACATGGCGTAGCGCTTTAGTTTGAGCGCCTGCGTGAAGGCAAAAATCGTCGTTGCCAATGCGTCGAAGGAGTAGGTGTAACCACGCTCCGCAGGGACTTCCGTGAAGCCGAAGCCGGGCAGATCAGGGGCAATCACTCGATAGCGGTCAGCGAGGCGGGGGATCAATTCTCGATACTGAAACGAGGACGTGGGGAATCCGTGCAGCAGCAGGATTACGGGGGCGTTCGCGAGGCCCGCTTCACGGTAGAAAACGTGAACACCGTCGGCTTCGACACGATGGTGGGACGTCAGCGGAACATTCGGGATGTCAGCCATAGACTCCTCCTTTGACATGTTGGTTCGAATGAAGTTAAACAAGTTGACTTTGCGACGCAAGGCGGAAGTTCCGGCGAACGCCGATAGCAGGAAGGTGCGCCGATCAAGGCTCATGGGCTATCTCTCCCTCCGCCACATTTGCTGACGACATGGTGGTCTGGATTTTGAACCGTCCCTTCGCTCGTCCGTAGACAATTGCCAATACTGCAAGGATCCCGATAACGAACGCGAGTACAGATGCATCAGGGCCGAAGCTTCCACCGGTCAGAAGGTCTGGCCTTCCGGCCATGGGAGTGCTCAACAGGAGGCCATCGGTGTTGTTCACACCAAGGATCGATGTCTCGGTGAAGTCCCATCCGATGTGCAGTCCTACAGACATCCAGAGGCGCCCGGTAACCATGTAGAGCAACCCCATCGTCAAGCCGGCGTTGATGGTGATGGCCAACGCTGCGAGCCATGTCCCGTGGGTGAGATGGGCTGCGCCGAAGAGGATTGAGGAAAGCGCAAGGCCCCATCGCGGACCAAATGCGCGGGCAAGGATGCGGAGCAAGATTGCACGGAACATTAGTTCTTCCAACATGCCGGAGAGATAGCTGTCGAAGAGAAATGCGTCGAAAATGTGTTGCCAACGGTTCCATGCGACGTGATACAGACCTACCGCCCAGAGTAATCCCAGCATCGCGCAGAGGATACAAAAACCGAACAGTGCCCCTGTTATCAAATCCCCAAGCGTGGTGAGAGATGGCAGCACTTCTATCGCAACACGGCGCTCTCCTTTGCGAATGCTGAAGGCATACAGCGCGAACGCAGCGAGGGGAAAGAAGCAGACTATGGCGTAGTTTGAGTTGGATGGCAGATGCAGCCAGGGGCTAAGAAATTGTGTCGCCAGGAAAACCACCAGCGTGCCGCTCGAAAGAAGGAGGGCCCAAAGCATGGCCCTCAGCCATAGCCAACGGCCAGGAGACAGAACACCGGATGTACCCGGTTCAAATTGCCAGAAAGTGTTGCTGTTCATCGGGCTCCTCCCTTTTGAATAGTGGACAAGCGGGTACAGATCACCGGTCGATCCATGTGCGTCACGTCCAAGACTGGTGTGCCGCCCGTTCGATCAGGGATACGGCCTATGTTCTCCTTCGACAGGCGTTGATGCTGATTTGGAGCGTAGAGTAGGTCGTGGCTAAGTTCACGATCACCGGCAGGACTCGACGAACCACACAATCAAAACTGCACAACAACCTTTCCCTTGCTCCCTTTCGCTACCAGGTCGTATGCCGCTGCAATGTCGTTGCGGCTGAACTGTTCCGCGACCAGCAGTGGTCGAAGCTGATTTTTCGCCGCCAGGTTCGAAACCTCACGGAGTATCTCTCCATGGTGCGTGCGTCCGACTCCGCTCAACAAAGGAAGAAGCGTAAACACTCCCGAATAGGTGGCTGCGCGAAAGGAGAGCGGTGCGAGCGCGTGTGTTCCCCATCCGAGGCAGCTGACCACATGTCCCGAATAGTGTTTGACTGCGGCGAAAGAGGCATCCAACACTTCACCACCGAGCGTGTCGTAAATGATGTCGAAGCCCTCGCCCGCAGTGCGATCCTGTACATAGGCTTCAACCGTCTGTTTTCGGTCGATACTAATCGCGCCAACCTCCTCGATGAGTGCCCGTTTGTCAGGCGAGACCGTTGCATATACCTTCGCGCCAAACGCGAGAGCGATTTGCACGGCCGCGAATCCCACACCGCCTGCGCCCGCGTGAACCAGCACAGTCTGACCGGAGTGCACCTTCGCTCGGTCCACAAGGCCTTCCCATGCGGTGATTGCAACAAGGGGGAGAGCTGCCGCCTGCTGCATGCTCATTGCGCTTGGCTTTGCAGCCAGCAGAGCGGCGTCTGCGGATATGTATTCGGCAAGCGTTCCCTGCATGCCGCCTACACCGCCCACCATGCCAAATACCTCATCTCCCATACGAAATGAAGTAACTCCTGCTCCGATCTCATCGACAGTGCCCGCCATATCCAGGCCCAACACGGCGGGAAGAGGTTGCCTGGCATGCTTCGCATGTCCGGCTCGAATTTTGGTGTCCAGTGGATTTACACCGCTCGCACTTATCTTGACCAGTACGTGGCCGGGCAACAGTTCAGGTTTCTTCGCCTCCACCTCTTGGAATGGACCATTTGCGGTTTCCACAACAAAAATCTTCATCGACGTTCTCCTCGTGAAATCTCACACCCCGGTAGTGCCCTTGCAGCACTCGTCATACGAGTCACGGTAATGTCGCCGGCGCCATGTTAAGCAGGATGCCTGCCCGCTTGGCTCCTTCCTCAATGGAGAAAGTGTGCTCCTTGAGCACGGGGCCGTCGTAACATCGGTAATTCCGCCTGTTGCCAGGTGCATCAACTTCCACGAATTCGACGGACTGAGGATTGTCTGGGATGCGCCCTCCAAACCAATGCGGATCTTCGCGCTGGCTCCATGTGACCAGTGCCAACACGCTTCCGGCTGGATGGGCAGGCAGTAATCCTTTATTCGTTTCGGTGGCCCTCGCAGCATGCAAGGCTTCGTCGTTGCCAAAGAGCGTTGCCATCGTCTGAGCCTTTGGATCCACAAACATTGTGATCACGTTCCAGCTGAGCGGCTGGTAGGGCAGGCTTTGCGACAGCGCCGCAGCTCGATTGTTGGCCACTTCGCTCCGAGCTGACTTCGCCGCCGTGATGGGCAAAGTGTAAACAAAGTCATCCCCGCGCACTGGCTCGTGACAGCCCGTGCATTCAGCGACGAACCGGGAGTCCGTCCCGTACGGCTTCAGATCCATTCCACGCCAGCGGCCCCAACCCCACCCATCTGTCTTCCGGTAGAGCATTGCATCCTTCACCATGAACTCAACCTGAACGAACTTGCCGGGACGGATGAGCCCGTCTTCGCCTGCCGCTTGCTGCCATGCAATCTTGGCGAAGCGAGTTCCGTCTGGCCACGGCGATGTGTCGCCGGCTTGCGCAGCCTTCACGGCAATGTCGTTCCCCAGGATGGCGCGAAATGTATTGTTGTCGCCGCGGTCGGTAAAGCTTATTGGTTTCCACTTCTCGAACCCAGGTTCAAACGGCAACCCATTGAACTCCACAGAGACGGCGGCCAGATTGGCTGAAGCCATTGGCGCTTCGATATTCGGCGCGGCACCTGTGCTTCCAAGGTTTTTCCACGGCGCAAGATAGACCTTCAGTTCTGCCAGCTCTTCGGGCGTCACTTTCGCATCCGTATGCAGCGCGGTGAATTGTGGCAGAGGCATCGCGCCCAATTGGATCATGTTGACCGCTTCGTAGAGCGTTGCTCTTTGCGCTGCTAAGGGCCTCGTTCCTAGTGTGGAGAAATTGAGGTGTTCGCGGGCGGTCAGAACATCGTGGCGAACCAGCCAGTAGCCGGGCACGATTTCATCGAACCAGGCGAGTTTACGCTGGTTGGAATGACAGCTATAGCAATCCTTCTCAAGTATTTCGCGCACATGGGAAGGAACGTCGATTTGTGCTGTCATTGGTCCGAATGGAATGTTCGGACGGATCAACTGCAACACGGCGAACACAACCACTGCGACCACCGACAGCTTTGCAAACATTCTCATCATCAGGATCCTGGTCAATGTTCTTTGGTACTGCCCGGTCGAGATACCAGTTGAAGTTGGCTATCTTCGGCGCTTCTAATCGAAGTAGCCGAATGCCGATCGAATGCGCCTTCCCAGCATATACACAAGCCTACTGACACCGCTTGAACTATGCCACCTCACAAGTGATAGAAGTTTGCCTGTATATTTCTTCAGCTCGAACATTGAAACCGGCTTATCCCTAGTGAAAACAAGGGGGGCTTTCCTGCTGATTCTTAGGTATCTCAAAGGTTCTGCATCTTCTAAGTTTGGATCAAACAGAGGCAAATAGCCTCTCAAATCCGGAAAGGAGCACATTATGCCTTTTGTGAATATCAAGCTGGTAGAAGGAGTCTTCAGCACCGAACAGAAACACGCAATGGCTGAAGCGATCTCGGATGTGATGGTCAAGTTTGAAGGTTCTGAGGCGTTCCGCGAGGTCGTCTGGGTCCTGATTGAGGAACTCCACAAAGATGGCTGGCACATTGGGGGCCGTCCATTTATGGGGCCCGCGTCGTTGATGGAAACGCTTCGCCACAGCAAGAACACCGTTGAGGCGATTAAGGGAAACCCTACAACCCATGACGCATTGGCTGAGGCCATGCCAGTAATTCCAAGGTAGACGCTTGCCACAAGTGCCTCGCCGGATTCCAACCAGCCTTTATGCCGTCCTCGCGGCATGAAGGCTGAACAGGCAGGTCAGAAATGGCCTCAATCTGTCGCGCTTCTTCTAAGTATTGGCCAGGAACTACATCAGCTCATCAGGCCTTTATAGAAACCGGAGTCGACGAGAATAAGACGATCAGTCCTTCCATCAGCGTCGGGTGAGACAGGATTGCGTCGCGTACCGTTGTGTAAGGCAAGTCTCCGATCATTGCGATTTGAACCGCGGACATGATCTCTCCGCCACCGACTCCGAGGACGGTAAAGCCCAGGATTCGATCGTCTTCACCGACCAGCGCCTTCATGAAACCGCGCATCTCTGACAGCGTGCGGGTGCGCAGTACAGAAGACATGGGAATCTTGAACAGGCGATATGGAATCCCTCTTGCTTTGGCCTCGCTCTCGCTCAATCCGATACGCGCAAGTTCGGGATCCGTGAACAGGCAGAACGGGACTTGCCGTCCGGTGGTGACGCGGTGCGCCCCGCTGAAGTTGTCGCGCAGGATACGAAAGTCATCGAACGCCATGTGTGTGAAGTGTGGAGTTCCGGCCACTTCGCCGTTCGCCCATACATCATCGGCTGTGGTCTTCAGTCGCTCATCTACTTTTATGTAGCCATGCTCCGTCAGTTCAACTCCAGCAAGCTCCAGTCCGATTTCTTCAATGTTTGGGGTACGCCCCGTAGCTACCAGGATGTGGCTCCCTTGCACCATTTTCTCTTCGCCCTTGTGCTGAAAGGTGATCTGCAATGACTGCCCGGATAGCCCCTTCACCTCTTCAACTGTCGCGTCCAGGATGAGTTCAATGCCTTCATCCCTGAATAGGCTTTCCAGCCCAGACTTCACATCGGGGTCTTCACGATGCAGCAAAGAATCATTGCGATCGAGAATTGAGACTCTGCTGCCGAGGCGCCGCATGGTCTGAGCAAACTCAAGGCCGATGAATCCGCCACCCAGCACGATGAGATGTTCAGGTAGCTCATCCAGCTCCAATGCCTCTACGTGAGTGAGCGGCTTGGCTTCTTTCAGTCCCGGGATTGCTTCAAGAGCCGCACGAGTCCCTGTCCCGATGACTACTCTCTTGCCATGCAATTGCCGGATCCCGCCATCCTGCAAATCAACGTGAATCAATTTCGGTCCAATAAAACGCCCGCGCCCGCGGATCAGGTGCACACCGCTACTCTCAAAATTGCCGAGATGGATGTCAACGAGTTCCTTGACCATTTCCGTTTGCGGTTCGTCACTTTGGCCATGTCGACGCTGTTTTGAGCCGTCTCGATACCGAACTCATCGGCGCGCGCGAAGTATGATGCGACTTTCGCGCTGTGAATGATGTTTTTACTCGGAAGGCACGCGATGTTCGGGCAGGATCCGCCTATCCATCTTTGCTCAACCACTGCCACGCGCTGCCCCTGTCTGGCAAGCGTCCAGGCGAGAAACTTTGAACCTTCGCCGCTTCCCAGGACGACGAGATCGTATTCTTCCGTAATAAATTCGTGGCTTATCAAGCGCTCACTCCTATGCGCCGCAAGTAGCGCTTTGCCGAGTCGGCCATTGTTGTGACAGCCGCGCCGAACATGATGAAATCCTTCACGATAAGACGGCCGACGCCGGAGAGAAATGGAAAACCGTGCACCGAGTCACCCAATGCCGGCACCCAGGCTTCGGGCGTGGTAGCCAGAAACGAAAGCGTGGTGCAGCACATAAGAATAAGAAGCGCGCTGCCTAAAGCAGCATATTGAGGGAATACCCAATGTGTCGCAATCAGTAGGCCCAGCGTGACAATCACGGCTCCCAACGCATGGGAAAAGGTGTACGTTCCATTCGATTCATGCCAGGCCCGATGCGTCGGGACGAACTCGCCCTCTTTATTCATGTATGCATGATACTCGGGAGCCGGATGATGGTAGACGAAACTCATGAGCGGGCTGTTCGCTACGAGCGGGACGATGCTATCGGCCTCGTAGTCCGCAAACTTGAGTCCACCAATCCATATCAACACGACAACCAGCCCCAAACGCAGCAAAGTCATTCCCACGCGATCCAATGAAGCTGCTCGAGTATAGAGACTTCGAATAGCATCACGGCATTGGGCACGGAGCAACATCTCCTTCTCTGAAACCTCCGATGGGCTGAGCTGCGCATTCATCATCACTTTCCTCCGTGTCAAACATTGTCGGCACATTCGTTCTCCGGAGATGGAGTTCGACCGGCTTCTATTCTGCAGCCAGGGTTGCCAGGGTTTCTATGATGCCAAAACTCTTGACCATTTCCTGAGACAAGCCGTGTCTTCGAACCAGGTATTCCGGGCTGTTGTATGAAATCCATATTTTTCCAGGGGTGGCCTCCCAGACGAGAACCTTCAGAGGCAGATCGATCGCGATGCTGGGAGCAGCCAGCATAACCGGCGTCCCATGCTTGGGATTCCCAAAAATCAGCAGTTTGGTCGGAAGCATTTTCATTCCCACCTTCTCCGCCTCTCCGCTGTGGTCGATCAGGGCAAAAAGTGCGATTCCTTTCGATTGCAAGAGGTTCTTCACCCGTTCCACCGTCTCGTCAACCGAGTAGTGACTTGCAATGTCGACAATTCCATCTTGCTCGTGGAGTACCGCTGAAGACCCCATCGATCGCCTCCTGACTCGATATCAACCGCGATCTTTGATTCGCGTAGTCTCTGTGATAAGACTCCGCCAGATGCGAGTTACCGGCCAGATTGAATGCGACAGTTTGGACCCTGCATTTTTCTTCAGGTCGGGACGCTCCCGGCTAGCAGGCTCGGTGCATTCGAAATCCCGACAACGGTGTAGAAGCTGGCTTTTTGTCCAGAAAATTTGGTGTCGGCGAACTTTGCCGTGTTGTATGCTGTCAAATAAATGCACGCCTCAGGACGCCCGCAATCCCTACGGGAGCTCCCCATGGTTCCAAACAAGCCGATTCGCATTCTCAGTGTCGAGGACCACCCGGTCTTTCGCGAGGGCCTGAGTACGATCATTGGTTCGCAGCAGGACATGCAGCTGATTTCCCAGGCAAACGACGCTGCGGAAGCTATCTCGCAGTTTCGACAACACCGGCCGGACGTCACCCTTATGGATCTCCGCTTGCCGGGTACCGACGGCACCGATGCGCTCATTGCGATCCGAGGTGAGTTCAAAGACGCCCGCATCATCATGCTCACTACCTCCGACAGTGATGGAGACATTCAGCGGGCATTGCGCGCCGGCGCGTCCGCCTACATTCTCAAGAGCATGCCGAAATCTGAAATGCTGGATGTGATTCGCTCCGTCCATGCGGGCAGGCGGCATGTGCCTCATGCGGTAGCTGCGCGCCTCGCAGAGCACATGGGAGAAGAGGATCTTACGAACCGCGAATTGGACGTCCTACGGCTAATTCGCGACGGGTCCCGCAACAAACAAATTGCAGACCAACTCTAGATTGCGGAGACGACGGTAAATTTCCACATAAAAAACCTCGTTGATAAGCTACAGGCGAATGACCGGACCCATGCAGTAACGATCGCTATCCGGCGCGGCCTGCTCCAGGTTTGACAATGTCGAACTGACCTGCAGAAAACAACAGGACCGTGGCTGTTGATAGGAGTGAGCCACAAGAGTCGGGGATAGGGTACTACTGAAGTTGAATCTGTGATGAGGGTGTCTCATTGCGTTCAAGGATTATTTACGTGCTTCGATGCGAAACGGCCGGCGGAGCTGGCGTCCACCACAATGTAGGCCATAAGTCGTGCCGCACGAAGGCGAAAGGTTCTCTCCATTTTCGGCATCTGTTTCCAATACTGTTTCTTATCTCACTAGGTGCACCGGCGATTTGGGCCGTCGACCCAATGACACGGATCTCACAGTATGCACACTCAGTTTGGCGTGTTCAAGACGGCGTGCTGAGTGCGCCCCCGAATGTAATTGCACAAACCAAGGACGGATATATTTGGGTAGGCACGGAAACGGGCTTGCTTCGTTTTGATGGGGCTCGGTTCGTGCAGTGGACGCCGACGCATTGGGGGGAGCTGACTAACCCCGAAGTCTATTCATTGCTGGCAGCACATGACGGCGCCCTCTGGATCGGCACACCAACACAGCTTGCCGTTTGGAAAGACGGACGACTGAAGATCATTCCGGGAAGCGTCGGCCGCATCAACACGCTCGCGGAGGATCATGAGGGAAGGATTTGGTTCACGGCATCGAGAAGGCCTGACCATAGCCCGTTGTGTGAGGTATCAAACGGCGCTTTCAGATGCCATGGTAGTTCCGACGGAATTCCGTTTTCAAGTGCTGCCGGGTTGGCGGTGGCTTCCAACGGAGAATTAGTGGTTGCTTCCGCTGTACAGGTTATTCATTGGAGCCCTGATCGAGGGCTTGTGTCCTCTCAAATGTTCGACAAACTCCTTGGCTTTCAGGGTCTTCACGGCATCGATGTGCTGGAGGCTGAGGCGGATGGTGCGGTGCTCGTTGGCGTGGGATTTTCAGGAACTGGCATGGGACTGCAGAGAATCTCGGACAGCAAGGTGATGCCTTATACAGCCCCTGGTCTTGACGGGAGTTCGCTCACAACCATGGCTGTGCTTACCGACCACAGGAACGGGCTTTGGATCGGGACGCTCGCGGATGGGATCTACCGCAGTACGAGTTTGGGTGTTGAGCATTTCGAAAGCAGAGATGGGCTGTCGGGCGACTCTGTTCGCGATGTGCGCGAAGACCGCGAAGGTAATCTTTGGGTAGCAACCGACGCGGGC
>Ga0302325_10032731_pt1 | contig 10671 bp, 12 predicted proteins | sample Palsa_T0_2_FD_201948 | JGI IMG/M metagenome (GOLD analysis project Ga0302325, IMG submission 201948) | Peat permafrost microbial communities from Stordalen Mire near Abisko, Sweden - Palsa_T0_2 | ecosystem: Environmental > Terrestrial > Soil > Palsa > Peat permafrost | place: Sweden: Abisko...
TACCGGTCATGTTTATGTTTAATTGGGGTGGTTGGGGGGGGATTATATAGTCGCGCCAGATCAACAAATAAATATAATTCGAAATTAATTTGTTGATGTGATGCGTCTCACACGCGCGTGTTTGTATGATATCATTGGACCATGTCGATTAAGTACTAGTAGTATAGACAGATATTTGAACCTTTCCCACTATCGACTTGATAACGTAGCTAGCCTTCAACTATAGAGTGTGTTTCTGTTAAGAGGTTCGGACCCAGTCCTCGACAGCGTGAACTGCACGTGTTTCCGACTAGCATTTGCTCCCCTCAAAGATCGTACCCATAACCATGATTGCGCCAAACGACCTTTAATTTCGCCGGACCTCGAATTGCTGAGGGGGTAAACTAGCCCAGAGAATGAGCGTGGATCACCAGTAAAAACATGGCTATCGATCCCAACAGCTTTTGATGCAATGTCGATTTCTGGAAACATAGATGTGTTTGGGGTTAGAATTCGTAGGCACAGCAGTAAGGTTACAAAACACCAAATCCATGAGACACATGCACCCACAATAAAGGTGTAGAGGGTGTAGGGAGCAATTTTCAGCTAAGAGTCAGTTCTAGACCCTCTGGAGGATGCCTTATAGCTCGGGATGGCAAGGGTAACACTGGTTCCCATATCCGTTGTTGGGCCTCCTCCCCCAAATGCGACATTATTGAACAGGAAGATAGGGACTGCAAAAAACTCTTGCAACTTAAAAAGTCGGTCGTAGCTGCCTGTCGCACGCTGTGTGTCGAGGTCTGCTCCCAGATAGGACGTAATGGCAATCAACAGCATATACTCCGTCGTTTGATACCAATTTGGTTCGCTCTGATTGAACGCCAATATAATGTCATAAAAGACAAAGAAGTCTTGGGCGGTGTAATTCATCGGGGCAGGCGTTCCGAGATCAGTGATAGCCATAATGGTGAAATTGAAGCGATTGAAAACGGTGGTAGCACGCCGCATTGATATCTCCATCTGAGTGCTAAAGGTGAGATTTTAGCGCCAATCGGTAGTGTTCAAGCAGCTTTCTTGCTGACCCACCGCCGAAGGACATGTGCTCCAACCTTGTATCAGTGTCGCTTCAAAAGTCACATACCTACTAAAAGCGATGAATCGCCCTCTTTAACACATATCTGAAGTGCGAGGATATCGAGACCGTATAATCGACAATCGTCCAAAGTGAGGTCTGGAGCATCCGCAACAACAGGGTAGAAGTCAAGTTGATATCCCGGAGCATCGTTTTGAATGTATGCGATCGCATTTGGGTACAAATCCGGGGTTAGTGCTGGCTTGGTCGGATCGAGGATAATAGTGGCCATCGACCCGGGCAAGAAATAGGAATGACAGGCTTCCCCAGAGCAATTGATGGGATCCACGCCGGCCGCCCGTTGGCTGTCTGATAACATGCCGGGGAAATACCACCAGAATTCTGCGGTGGATGTCACATTGAATAAATCGGTGTTGACAAGAGAGACATTCAATGGGCTCAAACCCGCCCGCAATATCGGGAATTGCTCGACCGGAGGATAGGTGAATTGCAAAGTAATGTCAAACAGCAAGGCAACCCCCATGATACCTCGAAGTAATGTGAAGAATATTCTCATATCAGCAAACCAATGTAAACAAGAAGTACCTTTGACTTCCCCATAGTCCCACTCCGCTCTTGTCACGAGTCGTCTTGCACGGCCACGGAAAACTGGCCAGCAATAAATACAGAACCCCCGTGACATTAGTTGCACGACCCAGAAGAGTAAAGGTCAGAGCAGCTAGTCCGTATTTGGAGGATGCCAGCGCCCATCGGACCATGTCAAAAACACTCGTTGTCAACGCAGCGAGGACAAACATTGAGACATGAGAGAGGATGTTGAGTACCCTTACTGTTGTCTCCGGCTTTTGGAAAGTAAGCTTTTGCGATAGAGGTTGGTCTCGCGAGCAATTGACAGCGAAGAAGATCGTAAAAAAGAGAAGGCCAAAGGATAGACACGCCTGCAACAAAGTCAAAAGGTGCTGACGAAGAGGGGATTTAGGAGCCACAGGGTTTGGCTGAAAAACTGAAGGGTCGCGGTAGCCATTTTCCATTTCGCAGTGTGCTGTATTTGCGAGGACTGGAAAAGTATTTCAATGCGGATGATTAATTGGATTACTTATTCGTGTAGAGATGCACGCAATCCGGAACCTAAATCTGTCCTTTGAACTCATGACCATCTCATCCGCAAAGGCCTATCCCAAGAAATTCTCAGCCAATCATTCAACTTACATTTGTCTTTCCAGACACGCGTACACGGCCGAAGGTTTGTCGATCTTCTAAAAGACAAGTGTCAGCGTGACCCTTTTATACTTTCACTACACATCGTCCACACTGGACCGAACGGATAAGACTCTTCTAAGAGGCTGTGTTGCAAGAAGCATGGCTGTGGCGACTTCCCGAGCCCGGGACTTTCTGAGCGACACCCAATCAAAAGTCTGCGTCATATCAAGAACGGTGGCAAATAGCGGCAGCAGGGTCCCTCGAATAGCGGCATCAGTGTCCCTCGTTTCGCAATGATTTAGGCTTTGGCTGGGTCGAGATGCGAATATTCCTCTCAGGGAAAGGATCCTTTTAAGAGCGCCTGTGAGCGTTTGCGAAGCACGACGTTGCTTTCAAATAATCACACCAGTGCCCGTACGAATTACTGTAAGGGAAAATAAAAACATGAAGGTGCTAAAAGTTACGTATTGCCTCTGCTTACGGTAGTTATCAGTTGCTTCTCCGATGCTCCTGTTCATTTTGGCCAACTCGGCGGTGGCATTCTTCACGATGCGCAATGCAATTTTTCATCAAGATACGCTTTCTAGTTTGATCGAGGCTCGCTTGAGGACCAATACCAGTACGGTCCTCGTCTATCATCATGTGTCGCATCGGGTAATCGGTACGTTGATGGTACCTACCGAGTTTCCGTCGGATCGTGTCGTCACTTTAGTGGTACGACAGCTTATCGACTGTCCTCCCACGGTGATGATCCCAACAAAGTTATCAGTTACCGCTACTTGCGGCACTGTTCCCAATCCGACACTTAACAGCGTCACTTCACTTGTGATGTCGCACACCGCAGTTTCCCCGACTGAAGTGCCAACCCCCTTTGTTACCTCAAGACCTCCGAACCCAACTTCAGTCGTGGCGCCACCGACATTGAGGTCGACAGTAGAAGATCCCCATTTTACGACAGTTCGGAGCCCAACTTCAGTCGTGGCGCCACCGACATTGACGTCGACAGTAGAAAACCCCCCAGTTTTTACAACATTTCCGAGAAGCCCAACTTCAGTTGTGGCCCCATCAGTTTTCACGACAGTGACAAATCCCCCTGTTACCTCAACACTTCAGGACCCAATTTCTCCGACCCTGACTTTCATTCCCGTTATTTTTTCAACTTCAACCTCGGTTTCCACTCCGAGTTCAGTCCAAAGTACATACCTGCTTACGACCAGCTAACCATTAGGCTCGGTATCTATATCCCAAGTTTCAACGACGACTCTTCCGATATTTAACACCAGTACTAGTTCTACTAGTATCTCATCAACAAATGTTTCCTTCACAAACTCAACAGTTTCGACTTCCACGATCCTTTGGAGTACTAGTACTAGTAGTATCGGTTTAACGTACAATGTTGTATTGCCTTCCTCGACTAATTCAAGTTCGTCTTCTAACGGCTTTACCTCAATTGCTACCACTAGCCAGCCGCCGAGTTTTGTTTCAGGATCGGTTACTGTAACTGTGAGCCGGGTTCAGAGTAGTAGCGGCTACAGATTGAATGTGATCCCTAGTTTTCGAGTTCATGTATTACTCTCGATTGGCTTTATGTTACTCTTGCTTTGTTGACTGGGCTTCGATGAAGATAACGCTTACTGTATCCGCGGGGATATTTTTGTTAACATATGTACATATGAATAAGTGCCAGAACCATTGGTGACTCGTTCTTCAAAGATTTATCAAACTTGAAGCTCCGTGACAAGCAATTTTGCTAAGGCGTCGAAATGCCAGGTCAAAAGAACTTTGATTGGAGTGGCGTTCAGGGCAAGGGCTTTCGCAATGGGGAATATTAGCAATCAGAACAACGAATTTAGTCGGTGCCTCTGCACGACGGGTTTATTGCGTGGGGTGAGACGTTCTGTTGGATTCAGGTTTCCAATTGTTCACAACGATCTCTGCGCAGATTGGGTCGCTGTTCTTTCGAGGACTAGTACCTTAGGAAATTTTGAATTCTTTGATGAGGATATGTTTATCCTCTAGTAATATCCTATAAAAGAGAACTCTCGGCAATAGAACTACATAGCAAGAACTAGTCCTCCCAACGAAAGTGCCACTCCGAGAAGTGCAATTCCGTATTCAAAACGAATAATCCCTGCGCCGCTCTTTGCAGAGCCCGTTGCGCTTGCGCTTGGACTCGGTGTGCTTGCGGACCCAACAAAATCGACGCTGAGATTTGAAATGGGGAACTGTTGGGTTGTATCGTTGAGGGTGATGCCTGTCCCGTTCTTGCATACATTTGAGGTTCCCGCGGCTCCAGGGGTAAATATGACACCAGCGCACTACGGTCAGCTTGGTTGACTACTAGCGGTGATACTTGATAAAGAATCGCATCAGGTGGTTGCCCAACAACTTGTACGACGCCTGCTTGTCCGGACCAATTCGAAGGAACGGGTAATGCGTGAATGCAGCCTTCACCAAGGCCGGACATATAGACCATGCCATTCGAGAGGTTGAACCAGGTGTCGGAACCCATCAATTGCGCTCTGAAGAGGAAGAGAGCGTAAGGATGGTGCAGGTCGACGGAGATTTCGCCGCCGGAAAGAGGCCACGCCGTCAAATTGGAAGCGTCGGGAGGGAAGCCTCCGCAGGGCGCATTAACTTCTTGATCTTCATCGAAGCCCGTGGTCGGAGGGTAGTCGAGCGTGAAATGCGCAGAAACGAGAGATGCAGCTGCGAGCAGGAGACAGACGATTTTCATGGCTGGCGGGGTGCAGATGACAATAGCGCTGGCTGGTCGGGGACAGAGAGAGACGGACCATCTTTATAAAGCGAAAGCTAAACGATTATCTGAAGCATCCGAGAGGCGGGCGTGTTCCTTGACATGGGGCAGAATGGGAGTTCGTTGCCGACCCGTCAGGGCTCATTGGCGACAAATCCCTCATTGGAGCGTATTGCCGACAAATCCCGCTATGGAGTTTATTGCCGACAAATCCCGCACCCTGTCCGGGGTCACACGGTAAAGGTAGCCGATAAATTTCTCATCCGCTGGGTGGGATTGGCCGACAGGAGCTCCGTGGGGGAGACTCCCGCAGGTATGGCGCGTTCAGGGACGTCCGTTCTCCTTTGCCTGTATCTCCGTTCGGCAAAAGTACGGGAGGCAGACCCGCACGCTTCGCACGGAAATGAAACATCTGTTTCACGCTGCACACCAATTCCTTGAATTCGAATCTGACGCGCGCCCGCATTTTTCAAGATGCCACTTATACGAAGGTTTTTGCCGTCTTCAGAGCCGTGATCTTGCTTACGGGCCTCTGTTTCGGAATAACCGAAGTCGGTTTGTGGATGGCACAACTAATACTCGAAAGGCCTAGGATTATGGCCACACTCACCATACTCTCGCAACAACGATAATGTCCATCCCAGAGATCGGAACCAAGGAGACGAAGCTATTAAAAGTCTCAGCGGATATCGCTATTACCCACTTGTGCAATGTCTGGCAAGCGATTTCAATATAAAACGCTATAACGAGTGTCTGTGCCAGCATTATTGGACCTACTCAGTAGTATACGCTCAGAATCCGATCACTTCAGCTATCGATCCTTGGGCTATAAAACGGACTAGACCTATGTTAGTCTCGAAAGTTCACACTCTCGAGCTCGAGCACCAAAAGGCAATGACCCTTACGAAATAGAGGAACAACTTACACCAGAGATCTCCATTACGGAAGGAGAACTTCGCCAGAAGATCGATGCGGAGTGGCCGCCATTGGCAAAAAGCGGCGGCAGCAGTATCTCGTGGTAGGGAAAAACTTTGGTCTCGAAGACGATATGGTAGTTCAAAGACACCCGGAAGGCCCTAAGCTTTGGGAGGGACGCATTCAAATGCAATTTTGCTGTTGCCTTCGCATACTATCCCATTTTCGCTTTTTCATTCCAGTAGGGCGCTCGATCAATTTGGAGGAATAAGGGCAATTAGTTTATACTAGTACTGGCGAGTAATGGCCTTTAATAACCCGTACATCTCATATTTAGATAATAATTGCCCTTAATACTACGTATCCGATCAAGTCTCTCAATATATAAGTGCTCAATTATGCCGAATATTCTCCCAATTCCCATTGATCAATCCGCAATGGTCCGACTAGCTTTTCCAAGCCGGCGGCCGTGGGCGTCTCGGAAATCCAGCCGCCTCAAATAATTGAATAACGGACTCAGAGCAAATACCAAGAGCCCTTGTGTATGCAGAATCGTAACACAAGTTCTCAACATCTAAGTGGGAAACGTGCCGTAGAAGTACTCCTATTACTGATTCCTTTATAGGCTCTCCCCATGTTATTGCCCATTCGAGGACGTTGTACCAACCGTCCCAGCCTCGATTGATATCAGCGCCGTGCTGCAATAGCAACTCGACTATTTTCTCATTCTGCGACTCCACCGCGAGCGCCAGGGGGAATTCACCCACTCCGCCTTCATAATTGACGTCTGCGCCGTTCTTAGCCAGTAATTGCACAACTTGTTCGTGCTCCTCCTTAATTGCTAATAACAAAGGGGTCACAGGGTGCTCAAGAAAATACCATCCAGCATTCAGGTCGAGAAGTAGCCCAACGTCCCCAACTTCTCGAAAATTCAGTTCAGCACCCTTTTCGAGAATTAGATTCACTATTTCCACGGCCCCAGAATGTACGGCCTCCAGCAAAGCAAGTCTGAGCGTCTTCACGTTGATCTCGACGATTTTTTTCAACAACAATTGCACGAGCTCGGGATCCCCGAACCGACAGGCGGCAGAAAGTGGGAGGTGCCCCGATACTCGATTAGCGAGCTTTGGATCTGGTTCAGCCCCGTGGTCCAGTAATAACTCGATGACAACCTTATGACCTCCAAGACATGCTGCAGCGAGCGGCGGCCCTAGGTCTGAATCGTTCACAATGGCACCATTTGCAAGGAGGGTTCGACAGATCGAGGGAAAACCCAAACGTGAAGCATGATAGAGGGCGGCGCAGACCCCGCTAGGCACCTGGCAACTGTCTGTCACACAATAGAAAAGATCTGGATTGGAACTTGGTGACGTCCAAAGCCATTGAAGTCGATCCATATTCGAGTCATCAAACAGCCGCTGAACTAGAGGTTCGAGACCCATATACATTTTTTGGTTCAACGCCTTGGCGTGTACCAGCCAGTATATCCTCGCATAGTCGAAAAATGGACTGGAAAAGTCCGCGTAGAGTAAAATGACCAGGCTTATTCTGGCGATCATGGCATTTGCGCCATCAGGCGTAATTCGGAACGACGGTGGGGCTCGATCTGACTCGAGATATTCTTCGACTGAGAGATGCGAAAAACTTAGCTCTGGCTTATTCGAATCGGTGTACCGTGAAACATAGCGGGGCTGAAGGATTAATAACGTCGAACAAATACTGAATATATCTGATGGATCGTTTAGCCGGTTTTTTGCGTCGTACGAATCGGAAGCGAGATCGATGGCAATAATTTCTGCGGCCTCCTCGAGGGAGATACCACCTTCGACTCGGAATGAGCGGCAAGACAACAAGTTGAAAACAGCGGAGGCATGATGTGCGTCTTCCTCCGGTATTTGGAATAGAATTCGTTCGTAGGTTAAGTCCAGACTCTTGGGCAGTGAGTCCAAGGCCTGTAGAAGTGCTCGCTTCGTGTAGCACTTTCGGAGGATTTCTAATTGACATTCGACCCAACGAAACCTAGGGTGGTAAGCTATATCAATGCTTCGTAGGGTCTTACATGCCGTCGGCTTTGTAGGTTAGACGCTCGGCCACTAGGCTCTTGGCTTCATCGTCCCATTTCCTGAGCTTGTGGTCATTCTTGAGACATTTTTGAATGTGAGTTTTGATGTCATCATTGACCTTCTCGTTTTGAATGGAGATCTCATAAGTCACAATCTCTTTCAAAACGGATGAAATGTCTTGCTCTGGGCGGCTTGTTGTGAGAACATTGATCGACGCGCTCTGGCATATCTCAGCCATCACGCTCAACAACATTTCCCGATCTTCGCATTCGTCGAGAGCGTCGAGTACGAGATACGTCGTGTCCTGTCCAGAAGCGATACGTTTAACAATTGAGAGAAACGTCTCTTTGAGTTGACCGATGGTTGCGTCCCTGGTTCCGTGCGCGCTCATTTTGTATAATTCTTGTATCTCGGGGGGCACGCCGTCCTCCGACAATTGAGCCAGAACCGTGTACAGCATGTTGACAACACTCTGCTTCCGTTGATGGCGATAGTCGAAATAGAAGTAAAGCGGAAATCGTCCCAAACGTTCCTTAATGCTCTCAACAATAGTGGAACACAAAACTGTTTTGCCAGCCCCTGGTATTCCATACAACCACAACGACCGTCCAGGCAACAACCAAGATGTAAACTCATGAGAGGAAGTAAACCACTCTCCCGTCCCGGGCTCCCACTTCGTTCGTGCTGCAGAATGATTTTCGAATGGATCCACTTTGTATAACCACTTTAACATCTCCTTTTCGGCTTGAGTGTGAACATATGCTTCAATATTATTAACCGCCAGTTCAATGTTCAGTGTTGTCTGGAGCGTATTGCCTTGCATTGCGAGTGCAAGGGACGACTTTTGTTTTTCGATAAATTCGAGAGATTCCATGATGTCCTTACGCTGAAAAGGCCAGGCAAGAGCTCTGCCTACTCCCCCCTTTTTGCGTTCGAGTTTGGAGCTTATTTCCTCCATCCGCTTCGTGCATAACTCCAAAGGGCCGTTCGGGCAGCATTGTGACAGGAGCGCCGGCAGACGATCCGCATCGGTGGATTTAAGGAACTTTTCAAGGAACTCGAGGAATCCCTTCAGGCCAGTGATCGTGGTGATGATTTGGAGGACTTCTTTTTCCGCGCCTCTGGCGTGGCCGATGTAGGTTGAGGAAAGGTCGACGACGCGATCTGCGAGTCGGACTAATGCAATGATGCTGTCCATAGCGGGGACAAAAAGGAATCGTGTTGCCTTCGTAGGGACAGTAACGTTATGCGCCGAGTGTAGTGGAAGAACAAACCTGATAAAATTGGGAGGCGAGGAGGGTGGAGGGGTTCCCTTTGAATGGATTCCCTTTGAATGGATTCCCTTTGAATTGAGGCTGTGTGTACCCACACGTTTCAATTCACGAGCCGCGAAACCTTAAATATATGAGATTTACGAAATTGAATTCGGCGAGTTTGACTTTAAACTTGCCCAATTTGGGAAATGACTTGCACACTACGTACTAGTAACTAGATAACTTCTACGGAGCCGAATTACGACGTTGTCGGGGGGTTCCTGCAGCTATGAGCATTATGTCAAATTGTTTGCAGTTTCCACAGCGGACTTTCTCCGTGGACGGCCAGGATGCCTCCTGACATCGGGAGGCCGTTCTCACTTTTCTCTTCAGAGTCATTATCACCTCCAGGGGCCCAATCAGGGACTTAAAACTGGTCGGCGATAGCTAGACGAAGGGTTCCCAAATGGAGGGTCGAATTTGGGGTTGGTGTCACCGGCCAATTGGGTTGCAGAACGCTCCAGAACACAAGGCTTTTGGGGAAGAGTAAAAGCCAAGTTCGTAGCAACCTGTGCGTCTAAATTCGGAGTCGTTTCCTGGATGTTCATCCCAGTTCCGGTTGCTGATCGGCTTGCCCAAAAGACTCCGAAGTGCGACGCGAAATTTATTAATCCGATAATGATTTGAATCGAGGTCATTCGTGCGAAGGTTTTCGTTCTGGCATCCCATTATAATTTCTTCCATCCTTTGGCATGCGTATAACCCACTTCAATAACCACTGTGGGATATGGAATGTTCGTTCTGGCATGGTTCGATTCTCCCCCCCCCCCCGGGGGGGGAAGGATACGCGGTGGAGGCTTTAATGTCTCGCGGAATAAGGCTATTATCGGGGGTTTCAGATGCCAGACCGTCATACCGGTAATCTACTTGCGTCAATCAGAGATAAGCGGGAGGATCTACCTGGATAGTGCCAGGGGGACAGGTTGAAGATTGCCGGCCCAGGACTCAATCGAGTAGGTGAATGCTGTCACGGACGCAGCGGCAAATGAACTGTCGGTGGACCCTATTCGTATTCGCTCAGCCCCTTCAACCAAGGACCTTGAAAATTAGATGCATGTTGATGGGAGCTGGCTACTATTTTCGCTATTGGATGGCGTCAAAACTGTGGTACTGGAACAAGCGGCTGATGCAGGCTGACAGGAGGCGGACGTGGACGCGATGGCATGACGGACGCGGATGAATGACGTGTAAAATAACGGGCCGAATAAGATCCCGAAATTCGCAGCCTCGATCGAAACCTAGCCAAGAGACAGGTAAATTACATCGACACCGCGGCGTAACAAAGATTCTTGCTATTTTTATTGCGCTGTCGAGTTTTTTCAAAAATAGCCGGGCCCAACCTCCGATCTG
>Ga0302325_10032732_pt1 | contig 10671 bp, 14 predicted proteins | sample Palsa_T0_2_FD_201948 | JGI IMG/M metagenome (GOLD analysis project Ga0302325, IMG submission 201948) | Peat permafrost microbial communities from Stordalen Mire near Abisko, Sweden - Palsa_T0_2 | ecosystem: Environmental > Terrestrial > Soil > Palsa > Peat permafrost | place: Sweden: Abisko...
TAGCTGCTACAGGTGGCAAAAAAAAAAATTTATTAGTAAAACCAGCCTCTCTCTTGGAGTGTCGTCGATGATTCGTGATACTGATACTGTCGATAAGCGATTGACCCCTTTGCGTAGTCGGCGCTTTGTTTCCCCGACGTCACTGAAGAATGTTTCTCAACCCGTCGAAGCCTCTTTATTCCACACTCAAAATGGTCGCAATAAGCTTAGAACACAAGGGTCAGACGCAAGCAGCACGAAGTGATTCTGCACCCTATTTACTACGACGCGATCTTTATTTCCCTTGGGTATCGTGATACCCCGCTGTGGCTTCAACAATCAGCAAAACCCCACTATGACGAATCTTCCGACACCCAGTCTCCTCAGCTGAGATGGCTCTTGAGTTTCCACCAATCTATCTTCTCAAATCCCACTTTGAGCGCGATGCAAACGAACTCCATCGGCTCGAGAAAGAAATCGGCGTGGTGTGGGACATCAAGGAGGCAAAATTGGTTCTAGGTCGAGTGAAGTCAACGAGAAGAGCAGCTCACGAGCTCCGGAAGCTCGGCCTACACACCGAGGAGGTGCAGAAACCCGAGAAAGATGCAGGACAGCCCGAAGTACGGGCATCATCCTCCAAGAAACGCCGCAAGATAGATCGGATTTCTGTTGATGGGAAGGAGGTCATCGCGCTGAATTCCGACACAGAGTCAGAGCTTGGCACTAATATCAGCAACGATGACCAGAGGACGAGGAAGTCATCCGCCAATCTAAGCAGTTCCTCTGCAACGAGTAGTTCTCCCGTGCAAAGATTAGCGTCATCTCCCACTTCTCGACGAGAACCTCGTGAACACACAATCAAGGTGTTAAATCTTGCTTGGTATACCGATTCTATCAGAGAAGGCAAGTTACTCCCTATCGACAATTATTTGGTCTACGAGGGCACGATTCCTTCTACACCAACAATTCCTCCGGTAAAGCCAAAACCGACCATCCTTCCTGCAAGCATCACGTCTCGTCGCCAAGCTGATAGTCCTTCAAGTTGGCGCCATTCCAGCCATGCATCTAGAAAATTTGGAAGCCCGTCCAGTCACAGAAGCAATCAGCCGGCTCAACTTCTCCACCAAACCACATCCGAATATGAAGAGAGCTCCGATGTCCCTCCGATCCCCGAATATCTTCATACCCCGTATTCCTGCCAACGCCCTACGCCTCTTCATTGTCCAAACGAGGACTTCCTTTCTCAACTACGAGTTATCAAAAAGGGAAGGATTCTCAAAGGTGATGAGATAGGAGTCCGAGCTTACTCGGCGGCTGTTGCTACTATTGCTTCCTATCCCTATACCTTGACCTCGTCCAGTGAGTTGTCTAGGTTGCCAAATTGCGGCCCCAAAATTGCAAAGATTTGGCAAGAATGGAAAGACTTAGGTCATGTAACGGAGGTCAACGAACTCGAATCGGACCCAGATATGAAGATCCTAAACATCTTTTATGACATACACGATGTCGGCGATACCACCGCCCGGAAATTCCTCAAGAATGGATGGAAAGACCTCGATGATATTGTTGAGCATGGCTGGAATACGCTTTCGAAGTCTCAGCAAATTGGTGTCAAATTTTATGATGAATTCCTCAAGAGGATCCCGAGAGACGAAGTGGAAAGAATTGCAAACGTAGTTTTGGATCATGCAAACAAAATTACGGATGGCTTCCAAATGGTTATCTGTGGTGGTTATCGAAGGGGAAAGCCTGATGCTGGGGATGTAGACGTCGTTCTCAGTCATCCAGATGAGGAAGCCACCGAGAGATTCCTCGGGGATCTTCTGGAGAGTTTAGAAGCCGATGAACACATAACTCACAGACTTATTGTTTCGATGAAGAATAGCAACAGAGGCCAAACGACCGTGAGTTGGAAAGGGAGCATGCCACGCTCAGGAAGTGGCTTCGATACCCTCGATCATGCGTTCGTGGTTTGGCAGGATCCTGATTGGCCTTCTAGAGAAGAGGACTTGGAGCGAAATCCTGAAGCTAAAAATCCGAACCCCCACCGCAGAGTCGATATAATTATTAGTCCGTGGAAAACTGCAGGATGTGCCGTGGTCGGTTGGTCGGGAGGGACAATGTTCGAGAGGGATTTGAGAAATTATTGCAGGAAGAAGTTGGGGATGAAGTTCGATAGTAGTGGGGTGAGGAAGCTGGACGGCGGAGAATGGGTTGATCTGGAGGAAGGATATGGTGACCTTTTGGTCAAAGAGAAGAGAGTATTTAGCGGACTAGGACTAGAATGGAGAGAGCCCACTGAGAGGTGCACAGATTGATGGCGGACATACACTCTTGAAATCGTAAGTTTTTATTCCGGGTTGGGAGAAGCATCTAGTTCAATGAGACTATGGCGTGGTGGAGCAAACAATATCATTCAGCCGCTTTATCAAGGCGGCGAAAATGTGTGAGAGTATCACAAATCCGCTAAGTAGGAGTGTTATTTTGATAAATAGAGAAATATGTTTCTCCAGCGTATGGTCCAGAATATGCTTCTCTGATCCATTCCGGCTACAGCCATGTGAGACATCTTCTCCGGATTAAATAAGCCCCGGAATTGCCCTCTATTTGTCTAAAAACTTCAGGTCCAACCAAAGACTGATCATGGTTGACATTTGGCAGTGAACCTGGCATTTTTACCGTCCAGGACACCATACGCCAGAAAATGCATCCCCAAATTAATTCAATTTATTACCCACCCAAACGCCTCAATCAGGTCTTCATCTCGCACTAGACCCTCCAGGACTCTTCTTCAAAAGTGCCTCGACCATCTTTCCGACTTTCTGCGAGTCCTCGTCCATCTTGCCTTCACCCTCCCCGTCTCCGATGCCTCTCAACGGGCCAAAGAGCCACATCTCTTTCAGCTCACGTGTCAATTGAAGGAGATCCTCGGCGGCACGAACCTGGAGCCCAAATTAATACATACCTTTTGCGATAGTGGCTGGGAGGGACTTACCAAAGCAGAGCTCTCGACCTCCATCTGAAAAGCCTCTGTGGCAGCTACTTCCTTCGTAGCGCCTTCATTCGTAGGCGTCGCGGCTAGCGAGACAAGGGCCTTGAATTGGGTAAGGAGGGTAGCTACTGCACGCTGCTCGCGGTCTCCAATGGATTCAGCTTTGGGCTCTTGGTTTAGGAGATGTTCAATGGTATCTGGTAGCCGGGATGAGATTGGAGGAGAATGGGAAGTTGATCGCCGAGCCATTGTGTAGCGAGTAGAGAGAGAGAGAGAGAGAGAGAGAGAGAGGAGAGAGTATGAGAAGGCGGGACTGTGTTGGAAAGTGGACGGTGTGCTTACTTACCTATAAGGCTACTCGTCGTGCGCTGCGCGCCTTCCATTCTATCGAGTTAAATTTATAATAGATCTATTAGTGAATACGAAAACGAGAATGGAAGAATCAGGAGGATAGAAACTGACCTCTGACTCCATACACCCCATATTTCGCTCCCGGCAACAAACCCACCACCCCTCCGCACAGACCGCCTTTCCTCTCCTGCAATCACTTTCCCTCCCTTCTGCCCCGCCATCAGTTGTCCAACTGCACCTCAGACATTCAGGTACAAATCAAATCAGTCCAGCCATCAAGATGCAGTCTGGGATATCAGGTACGATTGTTTTCCCTTCTCCCCCAGAAGGTGTTTAATTCCTAACCTCCTCAAAAGTCTCGCAAGAACTCCAGACCGCGTTCAACACTCTCGTATCCACCGAGACCCAACGAGGACTCCTCTGCACCATAACTAAAGAGTCCCTCACTCCCGTCACGGCCCTCAGTCCCGCCACATCCTCATTCTCCGACGACCTTTCACTTTTGGCTCCACACCTCCAACCAAATGTCGCCCTCTACATCATCTTGCGACGATACCCGAGCTCTGAATCAGCACCATTCGTCGCTGTGACTTATGTTCCTGATTCCGCTCCTGTCCGTCAAAAGATGCTTTTCGCATCAACGCGACTTACTATGGTCCGCGAGCTGGGAATCGAGAGATTTAGGGAAACAATATTCGCAACAACGAAGGAAGAGTTGACGCCACAAGGATTCGAGAAGCATGACAAACATGTCACATTAGAGGCACCCTTAACGGAGGAGGAACAAAGTCTTGGAGAAGTCAAGAGAAAGGAGGCCGAAGAGGGGAGGGGTATGAATGAGAGGAGAAGTCATATCAGTTCTGGGGTGAGCATGCCGATAAGTGATGAAGCAGTGCAAGCCTTGAAAGGCCTCGCTGGTGAAGGAGGAAATGATTTGGTCCAACTGGTAGGTTTCACGTAGCTTTCCAATTGGGTGATTTTTGCTAATATCATTTCAGAAAATCGACATAGCGACAGAGACAATGGAACTAGGCTCCAGTACCACCACACCTATTTCCTCGCTCTCCTCTACCATCTCGTCCACTGAACCACGCTATTCGTTCTACCGCTATACACATAGTTATAATGGATCATCGTCGTCTCCAATACTGTTCATATACACTTGCCCATCCGGTTCCAAGGTTAAAGAGAGAATGTTGTATGCAGCATCCTCGCGGTCCGCCATTCAGGTAGCTGAAGCGGAAGCTGGATTAAAGGTCGAGAAGAAGATTGAAGCAAGCTCGCCGGACGAGATCAGCGAAGAGACCATCGATGCGGATTTACATCCCAAGGTTGAAATCAAGAAAGCCTTTGAGAGACCCAGGAGACCAGGCAGAAAATAGTAAACCGGATGCGTATTGAATTTAGAATGACAAGGACACAATTTTGAAAAGCTAGAAGAGGTCCGTGACGAGGCTTTTGATTATGGGACACGATGTTGGGCTATGCTTCTGAACAAAAAATCCAAGTCTTGCCAACATACTATCCAATCCAACAAACAAACAATGCAACGCCAGCTCCATAAATAACTGACACCCAATGACGCAAATACCTATCTATTCGTCGATATGCCTGAGCTTTTACTACCTGTAATTGGTCCAATTCAGATTCGAATGGTCTTATTCCTCGTATTTCCCACCCACGATCGGCACAGTGCTGTTTTCCAATTTCTCTTTCAAATACTCATATACTGTGAACGTGACCGCTTGGCCTGGAGCAACACGCATAATTCGAGGCGTGATACCCTTATAGAAAGCGTGAAATCCTTCTCGTCTATTTCTCTATTAGCCAAGTCTAATCATTCATCTAGCATTTTCCTTCACGTACTTGAACATGTCTTTTGCAATAGCCGTTATCCTACTCACTGCCGTCTCACCTGGCTGCGCAGGTGTCTTCTGTAATCTCGTTTTGATGGTATCAATGGGGGCGTTAGAAAGGGGTCCCATTGCACCGGACACGAGACCGATTAGGGTGGTTTGGTAAGAAGGGATAGGCGAATCGGCGTATTGGGGCTGCCATTTTTGGAGCAGCTCTTTGAATTTGGTGTAGGCGGTAAAATTTACCGCTTGGTTGGAACCTGGGTCCTCTCTCTTAGTACTTTTCGTCTATTTTGATTATTGGGGAATACTGACCTTGCCGTAAAGCAGTCAGAGATACACCACGGTATAGAGCACCAGGCCCCTCTTCTTTTAAGACGGTATAGAGTGCGTGTGCGGCGTTTCGGTATTTTGGTATGTCGAGGGGATCGGCCATGCTGTGATGTTGGGCTTGCAGACGGATTTTGATGACTTCCATGGGTGTTACAACGGCGACGGCTTCGGTGACACCTGCTGCCAGACCAGCTGGGATTTATCTGTCAGCATATGGCTTTGTCCTTTTAGATAAACTGAAAAGCTACGAAATCGACAAAAAAAGTCGTACAAATTGGAGCCGACGAATTGGAGAGCTGAGTACTAACCCAAAAATGTAGCCTGCCCACTCACTGCACCAGTCTCCTTATTCGCAAGCAGTTTTTTGTAGGCCTCGAAACTCGAGAAGCGAATTGCCATCTTGGGAACAATCCCCGTAATCACAGCTCCTAATCCTTTGTATAAACCCAGAGGAGTTTCTCTCTTGACGATTTCCGCACCGGTGGTCAAGAAGCCTCGCTTCTTTGCTCCCGGTGCGCGCGCTCGGCGGGAAAGCTGCATTCGTACTTTGATGGTATCTTGTTGTCATTGTTAGTATTGAATAAATCGTCTACACTTCTGTAGGGGGGTGGTGTACCGAGTGGGTGGCATACGAGTGCTTCCATCATACCTGCTGCCCCACCAGCTGTTGTTTTTCGTTAGCATGTGCTTCCGAGTCAGATTCGGGAAAAAGACGGAAAATGGACCTACCGATTAAATTGGTGGCAGCAGAAGCTGGTTTCTTGCCATTTGGACCTCCGACATTCTTCGCAGACATCTTGAGTACTTCTGTGAAATGTTGTGGTGTTTGCGCCTGTGATGCTGCTGATTCGGGTCAAGGGACCGCTCCCGTCTCAATCAATCACTCACTCACTCACTCACTCACTCACTCTCTAATCCTGGATCGCAGCTCTAGCACATGTGAAATGTAAGATATACTTCCATATAGTCAAAACCAAATTGAGGGCAAAAGGATAGGATAGGATAGGATTGTGAAACAGAAAACGGTATGAAGAAAAATGAAATCGGCGGAGCTCGGTGATTTTATTTATTAGTTCCCCAGACTGCACTTGATCCGCGGTTCAAACAACAGGCCAGGTTCCGAGTAGGCAGTTGCCCTCATGCGAACAAGGAAGCTAGGTAAGGTAGAAGGGAAAGGGATGGCCTTGTGTGGAGCCGGGGGCTCCAGCACGTGGCCGTAAAGATACTTTTAGCTCGGCGCAGCGGAGTCGGAGGGGGTCTACAGTACTTTCGTACAGTACGGGTACAGTACAGTACAGTAGAAATCGAGGCACAGCGGATGGCATTCCAGGAATCGGACGATCATTGAAACGCCTGGATGCGGGATGCGGGATGAGGGATGAGGGATGTGGGATGTGGGATCCCGGATCCTGCTTTTTTGAAAGATGGGCAGAGAGGGGAGGAAGGGAAGAGGAGAGAAGAAGAGAGAAGAGACACAGCCCCCCCTTTTGCTTCGTAACAATTCCATGGCTAAAGACTCGTGCTTTACGGAGTAATTTTCATGCGTTTGAAGTCTTTTCTCTCTGCGCTGCAGAACTCGACTGTCCGCAGCTTGTGATTTTGCGGGGTGCAGGGGAGCAGGGGGGGTAAGGGAGGGGAGGCCCCGAGAATCGGAAGAACCCGGCCCAATTCGTGCCGAGGTTCGGCTGGAGATGAATACAGTACGTAACCTTACCTTAGTACAGTAAGTTAGATATCTACCTACCTAGGTATGCATGTGGATATGCGCGTCACGTGTAGACCTTGCTTGGATCAGGATAACGCCTCCTTCGAGACTCGAGAGTCTCGGCCACATTCTCTACATAATGGAGGATACTACTACGATGAAAGCGTCCACTCTTCTCAATTCATCTTTCATCTGGGTCTGGATCGTCCTTCAATCAAGAGACCGCTGCTCTCCTTACGTAGATCAATAGGTTCGGTAACAGTTCGGTTTGGCAAAAGCCCGCTCGTCGCTCGAGCACTACCCGGGAAGGCTGTGTTCAGAATCGCCCCTTTTCCAGGTCTCAAGCTGTCCATTGATCCTTCTCATTTTCAAGCTGAGTTGATCTAAGCACTTCATCTTCATCTGCGCGATCGGCCAATTGCTCTCAGTACCACAGGAGCAGAAGATGAGCTCTTTTCAGCCGCTTTCGGTGGAATTGTTACTTAAATGGATGACCCTCTTAGCAAACCTTCGCTTCTCGACACGGCTTTCGAACGCCAGACTCAGGCTTTATGCTCCCAGTCAAGTTGAATTCAGCAACCTTTACTTTATAGTTCTCATAGAAGTTAAAGCAGGCCAAGCCTCGATGACCAAGTAAGATTACCTTCTTGGTATTGCAAAGACGCACAACATTCCATACGAACCATCATCAGAAAAGATACAATCATGCCAACAGTCAGGCGCAATAATATTAATGTCCGTCGGGAGCTCGTGCAAGTGATGCTGGAATGCGTCAATCTCGACGTCAAATACTGCGGTCCTGGTGGTCGTCCACTAAGTTGTGTGTCACCGGACGAAGCCACAGGCAAGAAGCGACAATCTCAGAACAAACTGAGACCGAGTACGTCAAATTGGTCCTTGAGAACGGCGCAAATCCGAACGTGAAAACAGAAAGGAGAAATCGAACGGTGCGCACTCGCCGGCCGCCGCCGCTCACGCACCCTTGGAAATTGACAAACTAATGATCCAGTACGGTGCCATCGTCCCCCCAAAGCGGTGCCTTGCAAGTACCTCTTGGTGCAAATCGCATTGAGGTCTTGGAAATCCTATTAGAGCATGGTGTGGACGTCAAAGAGCGACTTCAGGAACCGGTTGATCACTTAACGGGATCTAAAGCCAAGCGAGAAGAGGCATCTGAGACTCCACTCCATCGTGCTGTGAAGAAGAAAGCAAAGTTGGTTGGCGTAGGACTAGGGAATGAACGGGAACATGTCGCTGGTGGAACCCTAATCGGGAAATGTGGCATCTGAAATATTTCCGTATATTCTAAGATCTATATCTCCGATGTATTCTCATGGTTTCATAACTCAGGTCTAGAGGCTAAGCTACTCTTCATTCTTGGGCTGGAAAAACTTCCAATCCTTTTCCAAACCAGCAAACGATTCCCATGTGTACACAATAGCAAGGATAGTGCTCGCGCCTCCACACCACCATGATCCCGTAAGATTGTGTATCAGGGGTAAACACATTATAAGGACGATGGCGGGAATTCTAGGCGCAAGTCGTACATATCTTGAATTAATAACCAGCGTATTCCGCCTATCGAGAGGTCGATTTAGAAGTGCGATATGCGTCATGCTAAGGATCACACTCGCAAGAGAAGTAGAGGCAGACCAGACTGCTAAAAGAGTCAAGTGCCTCTGTTTGGATTGGGGATTAGTAGCGTCCGTGTGGATAGCTGCTGCTTCTGTAGAGTCATTCTTGACGAGAAACAAAACGGACGCTGCGACGATGAGAAGCGCTCCAAACATGGTCAAGTGGAGACTGCATTGAATTAGTTTGGGCTTCAGTGGGCGAAGTACAGCGCAACTTACATTTTCCAGAGGAAAGGTTTCCACCAAGTCTGATGCATTGCATGGATGAATTCTTTTGTTTGATCACCGTTGAAATACAGCCAGTGGAGGATATAACTGGACAGCCTCGGAGTTAGCATGCTTGGCTAAAACATTCTACGGTGCCAGAACTCCTAAGGTAGCCAGACAGAATTTCTTTAAATAATATCTCACAAAACATATAAAGAGAAAGAGCGTTGGATATGGTATAACTAGTAAGACATCCAGACAAAGAAAACAAAAATCGAGAATATGCTTACTATAACAACACAGCCGTTAAAACCGTTCCGGAATGCGAATTGATTCCTATCCCCGAAGGACTTTCTTCAATCAGGCGAAAGACGCCTTCGCCGAGGATAATGGTGAAGAAACCTTCATGCCGCCCGACGTAACGTTCCACATTGACTGTTCTCTTCCAACCGCCGGTAACCAGTTTATCCCCAAGAGGACTGGCAAGATAAGCTGCAAGCGGCTGTTCGATCCCGTTTGCCAAGATGAGAAGCGCGATCTTGGTAGGGTAGGGCACGTAAATGGCCGCAATCCACTGGATAACGGGGGGGTCAGCATTTGCTTATATAAGAGTGTTTTTAAAGTAAGGGCTTCACGGGCAAAGAAAACTTCTTCTGACTATCTCCAGAATACATGAAACTAATGCATATTTCTGGAGTAAATGGGGTAAAAGAACAAAATATATAACGAGCTCCGGGATCTATACTAATCCGCTCACGACCAAAGTCGAGAGGACTTGGAATGCAAAGTGCTTCCGAAGAAAGGGCATGTAGATGGTTTGTAACAGATAGGCGGCAAGGAATGATGCTCTTGAAACAAGATAGATTCCAATTAGGAGCTTCAGGGAATTCCCTTCGTCCACAGGACTGAAGGCAAATGGTGCATTGACGCCGTATAACACAGAGAGAAGAAGAATCCAGATGATGAAGTATCGATCGATGAGGTCGTCCTTATAGAAATTGCCGATGTACTCGCGGAGATAATCCCACATTCGCCAGATGGGAATAAAAAGGAGGATGAATTCCCCAGTGGCCTCCCCGACGCTGAGACCAGTGCCTTCCCCGAAGGCCTGCTCGCCGAATGAACCGGAAAGATTTGCAATAATTCCCACCCAGACTAAATCGATGAACAAATCCACACGTTCGTATTGTTTGACTGCATTGTCGGTTGATCGTTCTTCCTTTTCGTTATCTGTGCGGTTGCTGATATTACTCGGCTCTCTGCTGATGGTGCTTGGCTCTCTATTAAGAGTACTTAGCTCTGCAGCCATGAGTTGTTTCTCAACCGGGGTTGTAGCGCCGCTAATTGCAGGATTGTAGAACTGCAGAGCACGGGGTCGCCTGATGATATATGCATGACGAAAGACTCGTGACTCTGTGGGCAAATTGTTGTGGTGAGTTGTTCTGCGGCTGAAGGCGGAGAACCATCTGTGGCTCGATGGCTGGGACTCTGAGGCGGAACTGAAAAGTTGGGGTGAAGCCTCTTCGTCGAAAGTGACAGTTTTGGACTGTCGAAGGTCCTGAAAGTCTCGAGTCTCTGACATCCTGGGAGAGTATTCTGCCTCTGTTGAGACAA
>Ga0302325_10032733_pt1 | contig 10670 bp, 11 predicted proteins | sample Palsa_T0_2_FD_201948 | JGI IMG/M metagenome (GOLD analysis project Ga0302325, IMG submission 201948) | Peat permafrost microbial communities from Stordalen Mire near Abisko, Sweden - Palsa_T0_2 | ecosystem: Environmental > Terrestrial > Soil > Palsa > Peat permafrost | place: Sweden: Abisko...
AGCGTCTGGTTGACTGTGTCCGGCAAAAACTTCTGACCCATCACAAAATCGTAAACCCTGCAACCAGAAGAAACAAAGGCGCTCTCCCTCAATCTATGACCGACAGACTCCTAGCTTTTTGCGAATGCTGGATACCAAATTCGCTCACAGCGCGAACCCTATTCCCTGGTCCCTGTTCCCTAATCCCTCACGAGCGTCTCCATCAGCGAATCGAAATCCTCCAGCCGCGCATACTCGATAATCACCCGCCCGCGCCCATGGTTATCCTCGATCCTCACCCGCAGCCCCAACGCCCGTTGCAGCTTCTCCTGCGCCTCCCGCACATTCGGGTCGACAGCCTTAGCCTCCGCGGCAGCCTTCTTAGCCGCCCGCCCCTCTTCCAATCCCGGAAACTGAAGGTTCTGCACATACGTCTCCGATTGGCGAACGGAAAGCGAAAGTGCTAGAATCTGCTTGACCGCCCTCTCGACATCCTCCGGGTGTTCAAGCGCCAGCAAAACCTTCGCATGACTGTAGCTCAAAATGCCGGCAGCGACCTTCTGCTGCACGCTTTCTGGTAATTTGAGCATTCTAAGATAGTTCCCCACCGACGCCCGGTCCTTGCCCGTCCGGTAAGCCATCTGCTCTTGCGTCATGCCAAACTCGCGCCCCAGCCGCTCAAACGCCCGCGCCTGTTCAATCGGATTCAAATCCGCCCGCTGCAGGTTTTCAACGATGGTAATTTCCATCGCCTGCTCGTCCGAAACCTGCCGCAGAATCGCCGGAATCGTAGCCTTCCCAGCCTTCTGCGAAGCCAGCCAGCGCCGCTCGCCGGCAATCAACTGGTAGCGCCCATTGGGCAAAGGCCGCACCAGAATCGGCTGCACCACGCCATTGGCCGTAATCGATTCAGCCAACTCGGCAATCAACTTTTCGTCAAAATTGACCCGCGTCTGAAAGGGATTCCGTTCAATCTCCCCGACAGCAATCTCCATCGGCTTGCCCGCTTCGCTATCGGTTACATTCGTTGGCGCCGCAGCCGCAGCCACACGCGGCAGCAAAGAATCCAATCCCTTACCCAGCGCCCGCCGCTCCGACCCAGGCCGTTTTCCATCCAAATTCGCAATCGTCATCGTTCCAATCCTTAAAATCCAAAATTGTTCCACGTGGAACAATGGAGTCAAAACTTCCTAAACCCGTCTACGGAAAATGGCAAAACCAAAATTGTTCCACGTGGAACAATTTGGCCTGAACTCAGCCGTAAGGCCAGAACCGGACCGTCTTGCCGGTTCTGCCGCTCGACTGGGCTTCTGCCGCAGCCGCTTTGCGCGCTTCGGCTTTCGGATTCGGAATGTTGTTGCGCTCCATATATTCGGCTGCCAGCTCGAAATAGGCCTCAGTCCCGCGCGATCTAGGGTCGTAGAGCGCCACCGGCTTGCCGTGGCTTGGCGCCTCGGCCAGCCGGATATTTCGGGGAATTACGGTGCGGAAGAGCCGGTCTTTGAAGAATTCGCGCAAGGTTTCCGTCACTTGTTGCGCCAGATTCGTCCGGTCGTCGTACATCGTGAGCAGAACGCCTTCGATCGTCAGCCTGGGATTGAAGGCTGCACGCACCCGCTCCAATGTCGAAACCAGCTCTGAAATGCCTTCCAAAGCAAAATATTCGGCCTGCATGGGCACGATCAAGCTATCGGCTGCGGCAAGAGAATTCAGGGTCAGCAGATCGAGCGCCGGCGGACAATCGAGCACAATCAGGTCGTAATCCTTCTGAACGGTTTCGAGCGCTGCTCGCAATTTCAGTGCGCGGTCGTCGGCGTTGGCCAATTCAATATTGGCGCCAGTTAGATTCTTGCTGCCTGGCAGCAGCGTCAGATTTGCAATTTCGGTGGGCAGCAGGACTTGCGCCGCGGCTGCGTCGCCCATCAATACGTCGTAGATGGAGTTGCGGTTGTCGTCGCGCTGGACACCGAGGCCGGAGGAGGCGTTAGCTTGCGGATCGCAGTCTACAAGGAGGATCTTCAATCCTTCTAAAGCGAGGCAGGCGGCGAGGTTGATGGCGGTGGTGGTCTTGCCCACTCCACCCTTTTGGTTCACTATTCCGAGAATCTTGCCCATGGTTTTCCAGACTATCTGGAAGCGTTGACGAGTGAAAGCGCTTGGCTCTGTGCAGAACTCGGCAATCTGTGGAGAACTCGGACGAGGCCGAAATTTGGCTTACCGGAAACACTGGCAATGGAAGGAGTTGCGGGAGAAAAGCGTCGCGGGCTGATGGACAGTCAGGCCTGTGGAAAGCGATGGAAATTTGGTTCCGAACTTTGGGGAAATTCTGGACTCTGCCAGGAATGTTCCACGTGGAACAATTTTGGTGCTGCTTTTTCAAGACGCGGTTTTACTACGATTTCTTTCACGATTGTTCCACGTAGAACACTGCGCAACTTGGATCGGAGGAACCCGTTCTCTGAAACGTGTTCGTCATTGTTCCACGTAGAACAATTTTCAGCGAATGGCGAGAATTTGCATTGAATGGTATGTTTTATGGGTTTAACGGCTATTTTCCCGCTGGCCGAGTAGGAGAATACGGCTGGAATGTGCCGGTTGAGATTCGACTGGAGACCAGTTGAAGTGGGCAGATTGGCTGGCTTTGGTTTGGATGGCTGGGGCGTCTTCGAGAGTGGTGAGGATGGCTAGCCAGCCGTTGGGGTGGAGGAGTTGGATGGCTGCGGGGATGGCTTGGGCCATGTTGTCTACGGCGCGGAGGGTTACGCAATCGAAGGTGGATTGCAGGGTTTCGGCGCGGGCGGAGTGGACTTTTGTTTCCAGGCTGAGGGTGCGGACGGCTTCGCGGAGGAAGGCGGCTTTTTTGTTTTGGGATTCGGCCAGGGTTATGGAGATTTCTGGGCGGATGAGGGCTATGGGGATTCCTGGGAAGCCGGCTCCGGAGCCGAAATCCAATAGGGAAACTATACCTTGGGGTAATTCATGGGCGCAGAGGATGGATTCGAGGAAATGACGGCTGAGGATGCCTTCTTCGTCGCGGATGGCGGTGAGGTTGGTGCGGACGTTCCATTTTTGGAGGAGGGTCAGGTAGGCGGCGAATTTCCCGGCGGTTTCGGCGGCGAGGGGTGGGTGGCCGGATTCGGTGAGGAGTTGGTTGAGGCGGTTTGCGGCCATAGGGAGATTTTAGTGTGAGTGTGGAGTGTGAGTGTGAACGGCCCGAGGCTGAAGCCCCTTTCCTATCCTTCTGCTATTCAGGGGCATGCCCCTGCCCCCTCCGGATAAGGCGGGTTCGTGCTGCGCACGAATGTCATCCCACATCTCAGAAGCGAGATGTGGGGCACCCCGCCAAGTTGGAGAATTATTCCTCTGAAAAGAGGACGTGTTTCAATGAATCGGCATGAGCTTTGATCTTAATCTTGGCCATCCTCATTTCATTTGCGCGTATGAGTGTTGGATATAGGTCGGGCTTTCAGCCCTCGTGTCCCTCGTGCTGCTACCAACCCAGGCCGATGGCCTGGGCTGGGATTGCGGCGCGCCTTTGGCGCTTTAGAAGGCAGCGGCCATTTAGAAGGCAGCGGCCATGATGATAAACAAGAAGAGAGTGTAGTGCCTGCTAGTGTCCTGAGTCTGAGGTTCATCGCTGAAATTGAGCGTTGCCTCGACGGCATAAATCGCTGAACAGCAGATCCTTCACTTCGTTCAGGATGACAACATTTTTTCTGCGAAGAGGACGTTGTAGTCGGCGCGGCTGTTGAAGGGCGGGTCTAGATAGACGAGGTCGACCGAGGAGGTTTCTACGCGCTCGCGGAGGACGGTGAGGTTGTCGCCGTAGAAGAGCCTGTTGCGGTGTGGCATGGAGATGAGTTTAGCGGATTGTTCGCGATGTTGGCTTGGGGTCGGTGAGGGGTGTACCTCGCCGTGGGGGGGGGGGGGGGCCCGCCCAGCGGGGTGGTCTTTTTTTTTTTTTTGGGGTTTTTGTGGTTTTGGGGGTGGGGGGGGGTTTGGTGTTCCCCGGGGGGGGCGGGGGGCCCCCCCCCCCCCCACGGCGATTCGATTTTTCTTTGATTTGGCCCAGATGCCGGGGATGAATCCCCGGCCTACCTTTTTGATGGCTTTTGGGTGTCGGTCTCTGTTGGCTGTTCTCGGGATGTGGGCGGATGGGATCAAAGCAGATCCTTCGCTGTGCTCAGGATGACAAAATTAGGCTTGGTTAGGATTGTGCTTTCCCACCTTAGACACGATGAAACTGTGTCGAAGATGGGGCACCCTTTTCGTGCTGGGTTGAGGGTTGGGAGACGTGGGTCCTTTGGCTGCGCTTGGGATTGCAAGAGCTGGGCTTGGTTAGGATTGTGCTCTCCCACCTTAGACACGATGAAACTGTGTCGAAGATGGGGCACCCATTTTCGTGCCTGGTTGAGGAACGACAAGCCCTGCTCTATCTGGAGCCGAACCCCCTCAGCAGTTTTGGTATTTCCAGTTGCGCTGTTTGCCTTCTGCTATCCATTCGATGGCTTGGTGGATGCGCTTGTCTCTGGTTTCTGGGCGCTTGGCTTCGGCGATCCATTCTATGTATTCGCGCTGGCAGCTGGGGCTGAAGTTGGCGAAGACTTTGCCGGCGGCTTTGTTGGACTTGAGGGCCTGAGTTAGCTCGGCGGAGGCTTCTGGAGCGGGCTTAGGGGCTTTGACTACTTTGTTTCTGGCGGCTATGGGGCTGGTGTAGTTGCCGGTTTCGATGAAGGCCGCGGCTTGCTTGAGGAAGCCTAGCATTTGCTTGTCGGAGGGCATGTCTTTGAGGGTGGCGATGCGGCCCAGGGAGCCCATGCCTCCGTCCTGGATGACGTTGGCTTCGCGGAGGACGGCGCCGATTTCTTCGCCCCAGAAGCCGAAGCTGCAGTGCTCCTTGAAGGCGGACATGTTGCCGAGGATGACGCCTTTGAGCTCGAAGAAGGGCCGGGACCATTTGATGGTTTCTTCGATGTTGGGGACGGCTTTGTGGACGAGTTCGCGGATGTGGATGAGGATGGGCTGGGCAAAGGGCTGGGACTGGGCGATGTAGGCGTCGATGCGGGGGTTGAAGCTGTCGGCTTTGGCTGGGGTCATGGCGTGGCTCCCGGATTTGGAGACAGTGTAAGGCTAGAGCGGGGTGAGTGATCCGAAAATTTTTGTGCTGGATTGGCGAGAAGCAGATTCCCTTCGGGAATGACAGGCAAGAAAAACGAGAACGATGGGTCAGGCGTCTTCGCAGGACGAGGCATGGACGCATGATTCGGTAACGGGATTTTGTCTTGTTTTTTTGCCTTGGCTTTTAGAGAAGTTAGCGCTCAATTGCACAGATATCAGAAAAATCTCCGTGGTAGCATAAATTTTCGTGTCTGGTCTGCGACACGGTCAAAAATCGATATGTCTTTTGCACCTACACAGGAGTTACCGATTTCAGCCGAAGAGATATCGCCATCCCGGATTGTCCGGGTCGCGTTGCGTATCTTGGGAAACCTTACCCATCAGATTGAAATCTTGCGCTTTATGAAGCCTCCGATATTTGCGCGAGTTCTGGTGTCTAACCCCAGGTTCGCCATCAAGTTCGCGGCCGACCATTATCTTGCCCGGGATCTTTCAGTTGCCGAACGCAAGGCCAGCTTTATCCATCACCACTCCCGGCTGCATTGCGCATTGCGCGATAAGGTGTTGCGCCTGATTCTCCATCGCAGTGTTTGTATTTTTGAAATTCGCGAGGGCGAAAGCGTGTATCGGGTCATGACTCATCTTTCGAGACCTTGGGACAAAGAGGGCGAACTCTCCTTCGATCTCGAACTCGACGGGGTAGGCATCTATGTCGTTTCCTTCTCCATAGTTCCCGGATCGATTGTGAAATCCGAGGCCCCCGAAGTTCTTCTGATTTCGCGGCTTCAGGGCATGAAAGGCAAGTACCAACTGATCCAAAGGGCTACGAAGGCAATGAAAGACGTCGCTCCGGTCTCGCTTCTGCTCGCCGCGCTGCAGGGCTTCGCCGAGGCTTTTGGCATTACAGAAATCGTCGGTGTCTCAGCCCAGCGCCAGTCCGGTTACAGTGAAGAATGCGCGGATATACTTCGCAAGGCCTACGACAACTTCTTCCACAGCCTGGGCGCCGTCCTGGGCCCCGAGAACCTGTTCAGTTGCCCAGTACCTATCCCTGAAAAGCCACTTCAGGATGTCAAGCGCGGCCACAAGCTACGAACCAAGGAAAAACGGGCCTTCAAGCGTGACGTTACGGATACCGTTCACCGTTTCTTTCTAGTGAATCGGCGGATGGAAAATGAGCATTTGTGCAAGGAGCGATCCGGCCTTCTTGCTCAGTCACGGCCTTGAACGGGAGCGATGCACCTCTCAATCCTTCTCCGCAAAAGGGGTACGCTTCGAAGCTCTCGATGAGCGCGTCTATTTGCGGTTGGGAAAGAGATCCAGTCTTCGCTCATCCGCTTGCCATAGGGGCAGACCTTGAGCTGGCGACACTACCCGGCGAGGACGGACTCTTCGATTCTTCTTGGGGTCCAGGATTCACACGCTTGGACGAAGGCGTGGAAGATGGCCCGGGAGAGCGCGCTCTGGTCGTAGGTGCGCTCGGGGTGCCATTGGACGGCGATTACGAAGTGAGCATTTGGGCCTGAGGACACTAGCTCTACGGCTTCGATTACGTTGTCTTGCGGGCTGCGGGCGGAGATTACCAGGTTGTCGCCTGGGGTTTGGATGGATTGGTGGTGGCTGGAGTTGACGTACTGCTGGACGGAGGTCGCAAAAGCAGGTCCTTCGCTGCGCTCAGGATGACAACTCTTTGCTTCCAGACGACAACTCTTTTCTTCCAGATGACAACTCTTTTCTTCCAGACGACAACTTTTTGCTAGAGAGGCTAGGCGGGTGTTGGGGGTGATGGAGATGGGGTGGGCTTCTGTGACGGCGCGGCTGGGGCTGTGGTTTACGGCTGTGCCGATTTGGGTGGGGATGTCCTGGATCAATGTGCCGCCGCACCAGACGTTGAGGGCTTGCGTGCCCTGGCAGATGGCGAGGATGGGCTTGTGGAGGTTGAAGGCGTCCTGGATGAGGAGCTCGTCTACGGCGGCGCGGTCGGCGTCGGGGCGTTCGCATTGGGGGATGGCGGATTCGCCGTACTTCTGGGGGTCGATGTCGGCTGGCGAGCCGGGCAGGAGGATGCCGTGGCAGGTGGAGAGGATTTTGGCTACGCGCTGGGGGGTCTCATGGAGCGGGATGGGGATGGGCGTGGCTCCGGCGGAGTAGAGGGAGTGGAGGTATTGGGGCAGGCTGCGCTGGTTGTATGCGGTGGATTCGGAGACGTAGCGCGGGCTGGTGGGTTCGGGTATGGCGATGTGGACGGGCATGGTTTTCACCTCTGGGGATTATAGGGGCAGGAAGCGGCGATAGTGTGAGTGTGGAAAGCGGTGGGTGGCCGTTGAGCCGACCTTGGGCTCATTACGCGCTTGAAATGCGATTAATTCTTTGGCCGCTATCTATCAGATAGTTGACGTTGCCTCTTGTTCAATAGTGCTCTTAAATGGGCTGGTTCCGGGAGTCAGGGCAGTCGTTGGGGACAACTCGCGTGGTGGCCAAGGCATCCATTCAGACTGCGACGTGTGGCTTAGAAAAGCTACCGGTGCGTTCGACGAGTTGGATTTTTGAGCCTATGTGTGGACCTGTGTTCCTAGGACTTACGGTTCCAGGGGCTACGGAGGAGATAGACATGATCAAGAAAAATAGCAATCCAAAGTATGTTTTTGCGGTGTTGTGTTTGAGCGCTTCGGCGGTGTTGAGCGCGCAGGAAGCAAATCCGACGGCGGCGCCAAGACCACAGAGCGTCGAACAAGGGCCCTCCGAGATGCGGGATGGTGTGCCGATTTACAAGGTGCAGGTGGTGGGCCGGGATATTCCGGCGATCAACTACTTTCACCGCAAGGACTCGACCAAGGTCGGGTTTATGGGAACGGACCTTATGCCTGGCGCGAAGGGCAGCGCGAAGGTGAATTCGCGGCTGGGACGGACCTCGATCGACGCGAGCTTCGAGAGGCTTTCGCCGGCGAATGGATTTGGGCCGGAGTATCTGACCTATGTGCTGTGGGGCATTACTCCTGAAGGACGCCCGGTGAATCTGGGCGAGGTGCTGCCCTCGGGCGGCAAGGACAAGGTCGACATCAATGTGACGACCAACCTTCAAACCTTCGGACTGATCGTAACGGCTGAGCCCTACTTCGCTGTCACCATGCCGAGCGATGTGGTGGTGATGCAGAACTTTGTCGAGGACAAGACGCAGGGCGTGATCGAGCAGGTGAATGCGCACTATTCGCTGCTGCCGCGCGGAGCGTATACGGAGACGGCGGGACGGCATACGGTGATCGACCCGGTGCGTCCGGACGACAGGATGCCGCTGGAAGTGTATGAGGCGGACAATGCGGTGCGGATTGCCACTGCGGCGGGCGCGGATAAGTATGCAGGGGATACGATGGCCAAGGCCCATACGGCTCTCAAGAATGCCGAGGATATGGACACGCACAAGCGCGACCGCAAGGAGTCGATTACCTTTGCTCGCGAGGCGGTGCAAGCGTCGGAAGATGCGCGCATCATAACCATCCGCAAGATCAAGGCGGAGGATGAAGCGGCGCTGAAACAGACAACGGAGAATGCTGTGCAGGTGGCGCAGGAGCAGGCGCAGCAACGCGAGGCGGCTGAAAATGCCAAGAGGCAGGCGGATGCCGCCGCGGCTGAGGCTGAGGCGCGTGCACGCGCGGCGCGGGATGCTCAGAAGGCCGCCGAGGCAGGCGCGCAGCAGGCTTCGCAACAGACGGAGCAGATGCGCGAGCGGCTGAAGGAGCAGTTGAACCAGGTGCTGGCTACGAAGGAAACGGCGCGCGGCTTGATCGTGAATATGTCGGATGTGTTGTTCGACTTCAACAAGTACACGCTGAAGCCGGAGGCGCGCGAGAAGCTGGCCAAGGTATCGGGCATTTTGCTGGCTTATCCGGGATTGAAGCTGCAGGTCGAGGGGTACACGGATAACATCGGGTCGGATGAGTACAACCAGAAGTTATCCGAGCAGCGTGCGGGCGGCGTTCGCGACTATCTTGTGTCGCAGAGCGTGAAGGATAACAATGTGACGGCGGCGGGCTTTGGGAAGAGCGATCCGATTGCGGATAACTCGACCTCGTCGGGACGCGCGGAAAACCGTCGCGTGCAATTGGTGGTTTCGGGAGATGCGATCGGCGTGCAGGAGAGCGCGCCGGGAGCACGGTCTGAAATGGTGGCTCCGAGACCGCCGCAGAATGCTCCTGCGGGTACGACAGGAGTAGCAAACCCTCAGCAGTAAATTGGGGGACGAACAGCAGGGACGATTGCGGGCCGCTCCGGAGGGGGCGGCCCATTTTTTTCGCCGGTGATGGCTGGTTGAACGTGTGGGTGAAGCAGATTCCCTTCGGGAACGACAAACAAAAAAGCAAAAACAACGACAAGAAAAGCAACGGCAAAGGCAAAAAACTGTTATTGGCGTTTGCGGCGGAGGCGGTAGTAGATTGTCAGGCCGGTGACGGAGCCGCAGGCGATGAAGCTGGCGGACATGCCGAGGATGAGCGATAGGTCGCCTTGCAGGATGCCGTGGAGGATGCCGATGGCTTGCAGGACGTTGAAGCCGCCGAAGGTCAGGAGGGAGACGCCTTCGTCGCTCTTCTTGCGCCAGAGCGCAATGGCCTGGGGGACGAAGAGCAGGCCGTTGACTACCAGGCCTAGGCCGAAGAGGATGGCTACGATTTGCTTCATGGAAGCAAGGGTAGCAAGTTGGCGCGCTCTGCGCATTGGCGAGTTAGCGAGTTGGCGGGTGCGTGCCGGACTCTCAACTTCGCGTGGCGGTGAGGATGTAGTAGGCCATCGGGCCGATGGGGAAGCCGACGAATGGGAGCAGGATTGGCGCGAGGAGATTGTTCCAGCGGGCGCGGGTCATCTTGCGGTTGCCGAAGAGGAGATCGGTGAGCAGGAATTTCAGGGTAACCCAGGGGACGTGGAAGACAGATGGGGTGACGCGGGCTTGCATGGGTTCGGCGACGATGTCGCGAAAGCCGAGGCGCTCCATTTCGCGGGTGACGAGGGCTACTTCGCCTAAGTTGTCGATGACCCAGCAGTCGCAGAGTTTGCGGTAGATGCCTGGCTGTGGGCCGCGCAGGGCGGTGGTTAGCTCGGGCATCAGTCCAACCTCCGTCTTTGCGTCTTGGGCAAGATGCGGGTGATGCCGTTGCCGATGCGCAGGAGCGAACGCAGGCTGGATGGCGGCAGCTTTTTGATCTGCAAATACCACGCGTGGAGATCTTCGAGAAAGGTCTGCATGGCGGCGATGCGGGTGGCGGTGGCAGGTTGGGAGGGGCGCTCGGCCTTGGCTTCGGCGGCGCAACGGCGCAGCATGGCGAGCGTGGGAAGGATTTCGCGCTCGACGCGCTGATCGACGACGGTGAGGAAGAGCGTCCAGACGTCGGCGGAGGTGCGGAAGAAGTCGCGGCGGTCGCCGATGCGGCTGTCGATTTGGACGAGGTTCCAGTTCTGCAGCTCCTTGAGGCTGGTGCTGACGTTGGAGCGGGCGACGGAGAGGGTGTCGGCGATGTCTTCGGCGGTGAGCGGCTCGGGCGACAGGTAGAGGAGGGCGTGGACCTGGGCTACGGTGCGGTTGA
>Ga0302325_10032738_pt1 | contig 10669 bp, 8 predicted proteins | sample Palsa_T0_2_FD_201948 | JGI IMG/M metagenome (GOLD analysis project Ga0302325, IMG submission 201948) | Peat permafrost microbial communities from Stordalen Mire near Abisko, Sweden - Palsa_T0_2 | ecosystem: Environmental > Terrestrial > Soil > Palsa > Peat permafrost | place: Sweden: Abisko...
AGCTAACCTTAGGCACCATCAGCGGCACGGTCGTCGACCAGAATGGAGACTTCGTTTTCTCCGCCCGGGTGAGGCTTGCACGGGCAGGACAAGCCGACCAGGAGGTGGTATCCGACAGGAACGGACGCTTCCTCTTTGCGGGCGTCCCCGTTGGCCCTTTTCAAGTCACGGTCCTGGCAGAGGGTTTTGCGACCCAAGTAAGGTTCGGAGTATTGCATTCCGGTGAAGCCTTAGAGTTGCCGCAGATTTCGTTACCCATTGGAGCCACCACGAGCGAGGTGCAAGTCAGTGTCACAAGATACGAACTGGCGGAAGAGCAGGTCAAGGTCGAAGAGACGCAGCGTGTCCTTGGCATCATTCCAAATTTCTATGTCACATACGATCACCACGCGCTCGCCCTCTCCACAAAGCAGAAATTCGACCTCGCCTGGAAGAGCAATATGGACCCGGTCACGTTTGCGGCTAGCGGGGTGATTGCGGGAGTGGAGCAGGCACGGAACTCGTACAGCGGCTATGGACAGGGCGCACAGGGATACGCGAAGCGCTACGGAGCCTCCTATGCCGATGGCTTTATCGGCAACATGATCGGGGGCGCCATCCTGCCCTCGCTTCTCAAGCAAGATCCAAGGTATTTCTACAAGGGAAGCGGCAGTACGCGATCGCGGATTATGTATGCGCTGGCGAATGCGGTCGTCTGCAAGGGTGACAATGGCCACTGGCAAGCGGATTACTCAGGCATCCTGGGAAGCCTCGCGGCTGGGGGCATCTCCAACCTTTACTATCCGGCGAGCAACCGTGATGGAGCGAGGTTGACTTTCGAAAATACGGCCCTTGGCATCGCCGGCTCGGGGGTTGCGAATCTTTTTCAGGAATTTCTCATACGCAGATTGACTCCCCACGTTCAGGTCAATCCGTAGCGCGGATTTGTTGCACGGCGGCCCAGGAACATAGAATTGCCAAGTCACGGAGTACCGGGGTGGGGGCAACCTCGTCGAGCGGGCATGAGAAAGGCGCTGATGAAAGGGAACAAGAACAGCGACGGCAACCAACGGCATATCGAAACAGAAGAGAGCCGCATAACAGGGTTGCTGAACTTTGTGGTCGCTTTGGCCATTGCCGCCGTTGCCTATACCGATTGGATCGTCATAGCCAATATTTCGCTTGGCTATCTTTATGTACTGCCGATCGCCCTCAGCGCCCTGGTCAACCCGCTGCCTCTTACCATCGCCTTGGCCGTGGGCTGCACTTTCTTACAGGATATCTTCGGGCCCACGTCGGATACCCTTCAAGTGAGGGTTGTCCGCGGTGTGATGAGTCTGGCCGGTTTTCTGGTGGTGGGCTTTTTTGTTACGCTCATCGCCAGACAGCGAGCCCGCATGGCGGCCGAGGTGCGACGCCAGCGTGACGAATACGAGCATGACCTGATCCTCGCCTCCCAGGTCCAGCGGCGGGTCTTGCCCAAGCCTCCAACCGTGCCCGGCCTCGAATTGGCTGCGGAAATGCAGACCGCGCGGCTGCTGGGCGGGGACTACTACGACTTTTTCCAGATCTCTGACGATGTGGTGGATGTGGTCATCGCGGACGTCTCCGGCAAGGGGGCCGCGGCATCTCTTCTCATGCCCTCGCTGGCGATGGCTCTTCGCCTTCGCGCCCGAGAGTTGAGCGGACCGGCCGCGATCATCAAAGACCTGGACGGAGTGTTGAAGCAGATTACGAATTCGGCAACCTTCGTCACCATGTTCTATGCCCGCTTCCATCAGGCCAACCGGACCCTGCAATACGCCAACGGAGGTCATAATCCACCCCTGCTGGTGCGCCCGAAGACGGGCGAATCGCTGCTGTTAGAAGCGGGAGGGCCCATCATGGGGATTCTGCCTGACCCCCAGTTCTCGGATACTGTCATTGCGCTCGACCAAGGCGACATCCTGACGCTCTTCACGGATGGCGTGACCGAGCAAGAGAATGAGAACGGTGACGAGTTTTCGCTGGGCAGGTTGAAAGAAGTCGTTCTCAGCCAGGAAACGGAACCGGCGGCTGCTGTGGTGGCCCGCATCTCTGAGGCCGTCTTCCGCTTTGCGGGTACAAAAGAACAGGCGGATGATCTAACCGTCGTCGTGGCGAAGGTTCAGTGATCGCCGCGCCTCTCATCGGTTCCTTAAAAACCAGATTGACAATCGAAGACAGCTTCGGATAGCGTTCTCCATAAGATGCTTAGGGAAGAGAACGCCGGGGAACTGATCCAGGGCACGCTGGAGATGCTCATTCTGAAAGCCCTGGCGCGTGGGCCGTTGCATGGCTACGCCGTGGTTGAGTGGATCCAGCAAACATCGCAGCAGGTGCTGAAGGTGGAGGAGGGTGCGCTCTACCCGGCGCTTCATCGGCTCGAGTTGCGGGGGCTGCTTCAGGCCGAGTGGGGTGCGTCGGAAAACAATCGCCGCGCCAAGTTTTACCAATTAACGACCGAAGGCAGAAAGCGGCTGAACGCCGAATCGCTCCGCTGGGCGCGACTGTCGGCAGCGGTCGCGTTTGTCATGCAAGCCTCTTGAGGGGATTCCGATGGCTCCAGCTCTGCATCAATTTCTTCTGCGCGTGAAGTCGCTGTTTCGCCGGCGGCGCATGGGCCGCGAGATGGCCGAAGAGTTGGAGTTTCACCAGGCGATGCTGCGCCAAAGGCTTTTGCGACAGGGTATCCCGGCGGCGGAGGTTGACATGGCGGCAACGCGGGCCTTCGGCAATGTGACGCGCTGGCATGAGCGGCTCTGCGAATTGTGGCAGTTTCGGACTTTGGAGAATTTTCTGCGCGACCTAAGCTTCTCCGCGCGGCTGCTGAGGAAGTCGCCGGGATTCACGGCGGTTGCGCTTCTGACCCTGGCTTTGGGTGTCGGCGCGAACACGGCGGTCTTCTCGTTGATCAATGGCCTGCTGCTGCGACCGCTTCCGGTGCCACATGGCGAAGAGCTGGCGGTGCTGCGCATGGAGGAGGGCGGATCCCAGCCTCGCTATGACTTCTGCACACCTTTCTTCCGCAGCCTGGAGGCCCGGCACGATGTCTTCGCGGATGTCTTCGCGTACAACCCGGATACGCTGCAGGTACAAGGGCGATCCGCCAATGAGAATATTCACGGGGTGCTGGTGAGCGGGCAATTTTTCCGGGCGCTGCAGACAGCGCCGTTGCTGGGGCGGTATCTGACGCCGGAGGATGACCGCAGGGGCGGCAGCGCGGCAGGCCTTGCGGTGGTCATCAGCGAACACTTCTGGGAGAGCTGGTTCAACCGCGCCCCGGACGTGGTTGGGCGCAAGCTGGTCATCGCCAATGTGCCCTTCACGGTGGTGGGGGTAATGCCTAAACGGTTTATAGGAGCCGACCCCACCGAGAGGCCGCAGATCTTTGCTCCGCTCTCGGCTGACCCTATCATCGATGCGCCGAGGAACCATATCGATGACGGGACCCACGCATGGTGGCTGACCGTAGGTGCGCGACTGCAGCCCGGCATCACCATGGCCCAGGCAAACGCGTCGCTGTTCACGGTATCCGGCCCGGTTCTGCACGAGGCGTCCGATGATTCCAGTTTCATTGTCGACGAAGAGAAGGGACATTTCCATTTCGCGGCGGAACCAGGCTCCCGAGGATTCACCTACGCGCGCCTCCTCTTTCGCCGGCCATTGGTAGCGATGTTCGGAATGTGCGGAGGAATTCTGCTGTTGGCGTGCCTGAACCTGGCGAGCCTGTTGATGGCGCGGGGCGCGGCACGGGAACGCGAGCTGGCGACGCGGCTGGCGATTGGCGCCACGCGAGGGCGATTGATCCGGCAGCTGCTGGCGGAGAGCATGTTGATTGCGACGATGGGAACAGCCGCCGGGTTGGCGGCTGCGCCGTTGGTAAGCGGTGCGCTGGCTGCTCTCCTCACGAGCGGCAACAGCAGCTTGCACTTCGACACGTTGCTCGACACGTCGCTCGATCTCCGTGTCTTTGGATTTGCGGCGCTGATTGCCGTTGCCTCGGCGGTGCTGATCGGGCTTGTGCCTGCGCTGCAGGCCACGGCGGGCAACGTGAATGACCACATCAAGGATGGCCAGCATGCCAGGCAGCCGTATGAGCGGCGCAAGATATTGCCGCGCCTGTTGCTGGCATCCGAGGTGGCGCTGGCGCTGGTGCTGGTGGTCAGCGCGGGGTTGTTAGCCACAAGCCTGGTACGGCTTTTTAAGTCGGGCGTCGGATTCGATCCCAGGGGTGTGGTGAACATTGCGTTCAGTATGGACAAACAGCAGCTCGAAGGCGATGCGCTGATGCGGCTTTACCAGCAGTTGGGCGAGGGGCTGAGCCAGCAGCCGGGAGTCAAGAGTGTCAGCTTCCAGTTCATTGTGCCACTCGCTCATCTGCATTGGACAGGGCGGTACTCTGCGCGCGGCGGAAGCCCTGAGATCTTCGATATGAACAGCGTGGGGCCCAATTATTTCGGGACGATGCGCATTCCGCTTTTTCAGGGAAGGGAATTCAGGTGGTCCGACACGAAGACTTCAGGGTTGAAGATAATCCTCAACCAGTCGGCGGCGAAGCTGCTCTTTCCTGGCGAGGAAGCGTTAGGCCGCCTGGTGACCAATGTGCAAGAGCAGAGTTCCTATGAGGTGGTTGCCGTCGTAGGCGATACAAAGTACAGGGACATGCGTGCACCTGCGGCACCGGCTGGTTATGTGCCCATGATGCAGGACGAGCAAAAGAAGCCATCGTTGAGTGCGGTGGTGCGTGTGGATGGGCCGCAGGCTCCGCTGGCATCGGCGGCGCGTTCCCTGGCGGCGCGGCTGGCTCCGTCCATTCCCGAGCCGACGCTCACAACGATGGACGAAGTGCTGAACAACTCGATGAGCGCAGAACGGATGATGGCGCTCCTGGCTGTGTTCTTTGCCGGGTGCGCGCTGCTGGTGACTGCAATTGGGCTCTATGGAACATTGGCCTACGCGACAGCGCGGCGGACAAACGAGATCGGAATCCGCATGGCGCTGGGGGCTCAGCGCACGCGAGTTATGGCGATGGTCTTTTGGGAAAATGCTCTGGTTGCAGCGGCCGGGTCGGGAGCGGGTCTGGTGGCAGCGCTTTTCGCGTCAAGGGTGCTCGCGAGCTTTCTCTATGGAACGTCGCCGCGCGACCCGTGGGTGCTGTTGGGGTCGGTAGCGGCGCTGACCATCATTGCCAGCGCTGCTTCTCTTTTGCCGGCGCTACGAGCGGCACGGATTGAGCCGATGGCTGCGATCCGGTACGAATAGCCGCCGCGACACCTTGGTAATGCGCGATAGAGTGTTTGATTACGCTTGTCAAGAGATCCACAGTCGCCGCCGCCCGCAAAATCAGGTACGCTTAGTCGGGTAGAATAAATCGAAATGACACGAACAGAGATCATTGCACTTATCAATGCTGAGATTAGCCTCCTGCAGCGCGCGCGAGACATTCTCGCCGCTCCGCTCCCGAAAGCGGCTGCGAAGGCGAAGAACCAGGTAACCCTGGCGAAGAGGAAGCAGCCGATCACGGTAGCTGCTCCCGCCGCAAGCGGCGCTCCACAAGCTGCTGCTTCCCCCTCACCGAAGGCGGAAGAACCGCGTATCCAACGTCTGCCCCCCAGGCGCCGGGTAGAACGGCGGCAGCTGCAGCGCACGGGTCGCTCGGAAAAGGCCGCATTGAGTGGGTTAGTGCCCTTCGGCCCAATCGCGGTTTCCGCGGACGAAGCACGCAAGGTACAGGAACGGAGCGCGCCACCAGCGACGCCCGTTGAAAATGAGATTCGCTCGAATATCAGTACCGAGCGCAGCCTCGGCTCTCTCGTTCAAGCGTTTGAGCGTAGCGCCGGCCTGAGCGGAACAGGCACTCCGTAATCAAAATGCTTTAGAACCGGTCTCATGTAGGGGTTCATTCGCGTCGGACACTACCCGAGCCCCGCTTTGGGGCGGGTCTCGCAGTCAGCCAAGGTTAGACCCTTGGATTTACGAGACCGGTTCCAGGAGGTGGTGCTCGCTCCTTTCGTAAAATGGAAGCATGAAGAAAAGCCGTTCGCCGCTATTCGTCACTACCCTCATTGCGGGCGCGTTCTTCATGGAAAACCTGGACGGCACCATTATCGCGACTGCCCTTCCGCAGATGGCGCACAGCTTCCACGTCGGCGCCGTCAACCTCAATATCGGCATGACGGCCTACCTGATTACGCTCGCCGTCTTCATCCCGATCAGCGGCTGGGTCGCTGACCGCTTCGGGTCGCGCTCGGTCTTCGCCGCGGCAATCGCAACGTTTACGGTCGCGTCCTTGCTCTGCGGCGCAGCGCACACGCTCACCCAGTTCACCCTCATGCGGATTGTGCAAGGTGTTGGGGGAGCCATGATGGTGCCCGTCGGCCGCCTCATTGTCCTGCGCACCACGCCTAAGGACAAGCTGGCCGAGGCCATTGCTTACATCACCTGGCCCGGCCTTACTGCCCTTGTGGTGGGCCCACCCCTCGGCGGCTTTATCACCACCTATGCGAGCTGGCACTGGATCTTCTTTCTCAATCTTCCTCTTGGCATCATCGCCCTGATCCTGACCCTGCTCTGGGTGGAGAATGTGCGCACCGGGGAAAAGCATTCCTTCGATTGGCTTACCTTCCTGCTCGCGGGCTTCGCTTCCGCCGGAGCCGTTTACGCGATGGAGAAGCTTGGAAGCGAGGGTGTGCAGTGGCAGCTGCCGGGCATCGTCCTCGTCCTCAGCCTGCTCAGCGGGGTGAGCGCCATCGTGGCCGCACGCCGTAATCCCGCCACGTCCTTCATCGACCTGGAGTCGATGAAGCTCAAGAGCTACTCGCTTTCCGTCTATGGAGCGAGCGCCTTCCGCATCTCCGTCACGGTGCTGCCGTTCCTTCTACCGCTCATGTTCCAGATCGCCTTCGGTTTGAATGCTTTTCAATCGGGCCTCTATCTGCTCGCGCTCTTCGCCGGAGACCTGAGTATGAAGGTAATCGTCATCCAGGTCCTTCGCCGCTTTGGTTTCCGCCGCATTCTCATCGTGAACGGAGTCATTACGGCCGCCTCCATGGCCCTTTGCGCGACGCTCAGTCCCGCCACGCCAATCGTCCTCATCCTCTCCATCCTCTTCTTCCACGGGGCCTTCCGATCCATGCAGTTCACCTGCATGACTACGCTTGCCTACGCGGAGATCCCGCCCGGCAGAATGAGCCGCGCCAATGGCTTCCTCAGCGCCGTGATGCAACTCAGCATGGGCATGGGTGTCGCCGTCGGCGCCATCACCCTGCGCCTCGTCGCCCACGCGCACGGCCACTCTGCCGCCGTGCCCCAACTGCGCGACTTCCATCTCGCGATCCTGTTGGTTGCGATCCTGGCGCTTGGCCCCGTCTTCAACAGCCTCGGCCTCTCCGCAGACGCCGGTGCTACCACCAGCGGCCATCGCCAGCGGGAGCTCGAAGTAAATCCCGTGTGATGCGCTCGATTCCGAAGAAGCGCCGGCCAATGCAAATCCACACGGGAAAGAAAAAGGACTGCGATGTAGACTCCTTCTAGAGGTGAGCGGGAGGTACGAAATGACCGTCGAAACTAGCCGCGATGACATCAGGATCTCATCGCAAAATGGCCCTGTATTTGCTGCCCCACCTGCCGAAGCTAGTAATCTGCCCGATATTGTTTCAGCGCTTCGCACTCTGTCCGAACTGGAGGGTCTCACCGAGGATGATTACGTCTGGATTGCTACCCATTGCACGGAACGTGTGGGCGCGGATGGAGCCATTGTCTTCAGCGAGAACGAACCTTCACACCATCTCAACTTCTTTCTCCGTGGCGAGGTTCTTGTCCATCGCCGGAATGCGGGACCGGTAGCTCTCTTTATGGGCCGCACCGGGCGGATCACGGGGAAGCTTCCTTATTCCAGGATGAAGGCCTGGGCCGGCGACGGCATTGCCTGGGGATCTTTTTGGTCGCTTGATCTGCACGAGGATCTCTTTCCAGCAATGTTGAGCGCAGTACCCTCTATGGCGCAGCGGTGCGTTTGGATTCTGCTCGATCGGGTTCGCGAATTCACTCGCGCCGATGAACAGACGGTGAAGCTGATTGCTGTTGGCAAGCTGGCCGCAAACCTGGCCCATGAACTGAACAATCCAGCATCTGCAGCTCGAAGCGCTGCCGGTACGATTTCTTCCAATCTCGACCGAGACGACGAGGCCAAATACAATCTCGGATACCTTTGTCAATCCGAAGAGGAGTTGGACGCTTATCTCGCCTGGTTGGCAAAGGTCCGAAGCCATATCGATAACCATGGAGGTTCTCGGTCAGTTGATCAATTGGCAACCAGCGATCATGAGGATCAACTCCTCAACTGGCTGGAGGCTCGCAAAATACCTAATGCCTGGACGATAGCGCCGATACTTGCTGAAGCGGCATTGCCGATCGAGCTGCTCGAGACTCTAGCCTCCGTTGTCAGTCCCAGCGTTCTCAATCTGGCCATCGGCGATCTCGCCGGCCTGGTGCGGACCCAACGCGCGGCCTCCACCGTCGTAGCCTCAACTACCCGCATCTTCGACATCCTCAGCGCAATCAAAAATTATTCGTACATGGATCAGGCCCCAATACAGGAGATCAACCTGGCCCAGTCCCTGGAAAATACCCTCGCTATGCTGGGATCGAGACTGAAGCAGGTGACGGTTGAGCGGGAATACGACCCCAATATGCCAACCTTCAAGGCGTTTGGCAGCGAGCTGAACCAGGTATGGACTGCCCTTATTGAAAATTCGCTCGATGCCATGGGGGATCGCGGTGTTCTCAGGCTTTCCACGAAACTTAAGGGGCGAATGGTATTCGTTGAGGTGTGGGATGACGGACCAGGTATTGATCCTGCGCTTATCGCTCGGATATTTGAACCTTTTTTTACCACCAAGCCAGTTGGTGCGGGGTTGGGTCTCGGCCTGGACGTTGTCCAGCGTGTCGTCTCCAAGCACTTCGGAACCGTGAGTGTTGAGTCGAAGCCATCTTCAACCTGCTTTCAGGTTCGACTTCCACTCGACCGGATGCAGATATATTGACCCGATGGCTGAGAATCAGGTTTGAGGCTCGATCGGTTTCAGGCGGGGAATCCAGCGGGGGACGCGGGCGCAGAATTCCTCATATTCCTTCCCGAATTTCCGCCGCAACACAGGTTCTTCATAAAAAACAACAAAAGCAGAAAATCCCAGCCAAACAACAACGCCTAACTCCAGCACGGGGACGCTGCCGAAGAGCAGTCCCTGGCCGAAGATCAGCAGCGAAACGGCAACATACATCGGGTTCCGCACGTGGCGATACAGTCCGGTCACTACCAGGTGCTGCGGGGCAGCGACGGGCGCGGGCGTTCCCATACCCTGGATCGCGAAACGGGTGAAGGAATCAAGCAGGACGGGAAGGCCGGCCGCGATCATCAGCACCCCGATGATACGGAAAGGGAAAAAGCCGAGCAACGGCGAGGCGAAGCGCCAGCGACAAATCGTCCAGGGAAGATACAAGGCGAGCGTTCCCGGAGCTACCACCAGAAAGATCGCTGAGCCGACGATGGCGCTTGCACGTTTCATGACGAGCTTTCAATACGCGTATCCCTCGGCTTTACCTCAGGGGAAGCTTCCACCAGGCGAGAAGAGCCATGGCGGCGGGGATAATAAAGATCAGCAGGAAGATCGGAGCCTCGTCTCGTACGGAGTAGCCGGCTTTGGCCACGCCATACCAGAGATTGACGGCGGCGGCGAAGAGCCATACCGGCAGAAAGTACAGAGCCGTTTTTGCTCCAATCCCCAGCGTGCGCCCAATCAGCAGAAACGCGCCGAGCAGAACGAAGCCCAGGGCAAGAACTTTGATCGTGTGCACGGGCTTCTCTCCTGCGGAATGCTGTCTGCGGTCCAAGAAGTATAGCGCGGCCCAAGAATTATTGGGTCGTCGACGCGAAAGGGACTTGCCAATGTGGCTTATGGTCGCGCGCAACCAAGCGTGAGCGGCATCTGTATTCACCCGGGGATGCCAGATCATCAGGTAACGGAAGCCGCTCATCTCCGCTGGTGGCTTCAGGATTCGGATGGTGGGATTATGCGCCTCGGCTAGACGCCGTGGGACAGTGACGATGAGATTGTCCCGGGTACGCTACTGATAGCAGCTGCAAAATACGGTACATGGATCACTGTCCGGCGTTCACCGCATCGCCGACCCGCGGGGGATGAAACGGGGCATTTCTTGTCCTGAGCAGAAAGTGCGACAAATCTCCGGGTGCCCCATCCTTCGCGCTTTTTGCGAAGGGTGGGATAGCAAGAATCTCGATACCGACCGTCGCGTATCCCACCCTTTGCAAAGAGCGCAAAGGATGGGGCACCCGCCTTTTCGCGGTGCTTCCTGCCGTGCCAAACATCAACGGCGGCTTAATCGAGAACTTATTTCTTCTCAGAACGCAGCGCTTCGCTTAGCTATTTCGTAGGAATCGCGCGAGGCGTTCAATGCCAGACTCGATTTTTTTCCACTCCGCCGCGTAGCACCACCGCAGCCAACCCTCGCCTTCGGGCCCGAAAGCTCTTCCGGGCGCGAGTCCCAGGCCAACCTCGTCGATCAATTGCTTGGCTAGGTGCAGCGAATCCATTTGGCCGGCGACGCGGAGAAAGAGATACATCGCGCCGTCCGCCTCAGGCACTTCCAG
>Ga0302325_10032739_pt1 | contig 10669 bp, 11 predicted proteins | sample Palsa_T0_2_FD_201948 | JGI IMG/M metagenome (GOLD analysis project Ga0302325, IMG submission 201948) | Peat permafrost microbial communities from Stordalen Mire near Abisko, Sweden - Palsa_T0_2 | ecosystem: Environmental > Terrestrial > Soil > Palsa > Peat permafrost | place: Sweden: Abisko...
GCGGCGATCGGCGACGGCGGCGCGTTCATGGCGCTCGCCGAGCTCGAGACGGCGGCGCGCCTGAACGTGGACAACCTGATCGTGTTGATCTACGACGACGCGGCGTACGGCGCCGAGGTCCACCATTTCGCGCCAATGGGACATGACGTCTCGCTCGTCAGATTCAAAGACGCCGACCTGGCGGCGGTCGCGCGCGCCGCAGGGTGCGAGGCACACACCGTCAGGAACACCGACGATCTCGAACCGGTCGCACAGTGGCTCGAGCGCCCCGGCGGTCGCCGGCCGCTCGTGCTCGACGCCAAGGTCAATCCGAACATCTGCGCCGAATGGCTCGAAGAGGCCTTCCGCGCGGGATAAACCAGCAAGGAGACCCCCACGCCATGTCGCAAGCCACCGCCCTGCTCGAGAGCGTCGAGATCGTCGACCTGACACAGCCGCTGCAGGAGTCGACCCCGGTGATCAAGCTCCCGCCGCCGTTCGCGAACACGCCCGGGCTGAGCCGCGAGGAGATCAGCAAGTACAACGACGCCGGCCCAGCTTGGGCCTGGTACACGCTGACGATCGGCGAGCACGTCGGCACCCACCTCGACGCGCCGATCCACTGGATCACCGGCCAGAACGGCAAGGACGTCGCCTCCGTCGAGCCCGAGCGGCTGATTGGTCCCGCCTGCGTGATCGATCGGACGGCCGAGACCGAGGCCGACAACGGCTACCTGCTGACCGTCGATGACATCGCCGCCTGGGAGGCCGAGTACGGCGAGTTCCCCGACAACGCGTGGGTCCTGTTCCGCACCGGCTGGCAATCGCGCGCGCAGGACGAAACCGCGTTCCTGAACGTCGGCGAGAACGGGCCGAACACGCCCGGACCCGACGTCGAGGCCTCGCGCTGGCTGGCCAACGAGCGCAACATCTCGGGCTTCGGCGTCGAGACCGTCGGGATCGACGCCGGCTCGGCCGGCGGCTTCGACCCGCCGTTCCCGCTGCACAACTTCCTGCTCGGCGCGGGTCGCCTCGGCCTGACTCAGCTCGCGAACCTCGACAAGCTCCCGGCCGCGGGCGCGCTGATCGTAGTCTCGCCGCTGAAGCTGGTCGGCGGTACCGGCAGCCCGAGCCGGGTATTCGCGTTCGTGCCGAAGGGGTAGCGGTCAGCTCACCCGCGGATCGACCCCGCCGCCGTGCGCGTCTGCGTCGGTGCGGATCGCGGCGGCCATCGGCGCGGGCGCCTGACCGGTGAGCGTGACCCTCGAGCCGACGCGGCCGTCGGAGTCGAACTTAAGCGACAGTGTGTAGGTGCCGGCGCTGAACATCCGCCCGAGTCGGGTCGTGCCATGGCTACCGCGGTACACGAGCCCGTCGTAGGTCTCGTCGACGAGCTCGAACTTGGCCTTCGTCAGCCACTCCGGCGGGCTCTGCTTCCACGACTCGCGCGCCTGCGCGGGCGGGTCGGTCAGCGCGTATTGAATCGTGATCTCGTCAGCCATCTCACATACAAGCCGAGGTACGCGGGGCGGACGGGTGTGATCCCGTCCGCCCCGCGACCGAAGCCCCGTTCGTGCGGGGGAACGCGCGCCCCCTACGTCTGAGCCAGGAGCTCCGCCTTCTTGGCGGTGAACTCCGCCTCGGTGATCGCGCCCGAATCGCGCAGCTTCGCGAGCTGCGCGATCTTCTCGAGCGGGTCGGCTGGTGCGGCGCCAGTCCCGAGCGTCGCACCACCCGCCTGGGCCGCACGCATCGCTGCGTCGGCCACGCCTCCGTACGTGTTCGCTAGCCCAGCCTCGACGGCGGCGAAGTCGCCGCCCGCGGCCGCGATCGAGGCCCGCTGTGCGTCCCACTGCAGCGCGATCCGCGTCGGATCGCCGGGATCGACCTTGATCGGGACCTCCATCCCGACCGACATCGCCGCCTTCATCCGGGCCGTCGGGAACACGTAGTTGATCCGGTACGGCTCGCCGCCGTCGGGCGGATAGACGTCGAGCGGGATCTGCATCGCGAAACGGTCACCCGGCACCGGCGTCGTGAAGCCCTGGACGACGGCCTTGGTCGGCGTCCCCTTCTTGAGGATCTCGCCTTCGCCGCGGTCGTCCGCGAGCGCCGAGATGTCCTTGAACGAGCCCCTTATCGACGGCATCCCGCCGTGGTAGTCGCCGAGTGCCTTCGCATCCTTGAGTGACTTGAACATTCCCATCGTCGTTACCAGCCGTAGATCAGCGCCGCCGACGGGTTGTCCGGGTCGTACTTGACCGTGATCGCGTGACCCGCGGACAGTCCCTCGAGCTGCGCCGGCAGGAAGCTCTGCTTGACCGTCGTGTCGTACGGCGTGCCGCCGGTCGGTGAGATCGTCACGTCGACCTCGGTCTTCTGGCCGCCGCCCATGTCCCGGTCCCCGGTGTCGCGCAGCGCGACGATCGTCCCCGGCGCCTCGACGCCTGAGGCCTTCAGCTTCTGGGCCAGCTGCGCGTATGCGGCCTGCCCCGCCGGGTTGCTCATCACCGACCCCATGTTGCCCATCATGCCCTTCATGCCGCCGGCGTTATGCATCGCCTCGGACGCCTGCTCCTGGGCTTCCTTCATCCGTCCGAACAGTCCCATTGCGTAGATCTCCTTACCCGTGGCTCAAAAACTTGTGGGACTCACGCTACGGCGCGCCGCGCCCGCTGTCAGTAGCGGTTGACTCTCAGATCAGTCTCACCGTCCCGGCGGCTTGCCGTTGACGTACGCACCGGTGACCGCGTCAAAGTGCCGCTGCGAGGACGGCGCGAGCCCGTTGTAGAGCACGTGGAACGTCCGCACCGCCCGGGCGCGCGGCCGCGACATCGGCGCGAGCGCCTCGGGCAGCTCGGGATCGAGCGGCGGAAAGCCGCGGAACCGGTGCACGAGCCGCGTCCGCACGCCAAACGCATCGCCGTCGCTGAGGCTCACTCCACGCCGGCGGTAGGGCGAGAACTCGGCATCGAACGCCTGGTAGCGCTCGAGCAGCCCGCTCAGGTCCCAGGCACGGCCGCACAGCGCGGGCAAGCCATCGAGCGCCCCAACCTTTGCGACGAACGGCGTCGCGTACGCCGACACGCCGAGCTCCGCGAGCAGCTGCACGACCTCATCGGCGTGGTCGTGGGGTGAGACCCAGACGCTGTCCTGCACCGAGCCGAAGCCGAGGAACCGCAGCCGCCTCGCCAGGCGCGAGCGCTCCAGCCGCCGGTCCTCGGGGATCTGATGCCAGAGCACGGTCCAGCCATCGCTACCCTCACGCGGCTCGCCGAGCGTGAAGATCCGCCCGTCGCCCTCGCCGAGCAGCCGGTCGCAGCGCGAGGTGACGCGGTAGTGCACGAGTCGCCCCGACCGCTCGCGGGCGAGCAGGCCGCGACGGACGAGCCGCGTCAGCGCCACACGCGCGGCGCCATCGGAGAACCCGAGCTCGCCGAGCAGCGTCACGAGCCCGCCCGACCAGACGGTGCCGCCGTGCGGGCGCACGTAGGTTCCGAGCAGCGTGATCACAAGGTCCTGCGGCTGCAGGGGCTCGCCCGCGGACGATGCCGGCGCGTTCACCGGCCCGGCTCGGGAGCGCCCGCCAGCGCGCCCGCGGGCTCGGCCCCGTCCGACGCCGGAGCCGGTAGATCGTGCTCGGCCGATGAGAACGTCCGCTCGAGCTCCTTGCGCACCGGATCGCGCCCGGCCGGCGGCTTGCGCGAGCCGGCCTCGTACTGGACCGGCCACGAGACCCCGGCGTACCCCTGCGCGGCGGCGGCGTGCAGCGTCCACGCCGGGTCGTACAGATGCGGCCGCGCCAGCGCGCACAGGTCGGCCCGCCCCGCCAGCACGATCGTGTTGACGTCGTCGTAGGAGGAGATCGCGCCGACCGCGATCGTCGGGATCCCGACCTCGTTGCGGATCCGGTCGGCAAACGGGGTCTGGTAGCTGCGACCGAATGCCGGCCGCTCGAGCGGCGAGACCTGGCCCGAGGAGACGTCGACGATGTCGCAGCCGTGCTCGAGCAGCATCTGAGCGAAACCTACGGCGTCGTCGCCGTCAAAACCACCCCGCACCCAGTCGGTCGCCGAGATCCGCACGCTGATCGGCTTCTCCGACGGCCACGCGGCACGGCAGGCGTCGAACACCTCGAGCGGGAACCTCGCCCGCGCCGCGGGCGAGCCGCCGTAGAAGTCAGAGCGCGTGTTCGACAGCGGCGACAGGAACGAGGACAGCAGGTAGCCGTGCGCGCAGTGCAGCTCGAGCAGGTCAAAGCCGGCGGCGACGCAACCCTCGACCGCCGCGATGAACTGTGACACGACGACGTCCATGTCGGCACGGGTCATCTCGCGCGGCACCTGGTTGCGTCTGCTGTACGGCACCGGCGAGGGCGCGATCAGCTCCCAGTTGCCGTCCTCGAGCGGCTCGTCGATCCCATCCCACATCAGCTTCGTCGAGCCCTTGCGCCCGGAGTGGCCGAGCTGCGCCCCGATCGCGGAGCCGCCGTGCGCGTGCGCAAAATCGACGATCCGCTTCCACCCCGCCACGTGCTCGGAGCGGTACATCCCCCCGCAGCCGGGGGTGATGCGCCCCGAACGCGACACGCAGATCATCTCGGTCATCACGAGCCCCGCGCCGCCGAGCGAACGCGAGCCGAGGTGCACGAGATGGAAGTCGCCTGGCGTGCCGTCGAGCGCCGAGTACATGTCCATCGGCGAGACCACAACCCTGTTCGGGAGCGTCAGCTCTCGCAGCGCGAACGGCGTGAACATCGGCGGCCGCGGCGGGCCGCCAACGCCGGCGGCGAAGTGCTCGTCGACCTCGTGGACGAACCCCGGGTCGCGCAGCGCGAGGTTCTCGTAGGTCACCCGCCGGCTGCGGGTCAGGAGGTTGAACGCGAACTGCGTCCGCTCCTGATGGACGTAGCGCGACAGGCCTTCGAACCACTCGAGCGACGCCTGCGCCGCCCGCTGTGTGCTCTCCACGATCGGGCGGCGTTCGGCTTCGTAGGCGGCGGTCGCGCTCCACACCGGCGAGTCGTGGTGGCGGAACGCCCACGCGAGCGCGGCCGCGTCCTCCATCGCCAGCTTCGTCCCGGAACCGATCGAGAAATGCGCGGTGTGCGCGGCGTCGCCGAGCAGGACCAGGTTGTCCGCGCACCAGCGCCGATTGCGGACGGTGACGAAGTTGATCCACTTCGAGTTGTTGGCGACCAGCGGCTGCCCCTGTAGCGCGTCGGAAAACAGCCCGCGGCAGAACTCGACGCCGGCCAGATCGCTCTCCCCCGGCGCCAGCGCGCCCGCCACGCGCGCGCCGAGTCCGGCCGCCTCCCACGCGTCCTCGTGGGTCTCGACGATGAACGTGCTCATGCGGTCGTCGTATGGGTACGCGTGTGCTTGGAACACGCCGTACGGGGTCTCCTTGATGAAGAACTTGAATGCGTCGAACACGAGCTCGACCCCGAGCCACATGTAGCGGCAGTGACGTGGTTCGAGCGAGGGGACGAAGTCCTTGTAGCCGGCGGCGCGGATCACGCTCGATGCCCCGTCGGCGCCGACGATCAGGTCCGCCCAGCCGAGCTCGGACAGCGGCGGGACCTCGGTCTCGAAGATCAGCTCGACACCGAGCTCGGCCGCGCGATGTTGCAGGATCGCGAGCAGCTCCCGGCGCCCGAGCGCCGAGAATCCATGACCCCCCGAGCGCGTGACCGCGCCCCGGTGATGGATATCGATGTCGGTCCAGCGCGCGAACCGCTCCGTGATCGCGTCGTAGCTCTCGCGGTCCGCGTGCTCGAACACCGTCAGCGTCTCGTCGGAGAACACGACCCCGAATCCGAATGCGTCGGTCGCCCGGTTGCGCTCGTAGACCGTGACCGAGCAGTCGGGCCTGAGCTTGCGGATCAGGATCGAGAAGTAGAGGCCCCCGGGTCCCCCGCCGACGACTGCGATCCGCATCGGGTCAGACTCCGAGATCTGAAAGATGCTCGTAGCGCAACGCAAGCCCGTTGACGACGTTGTGCATCAGCGCCAGCGAGGCGCGCACGTTGGCGGCCGCGTTCGGCGGCAGATCCTCGTCGCACAGCGCCTTCAGCTCCTCGTACACGGCCAGCAGCCGCTGCTCGGACGCCGACAGCGGCCCGCCGAGCAGGTCGAGCTCGGTCACGGCGCCGCGCCGATCGGCGCGTCGCGCAGGTCGACGGTCCGCTTCGCCTTGAGCTCGAAGCGCGGCAGCTCGCCGTTTCCGGCCCGCTCGAGCCGGAAGTTGAGTCCCTCGTGGGCAAGCGCGAGTTGGCGGTGCAGCTGCTCGGAGATCGAATCCCACTGCTCGTGCGGCGCGTTCGTCTTCAGCTCGACCCGCAGCGTGATCTCGTCGCGCGTGCCCTCGCGCGTGATCACGGTCTGGAACTCGTCGACGGCCGGGAACTCGCGCACGATCGCCTCGATCGCGCGCGGATAGACGTTCGTCCCGCGGATGATCTTCATGTCGTCGACGCGGCCGAGGATCCCGCCCTCGTAAATGTCGAACGTGCGCCCGCAGGCGCAGGTCGCGGCCGGGACCTTGCACACGAGGTCGCCGGTCCGGTAGCGGATCAGCGGGATCGCGCCGCGCCCGAACGAGGTCACGACCCGCTCGCCGCGCTCCCCGTAGTCGACCGGCTCCTGAGACTCCGGATCGAGCACCTCCTCGATCATGTGGTCCTCGATGATGTGGGTGCCGCCCGGCTGGTGCGTGCACTCGAACACCATGATCGTCCCGATCTCGGTCATGCCCGCGGTGTCGTACGCCTTCGCGCCCCATTGCTCCTCGATCAGCGCCTTCGTCTGCGGGATCGAGCCGGCCGGCTCGCCGGACAGGATCAACCGCTGCACGTTCGAGCCGGGCAGGTCGATTCCCAACTGCGAAGCTTCCTGCGCGAGCCGCAACGCATAGGTCGGCGTCGAGGCGACGGCCGTGGCGCCGAAGTCGATGATCTGGCGCACGCGCGCCTCGGTCGACTGCGCACCGCCAGGGACGTTCAGCACGCCGATCTTCTCCATCGAGTAGTGCAGCCCCCAGAAGCCGATGAACGAGCCGTAGCCGAACGCGATGTAGGCGACGTCGGTCGGCCGGACGCCGCAGCCCCAGATCGCGTACGCCCACATCTCCGCGATCCACGACCAGTCCTTGCGTGAATCGAGCGCGCGCAGCGGACCGCGTCCGGTCGTGCCCGAGGTCGTGTGGACGCGGATCGCGCCGGCCTCGTCGATCGCGGGCAGCTTGCCGTACGGAGGCGAGGCGGCCTGGGACTCCATCCACTCGTCGCGGGTCAGCAGCGGGATCCGGCGCAGGTCGTCGAGCGAGCGGAGCGACTCCGGCTTGAAGCCGGCCGCACGAAACGTGTCTCCGTACCAGGCGCTCCGCGCGGCCGCCCACTCGCACTGATACCGCAGCTTCGCCAGTCGGAGAGCATCGAGCCGTTCGCGCTCGAGCGTCTCCGTCTTTGGGTTCCAGTACGGGCTGTCCGTCGCCACTCGTCCTCGGCCGCGATCATACCTGACATTGCTGCGGAGTTCTATGTCAAGTATCGTCGCGGACGGTGGCTGAGCACTTCGAGTTCGAGGTCGCGAACAGCGTCGCGACGATCACCCTGAACCGGCCCGAGAAGCTGAACGCGCTGACGTTCGACGCCTACGCCGAGCTGCGCGATCTGCTGCCGGCGCTGCCGCATCGCGGCGACGTCAACGCGCTCGTGATCACCGGCCGCGGGCGCGGCTTCTGCTCGGGCGGCGACGTCGAGGAGATCATCGGCGAGCTCGTGAAGTTCGAGACGAAGGAGCTGCTCGAGTTCACGCGCATGACCGGCGCCGTGGTCAAGAACCTGCGCGAGCTGCCGCTGCCCGTGATCGCCGCGGTCAACGGCATCGCCGCCGGCGCCGGCTCGGTGATCGCGCTCGCCGCGGACTTCAGGCTGCTCGCGGAATCTGCGTCGTTCGCGTTCCTGTTCACGCGCGTCGGGCTCGCCGGCGCCGACATGGGCTCGGCGTACCTGCTCCCGCGCCTCGTCGGCCTCGCGCGCGCGACCGAGCTGCTGATGCTCGGCGACAAGCTGCCGGCGCAGCGCGCGTACGAGATCGGACTCGCGAACGAGGTCGTCCCCGACGAGAAGCTGGGCGCGCGGGCGGCGGCGCTCGCGGAACGACTCGCCAGCGGGCCCGCGTTCGCCTATGCGGCGACCAAGGTGCTGCTGACGCGCGAGCTCGACATGGACCTCGGCTCGGCGATCGAGCTAGAGGCGATCACGCAGGCGCTGCTGATGGGAAGCGACGACTTCGCGGAGTTCTACGCGGCCTGGAGCGACGGCCGCAAACCCGACTGGAAAGGACGCTGACGCGATGGCCCATCGGATTGTGAACCCACCGGAGCTAGACGAGCCGCGTGGCTTCTCGCACGCCGTGGTCGCGGGGGACACCGTCTATCTCGCGGGCCAGATCGGCGTCGGGCGGACGATGGTCGACCAGTTCGACGGCGCGCTCTCGAACCTGCTCACGGCGCTGCGCGCGGCCGGCGGTGAGCCCGCCGACGTCGTCTCGCTGCAGGTGTACGTGACCGACGTCGCGGCCTATCAGGCAGTCCTGTCCGGGCTCGGCCGGACCTGGCGCAAGCACTTCGGCGACCACTATCCGGCGATGGGGCTGTTCGGCGTCACCGCGCTGTTCGATCCCGAGGCGATGGTCGAGGTGATGGGCGTGGCGGTGCTGGCGAAGTGAGCGAGGCGCTCGACCTGCATCTGAGCGCCGAGCAGCGCGAGCTGTACGACGACACCCGCCGCCTCGGCGTCGACACGCTCAGGCCGATCTCGGACGCCGGAACGCCCGGACGGGTCAACCGGCCACTGGTGCTCGCGCTCGCGACGCATGGCCTGCTCGGGCGACTGTTTGCCGGTGGCGAGATCAAGGCGATCGAGCTGTGCCTGATCCGCGAGGCGCTCGCGCGCTCGTGTCCCGAGGCGGAATCCGCGTTCGCGATCCAGGGGCTCGGCGCAACCCCGCTCCTGCAGTCCGCCAGCGCCTCGGTGCGCGACGAGTGGATCCCGCTCGTAACCGTCGGCAAGGCGGTGGCGGCGTTCGCGCTGACCGAGCCCGAAGCCGGCTCCGACGTCCGCGCGATGTCGCTGGCGGCCGAGCCCGACGGTGACGGATACCGGCTGACCGGGGAGAAGCTGTGGATCTCGAACGCGCCGGACGCGGACATCTACACGGTCTTCGCGCGCGGGCCCGAGGGGATCACGGCATTCGCGGTCGCGGGGGACAGCGACAACCTCGGCGGTGAGCACAGGACGATGGTCGCCGAACATCCGATCGGGTCGCTCGCGTTCGACGGCGTCCACGTTCCCGGCGCCAACGTGCTCGGGGAGCCCGGCGCCGGGTTCAAGGTCGCGATGCGCACGCTCGACCTGTTCCGCCCCAGCGTCGGGGCATTCGCGATCGGGATGGCGCGCCACGCGCTCGAGATCGCGGTCGGCTACTCGCGCGAGCGCGAGACCTTCGGCAAGCCGCTGAAGGACCATCAGGCGGTCGCGCACCGGCTCGCCGATATCTCCGCCCGCGTCGAGGCGGCGCGACTGCTCGTGCATCAAGCGGCCGCGGCGCACGATGCCGGCATCCACGATCCCGCGCTCGCGGCGATGTCCAAGCTCGTCGCGACGGAGATCGCGCAGGAGGCCGTCGACGCGGCGGTCCAGTTCCACGGCGCCAGCGGACTCGAGCGCGGCCACCCGCTCGAGCACCTGTACCGCGACGTCCGCGCGCCGCGGATCTACGAGGGCGCGTCCGAGATCCAGCGCGAGATCATCGCGCGGCGGATGTTCGCCTGATGGACTTCGGCGTGTTCCTCCCCGTGTCCGGCAACGCCGCCACGCGCGACGGGCTCCGTCACGCCGCGAGTACGGCGGAGCGGCTCGGGTTCAGCACCGTGTGGGCCGCCGACCGGATCATCATCCCCTGGCAGATCGACACCGCGTACGCATACAGCTGGTCGGACAAGTTCATCGTCCCCCCGGAGAAGCCGTTTCTGGAGGCGATGACGGCGCTCGCGTTCCTCGCGGGCGCGACCGAGCGGGTCAGGCTCGGGATCAGCGTGCTCGTCGGCCCGTACCGCGACCCGATCCACTGGGCGAAGGTAGCGGCGACGATCGACGTGCTGTCGGAGGGCCGCTTCATCCTCGGCTTCGGGATCGGCTGGATGGAGGAGGAGTTCGAGGCGCTCGGGCGCGCGGACCTGTTCGCTGACCGCGGCCGGGTCGCCGACGAGCAGCTCCAGGTCGCGCGCAACCTGTTCACCGACGACCACTGCTCGTACGACGGGACGTTCTACCGCTACGACGACATCGCCTTCTACCCCAAGGGCTCGGTCCCGATCTGGTGCGGCGGCGAGAGCCGCGCCGCGCAACGACGGGCGGGTCGCTTCGGCGACGCCTGGTTTCCGTACTTCGCGCGGGTGACGCCGGAGGATCTGCGCTCGCGGTACGAGCGTGTCCTGACCGAGGCCGGCGAGGCCGGCCGGGACCCGGCGGCGCTGAGCCTCAACTGCTGCCTGTCCGTCGAGGTCACCGATGGCCCGGCCGAGCAGGAGCCCGACATGCTGCGTGGCTCGGTCGAGCAGCTCGTCGAGGCGATCGGGCGGTTCGAGGACGTCGGCGTCGAGCACCTGGCGCTGCAGTTCATCA
>Ga0302325_10032743_pt1 | contig 10668 bp, 11 predicted proteins | sample Palsa_T0_2_FD_201948 | JGI IMG/M metagenome (GOLD analysis project Ga0302325, IMG submission 201948) | Peat permafrost microbial communities from Stordalen Mire near Abisko, Sweden - Palsa_T0_2 | ecosystem: Environmental > Terrestrial > Soil > Palsa > Peat permafrost | place: Sweden: Abisko...
GGGCGACCGGCTTACGGAGCCACTCCAGGTACACCGCCAGGCCGGCTTGCGTCACCTGGTAACGGCGCAGCGTGCGGCGCCCGCTGGACACCTGCTTCTCGGCGTGCAGCAGGCCACGCTCCTCCAGCCGCCGAAGCGCCGGATACAACGCGCCCGGGCTGGGCTGGTACACGCTCGCCGGTGAGGAGCTGAACATCTTCTTCAGCCCGTACCCCGAACGCGGCTCGTCGGCGATGACGCCGAGCAGCACCTGCTCGAAGTCGGTCAGCGGACGCCCCGCCGCGCCGGGAGATACCGCGTGAGAAGACGCCATTGCCCTCTTCCAATGAGTCGATTCGACTTATACTCTAGTTCCGCATGGCAAGGCGCGCCCGATCGGGGGCCGCGCCTTACTAGGGGGGCTGACTAGGGAGTTCTGCGTGGACGCCAGTGTATGGATCCTCAACCTCCTCATCCTGGCCATCGTGCTCACGGCTGACCTCGGCCGCCGCAAGGTCACCCCGATGCGGCTGCTGCGCCCGGTTATCGCGGCGGCCATCATCATCCCGTTCTTCTTCAAGGGCGCGGCTTCCTCCGGGCACGGCCTGCTCCTGGAGGTCGCCGGGCTGGTGGCCGGAGTGGTCCTCGGAGCCCTGGCCGGGGCGCTGCTGCACGTCGGCTTTGACCGCCAGGCGGGCCGCGCCGTTTCCTGGGCCGGCGTGCCGTATGCCCTGGTCTGGATCGTCGTCGTGGCCGGCCGCATCTACTTCACCTATGGCGCCAGCCATGTCTTCAGCGACCAGCTGGGCAGCTGGATGGTGGCCAACCAGGTCACCGTCGGCGCCCTGACCGACAGCCTCATCTTCGTGTCCATCGCCATGCTGCTCGGCCGTACCGGCATCCTGGCGGCCAAGGCCCGCGCCGCCACGGCCCGCGCCGGGGGCCTCGCGACCGCCGACGTCCTCGGCAACGAGGTCGGCGCCGGCTAGATCGTTTGCCTGGTGAGAAGCACGCGACCCGTTCGGAAGAAAGCCATACTGGCTCCATGGGCGGCCAGCAGACAGACACCCGCGAGGGCGAGGCCGTCCTGGCCAGGGCGGTCGCTGGCTACCGGGATGCGCTGGGCCCACGCCTGATCGCCGGATACGCGCTCGGCAGCCTCGCCCACGGAGGCTTCAGCGCGCTGGTGAGCGACGTCGATCTCGGGCTCATCCTGCAGGACCCGCTGAAGGCGAGCGATCGGTTGACCATCCGTAAGGTGGCCCGGTCGGTAAGAGCGGGAGGACCTGGGCTGCACGAGCGCCTCTCGGTGTTCTGGGGAACACCGTCGAGCTTGGCCGGGCAGGACGGCGGTGGCAGGTTCCCGCCACTGGACCGGCTGGACCTGCTGGAAAACGGCCGGCTGCTGACCGGACGGGACACCCGTTCCGGCGTGGCCCGCCCCGGACAAGCCGAACTGCTCGTCGCGGGCGCCGAGTTCGCGCTCGGCTACCTGGGCGGAGCCCGGACGCTGCCAGACCGTCTCAAAGACGTCGCCCGGCTCCGTCTCCGGCACGACAGCGCGGTGGACGAGATCCGCGTCCCTTCACGGCTGGTCGCCCGCGGGCCGCGGCGGCTGACCAAGGTCGTCCTCTTCCCCGTACGCTTCCTGTTCACCGCGGAGACGGGACAGGTGGGCACCAACGCTTTCGCGGCCGAGCAGTACCTGGCCAGCGCGAACGCGCCTGCCGCCACGTTGGTCGCCGCGGCTCTGGCCTGGCGTCTGGCACCGCCGGGCGATGATGAGGCGACCGCGCTCCTGGGCCGGGAACTGATCCCGCTGTACGTCCAGTACCTCGACGATCACATCGCGCGGCTGGACGCGGTCAATCGGCACCGGCTCGCCGATAGCTTCCGCGAGTGGCGGAGCCGCCTCCTGGCCTGAGCCGCCGGTGCCGTAATCCGAATGCGGCGGCGCGGGCCGGATCGTAGAGTCTCCTGATGAGGCTGGCGATCTGACGACCATGACTCCCGCGCAACTAGCTGATGCCCTCCGCGCGGCCTGCGCGGCCGCGCTGACCGGTCTAGGCCTCGATCCGTCGGTGCTGCCCGACGCGGTGAGCGTGGAACGGCCCAGGAATCCAGAGCACGGTGACTACGCCTCGGCGCTCGCCCTCCAGGTCGCCGGCCCGGCGGGCGTCCCGCCGCGTGAGCTGGCGCAGGCGATCGCCGCCAAACTCGGCGAGGACCCGGCGATCTCGAGCGTGGAAGTCGCCGGCCCCGGGTTCCTGAACATCCGGCTCAGCCCGGCCGCGTCCGGGGCGGTCGCGGGCATCGTCGTCGAGCAGGGCGACGCCTACGGGCACGCGCAGGCGCTCGACGGCCAGCGGCTGAACCTGGAGTTCGTCTCGGCGAACCCGACCGGCCCGGTCCATATCGGCGGGGCACGCTGGGCCGCCGTCGGTGACGCGCTCGCCAGGCTGCTGCGCGCCGAGGGCGCCGACGTGAGCACGGAGTACTACTTCAACGACGCGGGCGCGCAGCTCGACCGGTTCGCCGGCTCACTGCTGGCGATCGCGCGGCACGAGGATCCCCCGGATGACGGCTACGTCGGCGAGTACCTCAGCGAGATCGCCGGCACGCTGGTCAGGCGGCACCCCGGGGTGCTCGATCTGCCGCGCCAGCAGGCGCTGGAGACCTTCAGGTCGGGCGGCGCGGCGCTGATGTTCGATGAGATCAGGGCGTCGCTCGCCGACTTCGGCGTGCGCTTCGACGTGTACTTCAACGAGAAGGACCTGCGTGACCGCGGGGAACTCGACACGGCCCTGGCCACGCTCAGGCGATCGGGCCACGTCTATGAGGCGGACGGGGCTACCTGGGTCCGTACCACGGAGTTCGGCGACGACAAAGACCGCGTCTACGTCCGCAGCAACGGCGGGTTCACCTACTTCGGCGCCGACTGTGCCTACTACCTGGACAAGCGCAGGCGAGGTTTCGGCAAGATCCTCATCATCCTGGGCGCCGACCATCATGGCTACGTCGGCCGCCTGCGAGCGATAGCCGCCTGCTTCGGGGACGATCCTGACCAGACGCTCGAGATCCTCATCGGGCAGCTGGTCAACCTGCTGCGCGATGGCCAGCCGCTGCGGATGTCCAAGCGCGCGGGAACAGTCGTCACGATCAACGACATCGTCGACGCGATCGGGGTGGACGCGGCCCGTTACGCGTTGGCCAGGTATTCACTGGACTCCGCGATCGACCTCGACCTGGACCTGTGGACGCGGCGAAGCAACGACAACCCAGTCTTCTACGTGCAGTACGCGCACGCCAGAATCGCGTCCCTGCTGCGGACCGCGGCACGGGCCGGGATCACTCGCGGCGACCGGTACGACCCAGCCCTGCTGACCCATGATCGCGAGAACGACCTGCTGAAGGCGCTGGCTGAGTTCCCGGCGGTCGTCGCCGCCGCGGCCGAGCTGCGGCAGCCGCACCGGATAGCCCGCTACCTGGAGGACCTGTCCGGTGCCTACCACCGCTTCTACGACGCCTGCCGCGTCCTGCCGCGCGACGACGGCGCGTTCGACGAGACCGGCCGGGCGCGGCTGTGGCTGGCCGAGGCCGCGCGGATAGTCCTGGCCAACGGACTCGGCTTGCTCGGCGTCACCGCACCCGACCGCTTGTAGCCCTGGTGGTCTTCCGTCCCTGGAGCTAGCCAACGAGACCGGTGACGGCGGCGTTCATCGTGCCGTAGGCGATGCCGTCGGCGACGGAGTCGTAGGTGCCGCGGGTGAGCAGCTCGGTGGCGGCGCGGGCGGCGACCCCGTAGGCGGCCTGGGCGATGGCGGAGCCCAGGCTGATGCGGACGGCGCCGGCGGCGGCGAGCTCGGCGACTGTGGGCGCGCCTGGCCAGACCATCACCGCGACCGGCAGCGGGCCCGCGGCCAGCTCGGCGATCCCCGCCGGGTCGACCAGGCCGGGGACGAACAAGCTGTCCGCACCCGCCGCGGCGTAGGCGGCGGACCGCTCCAGAGCGTCGTCGATCCGGCCCGTTCCGCCCAGGAACACGTCGGTGCGGGCGTTGATCCAGAACGGGCTGCCGCCAGCGGCCGCGCGTGCCGCGGCGCCGGCGGCGGCGCGGGCGGCGGCTAGCCGGGCGGCTTGCTCGGCCGGCGCGTACAGGCCGGATCCGTCCCGGCGGTCTTCGATGTTGACGCCGACGGCCCCGGCCCGGAGCACGGCGGTGATCGTCGCCGCGACATCCTCATAACCCGCCTCGATGTCCGCGGACACGGGCACGTCGACGGCCGCGACGATCCGCGCGATGACCGCCGCGGCACGTTCGGCACACCGACATTTCAGAGGAGGTGAAGCGGCGTTTCCTCCCCGGCCTGAAGGCCGGAGTCTCCACGCCGCGATCATGATGACCACGTACTCCGCCGTCGTCACCACCGGCATCTACTGCCGGCCGGGGTGCACGGCGAGGCCGCTGGCGCAGAACTGCCGGACCTTTGACCACCCGGCGGCGGCCGAAGCGGCGGGCTTCCGGGCGTGCTACCGCTGCCGCCCCTACCGGGTCGCGGCACCGGTCCCCGCCAGCGCACCGGAACTCGTCTGCGAGGCCGTCCAGCAGATCATCGGCGGCGCCCTGGATGACGGCGGTACCGAGGCGACGCTCGCGGCCCGGATCGGCCTGTCAGCGCGGCATCTTCGGCGGCTGTTCCTAGCGCACCTGGGGATGAGCCCGGATCAGCTGGCCCGGTCCCGGCGCGCGTACTTCGCCCGGCGGCTCCTGGACGACACGGACCTCGCGGTTTCGGACATCGCTTTCGCCGCCGGGTTCGGCAGCCTGCGGCAGTTCAACCGGACCATGCGGGACGTGTTCCGCGGGTCGCCTACCGGCCTGCGGCAGCGCAGGCACCGCGCGGACCGGCTCGCCGCCGACGGCGGGCTTACCCTGCGACTGCCGGTCGTGCCCGGCTACGACTGGGACGCGGTGCGGGGCTTGCTCGCCGCGCGGCTGGTGCCCGGGGTCGAGACGGTCGACGGTGACACCTACCGGCGGACGATCACGGTGGCGGGCGCGCCCGGGATGCTGGAGGTCTCCCCCGGTCGCGAGGACTGCCTGCTGCTGCGCGCTCACCTGCCCTACTGGGAGGGGCTGATTCACGTGGTGGGCCAGGCCGGCCTCCTGCTCGGCGTCGAAGGCGAACGGGCTGGCGCGTGCAACCGGTTCGAGGCGGGAGTCTCGGCGATCCTGTCCGGCCGGGCGGACCGGGACCGGCTGCTCGGGGCTTTCGTCGCCCGGCTCGGCACGCCGGTGCCGGGCCTGCCGGAGGGGCTTGGCTATACGTTTCCTGACCCGGCGAGCGTGACGGCGGCCAGCCTCGCGCCGGTAGGGTTCGGCCCGGCCGACGCGAGCGCGATAGCCGCACTCGCCGCCGGCGGCGCGGGCCAGCAGCCGCACGCCCAGCTGGGCTTCAGCTGACGTCGCGGATGTTGTGTTCCCTGAAATCTGGGGCGTGCCGCGCGACTGTGCGATAGTCGGCGTCGTCATGGAGGACGGTCAGGCCGTGATGAGCTGCGGTCGCCGCGATCATCAGATCTACCGCCGAAGCGCTACGGTGTGCGCCGGCCTGAGCCATGTAATGCTGTACCGAGGCAATCCAGCGCCCGGCGTTCTTCGGGACTGACACGTCGGGGTAGAGATCGCCGAACATCTCAGTGATCTCGTCGTACTCTGCCGCATTCCTGGCCGTGTACAAGAACTCTGTCCGCTGCGGGTAGCAGGAGCCAATCGTCTCGGCGTCCACCGCGTCATACCAGGCTTCCTGCAATTTGACGTCGCTGAGCAAGCGGACCAGGCCCGAGGTGTCGAGCAGGTAGATCACCGGATTTCTTTCTCCGCGCGGTGCAGGCGTTCGGCGTCCTCGAGTGCTCCCCAGTGGCTTGCCCGCTCGAAGTGCCGGGCGATGCGTGCCGCGCGTTCTTGCTTCTCCGCGTAGAACCGCAGGGCCAGGTTGACGGCTTCCTTCTTTGTTTTCGCTCCGGAAAGCGTCATGGCGCGCTCGAGTGCGTCTTCATCGATGTCAATCTGCGTCACGCTCATGAGCCGCTCCCGAAATGTTGGTCATGTACAACAGAACGTATGTTATCAACATCGGGTGCGACTGGCCAGCCTGACACCGCGGCTCACGGCACTGGCCGCGATCGCGGCCGCGAAGCTCGAGCAGGGTGAGCACCCGTGCGGCGGGGCGGTCATAGCTGAAATCCAACGCGAATACAGGGCCGATCCTGTCCGGTATTCGTCCTAGCGTGGGAAGCGGAACGAACACCGGCTAAGGAGATCACCATGAACTTCGTCTCGATCCGCATCATCACCGGCGACATCAAGCGCCTCGTCGGGTTCTACGAGCGCGCGACGGGTGTGCCCGCGACCTGGTCTACTGAGGACTTCGCGGAGATCACCACGCCGCGCGCGACGCTGGCGATCGGCAGTACCCGGACGGTGGCGCTGTTCGGGCCCGGCGTCGCCCGCCCCGCCGACAACCACACCGTGATCATCGAGTTTCTCGTCGACGACGTGGACAAAGCGCACCAGGAGCTGGCCGGCCTGATCGATGACGTCGTCCAGGAGCCCACCACCATGCCCTGGGGCAACCGGTCGCTGCTCTTCCGTGACCCCGACGGCAACCTCGTCAACTTCTTCACGCCGGTCACCCCGGCCGCTATCGAGAAGTTCGCCGCACACGGTCTCCGCGGATGACCCGCGATCAGGTCGAGCACCACATCCTCTGGCACTGCTCGCGCCTGTCGAGCAGCGAGCACGCTCTCCTGGCCGAAGGCGAGGACGGTTACCGACTGCAAGGCGTCGCGGTGCTCCCCCGCGGAGAGCTTCCATGCCATATCGAATACGCGGTCGCCGTTGACCGCCGGCTAGGGCTCGAAGTCGGCGAGAGGGCGAGCATCACCGCGGCGTGGGTGCGGTTTCCCGAGCTCGACGTGGTCGCCAGCGAGCAGTGGTACCGGCGCCTGGCGATCGACCGCTGGCAGTACACCTCAGGCGAATACGACTACCAGCTCGTCACCGACCCGGCCACCGGGCTTGTCCTGTCATACGGCGATGACCTATGGCGAGCTGCGGCTACCGCGTCTCGCTGAATCCGGCGGGTGTTGCTACCCTGCGACAGCACCTGTCACCGTCATCAGGGAGGGCTGCCGATGCGCGGTCTGGTTACTGACTCCAGAGCGGCCGGCGGGCTGCGGCTGGCCGATGACCTGCCCGAGCCCGAGCCGGCCGGGAACGAACTGGTGCTGGCCGTCCGCGCCTTCTCGATCAACGCGGGCGAGATCTCCCTGATCGAGCAGCGCCCGGACGGGTGGCGTCCCGGCCAGGATGTCTCCGGCGTGGTGGTTCGCGAAGCTGCCGACGGCAGCGGGCCGCCCTCCGGAACACCGGTTGCCGCCTACCCCGAGTGGCACGGCTGGGCCGAGCGCATCGCGGTGCCCGCTAACTGGGTAGCCGCCCTGCCCGGCGGGGTGTCCTTCGAGCAGGCGGCCACGCTTCCGGTCGCCGGGCTGACCGCGCTGCGGGCCCTGCGGGCCGGCGGGGCGATCCTCGGCCGCGACGTACTGATCACCGGGGCGACCGGCGGAGTGGGCCAGTTCGCGGTGCAGCTCGCCGCCGCCTCGGGCGCGCGCGTGACGGCCCAGGTCACCAGGCCAGAACGACGGAACGACGCCCGGCAGCTCGGCGCGCATCACGCCGTGGTCTCGCTCGAGGAGCATTCCGCCGGACCGTTCCACCTCGTCCTGGACGCCGTCGGCGGCCCGCAGCTCACCCAGGTGATACACCACCTGGCACCAGGAGCGACCGTCGTCCTGTACGGCAACCGGGGCGGCGGCACCGACGACTTCAGGCTGCGCGACTTCTATCAGGCGGGTGCGTACAACGCGCGCGTGATCGCCTTCATCAGCACGGTGCCCGAGGACACCAAGGGCGAAGATCTCGCCATCTTGGCCCGGCTCGTCGCCGACGGCAGGCTCCGGCCGCACATCGGCTGGACCGGTGACTGGACCCGGACCGCCGACGCACTCGCCGCCCTGGCCCGGCGCGACTTCCTGGGCAAGGCCGTCCTGACCATCCCTCGCGAGGCCTGACCTAGTCGTCGCCCTGCCCGGCGAGGATCTATCGTGATCGTGCGTCAGGACCCCCTCGATCGAGGGGGTCCTGACTCACGATGAATCCGGCCGCTTGCGCTGATCACCTGGGTTCGTGATCAGGGACATCCGGCTGGAACTGGACGGGTACCCGCGACAGTGCGTCGGTCAGCGGCGCAGCCCGGCCGGCCGCCCGCAGAGCGGCCCGCTCAGCTGGGTCCAGGGCTGACCGCAGTCGCGTCTGCGTCTCGTCGTACTCGACGGAATCGTCCGCGCTAAGCGGGACATCGACCGTCTCGCGCAGGCTCTCCGCCTGCCCCAGCAGCCAGGCCGCGGCCGAGGCGTCACCCAGCTTGGCCTGGCACCAGGCGATGTTCTCCAGTGACCGCGCCAGGCCGACCCGGTCGTTGGCCTGCATCCGCAGGTCAGCCGCGCGGGCCAGCAACGGGAGGCCCTCGGTGATCCGTCCGCTCCGTCCCAGGATCAGGCCGAGGGTAGTCAGCGACCGGGCGGTGCCCTGGGCGTCACCGAGAGCTTCGAAGGCCAGGACGCTTCGGCGGGCCGTCTGTTCCGCCTGTGCGTATTCGGCGGTCGTGCGCATGGCGTGGGCGAGGTTGCTGAGGACGAGGGCAATGCCCCACTGATCGTTCAGCTCGGTGAAGCGCTCCAGGCTCGACTCGAAGTGGGCAATCGCGGCCGGCCTGTGGCCGAGGTCGAGTTCGACGGCGCCGAGGTTGTTGAGCACGGCCGCCAGGCCCGCGCCGTCACCGGCTTCGGCGAACAGGACCTGGGCGCGGTTGTGAAACTCGATGGCGGCGCCGAAGTCGTTCTGGTCGCGCGCCAGGTTGCCGGCCGCCTTGAAGGCCAGCGCCCGGACGGCCGCCGGGGCAGGTCCGGTCAGCGCGAGCACGCGCGAGAGCCATCGCCTGCCCTCGTCCAGATGCCCGTTTATCTCCCAGAACCGCCACAGCGCGCCCGCGAGGCCGTGGGCGGCGGCGGACTGGCGGGTGGTAATCGCGTACTCGAGCGCCGTGCGCGTGTTGGCCTGCTCGTCCGCCAGCAACCGCAGCCACGACTGCTGGCCCGCGCCGGTGAGTTCGGCCGCCGCGGTCTCGGCGAGCTCAAGGCACCACGTCAGGTGCCGGGCGAAGACGGCATCGGCATCGCCCGACTGGCGGAGCTTGCCCGCCGCGTATTCGCGAATGGTGACAGGGAAGAGGAACCGTATCGCGGCCGGCTTGTCGAGGCGCCAGACGAGGCTGTTATCGATGAGGACGGCGAGAGCATCCAGCAGGTCGATCTCGCTGCCGCCGCGACAGACCCGCGTCATGGCATCCAGCGTCCAGCCGTCGGCAAATGCCGAGAGCTGCGGGAACAGCCGGGCCGCCGCCGGGCTGAGCAGCTCGTAACTCCAATCCAGCGTCGCCCGCAGGGTCTGCTGCCTGCCGTCGGAATCCCGCGGGCCCCGGGACAGCAATTCGGGCTGGTTTCCCAGGCGTTCGAGCAACGCCGCCGGCGAGAGGATCTTCATCCTGGTGGCGGCGAGCTCCAGCGCCAGCGGCAGCCCGTCGAGCCGCCGGCAGATTCCCGCCACCGACCTCGCGTTGTCCTCGGTCAGCGACCAGCCGGGGAGAACGGCCTGGACTCGCTGGGCGAACAGCTCCACGGACGGGAAACGCAGCAGGTCATCGGCGCCCCCGGCGGCCGGCGGGAGGGGCAGGGGAAGGAGTACGTGTTCGTGCTCGCCCTTGAGCTGCAGCGTGCACCGGCTGGTGACCAGGCACTTGATCGCCGGGCACTGGCCGAGCAGGGCGGCCAGGACGCCGGCCGCGTCGACCACCTGCTCGAAGTTGTCCACCAGCAGGAGCGCGCGCAGCGAGCGCAGTCGTTCGGCCATGCGCTGCTCAAGCGGGTCCGGGCCGCTGTCGCGGACGCCGGCCGCCTGCGCGATGCTGGCCAGGACCAGCCGGCCGTCGTGCACCGCCGCCAGGTCGACGAAGAAGATCCCGTCAGGGAAATCGGCTTCGAGCTGCCGGGCGACTTCCAGGGCGGCCCGGGTCTTCCCGACGCCCCCGAGCCCGGTAATGGTGACCAGCCGCACGTCAGGCCGTCGCAACCGGCGGCATGCGCTCGCGATGTCGTCGTCACGGCCGATCAGCGGTGTCGGCGGGACCGGGAGCCGGCCGGCCTTCGGCGGCTCGTCCTGTTCGTTTCCCGGCGTCTGACCGCGCGCGATGGCCTCGAACAACTCACGGGTCGAGCCCGACAGGCGAAGAGCATCGGCCAGCAGCTGAGCCGTGTCCTTCCGGGTCGTCGGGCGAACGCCTCGCTCCATATCGCTCACTGATCGCGTGCTTATCCCGGCGGCTTCGGCCAGTTCTTCCTGCGTCAGCCCGGCCGCTAGGCGCAGCCTCTTCAGCAGTTGCGCCAGCGTTGCGCCAGATCCGTCGGCCACAGCGTCTCCCTCGCCGTCCGCCGGGAGAACGCTCCGCTAAGAACGCCCCGAAATCTCCCTCACCGCAGGATACGCCGCGGCGCCCGGCATAGCCGGGC